>Ga0137359_10005664_pt1 | contig 10311 bp, 10 predicted proteins | sample Mad1_40_16metaG_FD_108281 | JGI IMG/M metagenome (GOLD analysis project Ga0137359, IMG submission 108281) | Vadose zone soil microbial communities from Angelo Coast Range Reserve, California, USA - Mad1_40_16 metaG | ecosystem: Environmental > Terrestrial > Soil > Vadose zone | place: USA... | reverse complement strand
GTCCGCCTCCGCAACGACGTAGCCGATTTCCCGGAGATCCTCGGCGGTGATCCAACGGACGTCAGGATCGTCGTCGACAACCAATATGTGGGCGTCCGCGGCAGCCTGGAGCTGGCTTGCCGGACCCGGACCGAGTGCCGCCGCCTCGGTTGCCCGCGGCAGATAAATCTGCACCGTTGTTCCTTCGCGAAGGCGGCTGCGAATGCGGACCGCACCACCGGATTGACGCACGACGCCGAAAACCATCGACAGACCCAATCCCGTGCCTTTGCCGATTTCCTTTGTCGTGAAGAAGGGCTCGAATGCGCGCTCGATGACTTCCGGGCTCATCCCGGTTCCGGTATCGCGCAGCGACACCCGGACACAGTCCTGGCCCGCAATCTCTGTCGGCAGCTCGTCGCCGCCCGGGTGGATGTTTGTCGTTTCGATCAGCAGGACGCCGCCCCCGGGCATGGCGTCGCACGCATTGATGGCGACGTTCAGGAGCGCCGTCTCGATCTGACTGACATCGATCAGGACCGGCCAGAGCTCGGTTACCAGAACATGCCGAATTTCGATGGACACTCCGACAGAGCGGCGCAACATCTCGCTCATGTCGACGACGATGGAGTTGAGGTCCGCCGCAACGGGGTCGAGGCGCTGTTTGCGGGCGAAGGCCAGCAGTGATTCGGTGAGCTTCGCGCCGCGGGAGGCGCCGCGTTGTGCGGTCCGTAAGAGGCGCAAGCTCCGTTCATCGGAAATGCGCGGCTCGAGCAGCGCCAGGGAACCGGACACCGCGGTCAGCAGATTGTTGAAGTCGTGCGCCACGCCGCCGGTGAGCTGCCCCATCGCCTCCATCTTTTGGGCCTGCAGGAGCGCCGACTGCGCCGCCTCCCGCGCGCCGATCTCGGCCCGGAGACGCTCATTAGCGGCAGCCAGCTCCTGAGTGCGTTCCGCCACCATGCTCTCGAGCTCTACCCGGCTGCGTGCCAGCGCGGCGGCGGTCGAGTGCAGCGCGTCCCCGACCTCATCCAGTTCGCGCACCCCGCCGATCAAGGGGCCAAGCGGCTCATCGCTTCCCAAGGCCTTCGTCGCCGCCGTGAGAGCCTCGACCGGCCGTCGGATCGCCCGGGCTGCTGCCCAGGCCAGCGCCAGGCTCAAGGCGAGGACTGCTGCGCCGCCGCCAAAGGCCAGCCATTGCGCGCGCCGGAGCGGGGCGTCGACGAACTCTCGCGGCAGGCCGATCGCCGCTGTCCAACCTGTAATCGGCGATCTTCGGAATGTGGAATAAACGGGGATCCCATCACTCGTGACGTTGGGGATCCACCACTCGATGGCCTCCTGTAACTTCTCGCGGAGCATCGGTGCGACCGGCTGGCCGAGAAAGCGGTCGAGGTCCCGATTGCGCGCCACGATTATACCCTTGCGATCCAATATCGCCGCGGTCCAGTCGGGCGAGAGCTTCTGGTCTTGCATCAGGGCGGATAGAACCTCCGGTCCGAGACCCATAGCCAGTACATAGACGACCTCCCCGTCCCGGAAGACCGGCACCCCGACGGTCAAGATTGGCCGCTTCAACACGGCGCCCATAATGAGGTCGGAAATCTGCGGCTTGCCCGTCGCGACGACGCGATCGTGCATCTCGCTGTTTGTCGCGCGAGGAAGGGGTTCGCCGAACGGTCGATTGGTGCTGAGGAGCTGCTGTGCGTGAGTGTCGTGGAGGACGATCGAGGTGCCACGGATCTTTAGCGCTGCCCGCATTTGCTGATCAAATTCCCGGAAGTCGCCGGTTTGCAGGCTCGGCGAAGTTGCGAGCACCTGAAGCTCAGCCCAAATGGCGCTGACCTCGCGATCGACGTCGGCGAGGAAACTCTCGACCATTTGCCGCACGTCGCTCTGGATCTGAGCCCGCTGATCATCGACCGTACGCAGGATGGCGAAGCTCGCTACCGCCACCAGAGGCAGCGCGGTCACCAGGGCCAACATCATGAGCCGCGCCTGAATGCCTAGGGTGCGACGGCGCAAGAATCTTGGCATCACAGGTTCCGCATCCTCGAAGCCTCTCCGCTGTCGCGGAAGTCGCGCTTGGCTCGGCGAGGTGGCGATAATACCCTCTTCGTTGTGATCCGCAGTAGCAACTAGCGGGAATCTTTGCGACACGCTGCCAAGCGGCGTCAAAAAAGCGTCCTTCGTGCTCCTACCGCCTGGATTTAGGCGATTTGAGCTCGCAGAAACGCCGTCATCCGCTCCCAAGCGAGATTTGCGCAAATGACGTCATAAGCGGCGCTGCGCTCATTGGCGAAGGCATGCGCCGCGTCATAGCGACAGATTTCGTGTTTGACACCCGCCGCCTTTAATGCCGTTTCGAGATCTTCTACCGCGGCGGGTGTGCACCAGTCGTCCTTGTTCGCGAAATGGCCTTGCAGCGGCACTCGGATCTTGCCCGGGTCGGCGAACTCCTTGGGCGGGATGCCATAGAAGCAGACACCGGCCGCGACTTCCGGTAGGTGGACAGCCGCAGCAATGGTCAGCGCCCCGCCGATGCAGTAGCCCATCACCGCCACCCTTCCGCTTTGGCTCTTGAGGTGCTCCGCCGCGCCTCGCAAATCCTGGTGTGTGGCGCCGGCGAAATCGAGACCAGTCATCAGGTGGTTGGCTTCGTCCGGCTCGGTCGTGACACGGCCCTTGTAGAGGTCGGGTGCAAGAGCATTGTACCCGGCACGGGCAAGGCGGTCCGCGACGCCGCAGATCTGATCGTTGAGACCCCACCACTCCTGGATAACGACCACGCCGGGGCGCCCTTGGCCGGCAAGCGCCAGATAGCCTTTGGTCTTGCGCCCGTCTGGGCGTGCAAACTCGATCATCGTGCCCATCGATAAACCTCCCGTGACACAGCAATCTCAGGCGTCGGCAAAGGCCGGCATCACCTCCCGAGCGAACAGCTCGACCGATTGCATCACATCTTCATGCGAGATCGTGCCAAAGGCGAAATCGCACACAAAATAGGTCGCGGCGGCCGCCTCAGCCTGGGTGGCGATAAAGTCGCGCACCTGCGCCGGCGTGCCGGCGATCGCGTGCCCATGCGCCTGCAGGGGGTCCCATTCTTCCGGCAGGGCAGCCTGCAATGGGAAGGGCACGTCGTATTTCGCCCACAGCAGCTCCATGTGCCGGCGCCATGGCCGGTAGGCGCAGCGGGCAATGTCGCGCGCCGCAGCCTCGGTCCCGGCAACCACGATGTGCCGATTGACGCCCATCTTCGGGAGTTCGGCTTCGGGCCGGCCACGCCGGCGCCATTCTGCCTTGTAAAGATCGATGATCGCGCGCGCCTGCGCCGTGTCCCGCAAGGTAACGATATGGGCTCCGTGCTCGGCCGCCCAGGGAATGCTGTCGGGCCGGCTGGTCCCGTACCACAGCTCCGGATAGGGCTTTTGAACCGGTTTCATGACCATCGGCACATGGTCGAAATTGTAGAATTTGCCGTGATAGGTCAGCTCGTCTTCCGTCAAGCCGGTCTGGATGACCTCGAAGGCCTCACGGAACTGCTGCATCCCGGTATCGAAGTTGACGCCGTAGAACCCGACCTCGATCGGCGAGATGCCGCGGCCCACTCCATTGAGGAACCGCCCGCCGCTCATCTGGTCGAGCATGCAGATCTCGTCGATCAGCCGGAGCGGATGATAGAGCGGCAAAAGGTAGACCATCGGCCCGAACCGCAACTGGCGGGTCCGCTGCGCGACGGCAGACAAGAAGATACCGGGCGACGGCGCATAGCCGAGCGGTGTGTTGTGGTGCTCAGCAAGATGATAGCCATAGAAGCCGGCGCGGTCGTATGCCTCGACAAGCTTTAGCCGCTCCTCGAAATGCCGGGTCAGCGGCTGACCGCTGTCGTCCAGATGGTCGAAGACCCCAAAGCGCATCGGCCTATCCTTCGCTAGTAGTTCATGTTGCAAGCATCCCGTCTGCGATCTTTTCGGCGGTCATCAAGGTCGGGAAGTTGGTGTTGGCGCACGGCACCGTCGGAAACAGGGAAGCATCGACCACCCGCAGCCCGCTGACCCCGCGCACCCGGCCCTGATTGTCGGTCACCGCCATCGGATCGTCCTCGGTGCCCATGCGGCAGGTGCAGGTCGCGTGCCAGACCCCGATCGACGCCTTGCGGATGAAATCCTCGAGCGCCTCGTCATCCCGCATCAGCTCGTCGAAGCGATAGCCCTCGACGATGACTTTTTCGATCATCATGCGCCGCAACCAGGCCGGGCCGTCGAGCAGCTTGGCGATGACATCGGTGATCATCTTGTTTTTGCTGCTGACGACGCCGATCTTGCGCACCCGCTCGGTGTAGCTCGCCGGGAACGGGTCGCTCGTCGCTTGGCCCAGTGCCGCGCTCAGCTGCATCGCGCCGAGCCGGCGGAAAGCGTCCATCAGTCGTTCCAGATCGCGCCGGTCGGACAGCAGGTTGAACTCGACGATCGGCTCGGCGCGCCAATTGCGCGACGTGAGCTTGACCTCGCCGGTCTCGGAAAACGTCTTGTAGACGGCCGCGAGCAGCGAGCCGATCTGCTCGCCGACCGCATGCCAAGCCGACTTACTGACACTGGCAACGAACATGTCGCCCGGGGGCGCGCCGCCGATCCCCGAGGAGTAGCGCAGCGCGAGCAGGATGTGACGCCGGGTCAGACCGCTGAGCCGGGCTTCCGGCTTGATAAAGGAGGAGACCGAGACCGATGGGTGGTCCATCAGCCGCTGGCCGACCCCGGGGAGGTGTGCGACGACCTCGACCCCGAGATCGCGCAGATGGCCGGCCGGGCCTACGCCGGCGCGCAGCAGATGCGCGGGAGAGTGGATCGCGCCCGACGAGACGATCACCTCCCCCCGCGACTCACCTACGCGGAACTCGGTTTCCCTGCCCTCGACCAGCGCCTTGACCCCAACGCAGCGCGTTCCCTCGAACACGAGCTCTTTGACCTGGGTCATGGCCGAGATCGTCAGATTGTCGCGGAGCCGGGTCCCCGGGTCGAGATAGCCGATCGCCGCCGAGACGCGGCGGTCGTAGAGGTTCGAAATGGTGATCGGGAAATAGCCGTCCTTGAACTCGCCGTTCTGGTCCTGGATGTAGGGGAACCCGGCCTCCTCGAACGCCTTGGCGACGGCCTTGGCGTGACCGTTCCACAAATCCGGGAAGATGCGACGCACCGGGATGCGGCCGTCCTTGCCGTGCCACGGCCCGTCGAAATCCATGTCGCGTTCGACTTTTTTGAAATAGGGCAGGACGGCATTCCAGTTCCATCCCGAGGCGCCGCGCGCCTCCCATTCTTCGTAATCGCTCGGTGCTCCGCGGTTGGCGAGCTGGCCGTTGATCGACGAGCCGCCGCCCAGCACCCGGGCCTGCTCGTATTTGCGCAGCGGCGGGCGGTTTTCCTCCGGACGGTTGTGCGAGATGACCTCGGTGTGGACCTTGAGTTCGGTCCAATGGAAACGCGGGTCGAAATAGGCGGTGCCGGGATAGCTGTCGAGAATCTCCGGCGGCACCTTGCCGTGCGGCGTGTCCTGGCCAGCCTCGCACAACAGCACCTCGTTGCTGCTTTTGGCCGACAGCCGGTTCGCCATGACCGACCCGGCCGACCCGCCGCCGACGACGATATAATCGTAGCTCATCACCCTCCCTCTCGGGCATATCCACGACTTTTTTGTGCAGGTGATGTAATGCAGTCGGAGACGGCCGGGTCAAGCCCGGCCGTAATGCAACGATGGCGGGGCTGCCGATGACCCCATCCGACTCTGCGGTGCCGATCGAAGAGCGCTATTTCGAGGACTATGTCCCGGGCGCCGTCTTTGAATACGGTGAGATCCGCGTCGATGAGGCCGAAATCATCTATTTTGCCCGGTGCTTCGACCCGCAGGACATGCATGTCGATCCCGTCGCGGCGGCACGGGGCCGTTTCGGCGGGTTGATCGCCAGCGGTTGGCACATTGCGGCGATGATGATGCGCCTTTTGGCCGATAATTTTCTGCCCAAGGCCGCGAGCCTCGCCTCCCCCGGCATCGACGAGCTGCGCTGGCTGCACCCGGTTCGGCCCGGCGACGTGCTGCGCATCCGTGTCTCGGTGCTCGAGGCAACGCGCTCGCGTTCCAAACCCGACCGAGGCATGGTGCGTACCCTGGTCGAGGTGCTGAACCAAAGCGGAGAAATCGTCATGAGCTTGAAGCCGATGAACATCATCGGCTGCCGGGGGCCCGCTTGAAGATCGGCATTGTCTCGGATGTGCACTGCAACCACCACGCCCTGATGCGGGCGCTGGGCATCATTGGCGATGTCGACGAGCTGATTTGCCTCGGCGACAGCATCTACGAGTACCGCTTTTCCAACGAGGTCGTGCGCATCTTGAAGGACCGCAGCGCGCACACGATCCTCGGCAATCACGAAGAGGGCTTCCTCGCACCGCAAGGAATTCGCGCGAGACAGCCGGACTGGATCGACCGCTCACTGCTGCAGTGGCTCGCCGAGCGGCCGAAGCGCCTCGATCTGACCATTGGGGGAAAGAAGCTGCTGGTCGTCCACTCGACGGCCTGGGAGCCGCGCGGGACTTACGTCTACCCGCACAGCTCGCTATTGGCGCGGTTTGGCGAGGCCGCGGCGGATTTTGTATTGTACGGCCACACGCACCATCAGCTGGTTCGCCGCGTAGGCAAGGCGCTGGTGATCAACCCGGGCTCGGCCGGCGAAGCACGCGACCGCAGCAACGGCCGGCAGTTGAGTTGCGCCGTGCTCGACACAGTCACCGAAGAGGTCGTGGTGACTGATTTCCCTGAGTCGCGTTCGACCGGGATTGACCTTGGCTTGACCCGTTAAGCCGACGCCTTGCGGCTGAGGAAATCCTTGAAGCCCTCGCGAGGGTGGCCGGCGGAGAGCCAGGTGGCGCGCGCCTCTTCTTCGTTGTCGTAGCGCTCGCGCCAGCCCATATCCATTTGCTCATGCAACAACCGCTTGATCCCCTGGACCATGCGAGCGTCGTTCTTGGCGATCATTTGCGCGATTTCGAGACAGGTATCGAGCAGTCGCGCGGCCGGGACGACCTGGTTGAGAAGACCGATGCGCTCCGCCTCCTCAGCGGTGACGATCCTGCCGGTGTAGAGCAGCTCCTTCGCCTTCGGCAGCCCGACCAGGAGCGGCAGCGACCAGGTCGAATTGACCCGGCCATAGCTCGCCGCGAGAAAACGGAACGCGGTGTGCTCGCAGCCGATTCGCAGATCGAGGGTCGAGCTCAATAGCGCCGCGCCGCCATAGGCGAGCCCGTTGATCGCGCCGATTAGCGGCTTGCCAAAAGTCGCGACATGCCAGGTAGCACGGCCGCGCACATCTTGGCGCGTCGCCAATTCCTCGGAGCTCAGCCCGGCCATCTCGTGGATATCGGCGCCGGCGGAAAACGCGCGGTCTCCGGCGCCGGTCAAGATCACAGCCTTGATGTCGGCATCCGCTTCATATTGCGTCAGTGCGTCGTCGAGCTCGCGCACCAGCGGATAGCTCAGCGCATTGAGCTTGTCCGGGCGGTTCAACGTGATCACGGCAGCGCCGTCGACACGCTCCGTCAGGATGAATTCATAGGCCATGGCTCGCTCTCCTTCGCGGCTCGTCGATTGTTTGACACTACGCGGTGGCCGGTGTTCACTCAACCGTGACGCAGGTTTGGGAGGTGATGATGGCTGGAGCCCTAGAGGGCGTACGGGTGCTCGAATTGGCGCGCTATCAGGCGGGCCCGCGCGGCGGCATGATCCTCTCCGACCTCGGCGCCGAGGTCATCAAGATCGAAAAGCTGGGCGGCGAGGAGACGCGCCAATCGCCGCCGCTGGTGCGTGGACAGAGCGTCTATTTCTCGGTCTACAACCGCGGCAAAAAGAGCCTCTGCCTCGATCTGCGCAACGAGCGCGGCAAGGAGGTGTTCGCCGCGCTGGTCAAGACCGCCGATATCGTATTGCAGAACTTCCGCCCCGGCGTCATGGACAAGATGGGGTTCGGCTATGACCGGCTGCGCGAATTGAAGCCGGACATCATCCTCGGGTCGGTTTCGGGCTTTGGCCAGTATGGCCCCTACCGCGACCGCCCGGCCTTTGATCCGCTCGGGCAGGCGATGAGCGGGCTGATGACCCTGACCGGGACGCCGATTGGCCAACCGCTCGGCACCGCCTCGTCGATCGTCGACCGCTACACGTCACTGCACGCGACGATCGGAATGCTGGCGGCATTGCATCACCGCGACCGCACCGGCGAGGGCCAGGTGGTTGACGTATGCCTGATGGATTCGGCGCTGACCATGGTCGAGATCCCGACCTCCTATTTTCTCGCCACCGGCGAGGAGGGCGGCGAAGGCGGAAGGCCGCCCTACAAAGCGAAGGACGGCCATGTCGTGATTTCCGCCTCGGGGCGCGTGATGGGATCCAAGCTGCTGGCCATCGCCACCGGAAATCCGGATGCGGTGGCCAACACCGGCGCCTTCACCGGCCGCATGTCACTCGACGACTCGCCGCGCAAGAAGGTCGAGGCCTGGTGCCTGGCTCACACCGTCGAGGAGATCGTCAGCACCTTGGTCGAGGCCGACATCCCGGTCGCGCCGGTCAAGACCATCCCGCAGGTCGCCGAGGACCCGCACCTCTGGGAACGCGAGATGCTGGTCAAGATGGCAGACCCGGTGGCCGGTGAGATGTACCTCCCCGGCGCCACGATCAAGATGTCGAAGACGCCCGGCCGCATCGGCCCCGTCCCGACCCCGGGCCAGCACACCGACGAGGTGCTTTCGCAGGTTTTGGGCTACGACCGCGCGACCCTGGAGGAATTGCGGCACGCGAAGGTGATCGCCTAAATCACTGTCGTTGCCAAAGTCGCGCCTAGTCCCGATCTAACGGGTGCTCGCCCAAGAAGGACGCCGCCTGTATGCCCGTAATGCTGTCGAAGACCTATGACGCTCTCGTTTCTGCCGGCGCACCCGAAGAAAAGGCCCGCGCCGCAGCCGAAGAGCTAGCGGCTTACGAGACGCGGTTTGCCAAGATCGAAACGGATCTCGCTGTCCTCAAGTGGATGGTCGGCGTCAACCTCGCTGCATCTTTGTCGCTAGTAATAAAAGCATTCACCTAACGAGCAACGCATCAGGCCGTCACATTGCGCTCGGCAATGGCCGCCTGCACCACCCCGCACAGCGCGGTGCGTCGACGACGCTGGCGAACTCGACGAGCAAACCGTCGCCCATCGTCCTGACGATGCGGCCATGGTGCTCGGCAATCTTGGGATCCGTCAGCTCGGCCCGAATCGCCCCGAGCCGTTTTAGGGTTTCCGCCCTCATCGGCTCCAATCAGCCGGCTGTACCCCGCGAGGTCGGCCGCGAGAATCGCCGGCGCTGCGGTTTCTCAGGATGGAGATCGCGGCAGCGGGCTCAGCGGGAACTTGGCAGCGTCGTCGTTCCACGGATCGAAGATCTGCGCTCCGCTCGTCCGCACGTCACTGACATTTCGGGTGACGAGATAGAGCTCATATTCGAGGGCGGTCGCGGCGAACAGCGTGTCAATCACCGGCGGCGAGTGTCCGGTCAGCCTCCTCGTCGTTCCTGAAATGACGCCCCACCGTCGCACGATGGCGTCGCCGACAGACAGAGTCCGGCCGGTGAAGCGGGCTGCGAGACCATCCCGTACCGCGATGAACCGCCGCCGATCGGGATGATCGTTCGACACGTTATAGATCCCCTTGTCGTACTCGCCCAAGGTCAAGATGCTCAGGAAAAACCTGCCTTCGTCCTGCGCCGCTGCCCAGGCCTTTACAGTGGGTGCACCGTTCGGGTTGATGATCGTACCGACAACGTTGGTGTCCAGAAGCCAGCCGATCACGGCTCGACATCTCGACCGTAATCGGGCTTCCGGCTGAGGTCCAATCCCTCGACATAGAGGCTCTCCATAAACTCGACGAAAGGGAGGCGCCGCTCCTCGGGCAACAGCCGCTCCAGCTCTGCGGCACTTATCACCACCACCGCATCCCTGCCGCGCACGGTGACGCGCTGCGGACCTTCGTTCTGCGCGCGCCGCACCAGCTCGCTGAACCGCGCTTTGGCGTCCTCAAGTTTCCATCCCCTGTACCGCTTGGCGCTGGTTGCCGGTGGCACTCCCCGGCCGTGGTCGCCACGTGTCGGCTTTTGATCGCTTCTCATGCCGCACCCTACCTGACTATATGGTCAGATATAATAGAGATGACTGCAGTCGTCTCGCCCGCGCTCGGAAATGTTGGGATCCGTCAGCTCGGCTCGGATCGCCGCGAGCCGTTTCAAAGTCCTGCCCTCGTCCGCTCCGATCAGC
>Ga0137359_10005663_pt1 | contig 10311 bp, 10 predicted proteins | sample Mad1_40_16metaG_FD_108281 | JGI IMG/M metagenome (GOLD analysis project Ga0137359, IMG submission 108281) | Vadose zone soil microbial communities from Angelo Coast Range Reserve, California, USA - Mad1_40_16 metaG | ecosystem: Environmental > Terrestrial > Soil > Vadose zone | place: USA... | reverse complement strand
TTCGTGATTAAAGAGAATTCCGCTCAGGCAGAACATGCCGAACGCTTCACGATAATTTCGAGTCAACTCAAAGCCGGCGACTTTACTGATGCCGTAAGGTGAACGCGGATGAAACGGGGTGGTTTCGCGCTGCGGCGTCTCATGCACTTTTCCAAACATCTCGGACGATCCGGCAAAATACATCCGGCACTGCGGCTGCAACTCCTTCAATGCCGCCAAAACATAATGCGTCCCGTTGTTGTTGATGTTCATCGTCGAGAAGCCATCCTGGAAACTCTCGGCGACAAAACTCTGCCCGGCCAGGTGATAGCACTCGTCAAATTGATTACGGCTGATTATGCTGAAGATGCTTGGATAGCTTTCCAAACTTCCAGAGTGAATCTTAATTCGATCCACCAAATGCAAAATGCGAGTGAAATGCCGTTCGGGATCTTCGAGCGCAACGCGGCGCGCAACGCCGTGCACCTCGTATCCCAGTGACAGAAGATGGTCCGCAAGATAACTTCCGTCCTGGCCGGTTATTCCGGTGATGAGTGCTCGCTTTGGCATCAATAACTATTCGCTCGCAAACAAGCTGCGCTCGACCAACTCGCAAATGATGTGTTCGATTGCGATGTGTGCTTCCTGAATGTGTTGCGTGTCTGAACTCGGAACGCAGATCGCGACATCGGCGGCCGTGGTCAGGTCTCCTCGTTCACCTGTCAATCCGACAGTACGCATTCCGATTGATTGCGCGGCCCGAATCGCTCGCAGCACATTGACTGAGTTGCCGCTCGTGCTGATTCCGATCAGAACATCGGCTGATCGGCCCAACGCCTCCACTTGATGTTCGAACACGGTTTCAAATCCGCAATCGTTCGTGTACGCAGTTAAGAACGATGTGTCGGTCGTCAACGCGATGGCCGGTAAACCGGCGCGCGGAAATTCCTTCCGCAACACGCCGACAAATTCCGCAGCCATGTGTTGACAATCGGCGGCGCTGCCGCCATTACCGCACAACAGAATCTTGTTTCCGTTTTTGAAAGCTTCGGCGATGAGATTTGCCGCGGCCAGGATCGAATCCAAACATTCGGTTGCAGTCTGCTCTTTTAGTCGCGCACTTTCGCGCAGGTACGCTTGAACTCGATTACTCAATACTGGATCCATGCGTTGGTTATCCTACGCTTCGTAAATGCTAAAAGCGTTTGTAATCAATCATAACCTGTCCGCGAAGCAGCTTTGAAACCACTCCGCGAAACCCATAGGCCTCGGTCCTGATACTCGAATAACCCAACTCAACTTCGGGAACCAAACTTCGAATCCACTGTTCTGTGCGTTTGAGTTCCGCGATGTAGCGGGGATAAAGCCACTGTTTGAGCCGCGCAGGCATCCGCTCGTAATCGCCGGCTGACGCCGTGTCATAGAGTCGTCGTCCAAGTATTTTTACGCCGTGGAAGTGATAAAAAATCAAGGGAGCGCCATCGACCGTAGCAATGCCGTCTGCCATCTTAATTTCATAATTCATGAAATTCCACGGAGCGAGGTTGGCGCCTTTGTGCTCAAGCACCACTACCTTTTCAAAACGCTCAGGCCAATCGTCGAGATATTTCTGATCTGCAAATCGACCCGGTTCTATTCGATCGTAACACCACTCGAGGCACCGCTCGCGCCACCAGTCAAGACATTGCCGGCCAGATGAATCATTTCTAAACGCGAGCAAGCCGACGTTGAATTTGCCGTACTTCTGCTCACGCCACAGCGCATTTTCAGGAAACCGATGCGGAATGATCAGAATTGAATTATCACTCAGCTCATCATAAATCGGCGCTGGATCGCTGTAGAAGAATAGATCCGCATCCAGATAACAAAGGACGTCGACTTCGCGCCACTGCTTCAGCACGTATAACAGCAACGAAGGAGAACATGTGAAGTAATATTCGACCGTGTTCCGATTTTTTTTGGCTTCGAGAAGTTCATCATCGCCCGCCTCGAACTCAGACAGTGAAATCGGGATCAGATTGTCCAGCTTCAAGGTTCGTAAGGTGTGATAAGACAAATCATCAAAGCAGAGTACCCACAGCTGAAAAGGCCCGGCGTGGCGCAGGAGTGAGCGATAAAGGGCAAGCCCCCGCACGAGATAATTCGAATCGAAATAGGTGCAAAAGTAACGCATTAAACGAACGCGAGCCGTTCCAGACTCGCAATATGATCGCACACAGCTTCGACATGGGCATCGGGCAATTCAGGAAACATCGGAAGGCTAAGGATCTCGCCTGCTATTAATTCAGTTTGATCGAGTTGAGCCGAAATGCGAATGCGACCGGCATACGCCGGTTGCTGGTGGATTGGCACAGGGTAGTGAATCAGTGTGCCGATACCGTTGTTTGCCAAATGTTGTTTCAGTTCGTCGCGATTGTTCGCGCGGATCACAAACTGATGATACACGTGCGTCGCGCCTGGTGCAGTCGCGGGAAGTCGTAAATCAAATTCCGACAGCGCGCTCCCATATTTCTTCGCGATCACTTGCCGCCGATGATTTCCCTCATCAAGGTATTTGAGTTTCACGCGTAAGACAGCCGCCTGAAGCTCATCGAGCCGACTATTGGTGCCGGGAAAATAACTAACGTAACGCTCTTGCCATCCATATTCTCTTAGTAGTCCCGCCCGCTCGGCGATGTCCGCATCGCTGGTCACAATGATTCCACCATCACCGATCGCGCTCAGATTCTTGGTGGGGTAAAAACTAAACGCCGCAACGTCCCCAAAAGAGCCTGTCTTCTTTCCCTGGAAAATGGCGCCATGAGATTGCGCGCAATCTTCGACAACCTTCACTCCATATCTTTTTGCGACTGCCAGAATCTCGCCAAAGCTGCCGGGATGGCCATAGAGGTGAACCGGGATGACCGCCTTCGGCTGATCAGCGGGTAAGCTTTGGATCGCCACTTCGAACTTTTCCGCAGACATTGTGAACGTATCGGGATCAACGTCCACCAGTACCGGATTCGCGCCGGCGAGTTCAATTGCCGCGACCGTTGCAACTGCGGTATTGGAAACGGTGACCACAAAATCACCGGGTCCGATTCCGCAAGCGCGCAATGCCAGATGCAACGCATCGGTGCCGCTTGCCACACCGATTGCGTGTGACACGCCGATGTAAGCGGCAAACTCTTGCTCGAATGTGGCCAGCTCTTTCCCGAGGATGTAACGACCGCTTTCAAGAACTCGGGAGATCGCCTGGTCGATTTCTTCTTTATGCGCCAGGTAGCCTGCGCGTGGATCACATTGTGGAATAGTCAACATCGGCTTGTCGAAACTAGAGGTAATGTTTCAGGTGTGCTTGATAAAATTTGATCGTCGCCGCGAGTCCCTCGGCTTCAGAAATGATCGGTTCCCAACCGAGACTTTCGCGGATGCTGGAAAAATCAGAATAGAAACTTCCAATATCAATCTGTTTGCGGTCGGCGGGAAACTCGCGAATCTGATATTTGCCGCCGCCATATTTTTCGACCAACAAATCCGCCAGTTCCTTGAGAGAGAATGGTCGAAAGCCGCCTAGATTGAACACCCGGCCGTTTGCTTCATCGCTGGTGGCGGCCAGCATCAAGGCCTCCACCGCGTCATCCACATACGTGAAGTCCCGTAACTGATCTCCCCCCCAAACCTCGAACGTATCACCTTCGATTATCCGTCGAATCCATACACCGAGGAAAGTTTGACGCGCGTCCTTTACGCGCATCCGCGGACCGTAGGTGTTCGTAAGTCGCAAGCCGCACGCGGGAATGCCGTACACATTGTTATAGAGAATGTGATAATGCTCCCCCGCCATTTTGTTGATGCCGTTTACGTCGACCGGTCTAATCGCGTGCGCCTCATTAACCGGCAGGTAATCAGGCTTGCCGTAGATTTGACGGGTTCCCGCGAACACGATTTTCACGGTTGGGTTGTGCCGGCGGCAAGCTTCCAAAATCGATAGCTGCGCCCGGCAATTGATCTCCAGGTCCGTGTCGGGATCAGTCATCGAATCCACATGACTGGTTTGCCCGGCAAGGTTGAAAAGATAATCGTGATCCCGAACCAGATAGGCCATGCTGTGCGGATCGCGGACATCGGCGATGTTCACTTGCAGACGATCTTTAAAGCCGTCGATATTGAAAAGATTGCCGCCGTATTCTTCGATCAAGCTGTCAACAATGGTTATCTTTGCGTCGAACTCAACCAACTTGCGGGCCAGATTAGAGCCGATGAATCCGAGGCCTCCAGTAATGAGGATCTTCTTCCCCCTGAATTGATCCGCCATGTTTATCTTTTTCGGCATAAAAATGTTGCTGTCCAACTCGGTTCATTCAGGATCTCGCTCACGTCGTAGGGAATGCTTTGGAAAGTCCGATTAATCACGAGCCCGCTCTCCGTCAGCATCGATTCAAACTCTGTCTGATTGAAAACAACTTCGACGACACGTTGGCCGTAGGCGAGCTTATGCATAATGGTCGTCTCGCGCCGTGCAACCAGCGGCACCGTATGGAAGATACACCATTCGCGACTGGTTCTAACGCTTTCGGCGATCGCCTCGCGATAGTTCGGAATGTGCATGATCGAAGTGCCATTAAAGAGAATGTCACAACACTCGTTTCGTAGAGGCAGATGGCATGCGTCTCCGGCCAGGAACTCACCCTCGTTGTATTTGGCTCGCGCCAAACTAACCATTGCCGGTGAAAAATCGATGCCGACGTACCGAATCCGACGAGCAAGCAATAACGACAAAGCCTCGCTATAGTAGCCGCTGCCACAACCGACCTCAATGATTCGAGGATTATCGTGACCGGTGGCTTTGATCGCCTCGGCGGCTATCTGAAAATCTATGCGAGGCCTTCCGGCTCGAACATCCCCCAATAGCCTTTCGAATTCACGATGTTGCCAAGCTGCTGCCGATGGGACTTTCCAGCCCTCGGCCGTTAGCGGCTGTCCCGCTTTCAGGACTCGATAATCATCTGATACCTGCTGAATTCCACGGGCTTTCATGCGCAGCCGGTAAAACCAGGCGCGCGCGCGTTGTAGCATTGTAAATGGCGAAAGCATAAAGCCTGGCTAGCAGCGAAAGTCAAAGCATTGCCGACGCGCCAATAAATTCTCGCATTATAAATACCGTTCGAGTATGCCGATCAATTCTTGCATTCGATGGTAGTAGGTGTGCTCTCTCATCGTGCGCTGTTGGCCGGCTTGCGCAATTTGTTTGCGCTCGTTTTCGTGCTCGAGATAGTACGCAATCAGCTCCGCGCATTCGTCCGGATTGCGATAAGCCACCACTTCGCGGCCCGGCTCGAACAACTCGCCCAAGTTTTCCTTCCAATCGGTAACCAGCAGACTGCCCACGCCGGTGGTCTCATAAAGCCGCATGTTGTTTGCGTAGGACTGCGCCAAATCAATGTGGTGATTTAAAACAATATCCGCGCGATGTAGCACTTCGTACATTCCGAGGGCCCAGGCTTCTCCGTGATATTTTTCTCGCAACGGCGAATCGGAACTTAACGTGTCCACTCCCGGTCCCCAGGTATCAACCGGAACTCTTGAAGCTATTCTTTCGAGGAAGTTAATTCTACGCGAATGGCTTGCGAGCAGGCTGCCGACAAATACGGTTGCGTAACGAGCCAATCCATTGGTTAGCCGCCCCAGAATCCTGGGTTCAAATCCCAGATTGAAATATTCGCTCCTCAGCCCTTCGGCTCGAAATTTTTTCACAAAGTGGGGAAAGGATGACAGGACCAAATCATATTCGCGAAAGCTCACTCCCGGCACAATCGGACAGGCGATCTGACCCACAACGATCTTCGCGAACGCCTTCGTCTCTTTTATGAAAGCCGAGCTGAGACAATTCATGTCCTGAACATAGAAAACGTCCGGCCGATAATTTCTGATCTGGGCCGCCAGCGCCGCCTCGAACCATTCGTTTCTGCCCCGCCCTCGCAGACGCGACAGCAATCCTCGACGCCGGCCAGGTTCGAGGCCGTGTTCTCGCAGCCACTGCAACTGTAACGGTTCAGAATTCGCAATGACTTCCGCGGCGTCATGGCCCAGCCTCTTTAGATTACTTGAATAGAAATCTGCGGTCCCGAAACATTCATCTTGCAGGGCGCGCCACTGTTCTTCATAGCAGAGCGCCGCAACCTCGCCGTGTTGCTGATAAAAATGGGACAGAAACGACGGGTAATAGGTATCGAGAATCAGTATCCGCATCTTCAGGAAGCAACGCTGAGGAAGGTTGTAGTTTTTATTCGCTATCGTGTTGTTGGACGCAGGTCAACAATCAGACTCGTATAGGAGAGCGGGCGTTCTTTGTTGCGCGGGTCGTGATTCTCTGAGCGCTCGATGAATCCGTCTTCCACGTTCCAGGGGCGGCGAATAAATTGTCCATGTTCGTCAAAGTACTCGAGAAACTCGCACTCGAAACCTTCCGACGAAGCAATCGCTCCGAACGTTCGATAGTTGTAGAGAATTTTGTGATCGTCAGACCCCGGACCGCTTCCGCCCGGTTTGACCGCGTCCACATACGCGGGATCAGGATGAAAGCCATCGGGAACGGCAACTCTAAAAATGCCGTCAGGCTTCAGGTAAATGCGACACTGGCAGAGCGCCGTTCGCCACTCCACTTCGTTGAGATGTTCGATCACATGTTCAGCCAGAATGCGATCAATGGATGCGGGTCGAAAAAGACGATTCCAGTCTGCCGGAGAACTAATGTTCAAAAATTCCTGATCGGTCTCGATCCATCCGGTAAATCGTTTTGGGCCGGCGCCCACCAGCAGTCTAAGCGGCCGGGTGACGGCAATGCGATCCACCAGGCGCCGAAGCTGACGGCGTCGGCCCAGTCTGCGATAGAGAGCCGCCGGTCCCAGAGTATGCGGGTTGTTCGTTTGCATCATTTCTACGGAGTTAACTGACGGCTTGTTGTCGAGCCTTTGTCGCTCTGCCATTCTCCACGGCGAGATAAGCGCGCGCGTCGCGGATCACTTTTGCAATTCCCTCGCTCAGATCAACTTTCGGTTGCCAGTTGGGAAGAAGCAGCTCGGGATCAATCATAACTTCTGAGCCGTCTCGCTGCCCGAGCGCGATCTCCGCGTTCGTTTGTCGCGCTATCTCTTCCGCAACCCGCGCGATCGTGACCCATTCGGCGCCGGCGATTTCCGCGGTTTGCTGCGAGCTGTCTGCCAGCGCAATCAGCGCTTCAACACAGTCGCTCTTATAGATAAACCTGCGCCGCTCACGACCGTTCGTCTGGCAAGTAACGTGTTTGCTTGTCAATGCCGATAAGACGAGATCGGTAATCACGTGACTACGCCTGCTCGGATGTTCCCAGCCGTATGTATTCCAAAGTCTGGCGACTTTGCCACCGAGTTGGAGACTCCAATTCGCGGCTATTGCTTTGGTCATTCCATACGCATTCGGCAACCCCGCAAGCTGAGAGCTGACAAACAGAAACGGCTTGCGGGTGCGGAAGAGTGCATCGAAGACACGAGCGCACAACTCAGAGTTATGTTTGAATTGTTCATGCTGGCTGTCGGCGGCTTCGATGTATTTCACCCCGCCGGTATCCCACGCCAGAAACCAAACTCGATCACAGTTACGAAACGGCTCGTCGTCAACGTAGCGAAGATCGCAGCCGTTTTTCAGATCGAGTGAGACTGTTTCATGGCCTCTGCGGTTGAGTTCCCCGATTAGGGTGCTTCCTATCAGCCCTTCGCCACCCAGCACCAAATCTTTCATTCTCGCCATATTGTTTAAGACAATTGCCAGACTCGCTCAGCCAACTCAGTTTCTCTCAGATTACCTAAACCCCAATTCTCACTGTTGTGATACGGAACTCCTTCCGGCGTGGCCTGTTCACCGTGATGCGGCTGCCGACTCTCAGTGCATGAGGTAGGGTGCGTCAAGTGCAGGACTGTTCCTACCCTTTTGATCCGCCCGCCGTGAGCTAACATTTGCGCGGTGCCGCGCACGTCGCACCCAATCCGGTGTCTCACCATCAGTTCGTCAAAGCCGCGGATCTTATGCCACATTTCCCTGCTAGTGAGACAAAACTCACCCGTTCCTAACTCGCTGTAAGGTATGACCCGGCGGTAACGCAGACTGTTCCAGATGCTGATCTCGTCCTGGCGACCTTCATGCCAGGGAATGTCGACCCTTTCGGCTGTCCAGACCACGTCCGGTTCAAGCTGCGCGTTTGCGATCGTCCTGATCGCATCAAACGCGACTGCAGCGTCGGCGTTCGTTGACATGATCCAGGGAGATCGCGCCCGGCGAATACCGACGTTTTTGGCGTGATACTCCAACAACTTTACATGCGCATTCTCGCACAGTTCGTGGTGAATCTTCGAAGGAACCACATACGCGCGAACTTTTTCAAACCGTTGCGCAAGTTCAAGGCTTAACAGTTGGCGATCGGCCGGCGGATTCCATTCGACAAATACGACTTCGTCAACAAGATGCTCGATATTCCAGGCTACCGTCGCATAGAGGCGTTCTTTGAAGTCGGACATGTAGTCATCATTGCGCCCAACGACGACGGCGGCTATGGCGGGCTTTGAACCATTCGCGTGAGATCGCAACTTGACGAAGTTACTAAATCCAGAGAGAGCGAAGCTCGCGCGCAGCTCTAACTGCTCTAGCCGATAGAGTGCGCCGCGGATGCCCTTTAGATCTCTTAGTCTCTTCTGATTTGTCATTCAACCAAATCTAACGACTATCATCTGCCCGGCGAGCTGTTCGGTTCGGCTTTGGAGAATGCATTTTTCACAGCGCGCAGCGGCCGGTGCAGTAAAGGTTTTCTAATGAGCCATTCGTAAGCAAGCCACTTTAGATGTCGAAATAGAAGTGGATAGAAGATCTTCCGATACTCGTGCCGCGGCAAATGACGCTTGAGCAACCGCCGCAGCGTAGGCATATTCATCGACGAACGCCGGTCAGTGAGAAACCAACCCATCCAACCAAGTGAAAACTCCTGCTTGAGTTCTCGTCTCGGCTCATTGGGAACATTCCACACAAAGCTCTCTGCGGTGATGAAGTACTTGTAGCCGGCCTGCATCGCGCGATAGTGAAAGTCGTGATCGGCCCAGTAGTGCGGGAAATTCTTCACGTCGATGGATCCAACATCTCGAAAGCATTGTGCCGGAATCACAACACCGCGTCCGCCGGGTGGATGCTGTATCGAGACGTCTCCATATTCAGGAAGTTCCTTGAGATTCTTCCCGGCATCAGGGTGCCAGGCGGGAGCCTCGCCTTTCCAGTCTGGAATATTCGGGTCGGTTGACTTTGTCCGCGCGCAAGCGACCGTGCGGACTCCTTTGCGTCGGATGGTTGCCACCAGCCTTTCAATCGTATCAGGCGCTACAAGCACATCATCATTGATCCACATAATTAATTCCGCGCCATTGTCCAACGCGTACTGCGTACCAAGATTGATTGCTCCGCTCCACCAAAGAGTCCCATCACCATGAAGCATCTCGACATCCGGAAATTGCTCACGGCAACTCGCAACAGTCTCGTCCACACAACCGTCCTCAACCAGAATGATCCCAAAATTCGCATAGGAACTGCGCGCCAGGCATGCAAGCGACTTTCTGGCTTCGCCCCAGCGATTGTACGTGGGAACGATAACGAATAGCCGAGGAAGCGATTCCACTGGCGTTGAGGTCAGCTCAGATTTCTCAGCCGTACTTGCAACCATTTCTCAACCTTCAAAAGATAGCATCCGCGCAAGCCAACTCAAACGTAGCCGATATTCTGCACGCGCGATCCAACTGTTTGACGAAGCACGTTTTTGTTTGAGTACGTCGAAAGCTCCAGTTTCAGGGTGCGGTCGCGAGAGTCAGTTCGGTCTGCGACGCCGAAAAATTGCCGCCACCGTGTTGCTTGCGGGAGCCGTGATTGTCTCTTCAAACGTGGCTCGCGGCGCAAAAAAAGCGGCCACACTGCAAAAAAGCATTTTGAATAGCTCTTTCGCTTTTCCCGAGCTCAGACCAACTCTCGTAAGTTGCCATGCGCCTTTGATGCTGTGTCCATTCTTTACTTCGCCTACAGCGCGTTGGATTATCTCGTACTTTATCAAAGCCCGATACTCAGCCAATAAGCGAGAGTTAAGTTCGATGAGTTCGTCGTCGCGAAGCGTCGCCGCATATTTCTCTCGCAACAAAATCACCGCCCGCCGCGAACGTTGGTCCTGGCTAATGCTGTCGGGATGCCACCTGACGAGAACAAGCGTTTCTTCCGGAGCTAAATAGTGAAAGCATTTTCCCAACTTCGCAACTCGTATGAAGTATTCCCAGTCTTCCGCCGGATAGA
>Ga0137359_10005661_pt1 | contig 10313 bp, 5 predicted proteins | sample Mad1_40_16metaG_FD_108281 | JGI IMG/M metagenome (GOLD analysis project Ga0137359, IMG submission 108281) | Vadose zone soil microbial communities from Angelo Coast Range Reserve, California, USA - Mad1_40_16 metaG | ecosystem: Environmental > Terrestrial > Soil > Vadose zone | place: USA... | reverse complement strand
TGCCCAGGGGCAATTGCAGATTGTCATCTTCCTGGCCGGGGTGGGGAAGCGCGCACTGGAACAGGCGATCGAGCCGGAGTATCAGCGGGAGCAGTGGGTGGCGGCGCTGAGCAAGGTGGCGGTGGTGGCGCGGGGCCCGAAGCCGGTGGCGGTTTTGCGGGAGTTCGGCGTGCCCGTCACGCTGACCGTCCCGGAGCCGAACACCTGGCGGGAGATTCTGCACGCGCTCGACCAGAATGCGAGAACGCTGCCACTGAAGGGCGCCCGCGTGGCGGTGCAGGAACACGGGGTACCCAGCCGGGAACTGTATGCAGGCCTCTCGGAACGGGGAGCGCAGGTGTTTGCGGTACCGGTGTACAAGTGGGCGCCGCCGGAGGACAGCGAGCCCCTGCGGGATGCAATTCTCGGTCTTGCTCTGGGGAAGTTTGACGTGGCGCTGTTCACGTCCTCGGTGCAGGTGCATCATCTGTTCCGGTTCGCCGATGAAATGGGTCAGCGGGCGGCAGTTCTGGGCGGATTACTCCGCGCAATTGTCGGATCGATCGGACCGGTGACGTCAGAGACTTTGCGCGAGTACGGTATTACCCCGGACCTTGAACCATCGCATCCCAAGATGGGCTTTCTGGTGAAGGAGACCGCGGAGCGGAGTGCCGAGTTGCGGCGGGCGAGGAAGTAAGTCCGGACTCATCGCGGCAAAAGCCAGCCTCAGGCGCTGAAGCTCACCCTGACTTCGGCTTTTGCGGCGCGAATGTACTCATGCCCTTCCCGTAAGCGCTGGTCCCATTTTCCGCTCGTAGCTTTCCCTGTTCCGCCTGCCCTTTTTGTGAACTGTCCCCGCTCCAGGAATGCGAACACCGCGTCTGGCGAGAACGCACAATCCCGGCACAAGCACAGTCAGGCATAACACAACAAGAGTCAGGAAGTGACTTCGTTATGAACTCGTCCGCTATCTCATAGCGCAGCCAGCGCTGGTATCCCGTTTTCAATATCAGCCCCGCCGCCGAACTTTCTCGAACTCCACGCGAGCACGACGTCTTGGCGAACTCTGTTTTTGGAATGCGAGTTGCTTTTATCGGTAATCGCTTTCAAGCGGCCGTTTGCTTGACGCAGGATGACAGACCCGGTCCTGACAGTTGTCGAGCAGTGTTTCGTTGTGCCGGGCTTCACCGTTTCAGTTTTGAGGAGAGAGTGTATGAATCGACGCGCATCTATGTTTGGGGCGATCTTGCTGGGACTGATCGGGATCAGTGCGATGGCCTATGGCCAGGCGATTAGCGGCAGCCTCGTAGGCACGGTCATTGATTCGTCATCCGCAGTAGTGACCAACGCCAGTGTGGAAGCCACGAAAATCGACACGGGGGTAACCACGACGACGAGAACGGGTAGCACCGGTGCATACCGTTTCGAAAACCTGCCGGTCGGCACTTACAGGATTGTAGTCATGAGCCGAGGCTTCAAGACGGCGATCCAGCAAGTCGATGTCGTGCTGAACCAGACGGGCACTCTGAATTTCGCGCTCACTCTGGGCGCGACCAGCGAAACCATTGAAGTTTCTGGCGTGGCTGCGACCATCGATACAACCTCGGCGCAGCTGCAATCGACCTATGATGACCGTTACTCGCAGGAGCTAGGCATTACATCTGCCGGCGGAACCGGTGCCGGTGTGCTGAACCTGTCGTTGCTGAGTCCAGGAGTCGCCCAGACGAGTTCGCTGGGAATTGGCGTCGGACCGTCCGTGGGCGGCCAGCGTCCTTATAACAACAACTTCACCGTCGAAGGAGTCGACAACAATAACAAGTCAGTCACGGGAAACCTCATCACTGTTCCAAACGATGCGGTGGAAAACTTCACGTTGCTGGCGAATCAGTTCAACACCGAGTTTGGCCACTCCTCGGGGGGGCAGTTCAACACCACGATCAAGAGTGGGACGAACACTTTCCACGGTTCGCTGTACGAGTATTTCAGGAATCGTCACCTGAACGCGGTTGACAATGCGTTTGTGCTCCAGGGGTTCACTTCTAACCCGCGTTTTGACAGCAACCGCTACGGTGGCACTTTTGGCGGACCGCTGATCAAGAACAAACTGTTCTTCTTCACCAATTTCGAGCGCCAGCCGGTATCACTTACGGCAACCGCTGGCGGCCAGGTCATGGCGCCTACGGCAAATGGTTTGACCGAAATCGCGGCGGATCCGGGCCTCAACGCAACCAACTATGGGATATTCAAACAGTATGTGCCGGTCGCGGCAACCGCGAGTGCTTGTCTGCCGTATTCGACTGCTCCCGCCAGCGGCTCATGTGCTGCCGGGTCGGTTCCGATCGGCGCCGTTTCGGTCGCGGCGCCGGCGTGGCAAAACTTCGAAAACTTCGTGCAAAGTGTCGACTACGACATCTCAGCTCGCGATCAACTCCGCGGGCGTTACGTCTACAACAAGCTCGACAAGGTCGACCAGAGTGCGAATCTATCGACGTTCTACACCATTCAGCCCTACCGCTGGCATTTGTTTACCATCGGTGAGTACCATGCCTTCACGCCGTCGATTTTGAACGAGTTCCGGGTGGGCTTCAACCGCTACTTCAATACCACCCCAGACGGGGGTTTCAAGTTCCCTGGACTGGACGCTTTTCCCAATCTCGTCTTGTTGGATCTGGGTGGCAACGGTCTGCAGATCGGGCCTGATTCTCAAGCTCCGCAGTTCACCATTCAAAACCTCTATCAGTTCGTCGACAACGTCACCTGGACCAGGGGAAGTCACACTTTGAAGTTCGGTGGGGAGTACCGCTGGTACATTTCGCCGCAGAGCTTCACTCAACGACAACGCGGGGACTACCAGTACAACTCCTCGCAGCTGTTTCTGGAAGATTTTTCGCCGGATAACTTCGGCGAGCGCAGCAAGGGTTCTGTAACCTTCTACGGCAACCAGAAAGCGATTTACTGGTACGCGAACGATAACTGGAAACTGACCTCGCATCTGGCGTTGAACCTGGGGATTCGCTACGAATACACCACGATTTCTTCCAGCGAAGCGCAACAGGCGCTGAATGCCATCTCCAACACGCCGAGCATTATTGTTCCCGGCGCAGTGAACCAGCCCTTGCTGTTCAACAAGCCGCGGGCTCCCAAGAATAACTGGGCTCCTCGTGTGGGTTTCGCCTATTCGCCGGGAAGCAGCGGGAAAACGTCGATTCGTGGAGGTTTCGGTCTGGCCTACGATGTGCTTTACGACAACATCGGCATTCTCGCGGTGCCTCCACAGATCGGAGCGACCTCGGACGTCGACCTGGGGAAAAAGTCGGCTGGTTTTCTGGCCAGCGGGGGGTTAGCCGGCGGTGGCTCGGGCATTCAGGTTCTCGACGAGCCCACTGCCCGCGCCACCACATCGAATTGGATCCCACCGCAGGTCAAGTGGCCCTACTCGATCAACTGGAACTTGGGCGTGCAGCACTCCTTCGGCAAGGATTTCACCGCCGAGATTCGCTATGTAGGAACGCGCGGCGAGCACCTGGACGTGCAGAACAGAATTAACCGCAGGGCGCTGGTGACTCCGCAAGCGTTCTTGCCGACCTTTCTGCAACCGCCTTCCCAGGCTGAATTGGACGCGCTGACGACAACGTTGCATGGCCTGAGGGTTCCGGGGTCGTTCATCCCGGAGTTCCTCAACGCCGGTTTCCAGCGGAACATTGTCGCCGACTCACCCAACGGCTGGTCGATCTACCATGGCTTGCAGGCTCAACTCAGCCGGCGCTTCGACAACGGTCTGACGTTCCAGGCGGCGTACACCTATAGCCGGACAATCGACAACAGCACTGCGGATTTCTTTTCGACGAGCCTCACGCCTCGCCGTCCGCAGGATTTTCAGAACTGGGACGCGGAGAAGTCGGTGTCCGCGCTGTCGCGTACTCACCGCTTCACCCTGGCGGCGGTCTATGACCTGCCATTGTTCAAGAATGGCAACTGGCTCATGAAAAACATCGTAGGTAACTGGGGTTTCAGCCCAATCTACACCTACGAGTCGCCGCAGTGGGCGACCGTGCAATCGGCGGTGGATTCCAACTTGAACAACGACTCTGCCGGAGATCGGGCCATTTTCAACCCTGCAGGCAAAGCTGGAACCGGGTCCGGTGTCAATCCGCTTTGCAAAAGCGGGATGCCTAGCTTTGGCGTCTGTGGAGAAAACGACTTCGACCCGGCGGCCGGCCCTCCGGGACCGGGGAACTTTGACTCGACTCCGTTCCTGGTGGCCTACGGCGCTGTCAATCCCACCGCCCAATACATTGTTGCGGGACCGGGTGCGCGAGCGACCACTGGCCGCAACACTCTGGCGACCGCGCCCACCAACGACTTTTCACTCGCTACCTACAAGGAGATAAGCTTCAGGGAGCGATTCAAATTCCGTTTCGGTGCGCAATTCGCCAACCTGCTCAATCACCCACAGTACATTCCCGGCAGCAATCCGGGGCAGGGGCTGGGGGTGAATGACGTTACCTCGTTCGTAACTGGACCGAACAGCACGAGCTATTTGAACTATCTCACTCCTGGCAATGCCATCTTCAACAATCCGAAGGCGGTATTTGCCAGCAACGCCCGCACCATCGCGCTGGTGGCGAAGTTTACTTTCTAGCTGTACCACGAGCAAAACGTGAGACTCGAAAGGGTTTAATGTTTTGCGTAACTGTAGAACTGATGAGGGAGGGGCCCCTCGGACCGACTTACAGGAGGGGGATCCGAACCACCTTCGGTGTCGATGCAAACGGAGAAGTCAGCAGTGGATTGAACCACGAGGGCGAGAGTACGGATGCGACACCAAGGGGCGGACTACCTCGTCGTCGCGATGAAGCGGAGTCATGTCGTGGAGTGAAGCGGGTAGGTCATCTACGCCGAGACCGTAATGGGCCAACTGGCAACAGGAGGACCCCGCTGGTCTTTGGCGGGGGGCGGCGGGGGGCGGCAGCTCTCGCGGACGGCACGAGCCGTGTGACGGTAGACTGTCACGCACGGATCTGTGAGCGGCTCGGGGTGAAATTCCCCGGGCCGACTCGGCCTTCAGCCGACCACACCTGTGATGGACCTGGAGGGGGCCCTTCGGGGCCCCTTTGATCCGTCGGAACCAGCGTTTGCACCGGACAATCCACCCCTGCCAGGCAGCCCGGTTGCCAACCTTCCAGAAAGTGTCGGTCCGAGGGTCGTTGCTCGTGCTTGACGGCGCAGGTAACGCCATCGGTTACTCCCGAATACCGGCGCCGAATACCGGACACGAATACCGGCGCTACTTGACATCCTGACAACCTGAGACTAGCGTAAAAGCTGAGTGAGTTCTCCCTCCACTCTTTCAGGTTTCCTGAGCTAAGTCAGCCCATCTGAAGTTTTCCCTCTTAGATCCCCCATCCATCGCTGGAGGTGGACGATGCGCGCTCGGAATGGAGCGATCCGTTGGAAGCCGGATACGCTCCGTGATTTCGGCCGGTCTCTTGAGACCTCCTGCTGGCCATCTTGTGCAAGCAAAAGGGGTTCAAGCACGAAATCACGTTTGCCATGTCGTCTGGGATCTAAGGTAGTGGCGATCAGTTTGTGGGACACGACCGGGAATCGAGAGGCGTACCACACGGCCGGATATCCCGAAGTCCTGAAGAGAGTCGACAAGGTGCTGGATGGCGCGCCTCGACGGCGCGTTTCGATGTCATCAGCTCGAGCCTCAACCAGGCTGCATTTGGTTTCTGCCTGATCGGTTCGTCGATCGGGTGGGGGACGGCTCGGGTAGCCGTCTCCTGTTTTGACTCTCAAAGCTGTAGCAACCACGGAGAAACGATGAGCGCAAGCATTCAACTTGGAACGATCCTAATCAAAGAGCGAACCATGGCCGCGCAGCGTCTGGGCCTGGAAGTCGACTCTTTCTCAGGGACGTGGAACGTGGTTCGGGCACTCAACGGGTTCGCGCTCGAGCGCAAGCTTCGCGCTGCAGGATGGAATTCTCTGTTCATGGCGGCTGAAGTCCGAGGCATCGCGCTCGGCCCAGTCCGGCCGAACAGTCTCCGGGCCGCATTGCACAGGATCTTCTCGAAGGTGCATGCGGAAGACTTCAACTGTCTGGAAGTGACGGCAATTACGGCGCGTCGCTTCCTGGGCATTCCTTACGTCAGCGTGTGTGCGCATTCGCGCCATATCCAGAAGGGGATAGGTCTGGACGATTCGCGGGAACGGCGAATGGGACAGGGCGCCGCAGCTCTGACCAAGAGTTGAACACTGCAGAGCAGTATCTCGCGGTGGCGGTGGCAGTGCTCTTTGTGGCAGGTATCAGCGTGCTGGTGGTAGCGCTGCGGGAACGAAAACGAGCGCGCAACCAGTGGGGCGACCGTGGTTGAGGCAGGGGGAACGAGGAAAGGTGTCATTCTGAGGCTCACCACCAAGGACGTCTCGAAGTCGCGGGTGTGGACGCGATGCAGCCGGAGTCAGTTCGCCCATGACTGAACGCCGGTGCCCGGGGTGTGGGGGAGAGTTGGGACTCGCAGTGCGCCCGAGTCGTCGTGGGGACCCGCAGGGCGGGCCGGCGACGAGCCTGTCGACGCAGTGGAGATGTAGCACGTGCGGGGACGCGTTTACAGCAGAGCAGGTGCGAGCTGCCAGGCTCAAGCGGGTGAAAGCAGTGCCAGGTCAGACGTCGGGCTCTCACTAGCGGGGTGCCGGCACATTGCCCAACGAGTTTCGGGAAACCATTGTGCCGTGAGCGTACTCCTGCAAACCGTGACCTGACCCCAAACCGGGAGAACGCTTACTGGCCTTTACGGGAAGGCAGGACCAGCGGCGGCGGCAACTCGCCGAACCATTCTTTTCGTTGTAACTCAATCGGGACGTTGCCGTTCTGCCATACGAAGTCATTAAAGGCTTTCAGGTCGAACTTGTCGCCGGCGCGGTGGCGGGCGTCGGCGAGGAATTTGGTGATCTGGAGCTTGCCGGCCTGGTAGGAGATGGCCTGGCCCGGCGTGGTCGCGAACATCGAGGCTTCGGAGTGCGCAGTTTTCGGGTCCATGGGAACCATGCGCACGAGATAGTCGGCGGCCTGATCCAGGTTGAATTCGCCGAGCGCGAGCTTGACGTCGACTTCAACGCGCAGGGCGCGCAGGCGCGCGAAGTTGTAGATCAGCTCGCGCGTGTGGGGCGAGTCGTCGAACAGACCTTCCTGCAGCATCATCTCTTCCGCATAAAATCCCAAGCCTTCGTTCGCGCCGGAGTCGTAGTAGTGGCGGCGGACCGGGTCGGAACTGCGCCAGCCTAGCCACAACTGCATGTAGTGGCCGGGGATGCCTTCGTGCACCAAGTCGGGGCGCGGGTCGTGCGCGCTGGCCAGCGCGAAGTAGCCGAGTTCCTCGCCGGGATTCGGGGTCCAGCGGACGCAGTCCTGAGCGAGGCGTGAGGGGCCGGTGAAATCGTCGAGCTCATCGAAATCGCCGAGCGCGGCAAGGTAGGCCGGGAGCGGGCGGACCGTGTAGTGCGGGAGACCAGGAGGGACGGTGAGGATTCCCCGGTCGGCAAGGAAGCGCCGGACCGCGGCTTCGCGGTCGCGCGTGCCGGTGAGTTGCGCATTGATGTCAGGGAAGATCCTGAGGGGCGGGGCGGCTTGATTGCGATGCCTCTCGATTTGCTCGAACGCAACCGAGCGCGCCCACTCCTGGCGGGACGCGGCGAGCAATTCTTCGGGCGTAAAGGGATAGAGTGCGACGTGCTGGAAGAAATAAAGGTAGGCGGTGCGGCCGACCGCGGTCTGACTCGCCATGGTGGGGAGACGCTGCTGGAGCCATGCGCGATAAGACTCGAGCGACCGGGTGGCGGCTTCAATGGTCGGGCCGAGTTGTTTCGCGGTGTCGGGCGGCACCAGGGGCGCGATCTCGCGGGCAACGGTTCCGAGGCCTGCGCGAATGTTGACCAGCGATTGAATCGCGAGATTCGCAAACGGGGCGGCAGGCTGCTGGAGATTGGCTTTCGCCTCGTCGAGGATCGAGGCGATGTTTTCAAGAAGCGCGATGAGCTCCCGACTACGAGCCTCGTCGAAAGGAGGCGGCGGGAGCAGGAGCTCGGTGACGGGGGTGAGCGTCTGCTCGAGATAGAAGGTGGGATCGCGCTGCCAGCGGCGGTTGAGGTCGAGTTCCCAGTGAACGCGGGCGATGGCGGAACCGATGAGATGGAAATCGGTTCGCTGGGCGGGCGACATCGTGGTGGGGTCGAATTTTGTCCAGCGGGCTTCGAGGGCGGCCAGCTCGGTCTTTTGGTGAAGGACGGCGGCGGCCGACCATGAACGGCTGAGGCCGCTGGGACGTTCGATGCGCGGGATGTCATCGGTGTTGAAAGGCTGGTATTGGGCGCGCCAGGTCCAGAAATCGGTGGAGAGCTTGTCGAGAGAGTCCTGGGCGTGCGCGCAGGAAGAGAGGACGGCCAGGGCAAGCAACAGGATTGAGAGGGGCATGGGTAGGGGACATGGTGCGGGAGACAGCGAAAGAAGTCAAAGGCGCGGGGGTCAGGTGTCGGGTCTCAGATCTGAAGGAATGATAAGGGCAGAGCCGGCGACCGGCTCTGCCATCTGGTGAGGCGATGCACGGCGGATGCGGATCGGGCAGCCACCGCGCTCGGTGGGAACGACTACTGGCTGTTGCCGGGTTGTTCCGTCGAAACCGCAGTCAACTGGCCGAAGATGCCGTCGTTTTCCTGGTTGGGGCCAGCGGTGAAGTAGAGGGTTGTGGCGTTTCCGTCGCCGGTTGCGTCTCCGCCAAAGCTGAGAGCCCAGAGGCCGCTGATTGCCAGAGTCTTCCCGGTGGTGTCGTCGAGCATCGCGCCTACATGCTTTCCGGCGAATAGATCGAATGCGTGGACGGTGCCGTCGCCGAAGTTGCCAATCAGGAGTTGATGCGAGAACCGGCCGAAGTCGCCGGGAGCGAGGGCGATCGCCCAGGGCGCATTGAACCAGGGCCCACCCTGCAGGGTGAGCAGCAAGCGACCGCTGGGAGTAAAGACGCCCGCATGGCCGAGTCCGGCGCCGTGATCTTCATCATGGCTGCCGGGCGCGCGGTGGGCGAAGGTGACGACCAGGTTTCCGCCGACGTTCTGGATATTGAAAGGGGCCCAGTTGTTTCCCAAGCCGGGGAGGCGGAAGGCGCTGTCATCACTGGGGTTGATGCGATTGAATTTCTCATCAAAGATCTCGACATGGCCGGACTGAAAGTTGGTCGCATAGAGACGGGCCCCGTTGGCCGTTTGGGCGATGGCACAACCTTTGTAAATCGCCCTGCCCGCCCGGTTCTTCAGTAGAACGGCGTTGGGACTCACGGTCGGGTTCCAGCCGGAGATGGTGCCATCCTCGGTGACGAAGAGGAAGAACGCTTTGGCTCCGGGCGCCACCAGGAATCCAGCGGTGAAGTTGAAGACGGTACCGGTGGGAGCCGCCTTGCCCGTGCCATCGGGAGTAGGTATTTTCACGGAAGGTTGAGTTCCGCCCGCCAGCAGCACTTTCGTGCCCGTGGCGTTGTAGAGAGTCGAGAGGCCGGGGCCGTTATCGGAGACCCACCAAGGACTTCCGGTACTGCGAGACAGTCCCCAGGGATTGACCAGGTCGGTATCGACGTTGGCCGCGGTCGCAGAGACCGCGGAAGAATCGGTGGTGAGATCGGTGCGATGATACTGCTGGGCAGCTGCGAATGCGGGCAGCAGCAACGCCCCTGCGAAGACGAGAACAGCACGACGAACAACGGAATTCGACATACATGCACCTCGACTGAACTGGATCCTGGGATCGGCGCAGAGCGGGCGCGATCCTGGGAGCAACGAAACGGTAAGCCGGCGCAGTGCGAGGTTGTGTCACGGAATTGTCGTGTTTCGGCAAAGTTCTTGTCAGCAAGGGAGGGGAACAGATCAAGGTTGGGGCGCTTGTGAATCCTGTGGGATTACAAATAAGGCCCTAAATCCTGAACCGCGTCCTGCAGCGGGTACAGGATCGCCAAGCTCCGCACGATCCTGTTGTGTCTAGGAAATCGTTGCCTGTAACCGAGCCCGTCGTGCTGATCCTTCTCGGCCCAGCCGGGCGACCGCTCCATGGCTACCCCATTCGATTTGTCGGTGGCTGTTCTGGTCCAAGCACGACACTCCGCTCACGGGGGAGTTGGTCCCATGTCGCGCCCGGCAGCGAAAGGTCATGGCAGGCGGCTAGCCCGAAGTTCCAGGTAAGTACAGACAGTATTCTGCTGATTCGCTGAGAGATAGTTCAAAATTTAGTTTCCAGCTCCTGGCAACAAATTCAGCAACTCATAGGCCTTCGCCTGCAGGGGCGTCGG
>Ga0137359_10005660_pt1 | contig 10314 bp, 6 predicted proteins | sample Mad1_40_16metaG_FD_108281 | JGI IMG/M metagenome (GOLD analysis project Ga0137359, IMG submission 108281) | Vadose zone soil microbial communities from Angelo Coast Range Reserve, California, USA - Mad1_40_16 metaG | ecosystem: Environmental > Terrestrial > Soil > Vadose zone | place: USA... | reverse complement strand
CGTCCTCGGGCGCGAGCATGGCGCTTTCCACGTCTTCGATGCGCTCGCGCCGCAGCTTGTGGTACCCCGGCAGCCCCAGCGAGCGCGGCCGCCGCGCGGCATCGGCAAGCTGGTCCAGCAGCGCCTGCAGGGCAGAGAAGTCGTAACGTCCGGCGACGCCCGCGCCGCGCCGCGCCTGCGATCTCAGCCAGCGGTCGACGGAAAGCACCACGGCGTTCAATCCGCGAGCACGCAGCGCGTCGCGCAGCACGTGCGCGAGCGTACTTTTGCCGCTGCGCGCCTGCCCGCCGATCAGCACGATCGAGCCGGCGGCAATCCCTTCCGCGAGCGCCGCGCATTGCGCCAGCAGCGCCGGATAGCGCTCGAGGATGAACGAGGCTGCGGCGCCAAGGTCCGGCACCACGGCGTCGGGCGTCGCCCACGCGCGGTAATCGAGCCCTGCGTACCCGGTCTCGACCAGGATCGACTTCAGCCGCGCGCGGCGCGCCGTCTCGATTTCCACCGTGCCGTCGCCGATCAGCCACGAGCGCTCGCGCGCCACGTTGAACTCGCGCACCGCGCGCTCGATCATCCCCGTCTTCGGCTTGCGGCAGTCGCAGTCGATCTTCAGCTCAGCCCGCTCGCCGGGAAACCCGCGATCGGGATGATGCGGGCAGTAGTAAATACGGTCGACGAAGGCTCCCTCCCGTCCGAGCAGCGTCTCCATCCGGTTGTGGATCGCGCGCAGCTCCTCGATGCTGCAATCGCCGCGCGCGATCACCGGCTGGTTCGTCACGATGCAGCAGCGATAGCCCGACGCGTTCAGCCGGCGGATCGCGGCTGCCGCGCCGGGCAGCAGCTCCAGGTGCTCGGCGCTGCGCAGGTGGTCCACCTCGCGATTCACGGTTCCGTCGCGGTCGAGAAATACCACCGGCTGCGGCTCGGCCAGGCTCGCACGCGCGATGCGGCCCGAGCGCAGGTCGGCGCACGCTTTGTCGAGACGCGTCGGCGTGCCGATGTCCTTGATGTACTCCGGGCTCTGGTACGCGCGCAGCAGCAAGCCGCGCTCGAGCGTGGCCGGGAAGACATCCTTGCCGAAATCGAGCGCCCCGGTCTCCCCGCGCCACGGTGCAAGGCAATCATGCTTCATCCAGTAAAGCGCCGCATTGACCAGGTTGGGGTAGTCGCGCCCTGCATCGTGCGGATAACCATGAAAGGCGCGGATGCGTCCGCGCTCGTCCGCCTCGACGAGATCCGAGTCGTGCGGATGATCATTGGGGTGCACGAAAAGCGTGGCAGCCGCACCGGCCTCCTCGGCATGAAAGGCGTGGAAGCGGTCGAGATCCACCTCGAGCAGGGTGTCGCCATAGATCACCAGGAACTCCTCCGCCAGGCGATCGAGCACTGCGAGCGTGGCACCCGCAGTCCCGCGCGGCACGCCGTCGTCCACGCACTCGATGCGCAAGCCGCCTTCGGCCCGCGACGCACAGAATTCGACGATGCGCTGCGCAGCGTGGTTGACCAGAACCAGCGCATGGGTGAACGCATGCTTCTCCAGCAACCGGAGCTGGCGCTCGAGCAGCGGCACGCCGCAGACAGCGACAAGCGGCTTGGGAAGATCGCCGAGGCGCTCCTTGAGCCGCGTGCCTTTGCCGCCCGCGAGAATCACCGCCTGCCTCACTTGCCGGACTCCTGCGCCACGATCTGCGCCAGCGCTTTCTGGATCGCCTGGGCGGAGCTCAACGACGGGGTCCAGCCGAGCCGTGCCAGCTTTTCCGTTGCGTAGGCGAAGCGCGGCACGTCGCCCACCCAGCCGCGGTTTCCCACGCCGAAGGCGATGCTCGCGCCCGGCGCCACGGCGCGCACCACCGCCTGCGCGATGTCGCGCACGCTCACGCCGTCGTCACCGGGACCGATGTTGTAGTAGTTGAGCCGCTCGCCGGCGCGGGCACGGATGAAGAGCATCGCATTGACCAAATCCTCGACGTGCAGGTAGCTCTTTTGCTGCGTGCCATCGCCGAGCACCTGCAGCCGCCCGGGCGTCGCTTTCAGCTTGCGCACGAAATCGAGCACCACGCCGTGCGTCGCCGGCACGCCGATGACGTTCGGGAAGCGGAAGATGAAGGCGCGTTTCAGATAGCTTTCCAGCGCCGCGCTGATCGCGGCCTCGGACGCAAGCTTCATGGCGCCGTAGTTGGAGATGGGAAAAAGCGGGCCCGTATCCTCGCTCAGGCTGCGCTCGCCATGATCGCCGTAGATCGCCGAGCTCGAAGCAAAGGCGAGCGTGCCGATGCCGAGCTCCTTCATCACGGCGAGCGTATTGAACGTCGTCATGTACGTGTCGCGCAGGTCGATGCCCGGGTCGGCGATGCCCGCGGGAATGTCCGAGCTCGCAGCCAGGTGCCAGATCTCATCGACCGGGCGCTTCGCATGCGCGCGACGCAACGCATCGCCGTATGCGTCCAGGTCATGGAGATGCACCTGCTCGAACTGGAAGCGCGCATTGCCGACGAGCGCGCGCAAATTGGACTTGGAGCCGAGCGACAGGTTGTCGAAGCCGACCACCTCATCGCCCCGCGCGAGCAGCGCGGCGGCCAGGTTGCAGCCGATGAAGCCGGCGACGCCGGTGATGGAAACCCTCATGCCGCGCCCGCCTGCGAGTATTCGCGGAACAGCGCCGCCAGCTTGGCCGCCTCGGTATCGATCGAATGGCGTTCCTTGAGGCGCGCGTAGGCCTCGCCGCCGGCGGCGCGCAATTGCTCGGGGGAACGGGTAAGCAGATCTTCCATACCCGCAGTGAGCGCTTCAATGGAGCCCGCCGGAATCAGCCAGCCGCTGCGGCCTTGCTCGACCAACTCCGGAATGCCGGCGATGCCGGTCGTGAGGACCGGCCGGCGCAGCGCCATCGCTTCCATGATCACCATCGGCAGGCCCTCGGCGAAGCTCGGCAGAACCAGCGCGCGCGCCTTTAGTATCTCTTCACGCAAGGCCTCCGTGCTGATCAGCCCGGTCAGCCGCACGCGGCTGCCGAGCCCGAATTTCTCGATCGAACGGGCAAGCTCGCCGCGCATCTCGCCGTCGCCCACCATCACCAGCTCGAACTCGACGCCCTTCTCGGCGAGCCGCCGCGCCGCCTCGATGAGCAGCAGCTGTCCCTTCTCCGCGCTCAGGCGGCCGACGCTGACCAGGCGCGGCGCGCGCGGCGGATCGACCGGCGGAACGGCGTAGAACGCGGGCTCGAGGCCGCAATGCACCACCTTCACTTTCGGCCAGTGCGCATGCTCGACCCAGCGATAGAGCTGGCTGCGCGCGAACGAGCTGATCGCGACGACGAAGGCCGAGCGGCGCACCTTCTCGGCGATGCCGAGGAACTGCGGCTTGTCGAACTCCTCCGGCCCGTGCACGGTGAAGCTGTAGCCGGGCCCGCCGAGCGCGTGCGCGAGCATCACGATCTCCGCCGAATTCGTGCCGAAGTGCGCGTGCACGTGCAACGCGCCGAAGCTTTTCAGCCAAGGCAGCATACGGCAGGCCTCGGCCAGGTAGACGAGGTGGTAGATCAGCGCACGGTCCGAGCGCCGGCTCATGCGCAGCGCAAGGCCGAGCGCCGAGGCGAAGCGCAACGGCGAAAGAATGGCCCGGCATGCCACCGCCAGCAGCAACCCGGCCACGCCGTGGCTCAGCACGTAGCGGGTCTGCGCGCGCTCGCGCGCGTCCTCGTCGTCCATCAGCGCGCCTTCCCACCCGCGCAGCGCGACGCGCAGGATCTCGAAGCCGCGGCGCTCGAGCGCGAGGATCTCGCGCCGGATGAACGTGTGGCTGACCTTGGGGTACTGGTTGATGAAGTACGCGATTCGCAAAGCTACTTGTACTCGATCAGGCGCGCCTGGCGGCCGAGCACGCGGTTGAGCGCGAAGCGCACCTGGCCCGCGAGCTCCGCAAACTTGCCGAGCACCATGAAGCCCGCGCGCCACCAGTTCGCGCGCGGCGAGTACTTCCCGCGCAACGCGAGGCGCACGATCTGCAGCGGATACGCCGCGAGCAGCAGCAGCGCCCACGCGCCGAGCCATGGCGTGAGCAACAAGACGGCGAGCGGAATTCCGAGCCCCCAGAACCACGCGCTGCGCGATTCGCGCACGCCGTGCCGCTCGGGCGGCGCGCCATGCAGGTCGACACCCTGCGCGAATGCGTATCCGGCGCGCAAGGCGCGCTTCCACCATTGGCCGAAGCGGAACATCGCGGCGTCATGCGCCGCCATCTCGTCGCCGAGCCGCCAGATCGTCCAGCCCGCGGCGCGCAGCCGAACGCACAGCTCCGGCTCTTCGCCCGCGATGAGGTCCGCGCGGTAGCCGCGCGCGCTCTCGAACGCGGCCGCACGGAGCATCGCGATGCCGCCGCACGCCTTCGCCTGCCCGGGCGGTGCGTCCCATTCCAGATCGCAGAGCAGGTTGTACACGGAAAGTTCGGGATGCTTCTCCCGCAGGCGACCGCACACGGCAGCCACGCGCTCATTCGCATCGAGAAAAGCTGCGGCCTTCCGCAGCCATCCTTGGACGAGCTCACAGTCGGCATCGACGAACTGCACGTGATCGATGCGCGCTACGTTTTCGCGCAGATGCCGGAATCCGGCGTTGCGCGCGCGCGCCGCGGTGAATGGAATACTCGTGTCGAGCTCGATCACCGAGACGCCGGACTCGCGAGCGAGCGCAGCCGACCCATCGGTCGAGGCGGAGTCGACATAGACCACCCCACACGTGGCGGAACCAATAGATTCCAGGCAATTTCGCAGGCGCGGGCCTTCGTTGCGCCCGATCACCACAACGCCGACCTTCGCGAGCGGACTTCGCTCGGCCATACTTCCCTTGTCTCCCTCTCGTTATTGTCACATCCCGGCGCCGCGAACCGGCCTAGTACCAAGTGACTATTCCGTAGCGAGCGAGATTATCACTGCCTCGAGAGGCATAATGCCTGCTTGGGGAGGTGCCCGTCAGGGCGGGCAACAGAGTTCCTATCTCTTCGCTGTCAGGGATCGTAAAAAGATAGGACGTTGACCAATCGCCCGACGCGCACTCTGGGAGAGATCATGAGCAGGACGAGCAAGTCCATCGCAGCGCTGATCGCGCTCGCGGCAATCTCAATCACGCCTGCAGGCGCCGCGGTGTTCGGCGACTTCGACGGCCAAGCACCACTCAGTTCGGACATCCTGTGGCGCAATGCGACCACGGGCGAGAACTACATCTATCCGATGAGCGGCCTCGCCATCAAAGGAACCGAAGGCAACCTGCGCAGCGTGGCCGACCAGAACTGGCGCGTCGTCGGCGTCGGCGACTTCGACGGTAACGGCAAAGCCGACATCCTGTGGCGCAATTTCTCCACCGGCGAGAACTACATCTACTCCATGGACAACACCACCCTCGTGCGAGAGGGTTACATCCGCACGGTGTCGGACCTGAACTGGCAGGTGGTGGCGGTGGGAGATTTCGACGGTGACGGCAAGGCGGACATCCTGTGGCGCAACGGCGCCACCGGCGAGAACTACATCTATCCGATGGACCTGGTCTCCAATGTGATCACGATCAAGGCGACCGAAGGCTACATCCGCACCGTGAGCGACCTGAACTGGCGCGTGGTCGGCGCGGGCGATTTCAACGGCGACGGCAAGGCCGACGTCCTCTGGCGCAATTTATCGACCGGCGAGAACTACATCTATCCCATGAACGGCACGACGATCCTCGCCGGCGAAGGCTACATACGCACCGTGAGCGATCTGAACTGGCAGGTCGTCGGCGTCGGCGACTTCACCGCCGGCAGCCCGAGCCGCGCCGACATCCTCTGGCGGAATGCGCACACGGGTGAAAACTACATCTACCCGATGAACGGGACCACGATCGTGACGGGCGAAGGCTACATCCGCACGGTCAGCGACCAGAACTGGCAGGTCGTGGAAGTCGGCGACTTCGACGGCGACGCCAAGGCCGACATCCTCTGGCGCAACAAGTCCACCGGCGAGAACTACGTCTATCCGATGGATTTCGTTTCCAACGTGTTCGTGATCAAGGTGTCCGAGGGCTTCATTCGCTCCGTGTCCGACCAGGCCTGGCAAGTCGAGCCCGAGCCGATCCAGGCGTCGATGGTTGCAAGCCGGCTGTCGGGAGTCGCTCCGCTCTACATTTTCTTCGATGCCACCGCGACAGTTTCGAAGCGCACGAGCCGGCCATTCCACGAGCTCGAGTTCCGCTGGGACTTCGGCGACCCTGGCAGCGGTAACTGGAGCACGACCGGACTCAGCAAGAACTCAACGACGGGCGGCGTTGCAGCGCACCTCTACGAGACGCCCGGCACTTACACCGTCACTCTCGCCGTGACGGACGGGACCTCCACCGCGCGCTCGAACGTGCAAATCACGGTCCAGGATCCGAACACAGTCTTCGCAGGGACCAACACAGTCTGCGTATCGACGACTACTGACTTCAATGGTTGCCCGGCCGGCGCGTTGCAAGTGCCCAGCATCACAAACCTGGCGAACATCATCTCCCTCTACGCCATGGGCGGAAAGAGACTTCTTTTCCATCGCGGCCAGACATGGACGTCCAATCTTCCGATTACGATTCTCGACAATAGCTCCACACCGAGAACGATTGGGTCATATGGCCCGAGCGCCGGGACAGCGAAGCTCGTCAGCACTCAGCAGTCCTTCGACAATTTCATCGCGTTGGGGCATCCCACTACGCCGAACCTCGGCGACGTGCGAATCATGGACCTTGAGATTGACGGGGGCGGGAATGCAAATGCCGATGGTTTCGGTCTAGGTGGCAGGGCGAACCGCGTTACGCTGCTTCGCATTAACCTGCACAGCTTTCCCGGGAACGGCGTTGTCGTATCCGAATTCGTTTCCAGCGGGCAGGGTCAGATCTACAGCCAGATAGCAATCATCGATAGCACGCTGCGCGATTGTGGCGGCTACCCCGCCTATTTCGCGGCACAGAAATCTGCGCTGCTCGGAAATAACCTGTTCAACACTGTTCCCAACAACGCCGTTGGCGTCTTCCGCACCCAGTACTTCACGAAATCCGTCATGAGCAATAACCGCATGGCCGGATCGCCGCAGGGCTTTCATCTGGTGAAGTTCGGTGCAGGCAAAAACGACCTGGAGAACGGAATCCCCCCGCCGTCGCTATACGTAGGCGTAAAGTCGGAACTGTCGGTCATATCGGATAACGATTTCGATGACCGAACGGGCAACGGTGGCTGGATGATCCCGATGGGGCCTGAGAACAACCATCAGGACGAGGAGGTGCGGGACATCGTCATCGAGCGCAACTGGGTCCGGGCTGGCACGAGCACCGAGATCGCGTTCAAGCTCTTCGCTTCGAAGATGACCCTGCGCAACAACCTCATCGACATTTCCGGAGAGACTTGCATCTTTGACATCTGCGCCGGCATTCACGTCAACCGGCGCGGCGTTGAGCCGGTGCCCAGCATGGTGCAAATCTACGACAACACCTTTTTCCGCTCCACCGGCCTCACAGCTAATAGCTACAGTACGGTGCGCTTCGAGCTTGGATCCAACATGGTCGTGAGGAATAACCTTGGTTACACGCCCGCCCTCAGCAGTTCCCAGTCGGTGTTCCTGACCGATAACGCTATCGGCACCGTGGCGTCAAACAACTCCACCAACGCGCAACAGCGGATCAATCCGAACTTCACGACGACGCCGCCGACCTTGCCGCAGCACTACAAGCCGACCGCCGGCAGCTACGCAATCGGCGCCGGTTCGCCCTCGCCCAGGACTCCGGTATGGTCGGACTTCTTCCGGGTGGACGCGCCGGGGACGGCGGATATCGGCGCAGTGATCCACTAGCGAGAGGCCCCAAAGGCCCGGACGCGGCGATAATCTTGCGGGGATATCGCCGTGTTGAGGGGGAAGTACCACAGCCGCCTGCAGTTCAATTACGTCCGCGCGTACCGCGGGCTGCTGCGCTTGCTCATCCGGCCACTCGTGCGCTGGAAGCCGATCGCGGATCCCAAGCCGGGTTACACGCTAGCTATCGCCTGCCACGACCGGCTGCCCGAGATCCTCGTGCCGAACCTGGAGCTGGTATGCAAGCAGGATCTCGACAACTTGCACAGCACCGTCGTTTCGTTCGACGGACCGCGCACCCCGCAGCTCGCCGATACGGCGGCGCACCTGGAGCGGCGCTTCCCCCAGCTCAGGCTGCGAATCCTGTACCTGGGCCCGCTGCAGGCGTTCGTCGTGCGTCTCATCCGCTGGGGATGGGTGAACTGCTGGCTCTCGTACTGCAAGTGCATTGCCGCGGCCGATACGCGCATCGTCATCCTGCACGACATGGATGCGATGCTGCTCGACCGCAAGCTGATCGAGCGTCGCTTCCAGGCGATCGTCGGGCGCGGTGATCATTTCGTCGGCGTGCGCTGGTACGCGTACAGCGGGCTGACGGAGGACGATCGGCTGCTCTACATCGTCGAGATGGCGCTCGATGCGGCCTTCATGCGGCAGAAGTTCCGGCCGATCGACCTCTTCAACCATGTGTGCATGGTGAACGGCAAGGCGCTCGACCTCGACACGATGCTCTACCCACAGCTCTTGACAGAACGCAAATCGGTGATGCCGCTTACCGAGCGGGAATGGATCCACCCGAGCCAGGTGATCAGTCAGTACACCTATCTGGTGCGCGACGGCAACGGCCATGTCCCCCCCGCCGAGAATAATCTGTTCTTCATTCCGTATTTCCTGCACCTCGCCGGCAACGACGGCATTCTTGCCCGGCACACGACGGCGCTCATGCAGGCCGATAGGGCGCGCGTGCCGTTCCTCGGCTACGAGGTCGACCTTCGCAGGTTGACGGACGTGCACCAGCGCTGGGTGCGCAAGCAGATGGAGCACATCGAAAAGGCTATCGCGGGCGGTACGCGCACCGAGGTGGAGGACTACCTGCGGGCGATCGAACGGCATCTGCGCCCGGCATCAAGCGGCGCCTGAACGGAGCTCGCTTTCGTAGAACTCCGCGACTTCATCCCAGGCGCGCGCCTCGTCCCAGCGTAGCTCGCGCGGATCCAGCGGGTCGGTATTGATCCGGATGCGCGGCTCGCTGAAATCCTGCTGCTCCTTGAGCTCCACTCTGCAGGCCAGTCCGAGCCGCGGCTGCATCTCTTTCGCGAAGCGCAGCGCGAAGGCGCCCTGGCTCTCCGCGTATCCGCTCGGACCAATGCGCAATTCTGGGGTGGTGGCGGCGAGTTGCTCGGCGAAGCGCGCGTACGCTTTCGCGAGCAGCGACACGTGGATGTTGTCGCGGACATAGTCCGGCGTATTTACTGCGGCGGTCTCTCCGGCAAACCACTTGCGCATCAGGTGAGCCGTGAACCGCGCCTCTTCGTAGGGGCCGAAGGGGTTCGGGATGACGAACTTGCCGAGCGGCACGCCGGCGAGCACCGCTCGTTGCCGCAAAAGCTGATAGGTGAGCGCCTTCGACCGCCCGTAGGGGGAAAATGCGGGCCGCTCTTCGGAGCCCGCACCCTCGTCGTCCTCGAACACCGATCCCGTCGCGAGCAGTCGCGCGCGGCCGCGGGACTGCATCGCCCCCAGCACGGCATCGATGTTGCGCGTGTTGTTTGCAACGGCGCCGGGTACATCAAAGCTCGCGCTGCGATAGTTGGTGACGTCCGCCGCGTGGTGGCACAGGAGGTCCCCGGGCTCCTGCCGCGCGAGCTCGATGAATTGCGGGTCGCCGAAGCTGCAGGCAAAAACGCCACGACAACTGCGAACCGCGAGCTCGACGCGCTGGCGACGCATCGCATCCGGATAGCCTTCGGGCCGGTGACGGAAGGTCGCTACCACCTCGTGGCCGGCGGCGGCCAGCTCGCGGATGAACCAGAGCCCGGTGAACGAGCTGCCACCGGTAAAGAGGATCTTCACGCCGCTAGGCCGCCCGGCCGAGATGCCAGTGCGGGTCGAAGTCCTTCTGGTTGCGGTCCTTGTCCGAGATCACGCTCGGCGCGCGCGGCCACTCGATCCTGAAGCGGGGATCGTCCCAGCGGATGCAGCGCTCGGCCTCCGGCGCGTAGAACTCGTCGACGAAATAGAAGGCCTCGGTGTCGTCGCGCAGCGTGATGAAGCCGTGCGCGAAGCCCTTCGGCACGTACATCATCCTGCGGTTTTCCGCCGAGAGCTCGACGCCAAGGCTCTTGCCGAACGTGGCGGAGCCCGCCCGCAGATCGAGCACCACGTCGTACAGCGCGCCGCGGATGCAGCGCACGAGCTTGGTCTCCGGCTTCGGCGCGAGCTGGTAGTGCATGCCGCGCAACGTGCCGCTCGCGGCG
>Ga0137359_10005650_pt1 | contig 10326 bp, 6 predicted proteins | sample Mad1_40_16metaG_FD_108281 | JGI IMG/M metagenome (GOLD analysis project Ga0137359, IMG submission 108281) | Vadose zone soil microbial communities from Angelo Coast Range Reserve, California, USA - Mad1_40_16 metaG | ecosystem: Environmental > Terrestrial > Soil > Vadose zone | place: USA... | reverse complement strand
GGCAACGAGAAACAGGACGCGGCGTCGCGCGCGATGGTCCTCGCCTTCGGCCTCGACCACATCATCATCGCCGGCGACCGCCCGAAGGATCCGAACGCCTCGCGGTATCTTGAGAACACCGCGACAACTCGAGGAAAGCCTTCGATCACCGCTGAAGCCGGCCACGCTGGAACGGTCGAGCCCGAAGACCTCTCGGCGCTGATCGACGGTTGCCTGAGTGTGATGCGCTATCTGAAGATGCTGCCCGGCGCGCCTTCGCCGATCGAGCACCCGGTGTGGGTCGAGAAGATCGTCACGATCACAAGTGACCAGACGGGGATCTTCTACCCGCTGGTCAAGCGCGGCACTTACGTCGAGCAGGGAATGAAGATCGGCTACGTGACCGACTATGTCGGCAAGACGATCTTCGAAGCTCGCGCGTCCGCGGCGGGAGTTGTGCTTTACATCTGCGCCGTGCCTTCCATGATCAAAGGCGCGACAATCGCCAACGTCGGCGTTGTCGCAACCCAGAACAAATGAGAGGAAGAATCGATGAGTGCAATAGCCCTGACCGACCACCATCATTGTATCGGCTTTATTGAGACCAGCTCGATCGCCAAGGGCATCGAAGCTACTGACGCGATGATGAAGATGGCTGACGTTGAGCTTCTGATGACAACGATCATCCCTCGCGGAAAGTATCTGATAATGATCGGCGGGAACGTGGCTGACGTTGAGTCGTCGGTGCGAGCCGGGATTCAGACGGCCGCCGGGACGGTCCTGGACCACTTCATCATTCCCAACGTTCACGCCGAGCTTTTCCCCGCGATAAGAGGGCGAGTGAAGGTCGATAACATCGAGGCCATTGGCATTATTGAAACCAAAGAAGTGGCCCCGGCGATTTACGCCGGAGACGCCGCGGTGAAATCTGCAAACATCAAGCTGATCGAAGCTCGGAATCAACCCGGCGGTAAGGGGCTGGTCGTTCTGGCAGGCGCAGTCGGAGCTGTGCGCACCGCGGTCGCCGCCGGAGTCGCCTCGATCAAGAAAGACGGGATGTTGATCGCCGAGGTTGTGATACCTTACGCGCACGAGGCCGTGCGGAAGAACGTGACGGCGTAGCGCGTCGGGCGGTTGAGCTTCTAGGCTTCTGCCCCTCCTGCGGAACGCTCTCGTAACAAACGAGGACTTTGTTGCGGACTTGTCGAAGAGCTTCGCAAGAGGCTTCTCGGTTGCCGTTCTCTTTTCGGTTAGCCCAGGCGCATACACCTTGCTATGAAAACGGCACTCAAGATGAAACTCTTCTTCGATCTCCTTCAAAACCGCGACCAGTTTGTCAAAGAGATCCTTGACGGAACTGATCTGAAACACAAGGCAATGCAGCTCGCCCTGCTCAGTACGGCAACGTTTGGCCTGTACGGGCTGATAATTGGCAGCCAGCACAGCCTGCGCCAAGCGCTTTCCTCGGGCGTCAAGTTGCCGATCTTGTTTCTGCTCACGAACGCGATTTGTCTGCCGGCGCTCTTCGTATTCAGCGCATTCTTTGGATCAAGACGTTCGCCGATACAAACGTTTGTACTATTACTCGCCGGAACGTCCGTCATGGGGATTGCTCTTACAGGATTTGCGCCGGTCACTTTGTTTTTCATAATCACGACGCGTAACTATCAGTTCTTCAAAATCTTCAACGTTTTCTTCTTCGCGATTTCAGGCCTTCTCGGGATTGTGTTTTTTGCCAGGACGCAATCTCAATTCTTCGACGAGAGTTCGCAGCAGAAGGGCAAAGTAACTTTCCTCAGGCTCTGGTTCCTGCTGTACGCTTTTGTCGGGACCCAACTCGCCTGGACGCTTCGTCCATTCTTCGGTGCGCCCGGTCTCCCTTTTGAGATCGTCAGGGAAGTGGGCGGGAATTTCTATACGGACATCGTCAGATCAATCGGGCACATTCTTGGATCGCGTTGAATGCCTAGGTGATTACTCGACATTGCGCGAGCACCCCGATTTCTGGTTTGTGCTCATCGCGAAACCCCTGGCAGCATGTTCAAGCTGTCAAGAGACGGCGACACCCTGTTCTTGCCCAGAAACCGGGAACTAAACCCAAAGACACGTAGTTTAACCCTTCAACCAGGCGCAGTAATCAGAGGCGGCAACTTAATAACCCGGAGGCTGGATCATGGAGACCCTTCTCAAGGATGCCCGCTATGGACTCCGTATGCTTTTCAGGAGCCCAGGATTCACCGTCGTAGCTCTGTTGTCGCTGGCCCTGGGCATCGGCGCCAATACCGCGATCTTTAGCATGGTCAGCGCGTTCTTGTTTGCGCCGCTTCCCGTCGAACAGCCCGCTCGGCTCGTGTCGATCTTCACGACCGACGTCAAGAACCCCGGGCCGCTCCCCACCTCGCATCTGAACTTCATCGATTATCGCGACAAGAACGAGGCCTTCACGGATATCCTTGCCTACACCGGCGCGGGCGTGAGCTTCAGCAGCCCAGGCGGCGAGTCCAAGAACCTCTTCGCGCAAGTCGTCTCCGGCAACTACTTCGATGTGCTTGGCGTGAAAGCCGAACACGGCCGGACGTTTCTTCCCGATGAAGGCACTACCCCCGGCACTCATCCGGTCGCCGTGTTGAGCCATTCTAGTTGGCAGCGAGATTTCGGCGGAGACCCGGCGATCATCGGCAAAACAATCTCGCTCAATCGTCACGACTTCAACGTTGTGGGCGTGGCTCAAAAAGATTTCACCGGCACGGATATCGGAGGCGGACCCGACCTGTGGGTTCCGATGATGATGCACGACGTGATCCAGCCCGGCTTCGACTGGTACAACACGCGACGCGGACTCTTTATCGCGATGATTGGCCGGCTCAAACCGGGCATCGGCACAACCCAGGCGCAAGCGTCCATGACCGCGCTCGGTTCGCAGCTCGAGCAGGAATATAAGAAGGACAACGAGGGCCGCAACGTAAGCCTTATTCCGCTGCTCACCGCCCGCAAAGACCCAACGGGCGACGGCCAGGTGGGGCTGACCTTCGGCGCGTTGATGGGGGTCGCGGGCATCGTGCTGCTGATCGCTTGCGCTAACGTAACCAACCTGCTTCTCGCGCGCGCCACAAAACGAAAGAGAGAAATTGCAATTCGGTTGGCGTTGGGAGCGAGCCGCTCACGACTGATCAAACAGTTGATGACCGAGAGCCTGATGCTTTCTCTCGCGGGAGGCGCCATCGGCTTTTTCGTCGCGATCTGGTCGAAGGACGTACTGCGTTCACTCGTTCCGTTCGGCGGTGGACCGAATCAGCAGGGCGTTAGTATCGATCCTCGAGTTCTAGTCTTCGCGCTGGTTGTCTCGGTCCTGAGCGGCTTGTTGTTTGGGCTCGCACCTGCTCTCCAAGCATCGAGGCCTGATCTCGTGCCGACGCTGAAGGGCGATATCACGATGCCGGTTGGCTCTCGCGGATTCAGGCTCAATCTGCGAAAGGCGCTTGTGGTTGTGCAGGTCGGGCTCTCGCTGTTCGCGCTGATCACCGCCGGGCTGTTCGTGCGCAGTCTTCAAAAGGCTCAATCGGTCAACCCCGGCTTCAACCCGGAAAACGTCGTGCTGATGGCGTTCAACCTCGGCAGGGAAGGTTACACTGAACCTCAAGGCAGAAACTTTCATCGTCTGGCAGTCGAGCGCATTCGCACCGTGCCGGGCGTGCTGAACGCGACCGTGGCTCGCGATCGCCCGTTCGGCGGAGGGTTCCAGAGAAGCGTCTTCATCGAAGGCCAGGAGCCGCCGCCCGGCGGACGCGGTGTGCTTGTGCAGACCAACAACATCGCGACCGGGTTCTTTGAGACGCTCGGCATTCCATTGCTGCGCGGCCGCGACTTCGCCGAGGCCGACAATCAGCAAGCGCCAAAGGTGATGATCGTCAACGAGGCGATGGCTGCCCGGTTCTGGCCAGGGCAAGACGTGCTGGGCAAACGGCTGAAGCTTTTCGGCGATCAGGATTTTCGCGAGGTGGTGGGCCTCGTCGCCGACAGCAAGTACAACAGCCTGACCGAACCGCGCAGGGCCTTTATGTACATACCGCTCCAGCAGGAGTACGTCCCCCAGATCAACCTGCACGTGCGAACGTCGTCCGACGCGAAAGGGCTGGTGGCCGCGTTGCGCAATGAGGTGCAACAAATAGACCCGAGCCTTCCGGTGCTCAACATCCAGACGCTTAGCGAACAAGTGGAGAATTCTCTGGGCGGGGAACGAAGGCAAGCTACGCTGTTGGGCTCCGGCGGAATCCTGGCGCTGATCCTGGCGGCAGTCGGCTTGTATGGGGTGATGTCTTACTCGGTTGCCCAGCGAACGCGCGAGATCGGGATACGAATGGCGCTGGCGCGGGCCGGGGAAACGTGATGGGGCTGGTGTTGAAGCAAGGTTTGACGCTCGTTTCAGCGGGCGTTGTGTTAGGTCTCGGCGCGGCATTCGGAATCACTCGGTTGCTCGCAAGCTTGCTCTTTGGCGTGAGCGCCATTGATCCGATCACCTTTGCCGGAACCTCGGCGGTGTTGATCGCCGTCGCGCTGCTGGCGAGCTACCTCCCGGCGCACCGGGCTACAAAGGTGGATCCGATCATTGCGCTCCGGTATGAATGAGTTAGCTTTCTAGAAAAGGAATTGAAAATTGAGAATTGAAAAATGCAAATTGAAAATTGGAAGCCGCTCGGCGGCCGTACGCCAATTTTAGATTTTCAATTTTCAATTCTCAATTTTCAATTCTGTTACTCGAGGATATTTCTATAGCTATGGAAACTCTCATACAGGATCTTCGCTACGCCGTGAGGATGCTGGTACAGAAACCTGGCTTCACCATCGTTGTCGTGGCCGCGCTGGCGCTGGGAATCGGAGCAAACACTGCGATCTTCAGCGTCGTGAATTCGATCCTGCTGCGCCCGCTTCCCTATCGCGATCCAGGTCGGCTCGTGATGATCTGGATGGACAACAAACGGATGAACGTCGATCAAGACATTCATTCGTACGCGAACTACGCCGACTATCGCGACCAGAATCAAGTCTTCGAGTCGATGGCCGCCTATAGCGGCGTGAGCCTGAACCTGGTTGGAGAAGGCGAGCCCGAGCGCGTCATCGGCGCCGCGGCGACCGCCAGCTTATTTGACGTGCTGGGCGTCGATCCGCGGATGGGCCGCGTCTTCACTACCGATGAAGAACAGATCGGTCGCGATAAGGTGGTGGTCCTGGGCTACGGGCTGTGGCAAAGGCGTTTCGGCAAGGACCCCAATATCGTGGGCCAGGAGATCCTGGTGAGCGATGTTTCGCGGACGGTGATCGGCGTGATGCCTCCAAGCTTTAAGTACCCGCACAAAGACGCCGAGATATGGGTGCCGCTGGCGGTCGACGAGAATCGCAAGAAGTCGCGCGGAAGCTTTTCGTACTACGCGATCGGCCGGCTCAAGCCCGGTGTCGCGATCGAGCCGGCCCGCGCGGAAATGGGATCAATCGCGAGCAACCTCGAACGGCAATACCCCGACGTGCTTGAAGGATACGGCGTGAACCTTGTTCCGCTTCACGAACAGGTCACCGGCAAAGTCCGGCCCGCGCTTCTAGTCCTGCTCGGAACCGTCGCATTCGTGCTGCTGATCGCCTGCGCGAACGTCGCGAACCTGTTGCTGGCTCGCGCGGCGGGCCGTGAAAGAGAGATCGCAATTCGAACCGCGCTTGGCGCAAGCCGGATCAGGCTGATAAGGCAATTGCTCACTGAAAGCGCGCTGATGGGGCTGGCGGGTGGCGCGGCCGGACTGTTGGTCGCGAAGTGGGGCCTTACCGCGCTCATCGCTCTCAGCCCCGAAGACATTCCGCGGCTGGATCAAATCGGCATCGACGGCCGGGTGCTCGGATTCACGTTGTTGGTTTCGTTACTCACCGGAATGGTGTTCGGGCTCGTTCCCGCGCTCCAGGCCTCAAAGCCCGACTTGAACGAATCACTCAAAGAAAGCGGGCGAAGCTCGACAGCCGGCGTCGAGCGCCGTCGCGTTCGCAGCGCGCTGGTTGTGCTCGAGGTCGCGCTCTCGCTGGTGTTGTTAATCGGTGCGGGCTTGATGATCAAGAGCTTCAGCCGGCTTCAAAGAGTCGATCTTGGATTCAACCCGGACCGGCTGGCCTCGATGAACATCCAGCTCTCTAGAACAAAGTATCAGGGGCCCCTGAGCGCGCAATTCTTTCGCCAGCTCATCGAGCAAGTCGAAGCCATGCCCGGCGTCGAATCGGCCGGCGCGATAAGCGCGATCTTTATCGACGCCTTGCCAAACTCGACCAACTTCACAGTTGAAGGAAAGCCGCCGGTTCCCGCAGCGGAACAAATCGAGACACCCGTCGACCTGGTGACTCCGAGCTACTTTCGAACGATGGGCATCGCACTGCTCAAGGGCCGTGAGCTCTCGGAGCAAGACGGCTTGGAGTCGCCGCCCGTCGCCGTGATCAATGATACGTTTGCGCGGCGATTCTGGCCCGGCGAAGACCCGATCGGCAGACGATTCAAATTCGGAGACTCAGGCTCAAACGCGCCGTGGATGACAATCGTCGGAGTGGTTGGGGACATGCGGCGCACAGGCTTGGACGTAGACGTGCGTTGCGAAACGTTTTTGCCTTACACCCAGCGGCGATTCGTTGGATTCCTCAGTCTTGTCGTCCGCGCCAAGACCGATCCTCGCGGGATTGCGACCGCCGTTCGCGATCAAGTATGGGCGATCGATCCGAACCAACCTGTCTCTCACATCCGTACAATGGATCAGTTGCTGGACGGGATGATGGCGCAGCGGCGGTTGAATATGGTTTTGTTTACGCTCTTCGGTGGCGTGGCTCTGGTGCTGGCTGCGGTCGGAGTCTACGGAGTCATCTCGTACTCGGTTACGCAGCGCACTCACGAGATCGGCATCCGGATGACGCTGGGAGCTGGCCGCGCCGATGTCTTGAAGCTCATAATCAGGAACGGAATGATGCTGGTGTTGATCGGAGTAGCGATCGGTCTGATTGCGGCGGCGGCGTTGACGAGGCTGATGGCAACTCTGCTCTTCGGCGTGAGCGCAACAGACCCGGCGACGTTCGCCGCCATTGCGGGGATACTGACAGGAGTGGCTCTGGCAGCCTGTTTCGTGCCTGCGCTCAGGGCGATCAAGGTCGACCCGATGGTCGCGCTGCGGTACGAATAGCGGGATTGGCGATTGCCGTCATTGGCGGCATCGCGGATTTCGGCCGCGCGCCGCAAGCAATCGGCAATCGCCAATCGGACATCGGAAATCGAAAATATGATGATGGAAACTCTCTTACAAGATGTTAAATACGGCATTCGGACGCTGATAAAGAATCCAGGCTTCACAGTCATAGCTGTGCTGACGCTGGCGCTCGGGCTCGGCGCGAACACCGCTATTTTCTCTTTGACTGATCAGATACTTCTACGGCTTCTGCCTGTCGAGAAACCGAAGGAACTGGTTGTGCTGCGCTCGCCCGGACCGAAACAGGGACGTGTATGGAGCGACGGGGACGGCGCGGCTCCATTCTCTTACCCGCTGTATAAAGAGGTGCGGGACAACAACAACGTCTTCTCGGGGCTGCTGGCACGCTTCGCGGTCTCTCTGAGCGTTTCCGGCGAAGGACAGACGGAACGCGCCAACGGCGAACTGGTATCCGGAAACTATTTCGAGGTGCTGGGGGTTCACCCCGCTCTGGGACGCCTCTTCAACCAGGACGACGATCGCGTTGCCGGCGCAGGTCAGGTGATTGTCCTGAGTCACGGCTATTGGACGCGGCACTTTGGCGCTGACTTCGGGATTCTGAACAAGACGCTCATAGTGAACGGCACAGGGATGACCGTCGTTGGCGTAGGGCGGGCCGGTTTCACGGGAGTGCAGGTGGGGCAGACGCCTGACATCTTCATCCCCATCACGATGAAGGCTCAGATGACGCCCAACTGGGACGGGCTAAACGACCATCGGGATTATTGGTTGGCAATGATCGGCAGATTGAAACCGGAACTTAGTCCCACCCAGGCCGAAGCGGCGTTCGCGCCCATCTATCATCAAATCCTGGAAACAGAACTTCCTCTGGCGGGAAGGTTGTCACCCGAAACGCAGCAACGCTTTCTTGAAAAACAAATGCTGATGGAGCCCGGGTCGAGAGGGCGGGCCGTTCTTCAGCGCGGCGTCAAACAGCCGCTGCTTGTGCTGATGGGCATGGTCGGGCTGGTGCTGCTGATTGCCTGCGCCAATGTAGCGAATCTCCTGATGGCTCGGGGCGCGGCGCGGCAGCGAGAGATCGCCATACGCATGGCGGTGGGCGCGGGCCGCTGGCGGCTGGTGCGGCAGTTTCTCGTCGAGAGTCTCACGCTTTCGCTGATAGGCGGAGGAGTCGGACTGGTGGTCGCCTCCTGGACAATCGGCGCTTTGGTGGGAGCCATTCCCGAAAGCATCGGCGCGGTGGGCCTTTCAGCAAGTCTTGATCTCCGCCTGCTCCTGTTCACCCTTGCTCTCGCAGTTCTGACCGGACTCCTGTTCGGAGTGATGCCGGCGATGAAGGCCACGCGTTTGAATCTCGAAAGCACTTTGCGCGAGCAAGGGTCCAGCGTTTCCGGCGGTCTCACGCAGGTGCGTTTTCGCAAGGGACTGGTCGTTTCGCAGGTTGTCTTGACTACAGTGTTGCTGGTCGGCGCAGGGCTGTTTGCGAGGAGTCTCAACAATCTGAAGCAGCTCGATCTCGGACTGCGAGCCGATCATCTGGTTGCGTTCTCGATCGCTCCCGAACTGAATGGATATACGCCGCAGCAAACCATCGCGTTGTTCGATCAACTTCACCAGAGTCTCGTCTCGCAGGCGGGCGTAGACGCCGTCAGCGAGTCCGTGATAGCAGCTTTCACGGACAGCAATTCGAGCAGCAACATTACGGTTGATGGCTACCAGGCTGGAGAAGACGAAGAAATGAACGCCGGCCAAAATTGGATCGGGCCCGGCTACTTTTCCACGATGGGGATTCCGCTCGTTCAAGGCCGCGAATTTGGATCATCGGATACCGCGATCGGTCCAAAGGTCGCGATTATCAATGAAGCGATGGCGCGCCGCTTCTTTGCGAATCGAAGTCCCATCGGCGCGCGGTTCGCCTTTGGCGCAGGCGATAAAGTTCATCCGGATATCGAAATCGTCGGCGTCGTAAAGGACAGCAAGCACGCCAAAGTTCGCGACAAGGTGGGACCCCTTGTCTGCCTGCCATATTCGCAGTTCAAGACGGTTGGGAATATCACCTTTTATGTAAAGACGAGACAGGACCTTGGAGCGGTGGCTACGTCGTTGAGACGTGAAGTGCAGCGCCTGGACGGCAACCTGCCGGTGTTCGATCTGAAGACTCTCGAGGGGCAAATAGGTGAATCGCTCTTCGCCGATAAGTTCCTGACATTTCTATCGATGTGCTTTGCGCTGCTGGCGGCTCTGCTGGCATCTATCGGGCTGTACGGCGTGATGGCTTACACAGTGACGAGACGCACCCGCGAGATAGGAATTCGCATGGCGTTGGGCGCCACACGAGGAATCGTATCGTGGCTGATCTTGCGAGAAGTCGTCGTGCTTGCAGCGATAGGACTGGTGGTTGGGTTGCCGGCCGCTTACGGTCTTGGCCGGTTGACGGAATCGCTTCTGTTTGGTGTCAAGGCTGGCGACCCACTGGTGTTTGTCGGAGCGGGTTTGCTGTTGACCGCTGCGACCCTGCTTGGCGGCTATCTGCCGGCGCGCAAGGCCGCAAGCATTGACCCGCTCGTGGCGCTCAGATGTGAGTGATGCGATAAGCGAGAGGTTTATTTCCCTATTGTTCAGAATTGAACAGCGCCGGATCAGTAATTGGGGGTGCGCGCCGTAGAAGTTACATCTGGGTTTGAGCCGAAAGAAGTTAAGTGATATCCTAGTAATAACTTGATACTAGGAGGCGCTTATGACTTCTTCACGTGCTCGGCTTTGGCAGCAATTGACGAAACTCAGCCCGCTGTGTTCCGGATCTCTTCACGAGCAGTACCTGGCCTGTGGCAAGTCGACTTGCTCGTGTCATTATAAGCAAAAGCCCAAGTTGCACGGCCCTTACTATCTGTGGGTGCGGCGTATTGGAGGCAAGCAGGTGAATCGAACGCTTAAGCCGGGGCCGGATTTGGATAGAGTACGCGAGGGGATTGCAAACTATCGAAAGATGCAGGCGTTGATGGGTGACTTGCTGACGCAGGAGGAGGCATTAGTGCTGGAAGGTGAGCGGGCCTCAGTAGGTGAAGGTAAAAAAAACTCCAAGAGGAGATTTCTCAGGCGGTGAGCGACGTTCTGGCAGAGGTGCGTT
>Ga0137359_10005648_pt1 | contig 10329 bp, 11 predicted proteins | sample Mad1_40_16metaG_FD_108281 | JGI IMG/M metagenome (GOLD analysis project Ga0137359, IMG submission 108281) | Vadose zone soil microbial communities from Angelo Coast Range Reserve, California, USA - Mad1_40_16 metaG | ecosystem: Environmental > Terrestrial > Soil > Vadose zone | place: USA... | reverse complement strand
CTTATACCCTTATCCAGCAAAGAATCTACTTAAAAATTCAGCACCTGGTTTTGTGACCAAATCCAAAGATTTGAATTTGTAGTCCTTCGATTTTAACTTCGCTTGAACAGAAGTATATCTATTCATTCTTTCTATAAATTGATCTATTGATTCATAGTGATGATGAGTAATTGCATATTCATCCTTAGCTTCTAAATCGATTCCATTCCCTTCGGTCATAGGTACTGCATGGATTATCTCATTCCAACTAACCTTTCCTTTTCTAAAAAACCTAATATTAAAGTCTGGCCACCACCTCGAATGACGAAGAGCCTTTCCAAAAACAATATTTCTTCTTGGAATCCTAACGTAATCAACATTTATATCGAGAGATATTTGTTTTAACTTTTCAATCAAGCTTTTCGGTATTTCTTCATCTGGGTCAAGTATTAAAATCCAATCGCCGATAGCTTTCGATACCCCAAAATTACGAACAGGCTCAACATAATTCACAAAATCGTGCTTAAACACCTTGGCATTAAATTTCTTGGAAATTTTAGAAATTTCACTTCCATCACTCATATCTACAATAACTATTTCATCAACAAGTGCCTTGACCGAAGAAATACATGAAGCTAGATACTTTTCTTCCCCAGAAATCGTAGTTATGACTGCAGATATCTTCCCCACGCTTAAATTGTAGCATATAATAATATTATCTTTATGTTGACTTCTCCAAGAAATAAAATTTTATTCGGCGTATTTTTAATTATTTATCTTTTAGGCGTATTCGTCATTATCCCCAAAGGAATTCCTCTTTTGGTCGCATCAAAATCAAATAAAAGTAAACCCCCATTGGCTTCCATAATTCCGATCCCATCACAAACCCCAACTCCTGTTCCCACTCCCCAAATTATTCCACAAACACTGGTTATTCCCACACTCAGTCTCTCTGCAAACATTGAGCCAGTCAGCTTAACGAATACAACAAGTATGGACGTACCTAAAAATGCTGCTGACGTAGCTTGGTACAAGTTTGGTGCAATACCGGGTCAGCCCGGAAATGCCGTCATAAACGGCCATTACGACACACCCACTGGACGGCCTGCTATTTTTTATAATCTAAAAAATTTACAAATCGGTGATGATGTAAGAGTAATTTTAAGTAACAACACAGTTGTAAACTTTGTCGTAGCCGATAAAGCTGATATTCCAGACGATACAGTAGCCGACGAGAATACTAATTATATTTTTTCAAAAAAACCTGGAACGAATTTAAATCTAATTACATGCGATGGGTTATGGAATCCAACAACAAAACGATATAGTAAAAGAATCGTAATTTATACAACACTAAAATGAAAAAGAAAGTCATATTAACTATAATATTTTTAGCGATACTCCCTCTTATTACAACTGGACTGACTTTGATGTCTATAAAAAACACTCAAAGTGTCAATTCAAATGCAGAAGCCATACTACCCAACATAAACCCTCCTTATGTTAGATTAGTCACAGACAAAAATTCGTTCAAAGTTGGAGATGATATTCCGGTTCATATACTTGTAAATACGGGCGGGGAACAAACACTGGAAAGTCATTTTGTAATTGCATTTGATCAATCAGTTTTGAACATAAATCCAGAAGATTTACAAAATAACAACATCTATCCAGTCAAAGATATAGAAACCATTGCAAGTGGTAAAGCCATTTTCTCACTTTTTGCCAAAAACGAAGCTGGATATTCACCCATCAGTCTGCCTCTTGAGTTAGAAGTAGCAACTCTTCACTTCCATGCCATAGGAAGCTCCAAAACGACAAAAATTGATTTAGTCGTAAGTCAAATTGACGAAACCACGAGTATTATTTCATCATTCCCTGATCCAAAAATAGATGAGACAAATATTTTACGTGCAACAGAAGGAGTTAGTATAATAATTGAGTAATGACAGAAAGAATCACCGAAAGATCGACAAAAATTAGGAAGATTCCACAAAGGCCAAATCCAAAAATAACTCCTCAAACAATAAAGGGAAATTTTCCCCCAAGTCATCCTGTTGACAAAAATTAAAAGACCCAACTATAATCCTCTCACTATGAGCAAAGAAGATCCAATAATCGAAGGTTATCTGTCTCAAATTTTAATGGGAAGAGAAAAAGAAAATTTTTCTCAAACAAATACCGACTGGCCAGACAGACTAAAACTATTTAAATTTATTACAAATTTAGATTTTACGCCCCAGCAGCTATTAGATTATGCAGAAGAAGTAGCTAATTTATGGAAAAACACAGAACTTTATGAACGATATCTTCAAACAATAAAATCAATCAAGAGACAATTTCTAATCTAAAACTTTATAAATATTTACTTCATTATTTTCAAAAATCTTATTTAACCCTAGCTGAGTTTCTCCAAGTTTGGCTCTCTGTGGTTTTACCCAATAAATATATTTAATATTATTTATTTTTAGGAATTCTCTCGCGGCATTTTGGTCAAGCGTATTTAAAAATTGACTAAAAACTTCATCACGCTTCGCCCTCCAATCAAAATTTGTAATATCCAAATTTACCTGGTCTTCTAGATACACTGAATGATTTGAAAACGCGGCAACATAAGCTGTTGAATCGTATAAATAAAGTGGCCTTGGAGGATTAGGTATTGCAGCACTCGCAGCATCTGAGTCATATGGATAGGTAAGAACTGCTCCAGCTTTTTGATTTGATAGAAAATTTAACGCTACTAATTCCTCATTCGATATTTTTGCAGGAGGTCTTCCGGGAACATAAACATCCTTTAAAGTAAATATTGTTGTTGGAATCGTTAAAAAAATTATTATTAATATTAAAAATTTATTCTTCAAATTTTTCAATGCCACACCAGCTAAAACTGCAGAGAAAATCAAACTGTAATAAAAGAATTGAATTGTATTCCAAGGTGTTCCTTTTTGAACAAAAAGCATTGGGAAAATTGCTCCGCCAATTATCATCGATGTTACAAATATATCCATCGAAGTAATCGACTTCGGATGCCTTATCCATCTAATAACCTCAAATTCTTTAAATAGTCTTGTCCACATATTTCCAACCCAAAAAATTACAAAGGCAACAATTAAAGCAGGACCCAATTTAAACCAATTGTGTGCCAAGTTATAATTCGTAATTGCGCTAGCAAATCTTGGAATAGAAAATCTATCTAAATTAAATAAAGTCTGCAAAAACCAGAATGGAGAAAACTCAAAAACGTTTTCACTTCCACGATTTAGTATTAAAAATAAAATTCCAGTTATAATTACAGAACCAAAAAATATTTTTAATATATCTAACTTTTTTACTTCAAAATATTCCCAAACTCCAGCTAAAAACAGAGATCCCAAAACTAATACTCCTGCATATGCTTTTGTTTCTAAAAGTATTCCAAAAAATAATATCGCTAGTAAAGGTTTTCTTTTCACTAAAAAATATAATCCAGAAAAAATAAAAATTAGTGACAGAGCAAAAGGTGGATTAATTAAAGTTGATATTGATTGTTGGCTCCAAAAAGTTGATTCACCACGCCCTACTATCCAAGAAATTTCTCCACCAAAGTAAACAAAAAATGTAGCCCATATACTTGCTCCTTTGGACTTTGTCCAAGCGTAAACACAAGAATAACAAGAAATACCAATAAGAAAAGCCATTATGGGCGGAACAATCTGAAAATACAAATTTACAGTTGGAATTCTTGAAATACTGTGAATAAATGCAAGAAGTAAATCAAAAACTAAATGATAATTTTTAATATTAGCCCCACTAAAAACTGGCATATTAAAACTTCCACGAGAAAGTGAATTTATTAACGCTATATGCCAAACACCATCGTGTCCATTAGCTCCCCAAAATCCCATTCCAAATGAATAAATTATTCCAGACTTAACCATAGTAATAGACCATGAAATTGTTCCTGCAATAAGTAACAAAATTATATTTAAATTTTTCTTCCCCATGCTTCCAATTCTCCAGTATATGACCGAAAAGCTAAGTTTTTTAGAGGTGTTTCTGAAATAATTTTTAGTGGAATATTCAATAAATAGGAATAATATCTCAATCTATTTAATATATATTGAGTAGTTAAAACATGATATGTTTTCGATGTCTCAATTCTAATAAATCCAGCTTTAATGAGAGCAGCTTTTATAGTTCTTTGAGAAAAGTAAACTACGTGTTCGTTTGGTTTATAGTGATACCATAAAGACCCCAGTATTTTTGACCAAAATCCTTCAATATCCGGCGTAACTAAATAAACAACTCCACCAGGCTTTAAAATTTTATAAACTCGTTTCAGTTCCAAAACTGGATCCGTAATATGCTCAATTACATCCTGGTATGTAACTGCGTCAAAAGTATTTGACTTAAATGTCTTATCTTTTAGAGTTCCTTTTATTACCTTAATGCCTCTCTCTTTTGTATGTTTATAACCATAATCAGATACTTCAAGCCCCTCTACTTCTTTCCACCCCATTCTTTTAGCTTCGACCAAACAATCTCCAAGAGCGCAACCCACATCCAACAGTTTCCCTTTTTTTCCTAATTTATTTTGGATTTTTTTCAGTCTATCTGAAAAAGTCTTTCTGTTTATGCTCATGCTTTCAAAATAGTTAGTGTACCCTCCCTTTGGATTATCATTAACAAAATAATCATCTTTATATTGAGATAAAATATCAGCGTTTGGTTTATATTCCCAAACCATTCCGCATTCTTTGCATTTAGCTAGCTCATAATTTGCAATCGCAGAAAATATTTCAGCGTTTTTAGATCCACAAATTGGGCACTTTATATTATTTTTCATTTAGCCACCTTTCACAAAAATTTGCATTGGTTAACTTCTCAACTGAATAATCAGATAATAAATTAAATCTCCTCCAAGGATCTAACTTTAAGAATGAACACATTTTGTCATTATATATCTTAAAAATCACACCGGCATCTTTTTCATCCTGTATTTCAATAAATTTAGTCAATTTAATATCACATTTAACCTGCGATGAAACTGCAAAAGTATCCTGAAAATTAACATCGCTACAGTCACTAGTGATTAAGATATTATCAATAAAATATTTTCCGCTCTCAGCTATTGGGGTCGCTCTATGAGTATTTAAATACCCGGAGAAAAATAAATACTGCTGAAATATTTGTACGGGCGATCCTACAACAACGACAACTTTATTTTTACTCCTAAATAAATAATTTGTCAGTATCCTCTCACTAAAAAAATTATTCTCCTGTTGTGTAATAGAGAATTTGAAAAAATAAAAGTTAAAGAAGTTAAGTATCAAAATCAAATAAACTAAAGTAATTCCCAAAATTACAAATATTCTCTTCCTTGGAAATAAATTTTGGATTAGATAATAAATTCCTAAAGAAATTAAAATCACAAAACCTGGAATAAGTAAAAATGATCTAAAGATATATGAATTTTCTATCGCACTAACTACTGACCCGATTGGTCCGATCATAAAAAGAACCGAAATAAAATATAACAATCCCTTTCTATCTTTCTTTTGTTTCGCGAGCGCATAAATTCCAATAATCACAAATACTCCATCCAAAAGATAAAACATACCATGATTTCCAAGTCTGTATGTAGATCTTGGATCTCCTCCAAAAAACAAATAGTCAGGTGAGTATGCTCCAAAATACTTACCAACCATTTCCCAAATAAGACTTACAACTTTATTATTAAAAATTCCATTGCCCAAAAAATCAATCGACATCCTACGCTGATCATTTATCACGCTTGAATACTTATTTAAATTTGAAAAAATAAGCTCACCAGCCCTTGCAGAATGTCCAAAAATAAAATAACTGGCAAATACTAATAGAAAAACAGAAAAATAAATCACATAAAAAACCAATCTTGTTTTCTTGGTAACATGTTTATGAATACCCAAAAGAAAAAATACTAGAATAGGAAGAAGAGGTTTCGCTCCAAAATAGGAAAAGAAAGCAAAAATAAAAAAAATTAGAGAAAAAAAGATTTTTTTGCCATTTGAACCAAAAAGAAAATAGGTCCCGGCTAAAACAAAAAGTAATGCAAATGGAGCCTCAGTAAGGGATCTTGCATAAATAAAACTCCATGGATTAGCCAAAAAAACAACAAAAGAAATAATAGAAAGATTTTTGTTTTTAGATAATCTAAAAACGACAAGTGACAAAAATATCCCAGTTATAATATTAACTATCACAAAAATAAATCTCGCGCTAAATAAATTTAAATTAAATATCCCCAAAAATGGAGCAGTAATTAAAGATGGTAGACCCGCAAGTCCTGCTTGAGTTTTTGTTGCAAACAAAGAAATTGGAAATTTTATACCAGAAATATCAGCACCACTTATCCAATAATTTTTTGCCGATAAAACAACGTCAGCTTCATCATGATTAAATCCAGGTGGAAATTTATCGAGCCACAAAAATCTAACTGCAATAAGTAAGCTAACGATTAAAAATAGTCCTAAAACTCCTTTTCGCATCTTCAACAAGTGTTACACCAATCATCGAAACCATAATGGCTGCATATGTTAGCCCACCAACCAAGACCATAATTCCAATCGAATAAAATGTAGGTTGTAGTACACCTCTAAGGAGAAGTAGGACAACTCCCATTAAGCTTGCGCCAATGAGTGGTTTAATAGTAGAGTCCATTATAGAAAAATTAACAAATTTCTTCGTAATAAAAATTGCCACTATTGAACTCGATCCGACTATAGCGTAACCTAAAGCTGCCCCATTAAAGCCATATTTAATTGACAAAAATGGAACTAATATCCAAGTAAGAATAGTCCACATGATCATTAGATAAAAAGTAATTCGTATTTTCCCAATAGCATTCAATAAATTTGTTAACTGTGTCGTTGCAGCCGCAAAAGCAAAATTAATAGACACAAGACCTAGGGCAAGGAGTGCAGGATTCCATTTCATATATTTGGGAATTACCTGAAAAACTATCGGAGCAAGTACTGCTATTCCAACAAGACTGGGGAAAACCAAAAAACAAATAAAAAGTATTGACCGCGTTACGCTCCGAGTGAGTTCATCTCCAGCATGCTGCATCCTCGAAAATGCAGGAAAAGTAACACGAGTGACAGTATCCATAAAAAAAGTAAGTGGAAATCGAGCAAACTTTTGAGCAAAAGCCAAATATCCAATTCCCACTGGTCCCAATATACTTCCCAAAACCAAAGTCATGCCGTCATCTTTGACTGCTGCAAGAAATGTATTAATTTGGTATGGAACTCCAAATCTAAATAATCCCGACAAAGTTTTGCGAGAAAATGCAATTCCAGGCCTCCACGGTTGCAAAATATAAATTGCAACAACACCAACAATGTCCCTAGTAATTATGGCAATTGTAAAACTTTTAATTCCATACCCCTTAACAGCAAAAAATACTAAAACAATATAATAAATTGTTTGTTCAAGTATCTGTGGAAAAGTCAGTTTTATAAAATCAAGTTTCCTTTCAAGAAGAATTGACGGAATACTTTTGAATGAAGATATCAAAAAAGTAGCAGCCATTGCATAGTAAAGAATTACTCCATCCTGGTTCAGGGAAAATTTAGTTGTAAAAAATGGTGCTAGAGCTACCATAATTATAATAATTAGTAAGACCAAAGACTCTTGAACAAGGAAAGTCGTCCTTAGATCCGTTTCAGTTGGGTTTTCCTTTTTCTGAATTAAAGCTGCAGCAAGTCCAATGTCCGAAAAATAGTTCAGAAAATTGATAACAGCGTTCACTATCGCAAATACTCCCCACTCATACGCTCCCAGAAAAGCAGCCAAAAAACCAATCGCAATAGTTCCTAAAATATTCAGAAAAAAAGTTCTTCCAGTTAGAACTACGATTCCACGAACAGCCCTCTCCTTTACAGTTTCTAGAGTTATTTCAGCTGTAGGATCCAAATGTTCTTCCTCAACACTATCTCGTATCACGCTTAAATTGTAACATCTTTTTCCTCTTGACAATAAACTTTATCGGCTTCATCATATCCCCATAGGGGGGATATGACATACAGACCAAAAGATACAGAGGAAAGAATACTTCATAGATTAAAAATAGCTCGTGGTCATCTCGATAAAGTAATCCAAATGGTCGCAAACGACGACTATTGCATTGATATTTTGACCCAGTCCCTCGCAGTCCAGGGAGCTCTAAAGGAAACAGACGCGTTAATGCTCGAAAATCATCTTAATACATGTGTCGTCGATGACATCAAAAAAGGAAAAATAAACGAAACAATAGATGAAATTGTAACAGTATTTAAGAAAAAATGACCTCAAAAACCTTTTCAGTCAAAGGAATGCATTGCGCTTCTTGTGTACGCGTTATCGAAAAATCAGTTGGAAAATTAGATGGAGTGGAGTCGTGTAATGTAAATTTAGCAACAGAAAAAGCCACTGTTATATATAACTCAAAAAAAGTAGACGAGAAAAAAATATTTGATGCTGTAAAAAATGTTGGGTATGAATTGGTTGCAAAAGAAATAGATCACCAAAAGGAATTACATGACCTAAAAATCAAAACAATAGTTAGTTTACTTTTTGGTGGAATCATTTTCGTGGGAACATTTACTAAAATGCCCGTTATCATACAACTAACTCTCGCTACTCCAATTCAATTTTGGGCAGGTTTCGAATTTTATAAATCATCAATCAATTCCCTTTCTCATAGACAAACAAATATGGATACACTGGTTGCATTAGGGACAACAGCTGCCTACCTTTTCTCTCTAGTCGTCACAATTTTCAAACTTAATAATATGCCTTATTTTGATACTTCAACATTAATTATCGCCCTCATATTGCTAGGAAGATATTTAGAATCTCGCGCAAAATTACAAACTTCAGATGCGATAAAGAAATTAATCAACCTGGAAGCAAAAACAGCAAGAGTAATAAAAAACAATATAGAAGTAGATATTCCCCTAAACGAAGTAAAGGTCGGAGATCTAATTATAGTGCGACCTGGAGAAAAAATTCCGGTAGATGGAATAATCACAGAAGGTAACTCATCAATAGACGAGGGGATGGTAACAGGTGAATCAATGCCAACTGAAAAATTTGTTGGTGACACCGTTATTGGAGCATCAATGAATATTGAAGGAAGTTTTATTTATAAAGCGACAAAAGTTGGAAGCCACACCATGCTTGCTCAAATTATTAAGTTGGTTGAAAAAGCACAAGGTTCAAAAGCACCAATTCAAAGGTTTGCAGATACAGTTTCCTCATATTTTGTCCCTGCCGTAATCATTTTAGCCATTATAACTTTCATTTTCTGGTATGGAACAAGTCCAACTTTAGCTCTAATAAATAGTATTGCTGTATTAATAATCGCTTGTCCTTGTGCCATGGGATTGGCTACACCAACTGCAATCATGGTAGGAACAGGAAAGGCAGCAGAAAACGGAATACTAATTAAAGATGCAAAAAGTCTTGAAACTGCATATAAAATTAATGCAATAATCTTCGATAAGACAGGAACACTAACAAATGGCACGCCTGTTGTCACAAGAATCACTGGTTCAAAGTTCCTTCTACGTTTGGCAGCATCACTCGAGAAAAATTCAGAACACCCTCTCGCAAAAGCAGTAGTCAAAGAAGCTGAACACAAAAACATTGTCCTTAATAAAGTCGAAAAATTCAAATCTATCCCAGGTATGGGTGTAGAAGGAATAATACAAAATAAAAAATATTTCTTCGGAAAAGGAAAAAGCGGTATGGAATTATCAGACGGAAAAAATATTCTAGGAAATATAACTGTCTCAGATACAATTAAAGACTCAGCTAAAAAAGCAGTCAGAAGTTTACAACATATGGGAATAGAAGTTATTATGGCAACTGGAGATAATCAAACTACAGCAAAAAAAGTTGCCAAAGAGATAGGAATAAAAAAAATCTATGCCGATATTTTGCCGGCAAATAAACAAGAAATAATAAATTCTACAAAAGGAATTGTAGCCTTTGTTGGAGATGGAATTAACGATTCACCAGCTCTAGCAGCAGCAGATGTTGGAATTGCCATGGCAACAGGAAGTGATATTGCAATTGAAGCTGCTGATATAACACTTGTTAACAAAAACTTAAATTCAGTAGCAAAAACAATTACTTTATCTAAAAAAACAATGCGTACGATAAAACAAAATCTCTTTTGGGCTTTTGGATATAATGTTATATTAATTCCAATAGCTATGGCTGGAAAAATAAATCCAATTTTAGCGTCAGGTGCTATGGCATTATCAAGTATCTCTGTTGTCTCAAATTCGTTATTATTAAAAAGGTATAAAATTTAATCATGAAAGAAAACAAACTACTAATTGG
>Ga0137359_10005647_pt1 | contig 10330 bp, 8 predicted proteins | sample Mad1_40_16metaG_FD_108281 | JGI IMG/M metagenome (GOLD analysis project Ga0137359, IMG submission 108281) | Vadose zone soil microbial communities from Angelo Coast Range Reserve, California, USA - Mad1_40_16 metaG | ecosystem: Environmental > Terrestrial > Soil > Vadose zone | place: USA... | reverse complement strand
GTCGAGCATCTGCTGAATGACGCTCTTCGCGTCGCCGACGATTGGAATATGAGCCCGAACGATCTTGCTGACCGAAGTGGGATCGATGTCGACGTGAATGATCTCGGCGTGTGGAGCAAACTTGTCGAGCGCACCGGTCACTCGATCGTCGAAGCGAACGCCGATCGCAATGATCAAGTCCGAATCCGAGATCGCCATGTTCGCCCAGTAAGTCCCGTGCATCCCAAGCATGCCCAGGCTCAATCGATGGCCTGACGGAAAGCAGCCGAGACCCATCAACGTCGGGGTAACCGGCAGAGAAAGCTTCTCGGCAAGCTCCAACAACTCTTCCGAACCGTTGGAGTGAATCACTCCGCCGCCGACGTAGAGCACGGGCCTCTGCGCCTCGCTAATTCTCTCAACGGCGCGCTTCACCTGCTGCAGACTGCCGCGAAGGCTCGGGCGATAACCGGGTAGCGAGACACCATCAGGATAGATAAACGGCGCCAACTCGCCCGACACATCTTTGGGTATATCGACAAGCACGGGACCGGGACGGCCGGTGCTTGCGATGTAGAAAGCTTCTTTGATGATCTCGGCCAGGTCGCGGACATCTTTGACCAGATAGTTGTACTTGGTGCACGGCCGAGTGATGCCGACGGTGTCCGCTTCCTGGAAGGCATCGGTGCCGATCATCTTTCTTGGCACCTGACCCGATATGACTACCAACGGAGTCGAGTCCATGAAAGCGTTTGCGATGCCCGTGACAGCGTTAGTTGCGCCGGGTCCCGACGTTACCAGAGCTACTCCGACTTTGCCGGTTGCTTTGGCGTACCCCTCGGCCATGTGAACGGCGCCCTGCTCGTGGCGGCACAGCACGTGATGGAGCTGGCCGCGCATCTTGTGAAGCTCGTCGTAGATGTGCAGCACGGCTCCGCCCGGATAACCGAAGATAGTATCGACACCTTCCCTGAGCAGGGCTTCACAGAGTATCCGCGCGCCGCGCATCGCGTGCGGCGTTTCGCGGGCTTCGATTTCATCTATCTCGTTCTTCTCAACTATTGCTGCCACCGGAATCTCCTTTTAAAACTCAAAAGGCCACCATCCTTGTTTCGGATGGTGGCCCGTGCGCTAAACGATATGCGCGACCATCACCCGCTGCCGCAGAGCAGAATAATGCTTACAATGCTTACGATGACGAACTCGCCGAGTAGCGATCGACTCGAAAGGAGGTGCGATGTGACACACGCGGTTTCGGGCTTCACTGATTGAAGCCTCGCGACGTAGCCGTACAGCCGCTCGCTACGTGCTGACGCCCTGCTTGAGTTGGTCGCTCTATCGCGCATTCTTAATTCACACGAACCCTGAGACTTTCTGTGCTGAGGCTATAGTTGGATAACACGGTTTCCCTCCGCGGACAAATAGATAATCCTTATGAGGTGATAAGCGAGACGGTGGGTGCGATGTAACGCAGCCTGCCAGCTTGAGGACTATCTCGGGGGTATCACACGGTCCTGGCGAGCGAGAGTTTGATTGAGCGCTAACCAACGAACCTCTGTCGCTACCAATGAACCTCTTGCCTAAGGCGTGGCGCGTCCTCTAATATCAACTGTCTTTCGGCTTGATCTTTTGAGTGTAATGCGTGCTCCGTGAGTTTCGACTCGTTCGTCTAGGGGCCTAGGACACCGCCCTTTCACGGCGGTAACACGGGTTCAAATCCCGTACGAGTCACCTTTATTCCGTAGGATTTGCAGCCGCAGCAATCGATCGCATTTTTTGGGTCCGTACTTCGCTTACTAGGTATCGAGTACCTTTTCGCCTTGACTCCCAAGGCCACCGCTCGGACTCGACAGCGGGCAACGGTGACGGTCCGTCATCCACTTCTCCCTGTCATTTCATATAATTTCATATAATGACACACTGACAAAAGTAAACGCCTTTACATTGCCCCAGAGAAGGCTTACGTTTTGTCCGTAAGCAAGTCTGAGTTCAAGGGAGAACAAATGAAAGGAGTTTGCTTATCGAGTTCATTTCTAACAGTTATCCTGCTTGCGACCGGGATCGAAGCGCGGGCAACCATAAGAAGAGTGCCCACGGACTACTCAACTATTCAGCAGGCCATCAATGCATCTGTCAATGGGGACACCGTCTTGGTGGCTCCGGGAACCTATGTAGAGAACATCAACTTTCTTGGGAAGGCAATAACTGTCACCAGCGAGGCGGGCCCGCAACTGACTATCGTCGATGGGAACCGGAATGGGTCTGTGGCCACATTTGACTCAGGAGAGTCCCCCGCCTCTGTGTTACGAGGCTTTACTTTGAAGAATGGTCGAATAGTTCCGTCCAACGGATTCCTTGGTGCCGGGGGGGGAATCAATATCATGGGATCGTCCCCAACTATCACCGGAAACATTGTGACGGCAAATCAGTCGTCCGGCTTTGGTGGCGGCATTAGTGTTAGTAAATTAGAGTTCGCAAGTGTGACGCCCTCGCCCTCGATCACAGATAATACCATCAGCGGTAATAATGCATGTGAGGCAGCTGGTATTGCTATTCTTGCGGGCTCGCCCCTTGTTCAAGGGAATATTATTGATGGCAATTTCATTGGAATCTGTTCAGGCGGTCGGGGAGGCGGAGGAATACTGATACAGAGCATCCCGGGAGCTGGTGCAATAAATGCACAGATCGTCAATAACGTTGTGACTAACAATCTCGCACAAAACACTGGCGGGGCAGGTGGAATTGATGTTGGTTATACTGGATTCGGCACACAGATCGTCAGCGGTAACATCATACGTAACAACACAGGCGGACAAGGAGGAGGGTTGTACGTCGTCTATGAATCAATCGTTGTTCAAAATCTGATAGTTGGTAATCATAGCTTTCAGGGCGGTGGCATTCTTGTCGACAGCGGAAGCGGCTCGAAATTCGTCAATAATACAATAGCCGATAACACGGCAATCCAGGGCGGGGGGGTTTTCGCATACGGTGTGAATATTCACGAGTTTATGGGAAACGTAATCATTGCCGCAGGCAAGACATTTTATGGTGCGGGATACAATCCAAACCTCCCCACAATCTTCAAGGACAATAATGTTCTTAGCCTTCAAGGCCCTTCGTATGAAGGAACGTTTCCTGACCAAACAGGCGTTAATGGCAACATCTCCGCCGATCCTCTCTTCGTAAACCCAGCAGCGGTAGACTACCATCTTCGTTCGGGCTCGCCCTCTATCGACGCTGGTGACAACAGCGCTCCCTATCTTCCTGCAACGGACTTAGATGGTAATCCTCGAATACAAGATGGCAATGGAGATGGCATCGCTATAGTCGATATGGGTGCTTATGAAGCCTCGCTTCCGTTTGACATCTGCATCCAGGACGAGAGCAACGGAAGCATCTTCAAATTCAACTCAACCACGGGCAACTATCAGTTCACCAATTGTTCCGGGTTCAGTCTCAACGGTGTGGGCGGCTTGATCCAGAGAGGCGGCATTATCACATTACAACACTACGCATCCGACCGCAGAGTATTGGCTAGAATCGACACAAGCGTAAATAAAGGCACTGCCTCGATACAGCTCTTTTCGCCAAGTACAACTTTCACGATCACCGACAGGAACACTGCCAATAACACCTGCGCTTGTACCGCACATTGAGGCCCAAGCGCTCTCTGTTGTGATAACACTACGGTAACGATCCCCTTCTTTCCTGGAGGTGCGAAGCACCGACTCAACTACCTTTTTTCTACGTTCGACGCTTGCGTCGTGCCCTCTTCACAGCCGTAACACGGGTTCAAATCCGGTACGAGTCACCACCTCCATTCTTGTTCTAAACCAGCGTCCATCAAACCAGAGATACCGTTTGCCCCTGCAAGAATTTGGAACTAACCTTAGTCCGTCGGATTTGATTGAACGAACAGCGCAGGCTGATACAAGGAGCAGCAACCGTATGAGGCGAAACCTACTGAGCTTGTTGATAGCAGTCACGGCGGCGAGCGCATTTTCCGCATCGAACGTTACCGGAGCGCCAACTAAACAAGAGCCGCCAGCTAAGCCCCGTCAAACGAAGCCGCCGCAAAAGCCCGCCCCTGAACCCATCGACAAACCGATGACAACCCCGATTCAAGAGCCGGAGGACTTGATGCGTCGCGCGATAACCAACCTCTCAACTCAGATCGGATTGCTCGCCGACGAGATGCGAAGGCTGAGGCGCGAGACCGAGCGCAACTCGGGCATGATGGAGCTGTTGCTCGACGAAGACCGCCTCGCGAAAGTGGAAGATAAAATCCAGGACGCCAATAACAACAAAGCGCAGCTCGACGCGCGCGAGCTGGATGTTCAGCGGCGAATGAAAAACATTCAGGGTGAGTTGCTGTTGCGCGGCGGTCTGCGGCGCGAGGACGCCGAGGCCGCAATCCGCAGCGAGCTTCAGCGCGCGCTCGATGACGTGCGGACTCAGCAGATCGCTTATCAGCAGCGTATCGCTGAACTGAACGAGCAGGCGGTGCGGCTCCGAGCGCGTGTTGAGACGCTGCGCAAGAAGCTCGAGTCGATAGAAGTAAAGAGTGAAAAGCAAGAAAAGTGATTGATTCAGCGCGCGGCCAGGAGCGGAAAAAATCCAAGCCGCCGACAACTTTCGTCATCGGCGGCCCGATAAGTTCTGATGCAGGTTCACGCCCCCGTGTGCCCCTGCATTTCGAACTGTGTACTACTGTCTGTCGCTTCTCTCAGTGTTGCTTTACTGCTTCGATTGCTGGTCACAGCAGCCTGCTCGCGTTTGTGACTTTTGCGTTGAACGGAAGGCAGGGCCCCCATCCTCCCTTCCATTCGCCGCTTTAGTTCCGCATACCGCAGTTGCTCTGAGCAGAAGAGGTTTCTAAATCTAACTGTCGACCTGCTAGAACCGATGCTGCTTGTGCAATGGTTGTGCCAGCAATACGAGCGGCGCAACCCTCAGACGCGAACCTGCCTTTCCATTTTTCGGTTAGGGCTCACGCCTTAAGAAAGAACTTTTAGTAATGACCGTCTCGCTCGCCGGGGTAACTGACAAATTTCGGCAGCCCGAGTTGACAAATTGTGTCATCTGTCACTTTGAGGCATGCCCCAAACCCGGGGCGATCCAGGTTACTACGTTGAAAACGATCTCCGGCCGTTGCAGCGGGTCTCGTGATTTGGCACGCACCCAGTGACAATGCGCGTATGCAAAGCCTTAGATCTGTGGTCGAGATCTCTCAAAGCCCAGACTGAAATCCGGGCTACCTCGGGTTCCAGTTGCGGCTCGCGCCGCTTAACCGGATAATGGCGGCTTAGCGTTTTACCACTAAAATCGAGAGGAGCGAACAATGAGCAGTCCCGATACAGAGCGCTTCGTCAGTAACTGGAACCGCATACATAAGGACACGTCACGGGTGCTGAGGGCAGCGCCCGACGACAAACTTGACTGGCGGCCGAAGGAAGACATGTTCACGATGCGCGAACTGATTGGCCACATGCCTCAGGCCGAGGTCGTGCTGGTGCGTTCCGCGCTGGCCGGCTCTACTCAGAAGATACCGGTTGATTTCTCGAACCTCAGCGCCGATGACATCGCCAGCGCGTTCGATACCCAGCACGACGAACTGGTCGGCGAGGTGTCAAAGCTCAACGCCGAGCAGTGGAAGGAAGAAGTCGAGTTTCATGGCAAGAAGCTGCGCCGCGGCGTGCTGTTGTCGTTTGTGACCGAGCACGAGATTCATCACCGAGGCCAGTTGTACACTTATTACCGGCTTGCGGGAATCGAGCCGCCGAATCTGCATGAGTAAAACGACGACGAGAAAGCGGGCGGGAGACAGGGAGAGCCGACGAGGACGCGAATCTCGCCCACTCGCCCCGTCACCCCGGCTCCCCGCCGCATCGTTCGACAAGGTCTTTGAAAAGATCTATCGGCTGGTGTTGCGCATCCCCCGCGGCCGCGTGATGACCTACGGCCAGATCGCGCGCTTGCTTGAAGATCGCTACAGTCCGAGGCTCGTCGGCTGGGCGATGCATGCGACCCCACACGATGAGCGCAACATCCCGTGGCATCGCGTTATCAATTCGCGCGGCGGAGTATCGACCGGCCGCGTGATCCTTGCCGAACCCGAGCGTCAACGCTTGATGCTCGAAGCGGAGGGCGTTGTGTTCGATGCGCGCGGCCATTGCGATCTGAGCGTTTACCAGTGGTCTCCAAGGCAGAGAGCGGCCCGAGCCAGGCTCAAGACCTTGTGGGGAGCCAAGACCGGCGCGTGCTCAAAAGCGGCAAGTAAAGCGGTTAAGAGCGTCGGGGCGACGGATAAGAGGAATCGAACCAGAGAAAGATAGGCGAATGGAAATCACTCCTGAAACACTACGGCTGATACGTGAAAAGCTTGAAACCAATCACTTCCCGCGATCGCTCGGAATCGAACTCGATTCGATTGGAGCGGGACGAGCGCGGTTGAGCCTCGAGGTCAAACAGCAACACCTTCAGCTCGCCGGCATCATGCACGGCGGTGCGATCGCGACCTTGATCGACACCGCGGTGGCGTTTGCAATAGTCGGCGCCTCCGAGCCGGATGCCCGTTTCACCACGATCGAGATGAAAGTCAATTACCTGAGCGCAGTTCGCGAAGGCCGCGTCATAGCTGACGCGAAGCTGATTCGGGACGGCCGCCGGATCGTTGTGGCTGAATGCGACCTCTTCGATTCAACGGGGCAACTCGCGGCAAAGGGTCTGCTCACTTACATGCGGCTCGACGAAAGAAAGTAACGTAGACTTGTTATGACTCCGCTTCGCAGGCTCACAGGCTACTTCGCGCCATACCGGCGACTGCTCGTGTTTGGCGTATCGTGCGTCTTCATGACGAATGTCTTCAAGCTCATCACGCCTTATTTTGTCGGAAGCGCGATGGATGCCTTTCAGACCGCGATTCAGGCGTTGAGCCCGGGGGATGCGCGTGCGAGTCTGCTCGAATTCAGCGGATTGATCGTATTGACCACGGTTGCACAGGGCATCTTTCTCTTTGCGCAGCGGCGGGTGCTAATAAACATGTCGCGCGACGTGGAGTTCGACTTGCGGAATGACTTCTACGCGCACCTTCAGAAGCTTCCGTTCGAGTTTTATCAAGCGCATCGAACAGGCGATTTGATGGCACGCGCAACAAACGATCTTTCCGCGGTGCGAATGATCGTAGGGCCCGCATTGATGTACTCGATGAACACGTTATTCGCAATGGTGCTCCTGGTGCCTCGGATAGCATCGATCAGTTGGCGGCTCACCCTGCTGGCTTTTCTATCGATGCCGCTGGTCGTCGTCGCGACGAATTTCTTCTCGAAGCGCATTCACGATCGGTTCGAAAAGGTGCAGGAGTATTTTGGCACAGTATCGAACCGCGCACAGGAATCGCTCGCGGGAGTGCGCGTGATTCGCGCCTACACACAAGAGCAGGCCGAGATCGAGAGCTTCAAACAGGTGAACCGCGAGTTCGTGAATCGCAACCTGCAGCTCATCCGGCTATCAGGAATCTTTCATCCCATACTCCAATCGTTCATAGGACTGGGGTTCATCGCTGTGCTGTGGTTCGGCGGCGGGCTTGTAATCAGTGGAAAGATATCAATCGGCCAGTTCGTTCAGTTCACCTTGTATCTCGGTTATCTGGTCTGGCCGATGATCGCGCTCGGGTGGGTCATAAATATCTTTCAGCGCGGCATGGCCTCGATGGGACGCATGCACCAGATAATGTCGATTGAGCCGTCGATCCGCGACGCCGGAGACTCAATCGGCATCGGCGCCATTGAGGGCGAGATCGAGTTTCGCAACTTGACGCTGACGTATGGCGATGCTCGCGATCCGGCATTGAAAGACATCAACCTTCATATTGAGCCGGGTCAGACGGTCGCGTTCGTCGGCGCGGTCGGCTCAGGGAAGTCGACTATGATGAATCTGGTAACGCGGCTGCTGGATGCTGAGCCGGGACAGGCACTGATCGACGGGCTCCCGATTCGGGAGATCCCGCTCGGCGTGCTGCGCTCATCGATAGGCTACGTCCCGCAGGAAACGTTCTTGTTTAGCGAAACCATTGCCGAGAACATCGCCTTCGGAGTCGAACATGCAACGGCCGAGGAGATCGAACGCGCGGCAACCGAAGCAGGAATCGCAGAAGACATACTCGAGTTCCCTGACGGGTTCGAGACGCTTGTGGGCGAGCGGGGAATCACGCTTTCAGGCGGACAGAAGCAACGGACGGCAATTGCTCGCGCTCTGATACGCCGGCCGCGGATTCTGATCCTGGATGACGCATTGTCGTCGGTGGACACCTACACGGAGGAAAAGATACTCGGACACCTTCGCCGAATCATGGGCGGTCGCACCAGTTTGATCGTGTCGCACCGGGTATCGACAGTAAAGGACGCAGACGTGATTGTGGTACTCGAAGACGGGCGCATAGCTGAACGCGGCACGCATGATTCGTTGATCGCGCGGGGTGGGCTTTATGCCGAGTTGTACGAGAAGCAGTTGCTGGAAGAAGAGTTGGCGGCAAGTTAAGCCCATCGGAGGTTGAATCGAATGGGTACGTTTTACACGCGTTGCAAGGTTGAGAACATTACTGACCGCAAGCGATCGGCGGTCGTTCCAAAACTACTTGTCGATACCGGAAGCGACTATACCTGGATTCCGGCGACTACATTGGCGAAGCTTAACGTTGCCAAAGAGAAGAAGGATGTTCTCTTCGTAATGGCCAACGGCCAGCACATCACGCGCAGCGTCGGCTTCGCAATTATTCGGCTCGACAAGTTCTTTACCGTGGACGAAGTTGTCTTCGCCGAAAAGGGTGATTTGGCGATCTTGGGCGCAAGGACGCTTGAGGGGCTCAACCTCGCGGTAGACTCGAAGCGCAAACAGCTTGTTGCTGCCGGACCCCATCTTGCTGCATCGACAAACACAGTCGGCTGATCGCCGCAACCGGGCATATGGCGGAATCGCATCACGAAGAAGAAGTCTTAGGCAAAGCTTACGACGCGCGGTTGATGAAGCGGCTACTCAAGTACTTGTGGCCGTATAAATGGCACGCGGTCACGTCGCTTGTGCTTACCATCCTGAGCGCTCCGCTCGTGCTCGCCGGTCCGCCGCTGACCAAGGCGGCCATCGATTTGTTCCTCGCACCCGATCCGTCGAAACCGCCTTCAGGGTTCGCGCTGTTCCTGAAACACCTAGCCGATCGATTTGGCTTTGGCGCCAGCGCTTATCAGGGAATCGCTTTCATCGCCATTGTCTTTTTTATCGCCAATGTCGCAGCGTTCGCGGTTCAGTACACCCAAGCCATCGTGATGCAGGCAATGGGGCAATACATAATGTACGACCTGCGCAAACAGATCTTCGCGCATTTGCAGAAGTTGGCGGTCAACTTTTACGATCGCAACCCTGTTGGCCGGCTCATGACGCGGCTGACTACGGACGTCGACGCACTCAACGAGATGTTCACCGCCGGAGTTATCGCAATCTTCGGTGATGTCGCAATGATCTTCTACATAGTCATCTGGATGTTCGAGGTCAATTGGCAATTGGCGCTGGTCTCGTTTGCGATCCTTCCACTCCTGGCGGTATTGACGACATGGTTTCGTTTGGGCGCACGCTCATCGTTCCGCGAGGTCCGGGTGCGCATCGCTCGCATCAACGCGTTTCTGCAAGAACACATCACCGGGATGCCGGTGGTTCAGTTGTTCAACCGCGAACAGAAAGAGATGCGCAAGTTCGACGGCATCAACCAGGCGCACCGAAAAGCAAACATCGATACGATCTTCTACTACGCTGTTTTCTACCCGGCTGTGGAGATCATCGGAGCCGTCGGCATTGGACTGATTATCTGGTACGGCGGGGGTCAGGTGATTCGCGGCGCTGCGACGATTGGCACCCTTGTAGCTTTCATTCAACTCGCGCGGTCGTTTTATGAGCCGATCTCTGACATCAGCGAGAAGTATAATATCCTGCAATCCGCAATGGCTTCATCAGAGCGCATTTTCAAGCTGCTCGACGAGCCGGTGACGATCGCATCGCCCGAAACGCCGGTTCGAATAGGGCGGGCTCGCGGCGAGATAGAATTCCGCAACGTTTGGTTCGCCTACAAGGACAATGACTGGATCTTGAAGGACGTGTCGTTCACCGTGGAACCCGGTGAGCGCGTCGCGTTCGTCGGTCACACCGGAGCCGGCAAGACTACGATCACGAACCTCTTGTTAAGATTCTACGACATCCAGCGCGGGCAGATTCTGCTGGACGGCGTCGACCTTCGCGAGATGGATCTCGAGGAGTTGCGGTCGAATTTCAGCATAGTTCTCCAGGACGTGTTTCTTTTTTCCGG
>Ga0137359_10005643_pt1 | contig 10332 bp, 5 predicted proteins | sample Mad1_40_16metaG_FD_108281 | JGI IMG/M metagenome (GOLD analysis project Ga0137359, IMG submission 108281) | Vadose zone soil microbial communities from Angelo Coast Range Reserve, California, USA - Mad1_40_16 metaG | ecosystem: Environmental > Terrestrial > Soil > Vadose zone | place: USA... | reverse complement strand
TCACCCCAGCCTCGATGATTCCCCTTAACCCTACATTGCGCTCGATCACGATCAGCGCTCCCGTCTTGGTTGATGCCAGGGTCATTGCGGCCAGCACAATATTGTCATAGATACTCTCGCCGAACTGCCCGCGTTGGCGCCGCACAAAAGGCACCCGGAAGCGATTGCCAAAAGTGATCAGCGCCTGGCGAATCTCTGACTGAAAAAGGACGATGATCGCAACGCCGATGTAGAGCAAAGCGCCGCGCAATACAAATTCGAGCGTCATCAAACGCTGATTCAGCGCCAACCAATAAAGGAGCGCAAAGGCGCCAATCGCGGCGGCCATAGGCGCGGCGCGCGTTCCACGGAGCAGCTTAAGCACACCATACACAACCAGAAATACGAGCACAATGTCCGCGAGTGAACGCAGCTCTGCCAATCGAATCACGTACTCTTTCAATGGCAGCAGGAGCAGCATCATACGTTTTGTAGTAGTCGACGACCTTCTGGTATCGGGACGATACTCCGGGTCATCAGTCGAGGTTCGGAACCGATTTAATTTGCCTGAAAAGGGGCCGCGCAGACAGTCGCGCCCGGGCCGACGGTAAACGGGCGCTCCGCAGGGATTATCGCGGAAAAAGGGATGACTGGCAATGATTGCTTGCGAGTTCGCTGGTCGATTGAAAGTCGATCGGTTCGCGGCTTTGCCGCCCGATGTGTGGAAGCCTCTGGCTTTCCGGGCGACTTCAAACTGAATTTCGAGGCTTCGCCTCGGATTGGAGGCGTAGCCTCCCGGATAATCAAAAACGTCTAACGGAAAGGCATAGCCTTTCCGCACATCAGGCGGCATAGCCGTTGGGAAACTTCAGTAAGATCGAAGCTTTAATTACTCATTCGAACCGATCTCGCGTCACTCAGCCTTAATTACTTCTTTCGCCTGACCTGACCGCGTCGCAGAAATCCAACCAGTTCTCCTGACTCTTCAATTACAGCCACCGCGTCAACGCCATTGCTCTGAATTAATTCATTCGCTAGATCTGTGTTGGTTGAGGCCTTAACGAACATTGACGAATTCACGGGCCGCATTACGTCGCGCACGCGACGGACGCGCCACTGCTCGCGCGGAATTTTCTTCAGGTCTTCCAGCGTGAGAATCCCCAGCAGGCTTTTACCGTGCTCTACCGGAAAACTCGAATAGCGGTGCAGCGGCAAGATCTCATCCACAAAGCGGCTGATTAATAAGTCCGGCTCAACTGAGATTGCCGGAGACATCGCTTCTCTCACCACCCCCGGCTCGCGAACGCTTCTCACCACGCTGGTGGCAGCGCTCAAAAGAAACACGCCGACCAGTACAGACCACAAGCCCATAAAGTACGCGCGAAAGGTGGGCGCCAGCACCATGTATATTCCGAAGAGGATCAGCACCAGGGCCATCAGTTGACCGCAGAACCCGGCAATGCGGGTTGCGTCCCGCATGCTGCCGCTGCGTTTCCAGATTATGGCGCGCAGCACGCGGCCCCCATCGAGGGGATAACCGGGGAAGAGATTGAAAACGGCCAGCAGCAAGTTTCCCGCGCCGATGAAGAAGAAAAATGCCGTACCAAAATTGAACTGCAAAAGCGCAGTCAACATCATTCCGCCGAACGCGATCAGCCCGAAGATAAAACTCGCCGCCGGCCCAGCCACAGCGATGCGAAACTCCGCGCCCGGGTTCTCGGGTTGCGTGCGCAAGCGCGCCAAACCGCCAAACGGATGCAGCACGATCTCTTCGATCTCGATTCCCTCTGTCCGCCCCATCAAGGCGTGTGACAGTTCATGACCAAAGACCGAGAGGAAGAGGCCAAGAGTAGTGGCGATCCCCAGGAGCCAGGCCGTAAGTTCTCCCGTGGCCGGCAGGTGGTAAGCAAATAATTGAATTGGGTGCTTGCGCACGTTCGCGGCAATCAGGGCGACGCTCAAAGCAAACACAATGAACCAGCGATAGTCGATGCGCACAGGAATCCCATAAACCCGCGCGACTAATATTTGGCGTTTGAAAAATCCAGTGGAGTTGGCGGACATCTAAGAAAGGTAAAGGCGCTCTGGAGTTCCGCCTTTAGGCGAAGATTATCTTTGGGAAACAAATTCCGCCTGAAGGCGGGACTCCGAACGCAAGTGTAAGACGCTTACCAGGCGCCAGAGGTTCCCGATCAAGCCCTCCCTCACGGTCGGGCTACCGCCCCTTACGCATTGCTGGTAGCGTGTTGCCACTCAACTTCAAACAACGGCACCGGTTGCTCGCGGTTCTTGACGCTGATGGGTTCGCGTGCTGCCAGTTGATAACGCGAGTGCGCGGCTTTGGCGGTGACTTCGCTTACCAGAATCTCTCCGGCTTTGGCATTTGATTCCAGACGCGATGCGGTATTGACCGCGTCACCGATGGCTGTGTATTCCGATCGCCGCTCAGAGCCGATGTACCCAACCGTGACTTCGCCGGTATGCAAACCGATGCCGATACCGATTTCCGGAAAGCCTTCTTCCCGCAACTCGTCGTTAATGCTCAGCATGCGGCGCTGCATCGCCACGGCCGCTGCAATCGCATTTGCCGCGTCCTTGGGAGTGACAGTAGGCGCGCCAAACAGCGCCATCAAGCCATCCCCGAGATATTTGTCCAGCGTCCCGCCGTGCGCAAAGATGATGTCGGTCATTGCCGAAAAGTAGCGATTGAGTAACTGCACGATTTTTTCCGGCGGCGCATGTTCTGAGATTCGGGTGAAACCGCGGATGTCGGCAAATAGCACGGTAATCGTCTGCAGCACGCCGCCTAGTTTAAAAGACTCGGGATTCTCGAGCATCTGCTTGACGACATATTCCGGCAAGAACCGGCTGTAGTTAGCGCGCGCGACTTCTTCTTTAGCGAGGCGTTCGTGCGAACGGACATTCTCGACCGCGATCGCGGTCTGCGCTGCGACGGCGCTAATCAATTCCAGATCGTCTGGCTTGAAAGCGGAAAAAGGATCAAGCCTGTCTGCATAAAGCGCGCCGTGCACTCCGGCCTCGGTAAACAGCGGAGCGCAGATGGTCGAGCGCACTCCCTGCGAAACGATCGATTCGACGCCCGCGAATTGCTCGTCCGCGGCTGCATCCTGTGACAGCAGCGCCACGCGGTCCTTCATCACTTTGCGCGTGATGGTCCGGCCAATCGTCATCTTGCGCGCGTAGGCTTCCAATTTTTCATCTCGAGCGCGCGTGGCAATCGGGAACAACTTTGCGTCGTCGGCATTTTGTTCGGTGACCAGACCTTCGGCCAAAAGGGCAATCACCCGATCGGCGGGCGTCGAACGAAAGATGATGTCGGTGGCCATCTTGAAAATCCGATCAAGATCGAACCCCGAGCCGAGCGCTTTGCTCATTTCGTAAAGCTCGCTCAGGATGTTGGCCTTACGTTGCAGCGATTCGAGTACTTTGTCGCGGGGCGCGCCGGGAGACGTGGTGGAGTCGGCCTGACGCAGTACGGTCGTCAGCACGTCTTTCGCCGACATCAAAAGCTGAGTATGGCCCAGCGGCTTGTCGTCAAAGCTGAGATCGGCCGTGCGTTCTTCCTTCGGCTGTTCAAAACGCAGCGTGCTGGCCCCGATCGTAATGCGATCCCCGTCTTTCAACAGATGCTCGAACTTTTGCTCGCCATTGACAAAGACTTTGTTCGCGCTTCGTTTGATCTGACCGTTGACGACGACGCCGTCGATAATCATGAACGAACCATCGTTATCGGTTTTAACGTGCGCGTGGTGCCGGGAGGCGCGCGGGTCGTCAAGCACAATCTGATTATCGGGCGCACGCCCAATCATGCACGCGGTGTTTGCGTTCAGTGGATGCTGCGCCTGGCGTCCGCTGGCGTCGGTGACTTTCAGTTGAGCCATACAGATTTTGAAAACTGACTACTGCAACGATGAATCTTCAAAAATATGATCGGACGTTGATTCTACAAGGTAAACCCCGATTCAGCCAGCAGCATTTTCCCTGAGGATAGTTTACTGTCAGAGCCCCGCGTGCCTCTTGCCCTGGGGCGAGTCCGGTGCGATGATGTCGCCCACGGCACCCGGCTGAACTGCGACTGTTGATCGGAGGATTCCCACATGACCCGCCTTTCACGCCTATCTTGTTGCGCTGTGATTTTGGCTGCCGCGGTCCTGTTTTGGATCCCTGGAAAGACCCACGGTCAAACATCTGAGGCACAGCTAAAAGGCGCTGGATCGATTTCAGGCAAGGTCACTGTCGGCGGCAAAGCCGCGTTCGGTATTACGATCGGGGCGGTTGGCACCGACTCTTATCCCAACCAGGCCGGTGCGCACACAGCAGCGACAGATAATGAAGGACGCTATCGACTCTTCGGTCTGGCGCCAGGCACATATCACGTGACGGCTTTGACCCCCAGCCTCGTCGCGGCCGAAACAATTTCTAGTCCCTATGGTTCCGGAAAAATGGTCCTATTGTCAGCAGCAGAAGCTGCCGAGGATGTAGATTTCAAGCTGGCGCGCGGCGCTGTGATCACTGGACGCATTACTGATGAAGAGGGTAAGCCGGTAATCGAAGAGCGCATGAATCTCGAATTAGTCTCGCCGGCAGGAAGCCAGGCGCTACAGATAACTTCTTTCTCAATGGACACCTCAATGTATCAGACCGACGATCGTGGCATTTACCGGATCTACGGACTATATGCGGGCCGGTACAAAATCAGCGCCGGGACCGAGGCCGGCGCCTTTTCAGGCACGGGCGGGCGGGGACACTTTACTCAGACATTCTATGGGGACACGAATGATACCGCGAAGGCCACCATCATCGAACTGAGCGAGGGGATCGAAGCGTCCAACATCGACATTCGGCTGGGTCATCGCTCGTCGACTTTCAGCGTCGCGGGCCGCGTGGTTGATTCTGAAAAGGGTGAACCAATCGGCGGCTTGCGGCCCGGGTACGGCCGCGTGTCACCGACCAATGCCGGGTCGGGCATTTTTATTTACGGACAGCCTACGAACCCGCAAGGCCAGTTCCGGTTTGACGGATTAGAACCCGGCCATTACACCATCTATGTGTCTTCGCGTTTTGACGGAGGAGATCTTTATAGCGAGCCGATCGTTTTCGACGTCGTCGACCGCGACGTGACCAATCTTGAACTCAAGGCCTTGCGAGGACTGACCCTCAGCGGTGTAGTGGTACCGGATAGCGAGTCCGCCACGAACGCGTCGAGTCAGCTGAGTGGGTTGAGGATAACCGCCAGCGTGAGGACCGACACGCACACGCCCAACAACAATTCAGCGGCTATAGTTGCGGCTGACGGCAGCTTTAGCATCAAAGGAATGGCGCCGGGCAAGGCCTTTCTTTACCTCTTCTCGCCGAACAGCCCGAACTCTCGGCGCTTTTCGCTGATACGCGTCGAGAGCGATGGCGTCGACCAAACGCAGGGCATCGATCTGCAAGCCGGCCTATCCGTTACTAATCTCCGCGTTTTTGTGAGCTATGGCACCGGCGTCATACGGGGCGCAGTGAAATTTGAAAATGGAAATCCGCCAACGGACGCGCGCATCTACGTGGGCATCCACCGCAACGAAGGGCCCGTCGATCGAGGGGCGACTGTTGATACTCGCGGACGTTTCATTATCACTGAAATCCCGCCGGGCAATTACGAAGTTACCTTGAACATGGGCTTCTACGGCCCAACCGTGCAGCCACCTCCACGCCCGCGACCGCCTCTGAAACAACTCGTAACCGTGGTTAACGACGCCGAGGTTGAGGTCAACTTCACGGTACCAAAGGAAGGTGGCCCGTGATTCCGACTCGTCAACAAGAAATCCGGCGAATGATCCCAGCCCTGATTGGTGTCGCATTGTTTTCGGTTACAGTGTCCCGCGCTCAGGAATCTTCTACCGGAAAAACCTCTTCGGCCAAGCCATCGAATACCATTACTGGGACCGTTGTCGGTCAGGGAGGCGAGACCATGACTGGCGCCACGGCATTTGCCTCGACGGTGGGCGTAGCAAGACAACCTCGCAGCACGGCGGTCGATAGCAGCGGCAGCTTTAAGTTTGACGGTTTGGACGCGGGAGTCTATTCCGTCTCGGCCTATCTGCCCGGGTTTGTATCTGCGCCGCCTGCTTCCCCGGAAGAATCGCGCCGGTACTATCACGCCGGCGATTCCGTAACGCTGACCTTGATTAAGGGCGGGGTGATCACTGGAACGGTGACAACAGCAACCAATGGGCCCGTGGTCGCCGCGCCAGTCCGCGCATTCCGGATCAAAGATTTAAATGGGCAAGCTGAGCCGACCGTGGTGCAGGCGGCGCGCGAGCGTCAAACGGATGATCGCGGCGTCTATCGCTTCTATGGATTGCCAGCGGGTATTTATGTGATTTCGGCCGGCGGCCAGACCGGCTCTTACATGGGACCAAACTCCGGGGCTTACGAAAAGGACGTCCCGACTTACGCGCCTTCGTCCACTCGCGACACCGCGATGGAAGTGTTGGTGCACGGCGGCGAAGAGATTACCGCCGACATTCAATATCACGGTGAGCCCGGCCAGGTCATCAGCGGTAGCCTGGCTGGCCTGGTGCAAACCTCTTCCCTGAGCATGGGCGTAGCCACCGCGATTGTTACGTTGACCGACGTGCGCAGTCGTCTCGTAGTCATGTCAGTGGGAGCCAATTCGTTCACAAATAACATGTTCAGATTCTATGGCCTACCGGACGGCGAGTATGAAGTAGCAGCCCAGCAATATCTTCAAAGCCGCGACGCTTTCGCATCTGAAGCGCGCCGCGTCAAAGTCCAGGGGGCGGATGTTACCGGCATCAGCTTGAGCCTTGCTCCCCTGGCTTCGATCACTGGGCGAGTGGTGCTCGAAAGCAATCCGCCGGCTGATTGCGTTAAGCGCCGATCCTTCGCTTTGCCGGAAACCATAATAAATGCGCGTCGCTCTAAATCAGAGACCAAGCCGACAACCGGGCAGTCGGCAAAGAGTGACCCAACACCCGGGATTCCTTTGGTAGCCTGGAATCAAGCGGCGGACAGCGTTCCCGATCTAAAAGGTGATTTCCTGTTGCGCAATCTTCGGCGGGGCCTCTATCGCATCGACTCGCAACTGCCGGGAGCTGGGTGGTACCTTCGATCGATCGCGATTGGAACGCCCATCACAACGTCGAAGCCTTCTGAGCCGAACATACCTCGCGATGGCCTGATGCTTAAATCGGGCGAGAAGGTTTCAGATCTCACCGTAACTATCACCGAAGGCGCAGCCCGTCTGGCTGGTCATATTTCAGCCGCGGAAGGTAAACGAGTGCCCGCCGGTTTGCGCGTCTATCTCGTGCCCGCTGAGCGCGAGAACGCCGGGAACGTCCTCAGCTTCTTCGAAGCCCCCGTGCAAAGTGATGCCACTTTCGCCATCGACAATATCAGGCCCGGTCGTTACCGGATCATTGCTCGAGCCGCGGATGATGAGGATCCGGCTAAAGTAAAACCGATTAGGCAGGAATCCGATCTGCGCGCGCGGGTCATCAGTGAAGCCGAAGCGTCAAAAAAGGAAATCTCGTTCAAGCCATGCGAACAGTCCGCTGATTACGAGCTGCCATGGACCTCTCCGTCAAAGCAATGACTGATTTCTTCAGCCGGCTTTGCCGTCAGATGTGCAGAAGGGCTCAGCCTTTCCGGTAAATTCTCCCTTCAATTCAAGGCTCGGCTCCCGATCCCCGGTTCGAAGCGTGGCATCTCCCTTACCAATTTGACTCAACGGAAAGGCAGATCCTTTCCGCACATCAGGCGGCAAAGCCGCTATACCTCGGGCTTAACCTTGGTCACACTGACATCCATTTTTCCCAACTCGACATCGAACCGCTTCGCTTGAACCTCGATTAGAAAGAGAAACGCGCAGCTACGCACAATCGTAAGACAATCCAAAAAAATAGAGCGTTCTGCGACGCGCGATCTTTGTGGTAGATTTGATGGCGATGGTTTTTTGGCAGGCGGGCGATGCCCGCGGTGGAATTGAATCTTAACTGGTGTACTGGCGGGCTACGGCTCGCCCACGATTGAGACGAGAGCGAAGTCAGTAGCCTTCGTCTAAAAAAAGCGGAGTGACCGTGAAACGAATTCTTTTAGTTCTTACGCTTACCTTTTCGATGATCGCGCCGCTCGTGGCGCGGCCGGTGCCCACGTCCTTATTGTCCCTGCGGCAATCAAAGGCAGCAGCGCCGGCCAGAACTACGATCGCCAAGCCGGCCTCGGATATTGCCGCCAAGGTCCTGCCGAATGGCCTGGAGATTGTCGTGCTGGAAGATCATTCGGTGCCCATTGTGACTATCGAGCTGGCAGTGCGCAACGGATCTTTTACCGAGCCGCCCGAACTCAACGGGCTGTCGCACCTCTACGAACACATGTTCTTCAAAGCCAACCGGGCCATCGCAAATGCCGAACAATATCTGCAAAGGATTGGCCAGTTGGGCATTGCCTACAACGGCGAAACGCGCGAGGAAGTTGTCGAGTACTATTTCACCACGACTTCCCCAAATCTGCGCGCCGCCATGAACTTCATGCGCGACGCAACGCGCTATCCACTGTTTGACGAATCCGAGTTCGAGCGCGAACGGCAGGTGGTGATCGGCGAAATTGATCGCAACGAATCAACACCCGGTTACTATCTCAATAAAGAGATGAACGAGCGGCTCTTCTACAAGTATCCCAGCCGCAAGCAACCCCTCGGCGATCGGAAGACAGTGGCCGGCGCTACCACCGCCATGATGCGGCTGATTCAGGGCCGCTATTACGTGCCAAATAATTCCGCCCTGGTGATCACCGGCGACGTGCAGGCCGAAGATATTTACAAGATGGCGCAGGAATTCTTTGGCGATTGGGAGCGGCGTGAAAAGGATCCTTTTGCCGAGTTCCCTTTGGTCCAACACCCGCCCCTCCCGAAAAATGAAGGTGTGGTCATCAAACAGCCGATCGCGAACGTGTTTCTCGAAATCGGCTGGCAAGGTCCGTCCATCGGCAAGGATGATGCCGCCACCTATGCCGCGGATACTTTTTCTTTCATCATGGCCCAGCCGGACTCGCGTTTTCAACGCGACTTGGTGGACACCGGACTGGTTAACGGCGTCGGCATCGGCTATTACACCCAGCGCAACACGGGCCCAATTACGATCGTGGCGCAGACGACACCGGAAAAGGCGCAGGCCGCGCTCAAAGCTATTTACGCGGAACTTTCGCATTTCAACGACAAGGACTATTACACAGACGAACAGCTCGAAAGCGCGAAAGCTTTGCTGGAGGCAGACGATCTCTACTCGCGCGAAAAGTTTGACGAGTACGCAAAAACGCTCGGCTTCTGGTGGTCATCGACCGGCATCGATTACTTTCGTGGTTACCTTGGGAATCTCCGTCGCACTTCGCGCGGCGACATCAGCCGCTATGTCACGACCTACATCCAGGGCAAGCCGCACGTCGGTCTCGCCATGATCTCAGAACCGGGCCAGCAAGAGGCGAAGATTACCCCCGAGGATCTTATTGGACATTAGCAACGCGGCAATCGTGGGCAGTGATCGAGTCCCGAGACAATAGCCCGACTGTAACGAAGGGCTCAGTTTACTGAAAACGCGGAACGACGAAAGACACATGAAGAATCAACTTTACGACGCACGACTTAACAAAAGCTTTCCATTGATCGCTGCCTGCTGCTTGCTGCTCGCTCTTTTAATCGCGCCAGTTACATATGGACAGACGACAACGGCAGCACCGCCGGACTTTCAAAGCGTCATCGCGCGTCAGGCGTCTTTGGTAACAGAGTTCGAGATCAACGGACTAAAAGTTCTGGTGAAGCGGCGCGAGGGCAGCCAGACGATCGCGGCCGGACTATTTATTCGCGGCGGGGTCGAGAATATCAGCGCCAGCAATGCCGGCGTGGAAGCGTTCATGCTCAACGTGGCCAGCGAAGCCAGCGCCAACTTTCCCCGCGATCGGATGCGCAAAGAAACAGCGCGTATGGGAACGGTGATTAGTGATGGTGTCAACTACGATTATTCGGCGCTCTCGATGGCCGCCACGCGCGCGAACTTCGATCGGTCGTGGGAGATCTTCACAGACGTCGCGCTGCACCCGTCGTTCACCAAAGAAGATGTGGCACTGGTGCAGTCACGAATTCTGGCCGGCTTGCAGGGTGAAACCGACGAGCCGGATGCTTACTTGCAGCGCTTGCAGGATCGCGCGGCTTACGCGGGCCATCCCTACTTGAATCGGCCCGAGGGTACGGCTGATAACATTCGTCGCCTGACTGCCGAAGACCTGCGTGCCTATCACCAGAAAATCATGCAGACTTCGCGTTTGTTGCTGGTC
>Ga0137359_10005641_pt1 | contig 10335 bp, 10 predicted proteins | sample Mad1_40_16metaG_FD_108281 | JGI IMG/M metagenome (GOLD analysis project Ga0137359, IMG submission 108281) | Vadose zone soil microbial communities from Angelo Coast Range Reserve, California, USA - Mad1_40_16 metaG | ecosystem: Environmental > Terrestrial > Soil > Vadose zone | place: USA... | reverse complement strand
TCGATCGGCACCCACATATGGCCTGGATTGAATTTTTTCTCGGCTTCCGCTTCGTTCTTCGGACTGAAGGGTCGGATCTGGGTAAACGGCATGACGAAGTTGTAGCCGCGCACGTAACGTTGCCGCTCTCCTAGGGGGCCTGATGGCGACGTAGCGGTGACCGAAGGAAGTCGGTTCGATATCGAAGGACGGGGAACCGCCGCGCGCATTGAAAGAATCCGGCAACGATCCGGGATTCGCCTGATCGTGGCGAAAGGACTTATGCAAAATGTCCACGTGAGATTGATCCAAGCCGCCTTCGAGTCCTTGCAGCCAGTTGCACTCTTCGATGACCTTCGAGACGTGACGGTGAGTTTCCGCCACCTGAGTCCAGCCGAATTTTGGCAGCGGCGGAACTTTCTCCGGCGGTCCCATGTAGGCCCAGACGACTCCACCGAGCTCGCAGGTGGGGTAGGATTTGACGCGGATCTTGTGCGCGAAGCTGGTTTCATCCGTTTCATTGAGTTGGTGCACGCACTGTCCAGTGACATCATACTTCCAGCCATGCCACACACAGCGTAGGCCGCGCTGCTCATTGCGCCCCAACCCTAGAGAGGTGCCGCGGTGCGCGCAGAATTCTTCCAACAAGCCGATTCGGCCGTCGCTGTCCCGAAACATGACCAGCGGTTCGCCCAAAAGTTTTACCCGTACCGGCGAGCAATCCGGTTCCGGAATCTCCCACGAGAGCAGCGCCGGTATCCAGTAACGCCGCATCATCTCGCCCATCGGAGTGCCCGGTCCGGTGCGTGTCAGTAAATCGTTTTCCTCCCGTGACAGCATAGGTACTCCTACTTTTGTTCAATGCCTGCGCAAAATATTCGGACGACTCAGGCCTGCACCGCTGCCTCGTCCTAGTTGGAAACTCCCGATCACCAAACTGAGTGGGAGCGTACTCGATGCTGAAAGGACAAGTCAAGAATTCGTATCGTGTGGTTTCAATGCAGCAACTGAGCGGTCGCGCGTAGTTCTATTCAGACGGCGTCAATGGTTTTCTCTAGACGAACATCGACATCTTGCGTTGGAATCTTCCGCCATGTTATCGGGAAGGAGATCAACTCAGGCGAGGATGACGTGAGGAGCTAACGCTTGGTCAAGCAAATATCTTCAACAGGCTATGGGAACTCGGGGAGGAACGAGCGAATGAGGTTTCGCTTGGTTTCTGTCGTATTGTTGTGTGGATTCTCTCAAATATTTGCTGTGGTTTGCGGCAACGCTGCGACCGTCGGCGAGGTTCTGAAAAAAATTCAAAATCTGCCGCCATCACAGCGTCGCAGCACACTGGAGGAAGGCGCGAAGAGTGAAGGCCAAGTCGTTTTTTATACTTCGGTAAGCTTGACCGACTATCCAAAAATATTGAGCGCCTTCGAGCAAGCGTACCCCTACGTCAAAACCAATGCATTTCGCTCGACGCCGTCCGGCGTCGTCCGGCGCGCCGATACGGAAGCCAAGGCGGGTCGCCACGCTGTCGACGTCATTGGTTCGGCGCCAGTAGAAACCTCGCAGTTGCGACAGCTGCAACTGGCGGCAACGTATTTTTCTCCGGAAAGGAACGCGCTTTTCAAAGGAGCTTTCGATCCGGACGGCTATTGGACGGCACTCGATGTGACGCCGATCGTCCTCGCGTTCAATACCAAGCTGGTATCCCAACAGGACGCACCCAAGACCTATCAGGATCTTTTACAGCCCAAGTGGAAGGGGAAGATGAGTCTTGGCACCGAAGACTATGAGTGGTTCGGACTCGTGTTGGATCGAATGGGCAAAGACAAAGGGCTCGAATACATGAAGACGCTGGCGAAACAGGATCTCCACATGCCCGGATCGAGCAGTGTGATGCGCGTGCAGCTCTTGCTCGGCGGCGAGTCCTCGATCGCCATCGCGGCACGCGGACGGCGCGTCGCCGAGTTCAAATCGAAGGGCGCGCCCATCGACTTTCGCCTATTCGATCCCTATGGGGCTGAGCCCGATTTGTTGGCGCTGATGCAGCATTCGTCTCACCCGCACGCGGCGATCCTTTTCTATGACTGGCTCCTGTCGCAGGAGGGACAGAGCAAGATGTCGGATTTGACCGGACGCATCGCCGTTCGAAAAGGGGTTAAACATTTGCCGTGGCTGCAGGAGCTGCTGCAAAAAGAATTTGTTTTTTTGACGCCCAACGCTAAGACCCTCAAGACTCAGGAACTCACTGATCTCTACCAGCAGGTCTTCGGGCTGTATCGCGCCAAGTAGGGGCAACCCGGTTCTCCTTAAAGAACTTCATCGGTTAACCGCTACGAACAAACCATTTGCCTCGTCTCGCCTCCTTTGTCTTACCAATATTTTGACGGTGTGAATCCGAATGTAGTGCGCTTCAGAAAGCCGAGAACCAAACCTTTGCCAATGCCAATTGTGACATCCATGTCGCAATTTGGCACGACAGGCTTTCATTAAGTGTAAGTAACTAATGGATTTTATTGTCGTCTGCTACCTGGCATCCCGGTTGCGGAGGGGTTCTGATCAGGGAAGGATTGCAATGTACACTGATCTCCTAACGCTCGTTTTCATCATTGTTGCGATACCGGTAATCGCTTTCGTTATTTTTATCAGTGTAGCGAAGCCGAAGAGACGCAGAAGAAACGTGCAAAACTTCCGTTAAAAGTGGCCGGACAGTAGTCGTGAATTTGGCCCGATACGATCGAATTCACCCCTCCCAAAACAACTCCTCAATACGAAATCTTCGTCGCGAGTAGCTTGATTCTCCGAAGAGCCAACTCCACATCGCTGGTCTTGCCAAGCGAGGACAGGATGACAACGAGTCTCGCCGCGAGTATTTCCGCGCCGCGAGTTTGACTCTCCTGTTTCTCTCGCGGGTGGTTGAAATCCCTCGCCTTCAGGCGAAGTAAGTATGTCATGCCGGCGAACGCCAGCATCCAGGTTCGATTTGAGTTCGAGGTCAAAAACCGACTGGTTTCCGGCTTCGCCGGAATGACAAAAACAAGAGTCGACTTCCAGTCGATCAATTAGGAACGCCGCGGACTAGCGACGGGGTTGTTCAGTTCTCCCGCAGAGTTTTTACCTCCGTGTCGCGCGCTCCTCGCCGCTCAAGGGCTTGGCTATAAAGCGACATGGGAAAACAGAAAAGGAAATAGCCCAAGGCCGCAAATAAGTAGGCCTCGACGCCGAATCCGCTCCAGGGCGGTTCGGTGAGAGAAATTTTGATTGCCGTCAGAAAATCGAAAAGCCCGATGATCACGACGAGGGAGGTGTCCTTGAAAAGACCGATGACCGTATTGACTAGGGGCGGGATCGAGATTCGCAGCGCCTGGGGCAGAATAACGAACCCCATGCGCTGCCAGTAGTTGAGCCCAAGGGCTTGGGCCGCCTCGTCTTGCTGGCGCGGAATGGCTTGCAGTCCGCCGCGCACGACTTCTGCAAGATAGGCTGCGGCAAATAAAATCATCGCCAACTGGGCGCGCAGCAGCTTGTCGATGGATACTCCTACCGGCAGAAAAAGCGGAAACATGACAGAAGCCATAAATAGAACGGAAATCAGCGGGACACCGCGGATCAACTCGATGTAGGCGATGGTGAGCCAACGAACCAGGGTCATTTCGGATCGTCTTCCCAGCGCTAAAAAAATCGACAGTGGAAAGGCGAAGGCGATGCCCAATGTGCTGAGCAGGAGCGTCAGCGTGAGCCCGCCCCAACGCTCATTCTCGACGTAAATCAAGCCGAAAAGGCCACCGCACATAAGCACGCCGATCGCACTCAGACCCGCGAGCCAAAAGGGTACCAAGCGGGATCGCCGCAAGGTTTGGAAAGCGCTCAGCGCATAGAGGCCGACCAATATCGCGATCACCAAGGCGGGTCGCCACTGTTGGTCATAGGGATAAGTGCCGAACAGAAAGAAGCGGAACTTGTCGGCGACGAACGCCCAACAAGCGCCATGGCCCATGACCTGGCGGCAAAGCCCCGCGTTTTGTGGGGACCAGATCGCATGGAACAGCGCCCAGTCGACAAACGACGGGATAGTCTTCCAGGCAAGGTAGAGAATCGCGAGCGTCGCCACAGAACTCGGCCAACTGGGAAAGAGCCGGTCGCGCAGCCATTCTTGTACTCGGCGCGGCGTCGTGCCGTCCACGGCGCGGCTCATCGCTTGTTTCCCCGGAGCACGATGCGACGGTTGTACCAATTCATGAAACCGGAGATGGCAAGGCTGATCGTCAGATAGACGAGCATGATGATGGCGATGCCTTCGATGGCCTGACCCGTCTGATTGATCGTTGTATTCGCTATGGAAACCAAATCGGGATAGCCGATCGCCACGGCCAGCGAGCTGTTTTTGGTGCAGTTCAAAAATTGACTGGTCAAAGGGGGGACAATGATCCGCAGCGCTTGGGGCAGGACAATACAACGCATGACTTGACGTTGACTGTGGCCGAGCGAATAAGCCGCCTCGAATTGGCCGTGATCCACGGCGAGGATACCGGCGCGAACGATTTCTCCGATGAACGCCGCGGTGTAAAGCGCCAAGCCAAGAAACAGTGCGGCGAATTCCGGCGACAATAACCCGCCACCGGAAAAGTTAAAACCGCTGAGAACCGGGTAATTCAGCTCGATCGGCGCGAGCGCGACGAGGGTGGGAAACCCGAAGCCACGATTACTTAGAAATACGCCCGGGAGCGGATTTAGCGCCTCGGCCGGCGCAGGAAGGAGATCCGTTATGACCGCGTACCAGAAAAATAATTGAACGACTAAGGGCACGTTGCGGATAACTTCGACGTAGCCTGCGGCAATCTTTTCGAGGAGCCAGTTACGCGATAGCCGCGCCAGACCGATGAGGGCGCCAAGCAAGGTCGACACGATGATCGCCAGGCTCGCCGCCCGAAAGGTATTGAGGAAGCCGACCGCCAGCGCTCTTAAGTACGTGTCCGCAGCGTCGTAGGAAAGAAATGTAGTCTCGCCGATTTCGAAGCCGGCTTCACGCGCCAGGAAACCAAAGCCGCTGGCGATTCGCCGTTGCCCGAGGTTTTACACAACGTTGGCGCTGAGATACCAAACGGCGAGGATGAGGGCGGCCGCCAACAAAGTTTGATAAGCGACCGATCGAACGCGCGGCTGATTCAACGACCCCATGAGTTTGCTTTCGCCGGCGCCCCGATGGGATTGACGAGTTATCGAGCGCCGGAAATTCTTAAGACGGCCGCCGCGGTCAGCGCATCGGGGGCGCGTACATGAGTCCGCCGCGATTCCAAAGCTTGTTGAGGCCGCGATCGAGACCGAGAGGCGTCAGATTCCGATCGAAGCTCTCGCCGTAGTTGCCCACTTGTTTGATGATGTTGTACGCCCAGCGATTGTCCAGGCCAAGCATCTTGCCGAAGTCGCCTTTGACACCGACGAAACGCTGGACGGCAGGGTCGTGGCTTTGCGCTTGCTGTTCGATGTTCTTCGACGTAAGGCCGAGATCCTCCGCCTCGATCGTGGCGAACAACGTCCATTTGACGACGTCAAACCAATGATCGTCGCCGTGGCGCACCGCCGGTCCGAAAGGTTCCTTGGAAATGACCTCCGGCAGGATGATGTGATCGGAGGGATTCACCGCGCGCGAAACCCGAGCCGAGATCAGGCCGGACACGTCGGTGGTGTAGACGTCGCAACGCCCGGCAAAATAAGCATTGAGGACTTCTTCCAGTTTCTCGATCACCACCGGCTTGAACTTCATGTTCTTAGCGCGGAAGTAGTCGGCGAGGTTGAGCTCGGTGGTGGTACCCGATTGCACGCAAATCGCGGCGCCGTTCAACTCTTTCGCGCTCTTCACTTTAAGTCTTCTTGCGACCATGAACCCCTGGCCGTCGTAGAAATTGATGCCGACGAAGTTAAGCCCGAGGCTGGTATCGCGCGACATGGTCCAGGTGGTATTGCGCGCGAGCAGGTCCACCTCGCCCGACTGCAAGGCGGTGAAGCGCTGCTGCGCGGTCAACGGCGTGTAGCGAACTTTCCGCGCATCGCCGAACAGCGCCGCGCCGACGGCGCGACAAAAATCAACGTCAACGCCGCGCCATTCGCCGTTGCTGTCCGGTTGCGCGAAGCCGGTAATGCCGGTATTGACGCCGCAGCGAAGGAACCCCTTTTTCAGGGCGGCATCCGCCGTCGCACCGCCATGCGCATGCGCCGAACTGAGTAACGTGAACAGCAGCGTGGCCGTCTGCAAAGTTGGTTTTACTCTCATCGCTGATTCCCTTCGTTGCCCTAGACGCTCGACGGCGCGCCTGGCTTCCATGAGTATATTCACGTCGAGACGCCGCGGCAAATCGCCGATGGCGCGCTTCTCGCCACATGGCGTTCACGAATTTGACCATCGCAGTGAGAAAATTCGGATTTAAGCTTCCCGCGATAATGTTCGAGGGCGTCTCCGCCAATCGGAGGGACAAAAATCTATTTAGCGAGCAGGTGGCGCAGAGCGCGCAGTTCTTTACGCTGCTTTTCAGTAATCGTCGGATATTTCATCTTTAGCCCGCGCAGAGTGTCGAGGATAATCTGCGAAATGATCAGTCGCGCGTTCCCCTTATCATCGGCCGGGACGACGTACCAGGGTGAATGGCGCACGCTAGTGGCGTTCAGGCAAGCTTCGTAGGCATTCATATAATCGTCCCAGTATTTTCTTTCCTCGACGTCCGACCGGCTGAATTTCCAGTTCTTATCCGGTTCTTCGATGCGGGCGAGAAAACGTTTGCGCTGTTCTTCTTTGGAAAGATGGAGAAAAAACTTGACGATGCGCGTGCCGTTGCGGTGCAGATGGGCCTCGAAGTGACGAATCGATCGATACCGGTCGCGCCAGATGGTCTGGTCGTCGAGCGCTTCGTCCGGAAGACCTTCGGCACGTAGGAGTTCAGGATGGACCCGAACGATAAGAACTTCCTCATAGTGAGAGCGGTTGAAAATGCCGATACGGCCACGCTCGGGCAGCGCGCGCGCGGTGCGCCACAAAAAATCATGGTCCAACTCCTCGAGGCTCGGATGCTTGAAACTGAACACCTGGCAACCTTGAGGATTGACACCGGACATTACATGTTTGATCGCGCTGTCCTTGCCGGCGGCATCCATCGCTTGAAAGATCAGCAGCACGGCATAACGGTTGGAGGCGTAGAGGAGATTTTGCAGTTCGCTCATCTCTTTGACGTGGGCCCGCAGCATTTTTTTCAGTTGTTTCTTTGATGCGTAGTAGGGTTCTACCTTGGTTGGCCATTTATTAAGGTTAACTTTATCGCCTTCAACAACGCGAAACTCCTTCGATTTGATGCTCATGGTAGGCCTTTCATCATCCGGTGTTGGGAGCAGAGTAACCGTTTTTTGTGGGTAAACGAAAGCGGCGACCCTCGGCGTCATCAGGCAAGACCTGTTTTTTCAAGCTGATCGCTCGCGGTGCGATCAACGCCGTTCTGACCTCTCCCCAGCCTAAGTTGACTTACAGCGCTTTTGGACAAATAATGCGAAAAAATGAGGGCGATGGGGTTCGCCAGTCAAACCATTCGCAACTGCGAATTGATGACCCCTACTTCGATCGATTTGAAGTAGGGGTTTTTATTTTTACACTGGAATGAGGCAACTATGAGCGGAATCGTCTTGGTGGGTGTGGGTAGTTTCCTCGGCGGAGTGCTGCGCTATGGACTAAGCACCTGGGTGCATCGAGTACTCGATAATCCGTGGTTTCCCTATGGTACCTTGACAGTTAATGTACTTGGCTGCCTCATTATCGGATTTTTGGTCGGGATGGCGGAGACGCGAGCGGCCTTCACGCCGGAATTGCGCCTTTTTCTTTTCGTCGGTGTCCTCGGCGGTTTTACAACTTTTTCGTCTTTTGCCCTGGAAACATTTTCGTTGGCGCGTGACACGCAAAGTGTCGCTGCGCTCGTTAACGTCGGCCTGCAGTTGGGCCTGGGCCTGTTGACCGTGTGGATCGGCAATGTGTTGGCCCATGCGATAGGAGGTTGACCATGACGCTTCCGAGCGAAGGATCGCTGCTCAGAATCTTTATCGGTGAAAGCGACCGACATGCCGGCATGCTGCTCTACGAGTGGATCGTGCGCACAGCACGAGAGCATGGCTTGGCGGGGGCGACCGTTCTCCGCGGCGTGGAGGGCTTTGGCGCCCGCAGTCGCGTGCGCACGGCTAAAATCTTGGAGCTTTCAACCGATCTGCCGATCATTGTCGAGATCGTCGATACTGCGCAAAAGATCGAATCCTTTCTGCCGGCTATCGACGACGCGATTGCAGACGGGCTGGCGACGGTGGAGAGAGTGCAGATCAAGTTCTATCGAAGCGGGTCGGCGTGACGAACTGGCGGCCGCGGGAGTCCGAATGTCGACTCTTTTCTGCGCGGAGTTGGTTGTTTCAAAGCGGGTGTGATATTTACGGAAACTAAGGAGAGTTGTGATGGACGAGGGGACCAAACGGCTGTTCGTGGGCATAAAGATTACCAAGGCGCTGCAAGACGATTTGGCTAACCCGGCGCCAGGAACGAAGCAGTACTTCGAAGGCACCAACGACGATTATCTGCAGATCATAAATCTCGGCGAAGATAAGTTCATCGGTCGGTATATTAAGGACGGATTTCCGGTCGCTAATATGAATGACGTTAGCCGAAACGTGTGCAGCCTCTTGAAATTGATCACGCGCGGCCGGCGCATCGAAGAAAACGAAGTGCACATCTATTCCTGCTAGATGGGCTGCTGAAAAAGACCCATAGGCTTCGTTGCGCTCAATCGCCTCGGTCAACGTACTGCCGATGTACGCCTCCGCTCGTCGTTTTTTCGCGCGCCTCGCCTCTGGATCTTTTTGAGGAGGCTGCAAGAGGCTTTTCCGAGCAATCTATTAGATTAGGGAGTGTTGAGTTGTTGGCACGCAACGCCATTACTGCAAGCCGGCGGTTTTCAAATACTGCAGATCGAGGAAACGGTCGGCCGCCGGAAGCGGCGGCTTAAGCTCGCCGGCTTCGCCCATGACACGAATGACTTCGTTGAAGCCCTTGATGTCGATCTCGCCCTGTTTCGGCACCACGCCGCGCTCGGGCTCGAAATAGAGTGAAAGAGTCTGACGCGCGATTTCCTCGGACGATCCGGTGGTGTCGATCATCATGCGCACCACTTCGTCGCGGTTGGCCGGCTCGCGGATAAAGCGAAACGACGAAGCGAGAGAGCGCGCGTAACGCACCACAGCGTCTTTATTTTTCTCGGCCCAGGAACGGCGCGTGGCGCTGACGATGAATTGAAAGTTGGTCATCGCATCGGTTGAGACGCCGAGGCGTCGGTAGCCTTCTTTCATCAACACGAAATCTTCCGGCTGGCCGAGGGGCACCGCGTCGCATTCGTTTTTCCTCAGGCATTCGGCGCGCGCGGGCGTGCCGACGAGCTCTTTGAATTTGAAGTCGCCTTCTTTGACGCCGTTCATAGCCATGAGCTTGCGCGTGGAAATCGAAATGGTGTCGACGGCTAGGGAAAGACCGACGGTTTTGCCCTTCAAATCGGCAAAGGTTTTGATCTCCGGCTTGACGATCAAACTATAAATCGGCGTCGCCGTTTCGCCGAGAATAGCCACATTTTCGGAGCCCTTGAGCACGTCCTGGATCAGGTAGGGCGTCGCTGTGCGCGTAATATCTACTACGCCTTTGGTCAGCGCGACTACCATGTTGGCGGCGCCGCCCTCGATCAGCAGTATCTCCAGATTTATTCCTTCGCGGGCGAAAAATCCTTTGCGCTGGGCGATGTGGAAATGCAGTGCCGAAACGGTTTTGACCGTGGAGGGGATTTGACCATAACGCAGCGTGATGTTCTGAGCCGACGTGATGCCGGCGGTCGCAAACAACAGCACGGCGGCAAGCAAGAGCACAGAGTGTTTCATGGAGAATCTCCTCGCTATCAGTCGATTCTGTTCGTCGTTTGTTTCGAGGCTTATAGCGTGGCCATGGGTATTTGTCCATGAGAAATCTCCGCCATTTTTTCGTTTTTGCGCTGAATCGACACCGCGCATCTGGTATAAGTAGGGGATGCAGATTCTCCAGGTAACACTTTGGCTCTACGCGACGGCGCTCAAGCGATCATTGGAGTGTGTGAGCAAGAATTGGGTCGTCAGCTTCGCCCCGGTGGTCTACGGCATCGGGCTTTCCGTCGTCGGCACTTTGGTCGCTCCTTTTGGGATGATTGGTGGATTGCTGTATTCGCTAGCGAGCGCCGGCTGTGCGAGCTCAGCTCTATTTTTGATCAAGAACATGGTCGAAAGCGGCAAGACCGACGTCAGAGATTTTGTTAACGGATTTACGGTCTA
>Ga0137359_10005638_pt1 | contig 10336 bp, 11 predicted proteins | sample Mad1_40_16metaG_FD_108281 | JGI IMG/M metagenome (GOLD analysis project Ga0137359, IMG submission 108281) | Vadose zone soil microbial communities from Angelo Coast Range Reserve, California, USA - Mad1_40_16 metaG | ecosystem: Environmental > Terrestrial > Soil > Vadose zone | place: USA... | reverse complement strand
TACAGGGCTCTGGCTTCTACCCTGGCGAGATTATCCTCACTGAATGCACCAGCTTTCCGCTGGACACACCTTCATGCCGGTTTGATCCCGGCGCACGCACACTTCCGGCACACAATCAGCGGCCCTATCGGAATCGGGGCACCACGAGAAAGACTACCAGTTGCCCGGAAGCGTCCTAATAACCATTAACGTTGACGCCGTAGGAAGTAGACTCGATCGGTCCAATCACATTTTCCGGCTTCTTTAGTCAGCTGGATCAGAGCCCGGACGAGACCGCCGATGTTTGCCGGGGAAATTGTCTTTTCATCGACAAAGATTACGCCACCGTGTCGGCGCCCTTCTTCCGCCCAGATCTTGAGCAGGGGAGGAATCGTCCTCCGGTCATAAGTGACCAGGGTCAAGCCCTGCTTAGCCGCTTCCAGCAGGCAAGCAGAATCCTCTCGCCCAAGAAAGTCGCTACCCTGCCACTCCGCCATCCAATGGATGACCAGCGACCGATTGCGACGTCGCAGGCCATCCGCCACGTCTGGGGAAATGTGCTCGTCCAGAAGTAGCTTGAGCATTATCAACCCCGCTTGGTCTTCCGGGAAGCAGAGTCCACCGCCTGAGGCAGCATGCGCTTTAGCGTTTCGAAATCTGCTGAATCGTTCTCAGCCATCGCCTCATCGATCTCCTCGCGAAACGCCTCCGCATAATTAACGGCCGCTCCAACCTTGGCTTCTGGCCATCTGAGATGTTTGGCGACTGCCGAGACGTTTCCGTTGTAGGTGCGGAGCAGGAAAATCACCTCCCAAATAGCGAGCGTGCTCCCTTGAATATAGGCTTGCCGGCCTGCAGGTGAATCGCGAAAGTCGAGGAAGGCAAATTCTGACCGCCTTAACCCTTCTTCCACCAAACGCGCGCTCGCGTCGCTAGGCGTCCATCCATGCCGCTTCGCGATGCGCTTTAGGCGTCTTCCACTCTCAACTGGCAGGCGCATGCTAAGAACCATCGAACGAGCTGGCTTCATAGAGAGACCTCCTTTGTAACTATTGTAAGCATTGTAGCACTTATGATTAAGAACCGCCTGCCCTTTTAGCCAGCAGTTGGCAATCCGAGACGGCTCTCGACCCTTCGCTGCGTCTGGATTCGGAAATTGTGAAAGGAAAACAGCCTTAAGGCCCATTGCGATCCTAGGAATCCGCGATCGCAGCGAAGTTCCGACTGTTGGAATGTCAATCGAACTAAGTTTAGGCCTCTGCTCCGACCCGGCAGAGCTCAGGCCTACGAGGCACAGGATTCGGCTTATTTTTCCAGTGGTGTTCTGAGCTAGGCGGCCTCATTAGCTGGAGGCGAAGCAGGCTGCGCTCCCAATCCCAACACGGGAATATGGACCACTAGCCGGATTGAAGTGAGAGTTGCCGACCCTTCACCCATTCCTTCAGTATGCGCTCGCCCACTTCCTTGAAGTCGGGATGTTCCTTGATGTATGACCGAACGTCGATTTCTGTTTGCGAAAGGGCGTCCGAGATACGCTCAAGGATCGCGCGAATTTTTGCGGGTGTTCCCGTCATTCGAGTTTCGCCGAGCCGACGGAGAGCTTTGCCGTCGGGCCACTGGGTTGTTCCGTTTAGCGTAAGCGCCAGACTGTCCTTCGGCAGGTAGATGGAAGTGGTTACGAGATCGTAGACCGGCGCGAGTCGAGATTCACCGAGCACGTCGTCATAGACGATGCCGAAATTCTTGAGGTGAGCATCGCCGTTGCGCAGCGCGCAATTCAGCACGATCAGCGTAAATAGTTTTTCAACATCTGCGAGCACCTCGGGTGAGTTTGCGAACTGCTGAAACCGTTTCATGACTGACGTTTCGTAGCTGCCGCGATATTTCTCATCCGTTCTTCTCGCGTTCAGAACGCAAAAATCTTCGAAGCCCCGATATGTACCATCTGGGCGCAAGTCGAAACGGTCAACGACAAGGGCCATTCCGTCTTCTGCGAGCCGATACCGAGGTACGTCCAGCCCGCAACGCTCTGCGGCCTTCAGGCAAAAGTATTCGTTCGCCGCGAGCTGCGGAAATTCGTTTGGCTCCCAGAACTTCACGATGTGAGTTGCACCCCTACAGCTCGGTGAGATTCGAGGTTGCGCGTTTGCCAGTGTCAGGGATGCGTTCTCGTCGCGCACAAGAATCTTCGGCTGGACACCACTGATGCCTGAGAAGGCCGCGAACTTCTCAATGAGGTAACGAAACAAGTCTCCGTCGCGACGACTTGCCAAAATCTCGTCTACCGACTGAAAAGGAACATCCTCGTTGAGCCGCTCCTTGTCGCCGGTGTACCGGATGCGGCCTACTTGTGAGCGGCCAACAATGACGAGCAGATCAAAATCATCGAATGTTCCAGTCGCCTTCGCAAACGCGAGTCGCAGCCGTTCCCGCAACGCGCCTTCCGGGAGGTTCATCTCGAAGATTGGGGGGAGGCCAAACGGCACGTCCCAGGAGGGAAGCCGCACGGGCATGGTAACGGAGACGGCACGCTGTGGGACTGTCTCAGGCAAGTACGCAAAAGCACTTCCGCGATCCCGCTGCCTGTCCAGCAGGCCTGCCTCAGCGGCGTCTGTCCAGACCTTTATCATCGCGATCCTCTTCTAAGAGCTCGTCCAAAGTGGGCCGTTGCAGGTTTGTCTCTTGTAGTTTCAACTCGAGGCCGAGCGCCGACAAAATGTTGGCGACCTTGGAAAAACCAAGTTCACCTGATCGGCCATTCTCCAGTGCTTCGAGCGTTGCCCGACTCACACCGGCCTTGTCAGCCAACGCGGATTGGCTAAACCCGAGAGCCTTCCGTCTAGACGCTATCTGAGCGCCAATGGAGTGCAGCTTCAGCATAGTAGCCTAATATACTAGGCATGTCATCAATATGTCCAGACTATGCCTAATATACTAGTCATCATCGAAGAACGGGATCATCGTTGGATGACTGGAGAGTTGTTTCGCGACCAAGCGCCCCCGCAGCCAGCCACTCGCTGCTGTGCCAGGCGACTTGCACCCAGTAGGCGAACCTTCGGACGCGACAACTGACGGATCCGCAAACTGTGAGATTATTCCTGATCGAGTCACAGATTGTAGACGTCGACAAATGGCTTCACGTGAACGAATCTAATCCCAAGCACCTGGACCTGCAGTCTGCTCTTGCTGAGATGCAGCGCTTGCGTGAAGAAAATGTTCGTCTACGGTGTCTCTTGCAGGAGCACGGCATACAGATTCCGGCTGGGCAGTCCACTACCGTGATTCCCGTCACAACGAACGCACTGCCAAGTGCTCATATTCCTGTCTTGAAAGCTGAACAACGAATCGCATTGTTCCGGAGCCTCTTCCACGGGCGCGACGATGTTTATGCAGTTCGGTGGGAGAACACCGACGCGCGATCTGGGTACATGCCCAGGGCAGATCGTGACTGGAAGGCCTATCTTCGCGCCAAAGACGAGGACCGTAAGAAGGTTGACCGCCAGACTCGGAAGTTCAGACCGCTGACCGACGAGGTAGTGCGTGGGCACCTTGTTGGAGATCACACCATCGGCATCTATCCGCTGCTGCAGGATGAGACCTGCTGGTTACTCGCGGTCGATTTCGACAAGAAAACATGGCAAAGGGATGCCACTGCGTTTCTGGCCGTATGCTTCGAACTGAATGTGCCAGCGGCACTAGAGCGTTCACGCTCAGGAAACGGTGGCCACGTGTGGATCTTCTTCGACCAAGCGATCCCCGCAACCACCGCACGAAAACTCGGCTGTGCAATCCTGACTCGTGCAATGGAGTCCCGTCACCAACTTGGATTGGATTCGTACGACCGCTTTTTCCCCAACCAAGACACCATGCCAAAGGGAGGGCTTGGCAACTTAATCGCTCTGCCTCTGCAAAAACTTCCTCGCGCAAACGGAAACAGCGTCTTCATAGATGCGGAGTTTCGTCCGTACGGTGACCAATGGACTTTTCTTGCGAGCATGGAACGGATGCCCATTTCTGCTGCCGAGGCCGTGGTTCTGGAAGCCCAACGAAGGGGAGACCTTGTCGGAGTAAGAATCAGCTCTGCGGAAGATGAGGGACAAGATCCTTGGACGTCGCCACCATCCCGAAAGCGAGCAGAGCGTCCAATACCCGGCCCCTTTCCGGTGCAGGTCCAAGTTGTTCGCGGCAACCTCTTGTATATCGAAAAGAAGGATCTTCCTTCCGCGATGCTGAACCGGTTGCTTCGCCTTGGGGCATTCCAGAACCCCGAATTCTACAAAGCGCAAGCAATGCGGCTTCCCACTTTCAACAAGCCGCGAGTCATCGCCTGTGGCGAGGAACTTGCCGACCACATTGCCCTGCCACGTGGTTGTCTGGCGGAGGTCATCGAGCTATTGAAATCGCACCGCGTCAAGCCCATGGTTAGGGACGAACGGTTCGTTGGTCGTCCGATCGAAGTAGAGTTCTCCGGTCGACTGCGCCCGTCACAGCAGATGCCGTTGATGGTTTCGCGCAGCACAATGAGGGGATTCTCTGCGCTCCCACAGCTTTTGGCAAGACGGCAGTCGCAGCATGGTTGATTGCGTCACGGAAGGTGAACACATTAGTTTTGGTGCATCGTCAACAGTTGCTGGACCAGTGGCATGCAAGACTGGCAATGTTTCTCGGGCTTCCGGCGGGGTCAATCGGCCGAATCGGGGGAGGGGCGGCCAAACGCAGCGGCTGTGTGGATATTGCGATTCTTCAAAGCGCCCACGACAAGGAAGGGGTGAGAGACTTCGTGGCAGAGTATGGCCAAGTGATTGTTGACGAATGTCACCATCTGTCGGCGTTTACTTTTGAACAGGTGATGAGGCAGGTGAAGGCGAAATACGTCGTCGGACTGACCGCGACTCCCGAGCGGAAAGATGGACATCATCCCATCATCTATATGCAGTGCGGCCCGATCCGATTCAAACTCAGCGCCCGCTCAATGACGGCAGCTACGCCGTTCGAGCATGAAGTAGTTCCACGGTTGACGGACTTTTTCTTGCCGCCTGAGCAAGCCGACACGCCGATTCAGGAGGTGTACGCAGCACTTGTCGATGATCGCGTCCGCAATGAATTGATCCTTACCGATCTCATCCAGGCAAGCAGAGATGGCCGCTCACCGTTGCTTCTTACCGGCAGAACTGAGCACTTGAAATATTTCGAGGCGGAGCTTGCTGGCAGAGTGAACAACGTGTTCATCCTCAAGGGTGGCATGGGCAAGAAACAACGACGATCGACAGCAGAGGCAATCGCGGCCGTGCCAGAGTGTGAGCCAAGAATCATTCTGGCGACCGGCAGTTACATCGGCGAAGGATTCGACGACGCTCGCTTGGATACGCTCTTTCTGGCGATGCCCATCTCTTGGAAGGGAACGCTACAGCAATACGTAGGGCGTCTCCACCGACTTCATGATGCCAAGCGCGTTGTGCGAGTCTACGATTACGTGGATTCCAACGTCCTCATGCTGGCGCGAATGTACGCGCGTCGTCTGAAAGGGTACAACCTGATCGGCTACACGATCCGGGACGCCAGCAACGAAACGTCGTTCTTTGAGCGGGTTGAAAATCGATCTCCCAAAGAGCCTTCGATCAACGGAGAAACATGACGAAACGGAGCAGTCGCCCGGCGGTTCTGCATCTGCGGAAGCTGAAAGGCGAGTCTGGGATAGATCTCCCTTCGCTCAGCAAGGCGAGGCTGAAGGAACTGATCGAAAAAGCGATCGTGGATGCTTACGGCGAAGAAGAACAAGTGGGCGGTTTTTTCACCATGATTGAGGAATACCTAGCGTTGCCGTTCCGTGTGAAGGTCCTCGGCGTCGATGCTGACGTGGAGAAAGTCGACATGACGCTAGATTGCCAAATTGTCGCCATTTGCCGTCGAGGCAAAACGCGGCAGAAGATCCCAATCCTGGACCTGCCTTTGCCGCCACCGGCACCAGCAGGCGTGGAATGGATTGTCGCTTATCGCCACTGGCGCCGAGGGACCTGGTGAGCGAATACCAGTACTACGATTTCCGCGCAATCGACCGTCCGCTGACGGAAAAAGAGATGACAGCGCTCCGTTCCATTTCGACGCGGGCCGCAATCACCACCACGAGATTCACGAACCACTACGAATGGGGAGACCTGAAAGCCAATTCGAGCAAGCTGCTGGAGAAATATTTTGACGCCTTTGTCTACGTCGCGAACTGGGGGACGCATGAGTTCTGCATTCGCGTCCCGCAGAAATCGGTCGACTACAAGTTGCTCAAGGCCATGGTCCCAGGCGAGACCGTGCGGGTGCGAAAGGCCGCTAGATGCGTGATCGTTGAATTTGGAAGTGAGTCCGAGTGGGCTGGCGAGGACGACGGTACCGGATGGATGGCCTCCCTGATGCCTTTGCGCTCAGACCTGCTTCGCGGCGACCTCCGATGCCTGTATCTTGGCTGGCTTCGCAGCGCGCAGGATGGAGGACTTGATGAAGATGAATTTGAGCCGCCCGTGCCTACAGGCTTGCAAGAATTGTCCGGTCCCCTTGATGCACTGATCGAATTCCTCAAAATCGATGAGGATCTGGTCGAGGTTGCAGCACAGGCTTCAGAACCGCTCTCCGCTGGACTGAGCCGCAAAGAGCTGTCCGCATGGATTCGAGGCCTGCCGGAAAAGGACAAGGACGAGCTGCTCATTGCTGCGGTCGTGGAGCAGGGCGAGCGCTGGCGAAACGACCTCGTGCAGCGTTTTCGGCGTAAGAGCTTACAGCAAACTTCCAACGGGCTCGCTAAAAGCCAACGGCGTAAGGCGGGCGATCTTCTGGCAGCGGCCCATGCGCGTGGGAAGGAGAGAGCCCGGCTACTGAACGAACAGCGCATAGCGGAAGCGGCAAAACGACGGGCAGAGGATGAGGTAAACCGGGCTCGCTATCTCGATCAAATAGGACGATGCCAACCGGAAATCTGGAACCAGGTTGCAGCGCATATCCAGACGCGGCGGCCCAAAGATTATGACAAAGCGATCAGTTTGCTAACCGACCTGCATGATGTCGCAGTCCGCCGCGGCCAGACGGAGGGGTTTCAAACAGCACTGGAGAAGATCCGCCAAGTACACGCCGCCAAGGAGAGCTTCCTGCGTCGACTTGCCAAGGCAAACCTGTAGGTAGCAAAGCAAGTTCCCGTGGCTCGCCAAAGTATGCCAATCGCAGACCTGTCTCAACCTAGGGTTCACCCCATTCAGGTGTGCCATAAGTGTGCCGTGCACTTCGATCCCATGTGCACTAAAGCGCTTCTTTTCAATACCAGAGCAGATTGCTTCCGTGCGGGCCTGATTGTCGGTAAGTTATTGATGTTTAACGGTGCTCAGGCGTGGAAGACCCCTTCAGACTCGCCTACTCTTAATCAGTAGGTTGAAGGTTCGATTCCTTCCGCTCTCACACTTTTCAATCAGTTAGAAGCGTTGCGCTCGGTTTAGTGCCAAACCAACTAGTGCCACCGGTTAGACAGGCGAGGCGACGCGAAGTTCTGCGCGACTGGTACATCCGGCAGGCAAAGGAGAAAATCCTTGCCCGGGTCGAGCAGCACGCCCCGGAGCTAGGGATCCAGTTCAGCGGCGCGCGCGTCGTTGAAAATCTCGATATCCGGCACACAGCTGGCACACAGCCTTTTAATCCTATTAATAATGATGAGTGTTTCTGCAGGTGTTCCCTACCGTACAGCTGATCGACCGTCAGTCAGAAAGGCGCTTTTCCGAAGCCGAACACTCTCGCCAATCTGGCACACAACTCGCACGCAGGGCTCCCCGTCCACACCCAGATTTCAGAATCGAAGAGAAAGCGTCCCAACTTCCGGTTTGCGACGATCCGGAAGTAAAGTACCGAGAAGCGCGTTATCGGCACTGATTCGCACAACCTGGGGGTGAGCGCATGCATCTGGATCATTCCATGTCGGCCCTGGCAAGCGATCTTTTTCAACAGCTCAAGCGATATGCCTAAGCCTGTCGTCCTCTATCTGGATTTCCTCCGACAGGTTCCGCAGCAGCGTAAGGATGAGGTCTGCGTCCTTCGCAGTCTGATGGTCTTTGGATTCTGACGCCCTACGGTAGATTCGCCCAGCCGCCTCGCGAATCTGCTTCCAAGTCTTCCTGCTCATTTCACGATTGATTTTCATGGCGAAAGCCGTTCCTTTCTCACGCAGCTTTTAAGAATATTAATTTTCTGCATGATTCTCGCGGCCCATTGAATCGAAGCTGAGAATCAGCATGTCGGTTCTAGGGCTTCCCTGCGGAGTTCGAAACAAATCATCTGCTCGCATGTGAAGGGTCGCTACTATTGCGGCCATAATTCCAATAACCCGCTTGCGGCTCTCATCCATGAGCCTATCCTACTCCCTTTCGCCTTGTTTTCGCCATTATGGAACGTGCTAGTTGCGCTAAACAGCCTGCCTGTGTCCGCAAACGGGTGTGAACGCCACCTATGTGCTGCTCGAGCCCTCTACAGGCAAAACTCTGGCAATTATCGAGGCAAACTATCTGACTGACCTGCGTACAGCAGCCACGTCGGCTTTGGCCACCGATCTACTCGCCCGCCATGATGTCCAGACCTTGGGTATCTTTGGCAGCGGACGGCAGGTCATAGCGCACCTGACCGTGCTACCGCACGTGCGCTCATTCCACCGTTTCTTAGTTTGTGGCTCTACGCGTTCTGATCTTAGCTCTTTCGCCAACAGGATGAAGCAGGAGCACAAAATGAAAGCTGAAGCGGTGAACGCCGAGACTGCGTGCGGGAATCAGATGTTTTATGTACTTGCACGACCGCGAACGAGCCCTTGTTCGATGGTCGCCTTCTGCGGCCGGGCACACATCTGAACTTGGTGGGCACATTTCAGGATCGCACCCGCGAAGTAGATGATGAAACAGTGAAACGCGCGCGGGTCGTAGTGGACACCTACGAGGGAGCGATGGCCGAGGCCGGCGATCTGCTCATTCCGTTGCGCAATGGCGTCATCGCTCGCGACCACATCCTCGCCGACCTGCACGAGCTGGCGAGCGGAAGGAAAACCGGACGCACTGCGCCCGACGACATTACTCTTTTCAAAAGCGTTGGTTGTGCCCTCGAGGATCTTGTGACTGCTATGCTGGCGTACAAGAAACTGGCAACTCAGCTCTGACTACCTCTTGTCTCGAAAGGGTGTGATTCCGAAAAGTCATGCCTAAGACTCACGACTTCATCGTTGTAGGTGCCGGTGTTTTTGGCGCGTGGACGGCCTATTATCTACGCCTCAGCGGTTTCAGTGTGGCGTTGCTCGATGCCTACGGCGCTGCCAGCAGCCGCGCCAGTTCCGGCGGGGAGACTCGCGTCATCCGAATGGCCTACGGCCCCGATGAACTTTACACTCGGTGGTCGGCGCGCTCGCTTGCTATCTGGAAGGACCTTGCCAGACGGACAAACTTGGAACTGTTTCACCAAACGGGTGTGCTCTGGCTCAGTGATGGCGGTGATCGTTACACGCGGCAATCGCTGGACGTGCTGAATCAGGCTGGCATTGCATGCGACAGACTGTCTGCAGCAGAGATTCGCTGCAATTATCCCCAGCTATCATTCGACGATGTCACATGGGGGATCCTCGAGCCTGAAAGCGGCGTGCTCATGGCTAGACAAGCGGTACAAGCGCTGGTCAACGAATGCATAGGGTGTGGAATTGAGTACTCTCTCGCTGCCGTGATGCCGCCTTGGGGAACTCGGAAACTGGAGGCCATCAACACCAATGCCGGGGGTTGCCTCTCTGCTGGAGTGTTCGTCTTTGCCTGCGGACCCTGGCTGCCCAACCTGTTTCCCGATCTGTTAGCGGACCGGATTCGTCCCACTCGGCAGGAAGTCATCTTTGTGGGAGTGCCGCCCGGCAGTGACGGTTTCAGCGCGCCGAAAATGCCAGTGTGGCTGCACCACACGCATCCGAATAGGCCGTACGCGCTGCCAGACATCGCAAACCGTGGCTTCAAAATTGCTTTCGACCGCCATGGTCCTGACTTCAATCCGGATACCGGCTCGCGCGTGATCGGGGAGGAAGCTATTGCGGAATTGCGGGGTTACCTGAAAGAGCACATTCCCGCCTTACAAGACGCTCCGATTGTGGAGACGCGCGTCTGCCAATACGAAAACACCTCCAATGGAGATTTCCTTATCGATCGTCATCCGGAGTGTGAAAACGTATGGCTCGTGGGTGGTGGATCTGGCCATGGTTTTAAACACGGCCCAGTAGTGGGTGAACACCTAAGAGACCTGGTTCTTCATAGCATTGCCGCCGAGCCGCGCTTTTCCTTGGCCACCAAGCAGACCACCCGCACGCGAGCGGTGTTTT
>Ga0137359_10005634_pt1 | contig 10337 bp, 15 predicted proteins | sample Mad1_40_16metaG_FD_108281 | JGI IMG/M metagenome (GOLD analysis project Ga0137359, IMG submission 108281) | Vadose zone soil microbial communities from Angelo Coast Range Reserve, California, USA - Mad1_40_16 metaG | ecosystem: Environmental > Terrestrial > Soil > Vadose zone | place: USA... | reverse complement strand
GCCGCACCTGTCGAACCGCCGAAATTCGCGCCGCCTCCCCCGGAGGTGGAACGGCCGGCGCTGCGGCTGCTCGGTATCGTGGCCGGGACAACCGACGGTTTTGCAATCTTCATCAGCGACACGACGCGTAGTATCATTCGGCTCAAAACGGGCGAAGGTCACGAGGGTTGGATTTTGCGGTCGGTCAAAGCACGGGAAGCGGTGCTCGAGAAAAACCGCCGAAGCGAAGTGATCGAGCTGCCCCCGCGTACGGGAGATCGCAAATGACAGGCGAAGGGGCCATCGCGCCAACGCCGTCTAATGCGCCGCCACCGCATCAGCATATCCTTAATCAGGAGGCGGATACGCGAAGGTTGCCGAAGAAGCTCGGTGACCCGAAGTCTTAATTTAGCGCGGCCTTGCGGCACGATGACGCCGCGTTCGAGCAGAACAGCGCGTAATTGATTCATCAATGATGTCCGTTCACCCACCGCCCGATTGCGAGCGCGATGCAGGGTTTGCATGTCTATCTGTTTGTCGCTTTTAAGCGCAACGAAGCGCGTGGTCGGCCGTGTTGTCGCCTCGGCAATCGCTTCGGCATCTCAGTCATCATTCTTCTGTGCCTTGACGTAGGGCTGCACATACTCAGGCGACATCAGCCGCAGTGTGTGTCCTTGGACCGAGAGAACCCGTCCTAGATGATGGGCGCCGCAGCAGGCTTCCATTGCAATGATGCAAGGCGACAGCTTTGAGGTCGGCGCCACGATGGCCTTGCGTTGGATACGACGCCGCAGAATGATTTTGCCAGAGCCGTCAAGCCCGACCCGTACCAGCTCAGCTGGGAGGGGCGGGCCATCCATAAGGGGAGCAAAAGCAGCCATTGCCAAAAGAAAAAACCCCGGTCGAGAACGGCCGGGGTCCAAGTCGTGTTCCGTGGCGGAGAGGGGTCTCTCTTCACGGATCGTGGCCATTTTAATGGTCGGGGATGCGATTCAAACCGTCCAGACGTACCGATGAGCTACATCCATAAGTACCGGGACGCACTCCACTAGTGGTAAGGCGAATCAGCGCTCGCTCTGGTTGCGACTTACCTGGTTGCCCGCTCAATTGGTGGGTCGGAAATAGCCGATTACTGAAGCTTTTTCCCTATTCAATCCGCTTCTTCCAGCTGGCATCAGCCACGGATGAGCGCGCAAATTGCCGCTAAGAAGCGCGATGATGTTACGGTTTTTATTGCCATTGTTTTTGGCGCCAAAAACTTAACCCCGCCGTTGCGGGGTTAAGGGAGCGTGCTGGGGGAACGGGGGGTGTGGGGGACGGCTGTTCCCGTCACACATTCCAAATGGCGACATAGGCTACTAGCTAGGGTCGCTTGCCACGCAAGCAATGCAATTGCCTTAGTTCGTTTGGGCTAGACCGGCAGTTCAGGACACGCGCTGCTGGGCTTCATCGCCGACATTATGGCCGCGTCTAATTATTACCCGGTTCTCGGAATCCTGCTCGACTTGCCATTCCAAGCGAATGGCGACGGCCGTACCGATATGCTTGCGGGAGCTTTCGCATAATGTAGTGAGGTTTCTGCGACGCCGTATTTGTGGTTAGGCCGAGCGCTGACCTTCGTGAGCGTTGCGGAAACCTTCGTTGCACGGAAGCGCGGGCCACGAGTCGAACCTATGGATATTTGGTCAAGGCAGCGGCCGCGGTTTTGCTAGTGAAATGTGAACGTTTTTTGCTCGTCATCGACCTGCTGCGCGAGTGCGCCGAGAATGAGGACCGCAGTCAACAGGGTGTGCTGCGCTCCGTGATCCGCGACGGCCTCAAGCAGCGGGCCGCGGCCGCGCACGCGTAGTGCGCGCCTGAGTCGCCGTCGCAGGCTGCGCAGAAGCTGGACATGTCAGTTCAAGATCGAGCTGGTACGAACGTCGATGCGCGCGCCGATGTGGAGAGCACCGTTTCCAAGGACGCCGACCCACTTGCGAGCGGATAACCTCGTTCCGACAGATCGAGGCTAGGTAGCAACTGAGCTTCGATCAGATATTTTCCGACACTGTGTAGCGGCGCACCGAGAGCTATGGACCCGGAGGGACGATCGTGCCGAAATACGAGCGAAACTCCCGCCACAATCAAAGTAGCCCACTACCAACTGAACTCTCGAATTGACGAAGGCGTGGAAAGCGCGCATCCTAAGTCTTCCGACGCGCCGTCGTGACGGTGGGTCGGGTTCCTCCAATCCCTACTTCAAGCCCCGGCGCCAGTCGGGGCTTTTTATTGGAGTGCCGAGGCATGAACGGCAAGGTTGGGAACGTTGTGACGAGGCAGGGCCATTCGCGACTTTCGATGTGCGGCCAGACTAGCGCTACTTTGGCAGATTTACTCACGCCGCTGCTCGCTGCAAATCCATTTTCGACAATGCGGGCATCGCTGCGGCGGTAGTCGAGCGAAGAGTTCGAGAATGGCGTGGCGCACGGCGGGCAAAGTTGGCTGAGGCGGGGGCTCGTTGATTCTTTTTTCGGCGCTGTTGCTGCTAGGCGGCGGTGCTGGAGGAAGGCGTAAGCGATCATCGTCATGAGCGCATGACGCATCAATACGTTACGGGCAGTTTCCCAACTGCGGGGAGTGACCTGCCGCAGGGATTTCGGACCACTGATTACGTGAGAGACTGGCTTCCGATTCGGAGGGAGCAATGCGCAAAGCGCGTTTCACGGAAGAGCAGATGGTCGCGATCATGCGCGAGGCCGATCGCGAGCCGGTGTCGGTGGTAGCCAAGCGGCACGGCATCAGCGAGCAAACGATCTACAACTGGCGCAAGCGTTTCGGCGGCCTTCAGCTGAGTGACGTCAGGCGCCTGAAGCAGCTCGAGGTCGAGAATGTGCGGCTGAAGAAGCTGGTTGCCGAGCGTGATCTCAAGATTGAGGTCATGAAGGAAGTCGCCGCAAAAAACTGGTGATCGTGCCGGCTCGTCGGCGGCAAGTTGCGTATGGTCGGGAGCGTGGTCTCTCGGCGCGGCGGGCCTGCACGCTGTTTAAGGTGGCGCGATCGGCGTTGAGCTACCAGAGTCGCAAGGCAGCGAAGGACGCGCCCCTGGTGGAGCGGATGAAGGAACTGTCGGCGCAGTATCCGCGCTACGGCTATCGCCGCATCCGTATCTTTCTCGGACGTGACGGCGACCGCATGAGCCCTGGCCGGGCACACCGGCTGTGGCGGGTGGCAGGCCTGCAAGTGCCGCGCAAGCGGCCGAGGAAGCGGGTGGCGGCCGCACGCCCGCGGCCGCAAGCGCCGTGCGGGCCGAACCAGGTCTGGTCCTATGACTTCGTGTTCGATCATTGTGCCAATGGCCAGCAGCTCAAGTGCCTGACCGTCACCGACGAGTTCACCAAGGAAGGACTAGCCATCGACGTCGACGGCCGCATTCGCTCCGCCCGCGTCATCGAGGTGCTGTCTCGCCTGGTCAGCACACGCGGCGCCCCGACGTTTCTGCGCAGCGATAATGGGCCGGAGTTCGTATCCAAGACTCTGTTGTCATGGATCGTCGCACAAGGGATCGGCACGGCGTTGATCGAGCCCGGCAAGCCTTGGCAGAATGGCGTCACGGAAAGCTTCAACGGCAAGTTTCGCGACGAGTGTCTGAGCCTCGAATGGTTTCGGTCGCGCGCCGAGGCGAAGGTGATCATCGAAGCATGGCGGCGCGCCTATCTCACGCCGAGCGAGTTCGTGGCGCGAGGAGAAAAACCAGTGCCCCGTCAGGCAACGGGCCAGGGCGCTGCCGGTTCTCCCCGCGTAGCCCTAGGCCGCGATCAGGCTAACAAACTTCCTGCGTCTCGGCACGTAGAGCTTGCCGATGGCGTCGTCGTCGGCCGCATCCTGAAAGTCCACGCGGCGCCTGTAGGAACACCGACGCACGGCCATGGGTTTTTGTTCGGAACGAAAAACGCAAGCAGCGGTGCGGAATGACGCGGGTGGGCGAGTTAAGGTTAGTCTTTAAGGACGAGGGACGGAAGCAATGGCGGCGAAATATCCATTGACCCAAGATTGAGGTAGAGGATTGAGGCCGGGAGAAGCGGCGGTCACGCGCTCCCAGCTCCAAGGATGATTCGTGAGTGCGCGTAACAGATGGCATCGTTCCTCGTCGTCTACGATCCGACCAAAGGCAAAGAGCACGAGGTGGTCGCGGCGCTGGGGCGCCACGCGCCTTTTCCGTGGCGCGTGGGTTATCGAATTTAATTCCACTGCCGACCTCGCACGCCGGGCGCTCATAGCCGTCGGCGCGCCATTGCTTGCGCGATCGTAGAGATCAAACCGAACGGCGACCACGCCGAGCTGGGCGCCGAGCACGCCGGCCGGGACGCGCTCCGGCGCCTTGGCGCCTCGGTGGCGGGACCGTGAGCTGGTGCTCGAGCCTCATCAGCCGCAATTCGACTTTACGAATGTAGTCGAACAAGAGGGCATCGCTCGATGTGAACGCGGGCGCAGTGCGGGTTTTCGTCTTCATGCTCATCCGGCGGCCAATTTTTTGAGCGACGTGACTCGATGCGAGTTGTCGCGCGGCGAATCCATAACACGGGAAGTACTCGCCGAGGATTCGGCACGACGACCTAGGTAGAGAGACTAGGCCGAATGGCCGACGCGACCTCCGCAAGCCGCCCACCGGTACGTCGCGCAGCTTGCAAGTCAGGTTCAACCGAATCGGAGCACTTTTCTGCGTGAGAGTTCGCGGCCCCTTATGCCGCCGCGGGGGAGCGGGGATAATGAGGACTCCTCAGCCCTTCAACATATGCGCCATTTCCTGAAATGGGACCCTGAGTTCTGGGAAAATGGGACCCGGAGCCTAGCGGTGGCTTTCTATGGGCTTTCCGTGGTGCTGGCTCAGCCACCTCGATGCTAGGGAGATCGAGGCCAATATTGAGCACACCCAGTTTCCCGTTCCCATGGGATGGTTCCGGCCGGGTGCATACCAAATCGGATTGGATCGCGGGAGATGCGGTGCTCCTCGTTGCGCGCAGGCGGCTTCTCAGGAGGCTGCTAGACGAGTGGGACGGATGGGGTCGATTAATTATAAGCCAGCTTACGGCAGAAGCTTGTAACGAGGGATCATGGCCACAACCACGCGGCTCTTCGGATCGACCACCACGATCCGGTCGTCGAACTTCACGAATTTGTGGTCCTGCACCAGTGGAATCTCCTGCGTCATGCCGGCGGGCAGATCCTGTAGTGGCACCCCGCTCGGCAACGCGTCGGCGACCTCGGGCGCCGGCACGTCGGCAACCGATGCACCCGGGATACGCATGACGCCCTCGTAAATGCGGCCGCGCTCTTTATCGCTCAGCGCGAGCTCCGTTGGCGCGCGCTTGCTGCCGCGAGTGCTGCCGGTGGTCTCTTGCATCGCCGATGCATCGGCGCTCTCGTCACCGCGACGGTCCAAACCGAGCTGAGCCGCAGCAAGACCGAGGCATGCGGCGATGATGAACGTTGCCGCACCGTGCCGCAATAAGGGCCACATCGCCTTGCCCTGAAGCTTTCTGTCAAATGTGTTTCGCGGCACAATGTATCGTGCTTCTTCGAATGCCGATCGATCTAGGATCATTTGCACCCCCCCTAGGCCCCGGCAGAGGCAAATTAAACGCGATCACAGCGACTGAATTCCGACAAGCATGTTGCGATTGGGCCACAGTGAGCAGAAATTACCACTGGGCCGATGCGAGCCAAGCGCTAGCAAGAAATGCTTAGTGATCCGTAAACTTCGCTGGCCTCGCCAATGGGTCGCCGGATCCGTCGCGTGACCGCCAGAATGGCCAGCTGCAAGAGCAACTTCTGCGTGGTTTTACTTCCACAGGCTCATCAAAAACGCATTTGCCTATTCGCCGTTATCGCAGGTCGAAAGGCCGTTCGGCCGAAGCTCTCGATTGTCTTGATCGGCGAGGTCTGGAGCAATGGGCTAACGATTTCGCCCCAGAACCGCATGCAGACGACATGGAACGGTATCGGACAACCGAAGCGCTCCACCAGCCGCTTCAAGGCGGCATCCCCGACGTAGGAGAATTTCGCTTTCGGCATCGAATCGGGCTCCGTGGCCGCATCGTGTGCGGGCCCGTTCATCAGATCACGCGTTCGCTCGAGCTGCGCGCGCGTGAGACCGCCACGGTTTTGGAGAACAGCTTTTATCGACTCCTCAGGCGAGAGTAACCGATCTTATTGCGGCTCGCACCCTTATCATATATATGACTACTATGGTCATATGCAGGATGTCATGCGCAAGATTCAATTGAAGGATGCCAAGGCAAACTTATCGGCGGTGGTGGATCAAGCAACACGAGGCAAGCCATCCGTCATCACTCGGCACGGCAAGCCTGAAGCGGTAGTACTTGGCTTTGCCGATTGGGTGCGGTTGTCGCGCGTACCTTCCTTCGGCCGGCTTCTGATGTCAGCGCCGCTTGAGCCGGGGGATTTGCCAGAGCGCAACCGTGCGCCGATGCGCGACGCCGACCTGTGACGCGTTATCTGATCGATACAAACGTCATCTCGGCCACCGCGCCGACCACGGCCGTGAAGCGCCCCGAGCTCATCGAGTGGATGGATTCGTATTCGCCCGAACTTTTCCTGTCGGCGGTCACGATTGCGGAGATCGCTGACGGCACCGCAAAGGCCAAGCGTGAGGGTGCCAGACGGAAGGCCTCCGATTTGTCAGCTTGGCTGCGAACCGTGCTGCATCTCTATGGCGATCGCGTGCTGCCCTTCGATAGCCCGACAGCAGAGATTGCCGGTGCTTTAGCGGATCTGGCGCGCGGCCGTGGTCATTCTCCGGGCTTTGCCGATGTCGTCATTGCTGCAACTGCCCGTCGGCACGACCTGACGATCCTCTCGCGTAACAAGCGCCATTTCGCACCAATGGACGTAGCCGTCATCGATCCGTTCCAGAAGCTGCCGTCCGGCAGATGAGGCCAGCGGCAACAGGATTTAGAAGGTTCAGACAGCCAACAGGCCGTTGAAAGAATTATGCTTCGCCAATAGCCTTTTGATTTACTTGCAACTACGAGCTGTCGCTGTCAGCACATAATGACCTTGGCGAGGGAAATAAAGGGTCACGTCTACAGCGTCCATAAAGGTTGAGGGTGATGATGGCATGATGCGAACCGGTTGGACCGGGAATCGCGAAAACCCGCTTACTGGGTCACGCGCTGTCGCGCGCGAGAGTCTGATTGGGACCTGATCTGCGGATCACATCAGGGCCAATGGTCATAAGCACCGCGCAAACAGGCCGGACACATGACTTGCACCGATCGCAAGCTGAAAGCCAAAAAATCCTTGACCCGCGGGCGCCGTCCACACGTGACACCAAGGTGGCGAAGTGATACCTTAAATAAGGACGAGCCGAGAGCTGCCAGTGCGCCGTTGAAGGGGCCGTTGCAGATAGCGCAGGCGAAGGCTTTCCCGCAGTTCTGGAGTGCATGCGCGAGCCTGGCAGTAACCACTCGAGTACGAGAACGAGTCAAGATCGGCCATGCACTGGGACGGGCAGCCAAGTAAACCGTCATAATAACCGGCTTCCCAACTATCCAGATCGATGATCATTTGTGCCGCCTTTGTCGAAGGCATGGTTGAATATCATCTCCAGCCTTGGGAAAAAGATAACGCCCATTCCTGAGAATATGCATTGATCCAAATCTAAGTTCAGGGTCCAAGTCTGGAGAGAAACGCCCAAGGTGCCCCGATTGTTTTTGTTGATAGGAGGCGATCCGGTCGAAATTGATCCCGTTGCCAGTCTACTGACCGGAGTTTCAAATCTCCTCGCTGCACCGCGTCAATGCGCGGCTGCGGGAGGTGAATCGAAGTTTTTCAACGCCGGTCTATCGTTTTCTCTCAGGCGCCAGCCGAACTCGGCGTTTAGTCGGCTCAATGCAGAGCGGCTGCGCAGCACGACTCGCCGGGATGTCGGCAACGCGATCGCTGCCGCCCTTTCGAGGTGCGTCAGCGTGCGCGATACCGTCTCGATCGTTAGCCACAGATAATCGGCGATATCCTGGCGCGACATCGGGAGCTCGACTTCATCGTCGGCAGGGGCGCGGTCGGCCATTTCGAGCAGAAAGCCTACCACGCGTTCTTGTGCGCTCTGAGTCAGCAGCAGGACATGGCCCCGCGCGTGCTCGAGCTCGCGGCTCGTAAGGCTCCAAAGCTGACGTGCAAAGCCATGGTCCCGCGCGGCGAGTGCAAACACGGCACTCCGCTTCACCACCAGAAGCTCGGCATCGGTGATCGCCTCGGCAGAGAACGCGTGCTCCCCGCCAGTCTCTACACCGAAGATGTCGCCAGGCATATAGAAGGCTCTGATCTGGCGTCGACCGTTGCTCAAGTTTTTATAGGTGCGCACCGTTCCGCTGATCACCTTGTAGAGATAATCCGCAGAACTGTTTTCGCTGTAGATCTTGGCGTCACGTGGAAACGACATAGCGGCGCCCATCTGCCCGATCGAATCAATGAGGGAGTATGCGCTCACCGATAGTTCGGTCGGTGGAGTGCGGCCAGCTGTTTGCCCGCTCGGAGGCAGTTGGGTGCTCGCGCCGAAGCTGTGGAGTTTGGTCATGATACAATCACCCTTCGAGCGACTCGTGACCCGAGCGCGGTCCTTGGATTCCAGCCTCCCAACCGTTCGTCGCGCCGATGACTGAACGGGTTCATTCAACACCGCAATTCTGAGTTGAATCTCGCTAAGCCCTTGAATATAGGGTGATTTCTCCGCTGCCTTGATGGCGGGGTCGCCACGCCGCCAAACGCGCTCGCCTCGGTGCGGAATCCGTGGATGTACACGGCCGCACGATTAGTCGACTTCGAATGAGTGATTTGGCGAAAACAACGGGCCCGCGCTCAGGAGAAACAAACGGTGGAAGACCTGTCCGGCTTCTTCATCGTCAAAGGATTTGCCGGTGGGATCATCCTGTTGGCCTGCTATAGTATTCAACATGAGCCGCTGAGGCGCGGGTTCAGTTAAATTATTGGAAAGCAGGCACCATAAGGAATGGCCCGATCGTCCTCCTGCTGATTTTGTCTAAAAGGTCACCCGAAGAGGTGCAGGCTCGTGAATTGGTTCATGACGTTAGCCGCGCTCGCGGTTTGTTTTTCTTTCGGCTCTTCCTGTGCGATCGCCGAGCAGAACCACGGCACGGGTCCGGTTCGCCTGGATGCGCCTCGGGTACAGGCTCCGGCTCCGGTGATCAAGCCGAAACGGGAGAATCAGATTCCCAAGCAAACGCCCGCGCCAGGAATGGGCGCAGGTCAGGGCGCGCCGCAACCGCAGTCGAGAACCGGCCGCCCTCCTCTCATGGGTGTAGAACATGCGCCAAGCAGCGCCGCCCAACAGGTACGCCCACGAGCCGTGCATCGGGAAGTCGGCCGACGCATCAATATCGCTGGTGGCGTCCTCGTGCTCCCGATGGTCGCATATTACGGAGTCCCCGTCATCCTTAACGTGCCGGAACTTGGTTACGTCGATGTGCCTGAGGACGAATATGCTCGGCTTTTCGACAAACTATCATCGTCGGAGCCCGAGCAAGTGCAAGAAGCCATGTCGTCGTTACGGGAACTCAAAGAACAGGAGGACGCGGAGGTTGAGGCGTTACAGCGCGAACCGGAAAGGGTGGAGCCTGCCGACACGCGGGATTTGAGTGAGCCCATTTCTTTCGACTCACCGTCGAGGGCGGAAACTCGTCGGAGGCGGCTCTACTAATTACGAAGCTGAACATCGCCGCTTGCTTGCCCCCTCGCCCGCGCACCAATCAAATAAGTGCCGAGCGTTCTCCCGCTCCGGGCTTCACCGCTTCCTTCGAGATCTGACAAGTCAGTTCGCTGGGGGTATGCGCTACCTGCACATACAGGCCTGATTCTCGCGATTAGCTCAGGTTGAGAGCCGCAAAGGCCCGATTCCGGTTCCAACAGACCGGAAATCGATCTAATATGGCCCATTCGGCGGAGGGTGAGGTGCAGCGGTTTGTTTTGGCTCTGGCTCTAGCTGTGACTGCGACTGCGACAATGCTGTGTTGGGGATCCGCGGCCCGCGCACAAGCGGTCTATCCGGCGTTTGCGGTCTGCCCCCCGCTTCCCCCTTGGTACCCGCGCGGTTGGGAATTGATGTTGCGTCAACCGTGCGTGTCTTATGTTTATGGAACCTCCTACTATTCACCAGCTTACTACTCTTATCCGGCAGCCTACCCGCTCCGGCGAGTATCGATTCATGCGGTACACCGGGTCCATCGCCGGCCATATCTACGTCCCGGCTGGTGGTGGTGAAGCTGCGGTCGTGCCTTCATCGCCGGCGGTTGCGGAGAGCTTGCGATCGTGGGCGAGCGAAAGGTTGCGCCGAATCTGATCCG
>Ga0137359_10005633_pt1 | contig 10337 bp, 9 predicted proteins | sample Mad1_40_16metaG_FD_108281 | JGI IMG/M metagenome (GOLD analysis project Ga0137359, IMG submission 108281) | Vadose zone soil microbial communities from Angelo Coast Range Reserve, California, USA - Mad1_40_16 metaG | ecosystem: Environmental > Terrestrial > Soil > Vadose zone | place: USA... | reverse complement strand
GTCGAGGATGGCGACTACGATGGCAATCGCGAACTTTATTTAAAGCATTGCTACGAAGGAACCGAACTCGATATGCGCTATGCACGCAAAGCCCTTGAACACGTCCATACCTTATGGGGTCGTCCTGTGCACCTGGAAACTATAGTTGACGAAGAAACCACGGTCCTGCACTACAACGGTGACGAGCACGAAGAGGACTGACCATTGACAACTGCCTAGCTCATATTCAGTGCCTTGCCCACGGATGGGTCTCTGCGAACACGCCAGATTTTCGAGTCGAGGTAGTAATGGATTAAAGCGTAGCCCCACAGAAAAGAGATACAGAGCTGCATGGACAAGGATGGCTCAGTTATGCCGCTGCTCGCGTTTCTCAAACTGACATAACCTAGAAACTGGCGTGGTGCCTGGTAGATCAAGCCGAAAAGAATACCGAAAGCGACGTAGTAAATGAGACGGCGGCTAATGAGCTCCGCGGCGCCGTATTTCTGGCGATGATCGGAGATCCTAAGCTCCTCTGACGAGTTGCGGGAAGACCTATCCGCTACTGACCGGTTTGCGCTGGACTCGCGCTCATGCCCGGCGCTGTATTTCTTATTGTGAAACCAAACCAATCGGTGGTACTGCAGATTGTGATAAATCGTCAGGATTGCAACTATGGCGATCGGTTTGTGAGGCATCGGCGTCAGTAAGACAATCCAATGCATGGGTATGGCAGCTACTAACAGTAGATACTTGGGAACATCCAGCGGGTCGCCAATCATCGCTCTCTGGATCTGACGAACTAACCAGGCAACTGCCAGAATCACCGTGCCAGCGAGCAACAGCGACGCTAAACCATTTACCCCCGAGCGCAGTACCGTGGGAACGCGCGCCATCGCTTCAGGATCTCTCGCGATAAAAGCGACAAAAGGATAGTTGAAAGCAAAGAGGAGTAGCAGGCGGTCGAGCGCGTTGTCAATGGGCGCGAGATCGCCGTTCTTCTTTTTGTAGAGGACCATAAAACCATAGTGTTGCTTCACAAGATGGTAATAAGCCCAAAGCGCCGCGACAAAGAAGAAGGCAAAGCCGGCACCCGCCAGAACGAGCAAAGGTCCAAGCGCGAAGAAGAGCAGTGATCCCCAGAGCAGGCGTCTGCGAGTCGTTCGTTCCGTGCGATCAAAATAGGTGCGCGAGAAAGTAGCAAAGACATGTGGCGCGTCGATGAGAATGGCCCATAGCGCCATCATCGGAATCAACGGCACGAGATCCTTAACGTAGAGGAACAGGAGAGCGTAACTGGATATAACTGAACCTATGAACCAAACGAGATCATCTCGGGCACTGATAATCCAGCGCAGCGATATTGCACTGGCGAGGGGTTTGGTGATGATCTCGGCACTGGCAGCCATGGGGGTAATTTGTCTTCGCGTCGGCGGCATTCTATCATCGTCGGGAGTAGACGAAGAAAGCGCTGACTGGCTGTGTTGAGAGTGAGGAAGACGTGTCTGGTAAGTTGAGAAGACATCTGTTTCAGGCCCACCCCTGGCATGGCGTTGCGCCTGGAGACAACGCTCCAGAACTGGTCAATGCTTACATCGAGATTGTCCCGACCGACGCTGTAAAGTATGAATTGGATAAGACGTCGGGCCATTTGCGCGTCGATCGGCCCCAGCGTTTCTCGTCGATGTGTCCGACACTTTACGGCTTTATTCCTCAAACATTTTGCGACAAAGAGGTAGCAGATCTGTGCGCGCAGCGTACGGGGTTCACCGGCATTCAGGGTGACAAAGATCCCATGGATGTTTGCGTGTTATCGGAAAAATCCTTCGCCCATGGCAGTTTCTTTCTGAACGCAAAGCCCATTGGTGGGTTGCGCATGATTGACGGCGAACAAGCTGACGACAAGATCATTGCTGTCCTGGAATCAGATCTGGCTTACGGCAAGTTTGAGGATATCAGCGACTGTCCGCAGGGGTTGGTAGATCGTCTAAAGCACTACTTCCTCAGTTACAAACAATTTCCTGGGGACAAACCCAAAAGGGTTGAAATTGCCGGCGTCTACGATCGCGCTGAGGCGTTAGATGTCATCAACCGCAGTCTGAGAGACTACCAGAATGAATTTTGTGGCCAAGGCAGTTAAACCTCACCGCTAAAGAATCGGCAATTCACCTTCCGCAAATTTGCAGGTTGGGAAGGTGGACCCTGACCCCGCCTCACCCTTGAACGTCACTAAAACCAAAAATCAATATGGCGTTGGATCGTTGAACTAAATTCGGGTAAGGGGTTCTTCAATACCGCAACGGGGACAAGCCAGACCCTGCCGTTGTTCATCGACCCATTTCGCCAGCGGGAGACTTGATAGCTTCCCGTTGTTGCGCCCTTCAGCATGTTCTAAGGAGGATGGCGAGCGGTTTTGACGGTTGTGTTGTTTTCGTTCCGCATTTTCGGCACTGCAATGTTTGCAGAGCCATCCGTAACCAAGATTGAAGAAGTGGTTGGTCTGATGCATTGAGAAAGGAGCGTTCAGAGTTCAGGCGCCGGAGCTCCGTGCACCTGAACTCTTTAGCTCACATGATTGGCAATCAGTCTGAGATCTCGTGAACATCAACGCCGCGTATCTGGCGACTCTGTTAACCGCACGGGGACGGTCATACGTCTGCCATCGCGCAGAATCAGCACCTGAACGGTTTCACCGACCTGATGTTTCTCGGTAATTCGGAATAGCTCGTCCTGATTCGCAACCTTCTCACCGTTGATTCCAAGAATGATGTCGCCGAGCTCAACGTCGCCGTTTTCGGTTTGCTGCAGTCCACGAAGACCTGCGTTTGCAGCGCCGCTTCCCCGGGCTACTTGCAAAATGAGCACGCCATCCGAGACTGGCAAATCAATCTGATTTCGAATTGCTTCAACGTCGCGTGTGCTGATGCCCAATTTCGGCCGGCGCACCTGACCACCTTGCAGAAGTTGGGGCACTACTCGTTTCGCAATGTTTATCGGCACCGCAAAGCCAACACCGGAGGACGCACCTGACGGCGAAAGTATCTGCGAGTTGATTCCGATCATACGTCCATGCGAGTCAAGTAGTGGACCACCAGAGTTGCCTGGGTTGATTGACGCATCTGTCTGAATGGCTCCTTCGATCAACCGGTTATTGCGCGCGCGGATTGGTCGTTGAAGTCCGCTGATTACTCCGGTGGTCAAAGTCCGGTCGAGTCCAAACGGATTTCCTATCGCCAGTACCTTCTGACCCACAGCGAGCTTGTCGGAATCGCCGAGAGGTACGACGGTTAAAGGGCCGGTCGGTCTCTCAAGCAAACGAATAACGGCGAGGTCGGTATCGGGATCACCGCCGACAACTCGGGCAGCATAATCTTTCTGTCCACCCAGACTTACTGAAAGTTTTTGCGCGCCTTCGATTACATGATAGTTCGTTAAAATGTCGCCTTGTTCATCGATTATTGACCCAGAGCCCGAGCCTTCCTGGGGTTCAACGAAACCCAGGAAATCGCGGGCGTAAGACGTGGAATGGATGAACACTACTCCAGACGACAGCGTGCGATAGACTTCTATATTGTTTTGTTCATCAGTTGCTACCGAGGGATCGGTGATTCCAGCAGGCGCCTTCTCGGAAAACGCAGCACTAGACGGCTGAAAACGGTTACCCAATCGGTCCACGAGAACGACGACTCCAGCCGCAAAGACTCCTGAAATCAGAGCTATTAACAGGATTTGGCGTGCGGAAAGTTTATACATGGCATTTCTTCCTTCTTCACTAATAACTTATGACATTTATCCAGGACGATAGGATGCATTTACAGCAGGTCTCGGTTGCGCTGTCCTGCCGCTGACGCTGGCCTAAATTGTAAATGTAGAGCTATTGGACGCCTTCCGCAAGGGCCAAAGAAACAGGGTTACCTTTTAGCTCGATAGACGAGGTTGCAAGAACGCACCAGGCGTTGGAGTTTTTTATGCGACGAGCCGAAATGAAATATTCAGGAGAATAACGATAAGAGAGCGTTTGGCAAACTACCGAAATAGCCGACGACTACAGCCGGGGCTTCCCAGCCGAGCGCAGAGCATCCGGTTGCTGCATGCACGAGCATGAGAGCGATATACATTGCCAGTACTAATTTCATGCCTCGTCTGGCGATTGGCAGATGGGCGCAGCGATAGAGGGTGTAGGCGGCAAACGCGCCGACGGCGAGTTTTACCGAGAGAAACGAGGCTTCGCCATGATGCAAAAGGCCAGCCATCAATCCATTACCTTCGGTTGCGATATTTAAGCGAACCCAAAGAATAGTCAATTGCGCATCGAGCCAGTTCATTGCGAATAAAAGCAGGCTTTTGGAAAGCGGACCCATGGCGTACCCCTTATCACCAACGTTGTTAAACCTGACCCTTATTACGCCAGAACCCCCAAACCTGAAGTTTGGGGGTCCTTAACGTACACGGGAGGAACGAGATTCGTGCCCTAGTATCAAATAAAAAGTTCAATCGCGTTGCGCTTCCCGAAATCCGGAGATCGCGATATTGATATTCACGAAAAGAACATCAGGTCCAGTCGCCGAGTGTTCACTCGATTTGATTAGAGTTATTGATCGCCGGCTATTATATGCCGAACCCTAAAAAGCGAAAAGCCCAGCAGGGAAATCCACGATGACTATTTCAATTGCCGACGGAATATTCCAGGGAGCCCGGGTGTTACGAAAAGCCGGTGTGCCGGAAGCGCGTCGCGAGGCGGGTTCACTGCTGGCCCATGTCCTGGACGCGGATCGGACGTTTCTTATCAGTCACGCCGAAGACTTGCTCATTAATGGCCAGTTGAACGAGTTTCGCGACTGCGTCGAACGAAGAGCTCAAGGCGTGCCGCTTCAATACATCACGGGTTTTCAGGACTTTTTTGGCTTGGAGTTCAAGGTAACGCCCGACGTCTTGATCCCGCGGCCCGAAACTGAATTGCTAGTGGAGCGAGCACTGAAATTCTTTGGCCCAGACTCCAAGCCACACATCTGCGACGTGGGCACAGGCTCCGGGTGCATTGCAATCGCCCTTCTACACACAAGACCACGTGCCCATGCAATCGCCGTTGATATTTCGGAAAGTGCCATCAGCATCGCGAAGGACAATGCCACGCACCATTCTGTGGACGACCGGATCTCGTTTGTGATCTCAGACTGCTTCCAATCGCTTGTAGACGCGCCACCATTTGATTTGATCGTTTCCAACCCGCCTTATGTCTCCGCCGAAGCCTTGGATGGATTGCAAAGAGAGGTAAGAGACCACGAACCTCGTATTGCTTTGACTCCTGGTCTGGACGGACTCTCGGTTATTCGGCGGCTGCTTCAGGAAGCGCCGGATTTTCTCAAATCAGGTGGTTACATGCTGATCGAAATTGGGTTTGACCAGGCCGCGAAAGTGGAAGGCCTCATTGATGCAAAGGTATGGAAGCTTCTCGAGACTTATCCTGATTTACAAGGCATCCCACGCATCCTGACCCTGCAAAAGCTCCTTCCATAAGTTGCGGAAAAATTCCTGCCACAAGTCACCTGCGAGTGGTGTTTATTCGGCAGAACCGCAGAAACGCAAAGTACTCAAAGACCGATAGAGACGATTCAAGGAGATCAGCCATGAAGAGATTGATAGGAACCAGCGTGTTTGTCGTCGCTCTGCTTAGTTTCACGAGCTTAGTGGCAGTGGCCCAGGGGCGAGACAGTAAGGGTTCACTCGCATGCCGCGACAATTGGTATAGCGAGAGATTGGTTGGGCATTGTGAAATTAGGGAGCAGACTCTCCCGGCAAACGGAGGCGTCGTATCGATTGATGGTCGTCAAAACGGCGGCGTAACAGTCAAGGGCTGGGACCAGAATCAGATGCTCGTGCGTGCGAGAGTTCAAACGGGGGCAGTGTCCGCAGGTGAGGCGGAGGAGTTGTCAAAGCAAGTCAGGATCGAAACAGGGGGAGCGAAGATATTCGCCAGCGGTCCTGATAATCGTAACGACGCCCATTGGGATGTGAGTTACGAAGTGTTTGTACCTCGTCGTTCTGATCTCTCACTGGATACGCATAACGGTGGCATTGCCATTTCAGACGTCAATGGTCGCATTGAGTTTACTGCTCTGAACGGTGGTGTAGTATTGAAACGTGTCGGCGGCACTGTTCGTGGTAGTACGACGAATGGCGGTCTGGTAGTTGAACTTGCGGGCGATCATTGGGATGGTGAGACATTGGATGTCAGAACGACTAATGGCGGTATCGTCATGTCTCTGCCGGAGAATTATTCGGCACACCTCGAAACAGGCACGGTGAACGGAGGTCTGAGCATCGACTTTCCAGTAACGGCGCAGGGACGGATCACTAAGGAACTTGCAATTAATCTCGGCTCCGGTGGCGCGACCTTAAAGGCAATGACGACCAATGGCGGAGTCCGCATCAGGCGTATCGGAACAAACAACTAGCACACCGAAATTCAGTTTCATCGGGGGGCGCGACAGGGATTCACCCTTTGTCGCGTCTCGCTATTTACTCATAAAAAGCATTCTCACTTTGAGCTTTCCCGTTTTTCCTTTAATCTGTCGCCACTGTGGATAAATTTCGTATTTCGGGTGGCCGCTCTCTCAAAGGCCGAGTTTCAATCAGTGGAGCAAAAAACTCCGCCTTGCCCTGCATGGCCGCAGCTTTGCTGACACCTGAAACCATTACCCTGCACAACATTCCGTACGTGCGCGACATAATCACACAGCGGCGTTTGCTCGAAGACCTGGGTGCTACGGTGCTTACGCCGGAACTCAGGACGCACAAGATCACCGCCTCGAACATTGAACTTTTTGAGGCTCCGTATGAATTGGTGAAAACAATGCGGGCCTCGGTCTTGGCGTTAGGTCCTTTGCTGGCACGTTTTGGCAAGGCAAAGGTCTCGCTGCCGGGGGGGTGTGCGATCGGAACTCGGCCAATCGATCTGCATTTGGCAGGCTTTGAGCAGTTCGGGGCCGAGGTAAAACTCGAAGCGGGTAACGTAGTCGCAAGCGCACCCAATGATGGACGCCTGCGGGCCGCTGAGATACATTTCGCCAAAGTGACGGTTACGGGAACCGAAAATCTGATGATGGCCGCAACTCTAGCCCGCGGCACGACAACGCTCTATAACGCTGCCTGCGAGCCTGAGATTGTGGATCTCGCCGAGCTGCTCAACAAAATGGGAGCGCGCGTTAATGGCGCCGGCTCGGACACTATCCAGATTGAAGGTGTAGACACATTAGGTGGAGGTGAACACACAATCATTCCCGATCGGATCGAGACAGGAACCTTCATTGTGGCTGCTGCCATCACAAAGGGTGATCTGGAGATCAAAGACTGCCGGCCAGAACACCTTGAAAGCGCGATTGCTAAACTTAGAGAAGTCGGAGTTGACATCAGAGTAGTAAATCCAAACACTTTGAGAGTTACCTGTCCAGATGGCTTAACCGCCAGCGATGTTTCAACCGCACCCTATCCTGAGTTTGCCACTGACATGCAGGCCCAATACATGGTCTTGATGACCCAGGCCCTGGGACAGTCCACAATCGCCGAGACCGTTTTTGAAAACCGTTTTATGCATGCTTCGGAATTGCAGCGCATGGGAGCGCGAATTCAGATCGATGGCCACACTGCGACCGTCAACGGGCCGACGGCGCTCAATGGAGCCCGCGTTATCGCGTCTGACTTGCGGGCCTCGGCGTCGCTCGTGCTTGCCGGATTGGTCGCACAGGATGAGACAATGATTGACCGCGTTTATCACATCGACCGCGGCTACGAGAAGATTGAGGCAAAACTTCGCGCCGTGGGAGCAGATATTGAAAGGATAAGAGCGTCGGTAACTGCGCCGCTTTTGCAGGAATCACAGTTTGTATAACTCCATGGAAGGGGTTCTATACTTTTCTCGTGAAATTATCTTAAATTAGAGGAGTTTCAGAAAAATGCCCGAAGAGAGCTGCCTGTTTTGTCGAATTATTGCAGGTGAAATCCCTGGAGAGATTGTTCACCAGGATGAGCGTTGTGTAGTAATTCGCGATAACAATCCGCAGGCACCTACGCATGTGCTCGTGATTCCTCGTGAACACCTTGAGTCTCTCGACGACGCTTCGCAGAAAGACGAAGTGCTGCTTGGGCATCTCCTTCGTGTCGGCGCGCGAGTCGCCAACGATGAAGGTCATGCGGAAACCGGTTATCGCACTGTTATCAACAACGGCAGCGGTGCGGGCCAGTCAGTGTTTCACTTACACGTTCACATCCTCGGGGGCCGGACGATGCATTGGCCTCCCGGGTAGAATTATGCAATGCAACCTGGCGGCTGCGGCTGATTGGCGCGATTATCTTTCAACTGAAGCTTACAAAGAGCAGCTCACGTTCAACCTCAATCCTGCCGTTTTCCTATTCACAGACAGGCATGAACCTTGCTGACCTTGGTGGGTTTGGCTGGAGATTCTAGCTCTTCGGCGCAACAGAGCGAACTGCCTCGGATACACCAGCTTCATACTTCTTGAAGTTCTCGTTAAAGCGCCTTGCCAGGTCACGCGCTTTCCGATCGTAAGCTTCTTTGTCAGCCCAGGTATTTCTGGGTTGTAGAATCTCCGCTGGGACGTTGGGGCAGGATACTGGTACGTTAAGACCAAAAATGGGATCTGGGCTCGTTTCGATCTCGGCTAACTTCTGCTCGAGAATCGCGCGAATCATCGCCCGCGTATAGCCAATCTTCATTCGCTGGCCGACACCATAGGGGCCACCACTCCAACCCGTATTGATTAGCCAGCAGGCAGCATCGTGTTGGGCCATCTTCTTACCCAACAAATCGGCGTAAACGCCTGGGTGGAGAACCATGAAGGGTGCGCCGAAGCACGTCGAGAACGTGGCCTCAGGCTCTTTAATACCCTTCTCGGTACCGGCAACTTTTGCGGTGTATCCAGACAGAAAGTGATACATCGCCTGTTCGGGAGTTAGCCTCGCGACGGGAGGCAACACGCCAAACGCATCGGCAGTGAGCATGATGATGTTGCGGGGATTGCCTGCATGTCCCTCTGGCACGATGTTATTAATGCTAGTGAGTGGGTACGACGCGCGAGTGTTCTCCGTCTTGCTTGCATCGTCGAGATCGATCTCGCGTGTAGTGGGATCGTAGACTACGTTCTCGAGAATCGTACCAAACATTCGCGTCGTACGATAAATGTCAGGTTCAGCTTCAGGCGAGAGCTTAATCACTTTGGCATAACAGCCGCCCTCGAAATTGAAGACACCGTCGTCGGACCATCCGTGTTCATCATCACCGATCAAGCGGCGTTCGGGATCCGCGGAGAGTGTGGTCTTTCCGGTTCCCGACAAGCCGAAAAAGATCGCCACGTCACCGGTCGCCCCCACATTTGCCGAGCAGTGCATGCTCATCACACCCCGCTGCGGCAAAAGATAGTTCATTAGGGTGAAGACACTCTTCTTGGTCTCGCCTGCGTAAGATGTGCCACCGATTAATACCAGTTTTTGGCTAAAGTCCATCAAGATGAAAGTAGGAGAACGCGTGCCATCGCGCTGCGGATCGGCCTGGAAACTGGGGAAGTTAATGACGGTATATTCCGGCTGCTGCGGACCCGACTCTTTTTGATTGCTGATAAACATCGTGCGGGCAAACAGAGAATGCCAGGCAAGCTCTGTAATGATCCTTACGGGCAGCCGGTATTTGGCATCGGCTCCAGCAAAGGTATCTTGCACAAATAAGTCCCGACCGCGGGTATGAGCCATCATGCGTTCTTTCAAAGCGTTGAACTTCTCCTGGGAAAAATCTTTGTTAATGTCTCCCCAAAAGACTTTGTCCCAGCTGCCAGATTCACGCACAATGGCTTTATCTTTTGCAGCGCGCCCGGTGTGTTCGCCCGTATCGACAATTAGCGCACCATGATCAGAAAAAACACCTTCATTACGTCTGGCAACCTCTTCGTAAAGTTCAGGGGCAGTCAGATTCCAATAGACGCGCGCAGGAACCCGGATACCGTAGTTATCCAACTCATACGAGGTATTCTTGCGACCCAGGTGTTCCGTTTCTCTTTCTGAGCGAATGGACGCCATAGTTAATCTCCAATCAGAAAAGGACTCGTGAAACTGCCGGTAGCGAGACCGGTTCAGCTCTCGTCCGCCACTCGTTTACGCTCATGGGCCAGCTCGCGCAGGCCATCTGCGAGATCGCGTGCTGCACGCTCAACTCGATCGGCCGCCGCTTCGAGAGAATCGCTCTCATCAACCGAACGCATGACGACGGCGGCCAGAGCTGCTTCTATTTGCTCGATAAGCCGATTTGCTTCTGTTTCGGTTTCTTGCTCGGCGCGAGTCATCTGGGGACG
>Ga0137359_10005630_pt1 | contig 10341 bp, 8 predicted proteins | sample Mad1_40_16metaG_FD_108281 | JGI IMG/M metagenome (GOLD analysis project Ga0137359, IMG submission 108281) | Vadose zone soil microbial communities from Angelo Coast Range Reserve, California, USA - Mad1_40_16 metaG | ecosystem: Environmental > Terrestrial > Soil > Vadose zone | place: USA... | reverse complement strand
CCGGCGCTGCTGCTCGAAGCTGAACAGATGCTCGATCACCGAGTTGCTGAACGCGACTTCAAAGCTGCCGTCGGCAAACTGCGCCAGATTCGTCGCGTCTCCCGCCAGCGGAATAATATTTTCGTGCTGCTGTTCTTCCGCTTCGAGATTGAGACTGAAAATCTGTACATCCGTACGGTCTGCCCACCCGCGATTTTCCCAAAACTGGTTCGTTCCTCCCACATCGAGAATTCGTAAAGGACGCGGCAGAGTAGCCACCAATGCCTCGAAGCGCTGAAAGCGCCGGCTGCGAAACCGGTTGGAAAAGGAATCGGGGTTCTTGCCCTCGGCCAATTGCCGAATCGATGGGATCGAAAGTTCCATTATTCAGGACACCTCAAATAAATGGGTTGTAAGAATTGGAATCTGAGATGGGACAGGACTATCCAATATGTCTGTAAAACCTCTGGCCAACGAAGGAGAGCGCTTGCGGCGGCAAGTTTGACAGCAATGACTTTGCGATTCTCGACTTCCATCTGGCCGCGGATAAGTCAAACACATGCGCCGCTTGGCCTGAGAGGCTATATCTCGAGTACGTCACTACCGATTGGGTCGCTCCCCAGCGGCTCTTGAATGTGATGAGCCCCTGCTGATCCGCATCGGTTCGGCCCAGATCGAAGCGTCGCAACCTGCAAGCCTTCGCGTCTTCAATCGCCTTCCAGTACAGCAAGTGCATGCTGCCCATATTGTGGAAACGGGCATCCGAGCAGCCGTACTTATAAACCAGAGTGTCCTTGTGGCGAAGGGTGATCATGGAGGCGACCGGACTGCCCTGGCGGTATGCCACTCGAATCTTCAGCGCGCCACCGAACGACTCCACCAGATTTGCAAACCACATGCGCGGAGGCGGCGGCAGCTTGTGTCTCTTTCGGGTCACGACGAAGAGCCGATAGAACTGATCGAGTAGTTCAACCGAAGCGCCTTCCGCGTACGTCAGGCCTTCGCGCTCCGCCCGACGGATCTTTCTCTGCGTTGAACTCTTGTGACAATTCAGAAATAAGGTATCGACATCAGGATCCAAATTCAGTTGATGAAACGTATACGGTACAGCAGTGTGATAGAGCGTCGTGGCAATTGCAAACGGCGTCAGAGGACGCAGTTCCATATAACGCCATCGCTCGCTGCGGCATTCCTGCTCGAGCGCCGCGGTCAAAACCTCCAGATCGTCTTCCTTTTCCAACAACGGCTCGCAGTGATCCGAGAAAGGCAGCGAAACCAGTCGGCGGCCGGTCAGCCAACTCTCCACGCGGCAAAAAACCATGGCGTTCTGTAAGTCCTGGCCCGCGTGGGTGGTGGTAAACGCAACCGGTTCGTACCCATATGTTCGGGAAAGTACGCGCAGCCATGCCGAAGAATGAAATACGGACGCTCGCGGATGCGCTTCGACGAACGAATCCCAACGCGGGTCATTCAGTGGCTGGATGCATTTCGCCCGTCTGGGGTCCGTCTTCGTCTGCAGCGCTTCGGACATCTGCCGCCGAGCCGTCGATGCCGGATACAGAGCGACCTCGCCCCGCCCGTCCATCAATCCTCGTCCCGGTGGATTCGAATGCGTGAACACTACGATTTCACCTGCACGATCGTTTCCAGAGACTCGGTTGCGGCCTCATCATCCACCCGCTCCACCGGCACGTAAGGTCGTGGCTCGTCTATCCCAAGCCGGCAGAGAATGGTTGCTACAATCGACTGCAGCGCCGGTCGCGCACGATGATCCGGCTGGCTCGGACGAGTCCAGCGCACCAGCTTGATCTTCGTTTGTACGTCGCGAACACTCTCCAGCAGCACGAGACGGCCTTGCTGAACCAGATAGCGATCGACAGCTCCGATCTTTCCACGAAAAATGCTGTACACAGGTACGCCCAGCGCGGCGGCTTCGCGATTCATCGTGCCTCCGCCGCTTACGACCAAGTCCGAAAACCAGATCAGATTGAGTCCATTCACCGGCGACGACGGAATCACCATCCGGCCCGAGGCGATCAGTTCGCTCCATTGCGACCGGAGTTGCTGCCCTTGCCTCGCATTGCGCGGCAGAGTGACGACGCGGACATTCGGGTAAGAAGCCAGAAGGCGCACCGTTTCCACGAATAGCACTTCGCTTTCCGGATTGTGGTAATGCGCCTCGGTAGCCGGAGGCCGCAAGGTCACAATCATCTCCTCCGCGGAAATTTCCAGTTCGGCAAGAATCGAAGGATCAGGCTGAAAGCTTGGAACGTAGACATCTTCCTTCAACCCCGGATACCGCAACACCCGACCCACTTTCTTGCTCATCACGCCATCCGGAATCACGTCCGGCATCAGCACCCAGTCCGCTTCTAGAAACCACGTCTTAGTAGAAAACTCGTAGTCGTGCATCATCAGCGTCGGAATTCCCAGCGCCTTTCCAACCAACATTTGCGCGCGCGCGCCGTGCGAAACCGCCAGATGCGGACGTGCCTCAGTCACTACCGGAAACAACTCAACTGCACGCACGCAGTTCGAAACGACTTTAAGAATCTTGTTTTTGCCGTAATGCCCCCCGACAACTTTGCAGCGCAGATCGAAGAACTCCAAAAGTTCGCATACCTGATACATGTTGCGAGCGGTCAGCAGCAATTCAATATCGTGCTTCTCCAGCTCCCTAATGATGGGCAGGAAGAATGGCACGTGCGGTGAGTTGTCGATGTCGATCCAGACCTTCTTTCTTTCTCCTGCAGATTTTTCCCGCGCTTCTGGATTCCGTTCCGCTTCGCGCCCTCGGACCAGCACAGTGTGCTGCTTCTCGTCCTCAGCTGTGATCGTCATACCTCGATTGGTCTGGCTATTCACGCTCATATTTTTCGGATGTCGTCGGGCGACCGTGGCGCTTTCCGCTCACGTATTCCCGGAAGAAATCTGGATAGTGGTGATCGCACTCGGAAGGACGACGAACAGACCCAGCCTAATATGCGTCGCCGCCAAATAGAACGGCTTTCGGTGTCTGCATCAGGATTTGAAGGTCGAGCCACAAAGACCAGTTACGTACATACTGCAAGTCCAAGCGAACCATGTCGTCAAAGCGCACCCGGCTCCGCCCTCGAACCTGCCACAAACCCGTCACTCCCGGCTTTACTTCCAGAACGCGTCGGCGATGCCACAGGTCATATTCCTGACACTCGTAAGCAAGCGGCGGACGCGGGCCTACCAGTGACATATCTCCGCGCAACACATTGAGAAATTGAGGAAGTTCATCCAGGCTCGTCCGCCGGAGAAAACGCCCCACCTTGGTGATGCGCGGGTCGTTGGTCATCTTGTAGACCGGCTCGCCTCCATCTTCGCTCTTTCCGTCGTGATCGCCGTTGATCACGCGCTTCATGAACTCAGCATGGATCTGGTGGTCATTGTTCACATACATCGAGCGAAATTTCAAAAAGGTAAATTCTTTCCCGAATTGGCCAAGCCTCTCCTGCTTGAAGAACACTGGCCCGCGGGAACTCAACTTCACGAGCGCTGCCACAATCAGAAATAGAGGCGCAAACAGGACGAGCGCAGCCGCGCTGGCCACAATGTCCATCACTCGCTTGGTGGTACGAACAATCTTCTCCGATTTGTGGCGTCGAGCCAGATCCGGATACAGAGTGGGATTGCCCTGCACTGTCTCCTGATCCCATTCTTCGGGAAACACATGCATGGAAATGCTGATCTGGCTGAAGCTCTCCACCGACAAGTTGTTCCGCAGCGTCTCACTGACCCGGGACATCATGGTCGTGAGGATCGATCCGCGATCGCCGCTGCCAATTTCCGTGAACATCACCCCGACGATGCAGCGATCCTTGTACCAGCCTGTGACGTCGGTCTCCCGCGTAGAGAGCGACAAGGCAGACAGGAGATTCGTCAGCACCCGCCCAGTTTTGTCCGAAGGTAGAAAATTCCCTGCGTCCAGCAGCATGAGCACAAACGGTTTTCGAGAACGTTCGGTGCGCTTCCTCTCCAGCGCAATCATGCGGTGAAAGGAGTCTTCATCCAGGACGATGTTGCCCTGGGACGAAGCGGATCGAGTCGCGGGTGGCGCATCAGGCAGAGCGGTCCTATGTACGTTCAAGACTTTCTCCTTGGGATCAGTTGCGCTCTTGTCCAGAGACGAAATAACGAGGGGATCGTGGCCAGAATTACTCATGAGTTGTTCACTTCGCTTTCGGGAGAGAAAATCTACTTCCAAACTTAGAGCTTCTGAGGTTTCGTAGTTACTGATCTTTGGTTCAATCGTTCGTTCTTTGGGACGCGTTCCATTGGCGATTGACCGTGCTTTGCACCGCAATGCCACTTACCGAGGTTTCGGGGATGACAATCCCGTGCGTTGCCAGCGCCGGAATTTCGGCGCCCGACGCCTCTGGCAGAAGTTGGAGCGTGATGCCCAATTCTTCGAACTGCTGCGGACTCAAGTCGTTTCGCAGGACGTTGCGCACACGCATCAGCATGGTTCGAGGAATCGCGCTCTCGCGATCCAGGTTGATTTCCATGAACAGCACGCCCGCCACTGACTTCTCTTCGTACCAACCCGCCACATCGGTCTCGCGCGTGGACGACGCCAGCACAGACAGAATCTCGCCCAGCACCTTTCCTCTTGTCTCTACCGGAAGATGCGCCTTGAGTTTTAGAAGCATGAGCAGAAACGACTGCCGCGACCGTTGCCCACGTTTGTGCTGGAGCGCCAGCATCCGTTGAAACGCTTGTTCCGCAAGAATTCCTCGGGCCGCACCCCCATTCCGGCGAGGACGCAAATCCAAAGAACGCGACGCTGGCGGCTTCAAACCCAAAGTCAAATCTCCTGATGTCAGACACGAATGCCAATGGCAGACGCCGAGTGAAACATATCCAGCTTGAATTAGGGGAGACCTGCGGGGAAATACCTAATTACTGATTGCAGCTATTCTGACGGGGACTCAGAACTGTGCGATTGTACTGCGTCCTTCCCATAACGGGAATAGTAATATTTGTGCTCGCGGCTGCTGCAACTGTTCACAACCACGCCCAATAAGGTTGCGCGGTCCAAAGTGTCGACCGCACGTTGCAATAATTTTCTCTCGCTGACCTCTTCGCGGATCACCAACAAAACGCCGTCAGATAGTTTCATCCACAATGGGGTGTCGGCCAGGGGAAACATCGGAGGAGTATCGATCACAATCCAGTCAAAGAAGGTTCCCAGTTGATCCAGCAAGTCGGATAGCCGTCCCGATTGCATCAGATCGAGCGGATTCTCAGGAGCCCTCCCCGCCGGCAGCAGCCACAGGTCGGTACCTTCGAGCTTGTAAACCACGTCGGAAAGTTGCCGCTCGCCGCGCAGGCACTCGCTCAGGCCGGGCAGCAGTTCGCCGATGCCGAACCGTCCCGCGATCGTCGGCCGCCGCAGATCGCCGTCGATCAACAGAGTCTTCAACACCCTGCTTCGCGCCTGATTCAGAGCAAGATTGGCGGCAATCAGGCTCTTCCCTTCCTCCGGAGCCGTGCCGGTCACGACCACGCGTTTGAGCTTGCGCTGATCGCGCAGCGTGCGCAACCGCAGCCCGAGCACACGAAACTTCTCCGCCCCGAGACTCCCGGGATCGGTCAGACATACCAGCCGCGCATCCGGCGTGGGCGCGGGACGCAGCACCGGAGCCGCCCCTGGGACGAATAATCCCATCGGCGTCGGGGAGGACTCCGAGTCGCGCGGCACTCCGCGACGCCCTTCCGCCGCTTGCAGCAGTTCCGTAACAGTCTCGGGCAGCTGCAGCGGATCGCTGCTCCATCGTTCCGCCTCGGACCGCTTCAGTGCATCGAATATCCGGCTCATGGTTTAGTAAACCCTGCGTGGCAGGGGTGCTGTCTCCGTGTTCTCCGTAACTTTCATCTCCTGCAAGTAGTCGTGTAATTCCAGAAGAGTTTTTACGGCGCGCAGCAGCTCTTCTTTATCCTGTTCCTTCGACGGCGGCGCCGATCCATCCGTCTTCTGTGCACCGGAGACCACTCCTAAACGAAGATCGCCCGCCACCTCGTCGATAATCTCCGGCGTGATCTCGACCGCCCGCCGTCCATAACTGGACAACAGAGCGTTCTCACAAATCGTGTTGATCAGCCGGGGGAAACCTTTGGAATGCCGGAAAATGGCGTGGATCGCATGCTCCGGAAAAATGGTGACTTCCGGCGTCGCTCCCGCAATGCGTAAGCGATTCTGGATGTAACCGCGCGTCTCTTCCAGATTCAGAGGCTCCAGATGACAGCGCAACGCCACCCGCTGTTTGAGCTGCCGCAGAGCATGTGAATCGAGCATCTCATCCAGTTCCGGCTGCCCCGCCAAGACGATCTGCAGCAGCTTCTGTTGAGTCGTTTCCAGGTTGGTAAGCAGGCGAACTTCTTCCAGCAATTCCGGAGAGAGATGATGCGCCTCATCCACCACCAGAAGAGTGGCCAACTTGCGCTGATGGCGGTCGACCAGAAAAGCGCTCAGCGAGAGCACCAGCTCGTCTTTCGCTTTGCCCCCGACCGGCAGTCCGAAATCTCCCGCAATGTAGCGGATGAATTCAAGCGCCGAAAGGCTGGGATTGAACACATAGGCGAACGCGACGCCGGTACGCCGCAGAAGTTCCAACACGCAGCGCACCAGAAGCGTCTTGCCCGTACCCACTTCGCCCGTCAGGACGACAAACCCTTTGCGCGCCCGCACTCCGTAGTACAGCGAAGCCAGCGCCTCGTTATGGCGCGGAGTCGAGAACAGGAACGACGGATCCGGCGTGATCTCGAAGGGATTGGCTCGTAATTTGTAGAAGGCTTTATACACTGGTCATCAACCGCGCAAATAAGTGATTGCCGAGCCCGCCAAAATACAGAACACAATCGCCGCCGCCGCCGCTCCCGCCAGCCAGGCGCTCCGCCGGGCTGCGGAGTTCTCAGCCGGCGTCTGCAGCGTAGGAATCTCCGCCAGCACCTCAAATGGCACCAGCTTCTTGATCTCGCGTTCGGTGTGAACCTTGCCGCCGATTATCTCAGACCCGGCCGCCGTGAGCCCTCCCAGCATCAGCCCCGCCAGCAATCCAAGGCCGCACATCTGCAAACGATTCGGTTTATCGGGTCGAGTCGGAAGGTTCGGCGGATCGAGCATTCGGAAATGTTCGCCCTGCTGTGTCTTCTCCAGATCGGTCGCCATTTCCGACTGATTTTTCTTCGCGAGCAACGAATCGTAATTTGCCTTGGACTGTTCGTAATCACGCGTCAGGTCCGTGTATTGCTGCTCCATGACGGGAGCGTGATTGAGCCGGCCCTGGTATTCCCCGATCTTGCCGTGCAAATCTCTGATTTCGGTTTGTCGGTTGGCAATCTCCGCGCGATTGGCCTTGAGCTGACTCTCGAGGTCAAGCTGCGGCGCGCTCTTCGGATCGACCGCCGCAGTGCCGGCCGGAGTACTCGATCCGCCATTGTTAATGTCGGCGATTACGCGCTCACGCGTCTTTTCAGTCCGCGCAATCTGTTCTTTCGTCTTGCGAACGTCAGGGTGCTTGTCCGTATACCGAGAGGTTAAATCCGCCAATTGTGCGTGCAACCGATCCAGTTCCTTGTCGATCGCGGCCAGCCCGACCGGCCCGTCCCCCGACTTCGATCCGCGCTCTAAGGAACGGTACTGGCTGAGCAAAGATTCCAGATAAGTATTCTGCTGGTTGGCGCGGTTCAAAGAATCCTCCTGCGCCTGCAACTGACTTTGCAATCCAGTAAGGATCTGCAAATTGCTTTGCGTCTGGCTGGGCAGTTCGCCCAGATGCCGATCCTTAAACTCGCGGACGCGCGTTTCCTGCTCGGCTAGTCTTTGACGGGCCTGGTCGAGCTGGTCCTGAAGAAACCGCGTGGTGCTCTCGGACCGCTCCTGCCGCTGTTCCAGATTCTCGGTAATAAACAAGTTGGCTAGTTCGCTGGTCGCCTGCTGCGCCTGCCGCGGGTCGCGGCTGATATACGAGATAGTAAACGCGGAGAGCTTGCGGTCGTCCCCGCGAGATAATTCGATCTCAATATCTTTCCGCATTTTTTCCACGAGATCGTCCGGCGTCGTGCGGTTGCGGTCTTCCGCGTACAGATGCAGACGGTCGATGATCTGCAGCAGCCGGGTCCGGCTCAGAATCTGCTGCGTGATGCTGTCCAGCTGGCGCTGAATGTCGTTGTCGATGTTCGACACGACGTATTTTTCCGGCACCGCCGGTTGTTCCACCAGAATCAGCGTTCCCGATTTGTACCACGACGGCACACTCCAGCTGATCCCCCAGGCCAACAACCATCCGCCAAACAAAGGCAAAAGGAAGTGCCAGCGGCGGCGGCGAATCATGCCCACTACTTGGGAAAAATCGGGAACTTCGAACGGCTTGTCTTGAATGTCTTCTTCCATATCTACTGTCCTACGCTACTGTCCCAAAGGCCGCGACCACTGATATCCCAGCGTCACAGCAACACGATCGCGATGCGCGGCCATGTTCTGTGTGCTGTCGGGCTGCTGCTGATAGTCATGATAGTAGCTAACCCGGCAGATCAGACTCTTGCCCAGGTTGCGCTCGAGCTCGGCTCCGACCGAAGTCACATTGAGTGCACTGGGAGTGCCTGGAAAAGGCACCGTCAGCGACTTGTTAGTACCATAACTGGCTCCCACCGTCGCCGCCCAACCGGGAAACAACTGCTGACGTAAATCTCCGTGAATCGTCTGAGCCCTTACTACGCCCAGCACCCCGCCCCCGTCGTTAATCCGCCGCGAGTATCCCGCCGCAATGCTGGTGTGATCTTTTTGCCAGCCCGCTTCCGCACCCGCCGCAACCGACCAATTATTGAAGTGCAGCACTAGCTCGGACCCCGGGGCCAATCCGCGATTGTCTGAATATTCCGGACCAGCGTAAGCGGCCAACGTAAACCGGTTCGCAAACCGAAGCGTATTTACTACCATAAAGCTGTGGACATTCGATTCCCCATTCGGATCGAAAGTCAGCCGCTCGAAACGATAACTGATTCCCGCCCAGTCCCCACGGAAAAGTCCATGCAGCCAGAACGCCGAAGCGGTGGCTGACCGTGCATTCGTCAGATTGGATTGAGCTTGGGCATCACTGAAATGCAAATCAAAAAAAGATCCACTGGCGCCAACGACATCTTTCAGCGCGAAGTGGTAGTTGGTCTCGACCACAGTAGAAGACGCCCTTTGCTTGGCCAGCGGCGTAATTAAAGTTGCATTCGGAGTGCCATTCCCGCCGCTGATGACTGTTCCTCCGCCCGCATCGAAAAATCCGCTGGTCAGGGAAAAATCTTCCGCTATTCGCAGGTTCACATGCGGACTCAACCGATATTGCGAATCGAAACTGAAAGTGTGCGATCCCTGATTGCGGCTCGAAAATCTCTGATTTACCGTCAGCCCGCCGGCATAGCCCACCTTCCAGTGAATCCGCGACATCGTCTGTTCCCAAGCGATATCCGGGAAGACCGAAAAGGTAGTATTGCCGACGCCGTTGCTCGAACTGAGCAACGCATTGTCGTCGTAAGCAGCGCCGACATTGAGTCCGGCCCGCAGATAGTTTGACCGCTCCATCTCCGAGGTGAAATCGAGCGTCGTTCTCGGCCCTCCCAGCAGCGCCGGAATTCTCGGCAGATCGTTGCTGCTGTCTTCCTGCGGCACCTGCGAATCCATTCCCAGAGGCGCGGAAAGTGCAGGCGCAGGACTTGGCCGCGCCTCGGTGGACCCCGCGGTGGAAGCGGGAGCACTCTGTCCCATCGACAGAGTCTGCAGTCCAACCAGCACAAATAAGATGAAGTCGGATCGCATGCTCACAGACCCTACGGGACCACCACGGTATCGCGCGCCATCAGCTTGATGTTCTGTTCCGGATGGATGCCCTTGATCACTTCGTTGTAGTTGAATGGAATTCGCTTCTGCGCCCCATCCGGTCCCGCGCGCAAAACGTAAATCGATTTCTTCTTCGCGAAATCCTTGAAACCGCCAGCCAGCGCAATCGCGTCGAGCACTGTCGCCGACCCCGTTAACATGTAAGCCCCCGGCCGCGCCACCATCCCAAGGATGTTAATGCGCTGACTCTTTCCCTCCGAGACAATGACCGTGACTTCGGGCTCAGAAATGTAACTCCTCAGACGACTCGTAATCTCCTGCTCCAGTTGCCGCGGAGTCTGACCACCCGCTTGAAGTTCGCCCACCAGAGGCAGCGAAATCTTGCCATCGCTGCGCACCGTCACCGATCGCGTAACGTCGGGCTCCTTCCAGACGTTGATCGACAGAGCGTCATCCGCGCCGATCACATACGAATCATCGGAGCGGCCTTTATCCGGAGCCTGCGT
>Ga0137359_10005626_pt1 | contig 10343 bp, 10 predicted proteins | sample Mad1_40_16metaG_FD_108281 | JGI IMG/M metagenome (GOLD analysis project Ga0137359, IMG submission 108281) | Vadose zone soil microbial communities from Angelo Coast Range Reserve, California, USA - Mad1_40_16 metaG | ecosystem: Environmental > Terrestrial > Soil > Vadose zone | place: USA... | reverse complement strand
CTGCGTGATGAAAGGCGATCTCTCCATTACCCGCGTCCACGATGTCACCGCCGCGCTGGAAGACAGCGTCAAGGAACGCTTCCCGCAAATCTCGCGCGTCACCATCCACCCTGAGCCGCCCGATGCCTCCTGATCCCATCCTGCGGATACTCCGCGATGCGGCTGGCTGATCAGCGAGGATCCTGCGCGGCCCGCGTGGAATGCCCACGATTTCTTCGGCGACCACTACGCCAAAAGGATGTAACCGCCGGAGCTTGAAAAGGCAATCTCACAAATCTTTAATTGTGTTCGATTTAGGGCATCTTTTCGCCCACCCCACGCGCATAGTGAAGCCTACCGTGATTTCGAAATCGTGAATCCAGGGATTGCGGTCTGGAGAACATTATATGTATCGAGCAAATCTACTAGTTAGCGGACTGCTCCTGACGGCAGCTCTGGCAGTAAGCGGTCCCCTCGCGGCCGCGGCACAGGAAGAGCATGTTCAAGTTCGCATCTACGACTCGCATCACCACGACTATCACAACTGGAATGACCGCGAAGATCGTGCCTATCGGAACTACCAACAGGAACGCCATGACTCGTATGTTGCGTACGAGCATAGGAAGCATAAGTACCAGCAGAATTACTGGAAGTGGCGCCACAACCACCCGGATCGCGATTAGCAAACGGACTTCGTTATGAACGACAGAAGTCGGGCGCTCCACGTGCCTTCTTTGCACGTGGGGCGCTTTCTTTTCTTTTTTCACTGGATTATTGATTACTCATGTCTTCAACCGCGATCCGCTTCCCAGCGAACTTTGCGGCTTCTTTGCAACCTCTTTGTCCAAACGCTCCGGCCCGTTATTGTCGTGCCCGGCTGCTATTTGGGCGTGCAGTCTTGCGCCTGAGGGGCTGCCACTGAAATTCCGGTATTCAACGACGGAGAACCCTCAAAATCAAAGAGATCCTCCAGCGTATGCGCATGCTTGTCACGTAGCGTCAAAAACTGCCGAGTGACCTCTGCGTTATCCTCGTCATCGCCGCTGACGCTTACGTCAGTGCTCAAAAACCGCTTCTCGATGAACGCCAGAATGGATGTGTGATCGCCAACCGTATGCGAAACGTAGTGCGGTTTCGAAAACGGCGATACCGCCATAAACGGCACGCGCACGCCCAGCTGGTCAAACGCCGCGCAGTCCGCCGGGAACGCGCCCGTCGGATTTGCGGCGAACTCCGGGCAAAGCGCCGCGGCGTCATTCACGGTTGTATCCGTTGCGCTCAATGGATTGTGCGCGCACTCTGCTCCCGCGCCCGGCTGAAGGCTCAGTGGTGGGTTAGAGAGATCCGCGCACTGCCCCGGGAAAATGCCGTCCGGCGTCCGGGAAGATTCCTGTCGGGCCACCGGAGGAGCCACGTGGTCGAAGTAGCCGCAGTGTTCGTCATAGGTGATGAAGATAACCGTGTCCTGCCAGTACGGGCCGCTGCGCAGCGCGTTCACCACAAGGGAGACATAGGCCTGTCCGCGCTGGATATCGGTTGGCGGATGTTCGTCATTTTCATGCGCGGTGCCGAAAAGGCCGAAATTCGGGTCCACAAAAGAAACGCTGGGCAATGGCGGCAGATTGGGCGCGCCCGCTGCCTGCTGCAAAAGCACCGGAAGCGGAAAGAAGTGCGGATCGATGCCAGTTGCTCCGAACAACCGGAATGTGGCGGCCTGCGGCGCATCCTGGAAGTAATCCGCCCAGCTCACATTGTTTTTATCAAACAAATCCAAAATCGTGCCGGTGATGGGCTTGTAGCCCCCTGGAGGTGCAAACGTGTCGCTGGTCGTCAGATGACCAAAGGAAGTGGCCGCCAGGAGGTAAGAACGGTTCGGAAAGGTCGGGCCGAGGACGGACGCGAAGTAGCGGTCATTAATCGCAAAGTCGCTGGCGAGGCTGTAATAAAAAGGGATGTCTTCCTGGGTATAAAACCCCATGGTCTGGTCATCGGTGGGATTCTCGACGCCCTTGTCGATTTGTTCGGTCTTGTCGTTCACCCGGACAAACCCGTCGCTCAACGAAAATTGGCGCGTGCCGTTAGGGTTCAGGAAATTCATTTCCTGGTGGGTGCTCAGCCAGGAATGATCCAGATCAGGCGAAGCGCAGCGCCTCGAGTCATGGAAGACGGAGACCAGCGACCCGTCGTCATCCCGGTTTGCGTTGAAACAGCGCAAGCCCCCGTTAGTGTCCGGCACGCACGTCAGGCCGTCGACGCAAGAATGGTCTCCATTTCGGCATCCAAAAAGGCCGCTATGGTAAGGGCTGCCCGGCGCATACGCCAACGCCCCGAAGTAGTTATCAAACGAGTGGTTTTCCTGCATGATGACAACTACGTGTTTCACTTTTTTCAGGTTGCCATCGGCATTTGCTGGGTCCGCGGCCAGCAATCCCAGAATCAGCGGCAGGAATAACGCCGCTAGGAAAATCTGAACGGATCTCATGGATGATGCTCCTTGAACTTTGCTCTCTAGCCCTGGCGTGCGCGGTCCCCGGCTTCCATTAAGGGAACACATCCTCCGTAAATTCTTCATCAATCTTCTGCGAACATTCTGTGATGCTTGTGTGCCGTGTCCCGGCTATCTTCAGGGGTTACTCTCTTCCGGCGTGTCGCCGGAGGATTGCTTAAGCGATTTCCGACTATCATAGAAGGCCACCGATGGCGTGAAGAGGCGTGCGCACCGGGATGGTTCGCTGCCCTGGAACACGGGCCGACGGTCTTTGCGGCGAAGCATAGAGGATGGAAAGCATGAAAAAACAAAAGTCATTACCGGAACATCTGGTGGAACTTCTCAACGGCGGCCACGCCCATGTGGACTTTGATGGCGCCGTGAAGAACTGGCCGGCAAACTTGCAGGGAATGAGACCGGAGGGAGCGGCGCATTCCCCCTGGGAAGTGCTGGAGCACATGCGCCTTGCCCAATGGGACATCCTGGAATTCACCCGTAATCCCAGGCATGTCTCCCCAGAATTTCCCGCTGGGTACTGGCCGAAGACCCAAGCTCCCCCCGACAGCAAAGCCTGGAGCAAAAGCGCGGATGCGTTTCGCGCCGACCTAAAAGCGATGATCAAGATCGTGCAGGATAAATCGACGGATTTCTTCGCCCCGCTGCCTCACGGCGATGGCCAAACGGTCCTTCGCGAGGCGCTACTGGCAGCGGATCACAACGCCTACCACCTGGGAGAGTTGCTCCTGCTGCGGCGCCTGCTGGGAGCCTGGAAATAACCGAACACAGTGCCGGCCAAGTTACCTACGCAGCGATCGAAGATGCGCCGCATTCGAAAGTGTCCTAAAATAGAAATGTAGGAGCTGTGGGCGTGTAGCTCAGCTGGGAGAGCACCTGCTTTGCAAGCGCGTTCGCACCTTCCAAACACTCCACCCTTTGCTCTGCGTTTTTAATGTTTCCAACAATTTCGGGGAATCTGCTTCTCGCTCGAAGTAACCCCCGAAACTACAATTACATAGGGTTATGGAACGGTAAAAGAACGGCCGTTTGCACCGACTTTCATCGTTTCAGCGCACCTGCTTTTGTCGCATGTGTTCCCGCATTGACTCTTTCTCTAACGCGATTCGGCGGTTCCCACCTTCCATCGAGAAGGGCCTACAAGGGAAAAACACGGTAGAGTTCCGCATCCTGCGGGACGGAAATATCCAAAAAGACTCGTTGAAAATGATAGCGAGTTCTCAGAAAAGTGAGCTGGATACTGCTAGTCTAGGAGCTGTCCGAGAGGCGGCTCCGTTCGGCCATCTACCAGAGAATTTTTCGGAGCCGTTCATCGTGTTGCGAATGACTTTCTACTACAACCTGTTACCTCTGATGGAACCCAAAAAATTCCAATGACGGCGTTTGGTCTCCCTCCGAGATTAGGGCCGTGCTCAACTCTGATTAGTCGCCTTACCGGTAACTTGGGTACTGGAACCGAGAAGGTCTGTGGCCTATTCGCCTTCTACTCATAGACAATCAAATCGCTTTCTTGTGGGATTTGGATTTGCTTTCAATCTGATAGCTGTGGAACCCATATTCCAGCAATCGAGTGTGGTGTGCTTAATCCATTGTCGAAGGGATCGATCATGGCGCAGCGCTTGTCGAATACAAAGGCCAAAATAGCCGGTGTTCGTATTCACAAATCCGGGACTGATGCCACGATTGCGTCCGTGGCCATGAATCAGTGTGAGCTCGTCTTCGCCCATCTCCCAAGCCTGCTGTAGGATCTTGGCGAGTGTCCCGTTAAACACGATTTCAGCGGGATGATAGCCGTGAAGGTCAATCTCCATCCTTTACATCCTGGCTAGTATAATTTCCGTGCGAGCAATAGTGTTAGCCCCTTCTGATAGCCCAAGTTTACCATCCGAACGAGGCAGTCAGATTGGCTCAATACCTATCCTATCGTTCACGGCTTCGCGGAGTCGTTGTTTGCACCCAAGATATTTCTCTGTGGTCTGGACCGAAACGTGACCGAGTAGAAATTGAATTTGCCTCTGTCTGCGCACGGTGGTGCTTCTTGGGCTTCCAGCCCAGATGGCGCTTGCGTTTCACTTCGAGAGTGTTGCCGACAAGGTCAGCGCTCATCTCGGGTCAGGTAATTGATTTTTGGTCTTGGTCTGCGATCATTTGCCCAATTTGGCGCCTATTTCCTCACCCGAAACGATGATTTCCACTCGGCGGTTTTGTTTGCGTCCTGCTGCCGTGCTGTTATCGGCTCAAGCGGGATGTCCTAGCCTAAATTCGATTTTACGCGTGGATCCTGTTGTAGGAAAGCGCGGAACAGGAAGGCCCCACTCATCAACAGGGCAGAACCCCAAAAAACGAGGGCCGCCGAAGCGGCCCTCATCCCGTGGATTGAATTTGGCCCGGAGAATGGGGCTAGAAGGTCAGATGCAAGGCAAACTGAATCAGGCGCGGACTGCCGAGCGTGCCCTGCACGATTCCGGACCCGAACGCCACCTGCCCGTCTCCAATGGGCCCGGAACCCGCCACGGCAGGTATATTGCCGTGCCACGTACACGAGAAGCCGCCCGGGGCAGTTTGCGTGTTGGGACCGAAACATGGGTTCAAACTGAGGTTGTTGTTGGGTGAGTCAAAGCTCGGGTGGTTGAAGAGGTTGAAAAATAGCGCGTCGAAACGAAGTTTATATCGCTCGGTCAAGTTGAATTTTTTGAAGAGAGTAAAGTCGAAACGTGTCTGGAAGGCTCCGCGAAATGCATTTCGAGGAGCGCTAGTAAATCCCGTTTCGGAGAAATCGCACGCAGCGGTCGGTGAAGCGTTGTCCGTGGTGGGTCCGCAAGAGGGTACGCCGTTCGTCCCCGGTGCATTGATATTCACTCCAAAAGCGCAAGCGTTGATTGGCTGGATGGCTCCGCCGACGCCTCCGGTCGCGCTGGAGCAATTCGCGATATTCTTCTTCGCATCGGCCAAACTGCCACCAGGAATGGTAAGCAGGGGGTTGGTTATGAAGTCGTCGCCGGCCCCGTAATACTGGCTAGCTACACTCCCGGAAAAATCGTAAATGCTGTAGGGCAGACCGCTTTCGGCGATGGTGACTCCAGAAAAGCCCCAGTCGTTGACAACGTGTTTGACGAATCCATCGGATTTCGTGAATTGGGGAAACAGGTAGGTGTAATTGATGGTAAACACGTGGGTGCGATCGAATCCCGAGCTGCCGTATGCGGTCCTGGGCCGAAGGGGATCATTGCCGTTGAAGAAGAGCCCTTCCGAGATTCCGCTTCCCTCGTCCAATACGTGCGACCACGTGTAAGAAGCGTTGATCGTGAGGCCGTGGCTAAAAAGCTTCTTCACGCTGAATTGTAGCGCGTGATAATTGGAGATTCCTTCGGCTTTCCAGAAGTCCGAATTGGGGTTGTAACCAACGAATGGCACGCGAAGCGCTGTGTTGCCATCCGCGCCGGTAAAGGAAGCAATGGTCGTCCCCACTTGCTCAGTGAGTAGTACTCCCGGCCCTCCATTTGCATCCTGTGCCTGGTATCCATACGAGTAAATCTGGCCGTTGACCGGATTCGTGGGCGTCGCAATCCCCGGCTGGTTGAAGGGAATGGGCAAAAGCAAATGCTGACCATGATTGCCCACATAACCCAAATCGAAATACAAAGTGTTGAAGGGTTGCCACTGCACATCCAGGGTCCAATTCTCGGAGTATGGCAAGGTATTGCGCGGGTCGTAGCCTCCGAACAAAAATGCAAATTCAGGTGTTCCCGTTGGCGAGCAGGTGGGTGTTACGGGCTCGGCACAGCCGCTTAATCCCGACAGGTTATGCACCAGCGCGGCGACGCCCGTGAAGTTGTTGGGTGGCGGGGGCGGGGGCGCGGTGCCAAATGGGTTGTTGCTGAGGCACCCCTGCCCCGAGCAGGATGTGTTAAACGGAACGGTAAAGGGCTGCTGGGTGGTGACGCCGAACGGACCGCTTATCCCAATTCCGGCACTTGGAGAAAGTTCACTGAAGAACTCGCCGCGATCCGCATACAAGCCGAAACCGGCGCGCACCACGACATTCTTGACGAAGCTGGGGCTCCAAGCCACACCGATACGTGGTTCCAGCAGCCACTGGCGCCCCGTGAGCGTGGAGTCACTGGCGCAAAAGCTTGGCCTTGGCTTAATTCCGCAGAATTGCTTGTTGTTTCCCGCGACCACCAGCCCGATGTTATTGATCGTATCGGAAGGCAGGTCAATGGAGTAATCCTTGGTGTAAAAATTTGTCAGCAAGCCGTTTTTCTCAACAAGCGGGCCATCCCAATCCCATCGAAGGCCAGCGGTTATCGTGAGATTCGATTTCAGCTTAAAACTGTCCTGGACGAAAAGGCCTGTTTCTTTGGCACGGAAGTAACGGTTTGTCTCGCCATTCAACAGCAGCCCCCCGCCGCTCCTTCCCCCCATGGTCCCCGTGGCGAAGTCGGCGAAAGTGCTGAAGTTGAAATTGGCCACCTCATTTTCGCGGTTGATAACGTTCAACTGGCCGTACTCTCCGTTGAACCCGAAAGACACAGTGTGCCTACCGTGTACCCAGTTATAGTTTGTGCCCACTTGGAAGTGGTTCTGGAACTCTCCTGCGTTGGCGAAATTGTTGGAGGGACCGATGTTCAGCCCTTGGCCGGTTGGGGAACTCACATCGCCGATAGCGACACCTGGAAAGAATTTACTTCCCAAAACGTTAACGCCGAAAGCAGATGGGCTGAACTGCTGAGCCGTGGTTCCATTGGCAAAAGTACGCAGAAAACCGAATCTCTGTTCCCAAGTCGTGTTGGGGGTCAAGACCGTTGTATTTTCCAGCGAAAATACCTGGCTCCCGGCTTTAAGAGACTGCGGGAAGCCCAAAACCTGACTGACGGCAAACGGAGCGGTGGAGGGGTCGTTCTGAAAGTAGTACTTTCCGGCAAGCCGGTCTTTCGTGCTGAATATGTAATCGATATTCCCGTTCACCTGATCGGCAGTGAAGGTGCCTGGGGGGCCCGATATTTCCGCGTTGCCGCCGACTTGTGAGATTTTCGCCGAGTCAAAAAGAGTTGCCGATGGAATGACGAACTGGCCACCCGGCGTCTTTAATTGCAAAAGGTTTAGTGCGGCTTGATCGATCTGCGACGCGCTGACACCTGCTACCGCGGCAATTCCGGCAGCGCTGCGATCACTGTTAAGGCATGTGGCTGCGCTAGGATTCCCGGGATCCAAACAAGGAACATTGACAAACTGCGTTGAACCATTCGTTGCGTCGGAAATCCGCTGGCCCTGATAGGAGCCGAAAAAGAAGAGTTTGTCTTTTTTGATGGGTCCTCCGATTGCGCCGCCAAAAACATTTCTGTGCAGTGGTTGGCGCGGAATCCCGGCAGCGTTAAAGAACCACTGATTGGCATCCAATCCAGTCGACTGGTGGTATTCGTAGGCTCCGCCGTGAAGATCGTTGGTGCCGGATTTTGTCGCTACCGATACGTGCGCGCCGCTATTCGCACCTTGTGAAACACCATAAAGCGAAGTATCCACGCGGATTTCTTCAATTGTTTCGGGTGGGGGCGCGGGCATGCCCTGCCCAATCGCATCGAATACCGACGTGTTCGTGCGCACCTGGTTTGCCGCGCCAAATTGCTCGTTGGTGTTCAGCACGAAGCGGCTTTCGCCGATCGAACTTGACGATAGCCCGTTGAACAGGTTGGTTGAAACGATCGAATTGAAACTAAAGCTATTGCTGGTGTCGCGCTGACCATTCGCAAATATGTTCTGATTCCCGAGTCCGGCGTTCGTGCCGGCTCCGCTAAGGAAGTCCGCGCTGACACCGGGCGACAACAGAGCCAATTGCGTGAAGCTTCCGGTTCCGAGAGGAATATTCTCGATGAGATCGCTTCCGAGCGTGTAGCCGTTGGTGGTGTCGGTCTCGTTGAGCAGAGGGGAGCCGGTAACGGTGATCGAAGAAGAGACAGCTCCGGGTTGCAGCGACCCGTTGACGGTGGTGGTCAGGTTTCCTCGAACCTGAACCTGGGAGTGGACTTCGGTCTGAAATCCATCCCTGGTGAACGTAACGGAGTACGTACCCAAAGGAAGATCAATGAATTCGAAAGAGCCGTCATTCTTTGTGGTCTTTTCAAGTTGCAGGTTTGTGCCAAGATTCTTAACGGACACTTTGGCGCCCTGTACGACCGCTCCCGAGGCATCGGTCACTGTACCGCTGATTGCTCCCAATGTCTGCTGCGCGGAAGAATTGGATCCTGCGAAAAATAAAAGCAAGACTACTGCCAGTGCAGCGTTCAACTTCTTAAGCATCGATTCCCTCCCTAATTGAGGTAAATAAGAATTTCGACGAAACTTGGGCCCGTCGACCTGGGAGGGTTGAAGAAATTACTCGGCAATTTTTGTTGCCGGCTCCGGCTAAATTACTTGCGCCAACCTGACTAAGGACTAGCAGACACGTATGGACCGATACACCCGTATTACATTGGCGTGAATCCTATCCGAGGAGACATTGAATCGACAAGCTGAAAGATTCAATGCAGTCAAGGCAAAAAGGCGCGAGAGGCGGGGTTTCCAGAGTTTTGCCTCATCTCCAGTGCCTTTACACTAGCCACCGGTATTTTTTGAATGGGTCTTTCCAGCGCGTCCCCACCTGACGTTGGGCGCCGGGATGGTCGCTGGTGTACTCATTCAACATTTCATTCCACCGAGAGGACAACCCCGCCATCTTTACATGTTGCTTGCTCTGGCGATAGCGCTGGCGGTGACCGACCCGGTCTTCTTCTGGAGAACGCTCACCATTCCTTCAACGATTACAAATACATGGACCATTAATGCTCCAAAATCGCCTCGACGATGGCTTGCTTTGCCAACGTCTCACCTTGCTTGGGCACGTTGTTGCCTTCCGGTTTGTAGTAATCAATGTGGAAGCGCAGGACATTACGGTCGTCAATTGCGTGGGTGATCGTGTAGGCGTGCAGTTCCCTCTGAAAGATATCGGCAGTGGTCTTGAGGGAGGCCTGCTGACCATCTATTTGCTGATAGGTGGCGTTCTGCTCAAAGATCGGCGTGCCGGTGAACCCGAAAAGCTGTGAGTTGGGGAAAAATTCCTTGATGGCCTTGTGATTCTCGCCGAATTGTGAACGGTGAAGTCGGATAATCGGACAAGTTCGTTCCAGTACCCACATGGACGGTTTCCGCGTCAATCAGGACTTAGCGCCAGGCATGCGGCTGAAGGGCCATGTTCCGCCCTCAACAGCTCGGGTCCAGCAACGAAAGAATTAGCAACGCTTGATGAGTCGTGCGGGTTCGATGCAACACCATCCAATCGAGCGATTCGACACGCGCTTCACCGCGCCGGCGCCACCCGACGCCGCGAACGCGACTTCTTCCCACTTCGCTTTCTCATCTCAGCCGCCTTCGCAAGCACGCGCTTAGCTCTCTCCAACGTAACCAGCGCCTTCTCCACCGCCTCTTGCACCTTCGGCCCCAGATATCGGCGCGACGCAATTTGCATCGCGACGTCACTCTCCACAAGCGCGTCCAATTCGTCTTCGAGCCGCTTCCGATGCCGCGCAACCGAAGGCCCCTCGAGCTGCTTCCGCAAATCCGCGAGCTTAGCCTTCTGCGGCGTTGGGTCAGCGACACTCAAGGCGCCCTCAATCCCATCGATCGAAGTCCGCATCAACGCCTTCCATGCTTCGAGCGACATTTTCATTGGCGTGCCACCTTTCTGCTGTTTCGGACCGATCGTTACTTGATTGCATAACAATGTCGGCTCCTAGACCCGAGTAAACTTTGGTTGCTTAACGACCATAGGCTCGGGAGAAAGGAGCCGAACATGATGATTATAGGCGTAGATTACCACCCGAGCTTT
>Ga0137359_10005617_pt1 | contig 10350 bp, 14 predicted proteins | sample Mad1_40_16metaG_FD_108281 | JGI IMG/M metagenome (GOLD analysis project Ga0137359, IMG submission 108281) | Vadose zone soil microbial communities from Angelo Coast Range Reserve, California, USA - Mad1_40_16 metaG | ecosystem: Environmental > Terrestrial > Soil > Vadose zone | place: USA... | reverse complement strand
GTATTCTATCCATTCCTTCCAAAAATTGGATCCTCTCTAAACGCCGTTTCATGTCAGGTTGATTTTCCCTCGCTGGGACGTGATTGTCATAATACTGTCGATCTTCCTCTTAACTTACACGTACATCGAAGCGAAGGCGAACTACCATCGTGGGAGCATTCTTGTGTTGAGGTATTGCCATTCCTTCCCCCTCCGGCTGGCTTTAGACGCTAATGCTATTTTACCCGCAGCTATCTCGTGCTTACTGCTGGATTCTTCTTTGCACCACACCCTACTGGGAGCGACAGTGACGACAGCCTTACCGTCGTTGGTCCCGTAGTCACCGTACGCTCCCTTACTGAGTCGGTGCGCTTGCTTTGGGCTCCAGCCGCTCCCTAGTCATGTACGTAAATAACTTTGGAATATTCGTAATTTTATCTAGCCTAGCACTACCACGCCCGCCCTTCTGGCGTTGACGACTTGTTTATGATAGCGACCTGTTTATGATAGTTTTCTTGTCTCTCCTCGCACATCTAGTCATCTTGTTGCGGTAGCATTTTTTTTATCCATTACAGTCTTGGTGTGATTGTTGGTGATTGTTGCACACGTTCAACCTCAGCCTCACGTTCTGAAATGTAGTTCTTGCTTGGTTAGGAAAAAGAAAGGATTCATAGAGTATTCGGCGTATGTATTGATACAAATGTCTGGATTATCTTCAATAACTCAATGTAGCGCCTGCAACACTTCCAACGTCTGCCTGATTTCTCCGTACGTCTGTTTGAGCTTCTCTGGTGGGATGCTCCCCTTTAATATCCGCTCCGTCTCCGTCGACGGATGTCCGTAGTCCAGGAACTTCTCCAGAAAGTCACCGTCGAGGAAGCCGTACGCCGCGGTGTCCGCATCGCTCTTCCCCCACGAAGCGACGGGGGCCCGATGCTTGGCGTGCGACGCGTTCGCGATTTCGGTCACGACCTTGCTCAAGTTGCGGTCGAGCGCCGTCAGGTGGAGCGAGAGCTCTGGACCCACGTCGGTGATGACGCCAATGCGCCCGGAAGACGTGAAGAAGTATAATTTTGGTACCAGGGTGGCTGCGTAGGCGCCACCAGACGCGGGATCGCTTGAGGTCATGGAACCTAGAGGGCAGTGTTGAGTGGAATGAACGAAACAAGCCGAATTGGCGTGCAGGTGCAGGATTCTCAGAAGTTTCTCTACCTGGAATAAACTTGTTCACCACGTCGCCAAGGTTGTAAAACCCATCGCGATCTAGGGTCACCCGGGTCTCTCCTTGCAGGACCGTGTACGTGAAAAGGTTACTATCGCTCTGCAAACCGTGATCGATAACGTTTACGCTTTCGATACGGTTCACGTAAGGGAAAACTCACATTCGCTCCGATGATCGTATCCTTGTCGAGCGATTCGATCGATACGGGCCAAAGTGGACTAAAATCCTTGGCGATTGACTCCAATCGTACGTCGCCCCCTTCGGCCTCGACAAGGTCTATGACCGACACTGAACAAATAGCATCGCCAACGAACAACCTAGAGTCTCTGGCGACAAGGCTCGTTACGAGATAGTTGTGGTTCCAATGTGCGACTACTTGAAAACCCGTGGCGTCGACTTTGTACACAGAAACCTGAAACAGCTGCGGACCAAGCGGAATTCGAGATACGGACACTTACAGAAGGGCCTATGGAAGCAGCCAACAGCCCGTTCACACGCGTCATCGCATAAACACATCCATCGATGTTCATCTCCGAGTTTTTCTTCAGCTGACGCCCGGCCGTTACCTCTGACTCCGCCGTGAAGAGGAGCAGGCGCCCTTGACTGGGTTCTGGCTCGTTAGGTTTGAAGAACACCGTGCCAACACAAATGGCCAAATTTCCTTCCGAAATTGGAATCGCGTGAATGGCCGTGATCTCTTCGTTGCTCTGGCAAGTGAATTGACCGAGTACTGTTAATACGATACCCATCAGAGAATGACTGCAGTAGCGATGGAGAGCAATCGTACCATCAAAGGTCTTGTCATCTAGTAACTTGAGACTGCTCGAAGACAACGCGTCATCTCCCACTCGGCCAGGCTCAGTCCGAACACATGCCACTGCAAAAGTTTCGAGGCCAATATCGTGTTGCAGGCGCCTGGGATTATCTAATCCCAAAGGAACCTACGCAGACAAAGAAGTTCAGGATCTATTGAAGGACACCGAAAGCATGCCCACCGTTCGAATGTGCATCTTGTTAAAATCTCGCACTGTCCCGATGACGCACCCAGCTGGTGTCATCAAAAGCAACGAGGACGGCCAGTTCGGAGTATTGATCGTACCACTCGCGGAAATATTCTCATCACCCGAACAGCGTCAACGGGGCAGTCTTACGGGGTGACGAGAAGTTACCTTTATCAACACAGAGGAGTGCTGCATAATACCCTTTTCCGAGTAGAATAGTGCCCCTCTGCTTCCACTCGCGAATACCACCCTCCTTTCGCCCATGTCAAATTGCGTCAGCCCAACTGGCTCAGACCCAAGTGAGAAGATTCGCTTGTCCTCAAGCGCGTCGTTCACAAAAGTGTATGCCACAAGAGTCCCGTCGCGCAGCCCGATCAAAATTTGGGGCGCGTTGCCAAAGTTATGGAGAAGAAGCGACCTTGGGAATGCAGGGAGTGACACAGAGTCGCAGACATCTGTAGAGGCAACTGAGAGGAGCTCGACGGCATGTATTGACCAATAAGCTACAGCAATATAGAAGGAGAACATCCTTGTGGCGTCGAATGGCGTGCAGGACAGCACAGAGATCTCTTCACGCACGTCCCTATACCTAGATGTACCGAGTCAGATCTGCCGTCACAAGCAGGAGGGAGTTGCGGTACCGGAATATTTGGAACCTGTTGTCCTCACTAAGGTTGAGAACGACAAGACGCTTCCTACTCAGACCCAGGACAAACTGGCTCGGGTTAAGCGCAGCCGCCACAATTTGTCGCCCTGCCCATTCTCCGCCCTGCTCTTCAGGGCTCCACGAGGTCATAACACTGTGTGTCTGTAGCACGCTATCATATTCCAAGAGTAACACTTTGTCCTCTATGACTTGAACAATGAACGACGAATCTTCGTACGTCATTCGCCCAGCGGCGTTTTTGAAACGCCGGGCAATATTCGAGGCAGCAAGTGTTGGTAAGATGCCAAAATGCATAGTCTCGGGAGGGACCACAGAGAGTTTATCAGGCCGATCAACGCTAAAAAGAACAGTTTCCTGTGCATTAGTGGCCAGGATATGGGTGTCATACCTACAAAAAAGGTTACGGACATATTCCAGGAATATATAGAAGCGCATACGAATCGTGAAAGTGGGATCGTAGTGGCCAAATCTTGCTGAAATTCCCCATGTTTTCTATGATAGCAGCGCTTTGAAAATCTGCGCCGCTCTGAACGATACGCAGGCTACCAGTATTCATGGCCCCTGAGGCAGTAACGATACGCGACTGGGCATGATTTGAGCAAAATTGTACGGATACCAGCACAAAAAACAAATACTTGTCCGCTGCCGTCCGTATCGGCCAACACTGCGTCCAGGATGGGCCCAACATTCTGCCAGGTGTCCAGGACTTCGATATAAGTACCATACGACGCGACAACGCGGCCACCTTCCCTATCAGTCATCGAGGCGCGGCCCTTTCCTTTGCTGATATAGGAGAATGCGGATGGTTCAATGACCGAAATACCAGCAGGTATAGGAAGAGTAGGTGCAGAGACGTTGGAGATGGGGGAAGTGTGTATTCTAATAAGCTGGCTGTCACCAAAATGTGAACCTATAAATAAAACCTGCGAATCAAGGTAGGCCAGTGCGGTAGGTGGGGAAATCTCGGACAAAGGTCAGCCTAGATTTCGGATGCGATGAAACAAAGGTTGTACCTCTCCAAGAGGAATGATCAGAAGGCCACGCTTGACTGTAGACTCCAACGAAAGCAAAGCCAAACGGCCATACGAGTCACCAACAAAAATTCTAGTCCCCTCGTCATTAGCAGGGATCCATCTGCGATTGGTCAGTGAAGGCATACGACAGCCAGTACGAGACCTACGCGGTGACTTCGCACCAAGGCCAATCCACAGCAGACTTCGGCCTTCGCTTCTTTATCTCGCGATCTTTTTGTTTCTCCTTGACTTTGGCTGGGACAAGCCGATCTGCGCTCTTTTGACGACTTTCGAGCTTCCGCTGCTTCTCACGAATTTTTTTTTGCCATTCCTCAGAAGAAAGTTCAAAGAATTGGATCTTACGTCCACCTAACACCAAGACACCGCCGGGCAATTGCTCAGTCGCATTTGATCGCTGTGGAGGCACCAGCGCAAGACATGGCGGAGCCTCGGTAGGTGCGACGGCAGATGTAGACAGCACTGTTTGTGGTAAAAGTAAAGATGGCTCAGGAGACAACTCATATTCCGAGAGAACAAGATCATGTGCGAGAAGCTGAAGGTTTTGGTTATGATCTAGGTGGAGAATTGCGATGGTGTAGTTGTCAGAGTTAGCAGAAAGGAACGTCAGGGAAAGGATGTTCAGTTGCGACACCCTGGAATCATCGGTCTGTTACTATTACTACGTCCGCCTTCAAGGAACAATACTCACATGACATCAAAATCATTCTTGTATAAACCGCTATCGAGTTCCACTATCCTGAACTTCCCCGTGTAACAGTTAACGACGGCGACGCTTCCAGTTGGGTCCACCAAGACGGTATGTAGAAACTCAGATGGGCGGGCATTGTGATGATATAGGCTCAACGTCTTCACAGCTTTCAAGAAAGGACCACCAGAGGAAGATGTTGAGTAAGAGATGAAAATGAGTCTGGGATCAGGGTGATCTGTGAGTAAGAGTAGGTTGCTCTTGCCACCCTGCAGTAGCAAGATCAGTCACGCAGAGCATCAGAGGGGTCGAAGCGGTTACTGTTGTTGGGACGGCTTTGACGACGACTATTCTGCCCCAAATCTCTGCACCACACTCATAACTAAGACCACTCGGTTGCACGGTGTAGATATCAAGTCTATTAGACTTTGCGACGACGAGATGGATAAGAGAGTGGTCAGAGGTGAGGTGACATTTGACGGTGTCAGTCACCGAGGACGGTGGATGAAATGTACTGACGACCCTCATCGAAATGATGGAGAGAGCACACCCGCCCACAAAATTATTAGTCATCATCCTCTACTCTCTGTGGATGTTGCCTGTGGTTTTCTACGCACAGGTTCAGACGCATCACCATCGGGTACTGACATGATTTCTAATTCCATCGTCGCATCGCCGTGTCAAACTTTGAGCATAATGGTGCCTCACCTTCCAAGAATACGAATTCGTCTGCCCTACGGGCTACAGAGGCTGATTATCGAGTTCTGTGAGCCGAAGTGTACATGGCCAGTAGTTGAGGAACACAGTACCGACGTCCCGTTGTTGCACCGTTACTCTTTTCTCGCGATGTGCAATATGATAACTGGCCTCCGACAACCTCTTGATGAACTCCTCCGTTGCTAATGATATGAGAAAGGTGGCTTCCTTTGCAACAGTGGGTAGCTCCTAACACGACATTGAGGACGACAACGGATGTAGAGCGTGATAGCTACACACTTTGTCTGCCTTCATAATCTTTTGCACACGCGAAATGGGTAGCAGAGACTTTCCCATCTCCCTGACCGATGCGACCGTAGGCTTTGCCGTAGTTTTATTCTTCGGCTGGCCAATGGACTCGTTCTCTGGTGGAGGAAGAGGCGACGCAGGCGAGCCCTCCGCTTGACCCGCATCGTCGACCTCCATATGGATGTCGCTCATTCTTATGCGATAATACTCCCTGATCGCTGACGACGGCCAAAGACTGGCGTCTGTGGCGACGCGTCATTCGCGTGTTTGCGATAGTCGCAAACACACTCACCACGCGCCTTTCGATATGGTCTCCTCCCTTCTAGTCGAGGCCCTCAGCTCGCCAACAGATGTTCTACTTTCATTTTACGATTCGTACGACCAGGGGGCGCTCCATGACTTTCCTCATGCGGTGACAAAGCATTTCTCGGATATTTTCAGGGAGGAGTCTTTCTCGGAAGTGTGTAACCCCCACCTGTCTCCATGTCAATGGATTCTGACACGTCAAAACACCCAAGATTCCTCCTCTGATATCGTCGCGCTCATACAACGATCGCGCACTTGTCCGATTTCGCGCCTTGGTCCAGGACACTTCCTTATCGCCAGAGATTTATTTGTCCAGGTCGAGAGATGGCAAATGTGGGGGTTGGGGCATGACAGAGACACCCCAGGGTGATGGCGATGACAGCGGCCTTGACTACAACCATTTGCGAGATTGCACTGTCTTATGGGCCGTTAGCGTTCCTGGGGAGACTGACTGGTATCAATCAATTTCGGACGGACACCCTTCGACTCGAGGCGAGTTTTCTCGTGAGTTTCCTACGTGGGTTCCTTATGGATCAGCAGTAGATCGGCACATTACACCAATTCGCGCTCACAAATATCCCATCCCGGGAGGTGCGCATCTTGGAGTACAGATCAAGGTCAGTCCTTCCGGATATACTTAGATGTTCACTCACTTAGGCAACAAGATGTACAGCAACTCTGGAAACGACATTCCCAAAGCCACTGACGTTCTGAACTTTGTTGGAATCCTCGCCAACGAACCGCAAGTGTCCTCGTTAGTGATACCTCGTCGTTTCTGACACTTTCAAAGGCTTCACGCAGACTCGGATGAATCGATGATCGTACCAACACTACATGTCCTATTCACTCGCGAGCACCGCCTCGACATCTTCAAAGAATTGCCAGACCCGTTCCAAAATCACATCCGTGAGGAATTGCTCAATTGGCTTGCAGAAGAAGCCCTTGGGGGCGACCACGATGCTGCAGAATGGGTTCTACTCACTTGTGTTGCCCGTGTGTACGTTTTTCCTAATCTCCCAGGTAGACCTCCGTTCACCGTCTTTCCTCCTTCTAGTCAGTCTCGCACTCGCTCACTCAATCCGCCTTCCCTTACTCTCTCGCACTTCCCACCACCGACGTCATCTCTACTCACTCTTCCTACTCTCTTCCATCTCCTTTTTCTCATTCTCCCCTTACAAGTGACACTCTCACTGTCCCTTGATTTTCTCAATGCCGTACCCTTCGCACCCGAAAGTGTAAACGAAGACTTGCATTCTGGGTGCCTTCAGCTGGCGCAGGGTACAGCAGTTCTCATGACCGAAAGCGGGATTCAAGAAGGGAAGCTGATCGAACGCGGCGTGCTAAACGTACGAGCCATACAACAAGTGATCGACACGCAAACCCTTGCGTACAAGTTTCCCTTTAGCGAGTTCACTTTCCCCACTAATATCAACTTCGTAACTCTTGCAGAAGGAACGAAGAGCGCCTTGTTCCAGGTGCGTAGGTAGGAGCTAATTAGTGTGCCCATCGTTGAGGTGTCCACAGACAGACATTACCTTTCCTCTTAACTCACCTTCGGCGAGTGACCTATACAAGCCAGAAAGTGATATTAATCTTCCGTCCATCGATAAGTTGGAGGCCTTCCGGCGTTTAATACTGCGTGCCAAGGCGGGGAATATTGAGGTAACGCACGCGATTTCTGAGGTGCCAGCTCAATCAACGTGTTATTTGCCTAGCCACTGACTTGACGTTCGCGTAGCATATTCAAGAAGACTTTGTCCGACAAAGAAAGACGGACGATGCAATGTCGCCCGAAGATTTGAAACATATCGTCACATTCGCTCGGTCAGCCTCTTATCTTCGCCCAGTAGCACGAGTACATGCTGATAATCTTCTCTATAGGTTGATATGTCTGACTATGCACGAGAGCAATGTCACCATCGACGGTTGGGAACGAGCAAAAGAGTTGAACAAGCGGAGATTGGCACGATTCGCATAAGTTTCAGCTCGTTGCGAGGTCAATTGCCAGTCTTTTTGTTAGTAATTGCAGACCTGCAGTACCACTAGCTATGGACGTCCCAGCTTGTTGAGGTCTGCTTGCATCCATGCGTCACCTAGTTCTCGCACTACTTCCTTCAAGGTCTCTTGGACCGTATCGCGGTCTTTTCCACTACCCTCCAGGTAGTACTTGATCTGCCAAGTAGTCGGTGTCATCCGTCGCTCCTGACATGCCGTTTATACGCACCTTTGGTTCCGTTCCGCTCGTTCTTATTGTGAGTACAATTTGGAAACCATCCTTAGAAGTCGCTCGAAATTGTATCATGTGGCCGGATGACAGTGGAAGGCTCGGCTTATAATGAGGTGGGTTCGAGGAATCGTAACCTAAGGTAAGGTCCATGATGCTAGAGACGTCCAAGCGACCAATGGATTTGGGGTAGCTCGGCCTGGAACTTGAACCCTGAAGCCAAAGGTTTAAAATCCCGCGAGGGGGTGTCCAGAAGTGAAATCCGACCTGTCCATCATAATTCCTAATTCGTGCGAAAATCTTGTCAATGACCAAGGGGTAGTCACAGATGAAATAGCTGTTCTTGGTCTGGAAGAAGAGAGAATTCAATCTGATTGGCACGTCAAAAAGGTCAGCCAAACCCACCTTGAAATAACCATACCTAGAAACGCGTTGCATCAGAGATAGCGTTGTGTCGCATTGTTTGATTCTTACCGGGAGTACAAGTCCTGGAGGTAACCGATGACAGTCCTCCCTTCTCTATGCAGTGATGCCACTAGCTCTGCAAAGAAGACCTTAACAAGGGTCAGCACCCGTCGCAGAATGTGGTAGCATGTGGAATCATACCGCCGCTGAGACGCCATCTTTGTCGCGAATCTCGGATCCGACCATGAAGCCGATGGCCTCTTCATACCCAAATGGGACTTCAAATCCCTGTTCGACTAAGGCCAGGGCGGTATTACCGATGAATTTGAAGCCTGTTTCCTGAACATTAACGCGAATGCATAGGATCTTCGTTGTGTAGATTAGCACGAACCAGTGAGACATTCGGTAAACTTGAATCCTTCCTTTGCTGCCATCGCTTCAATCATCTTTGAGCTCACCGTGGACGCCACCATGGCGAGTTTATCTATACAGAGTTGTGAGTGCACATCCGAAATATATGCAAATACTGAGAGGACATGACGCACCCAGTGGTTTTCCCAACATCTTGTAACGTTCGAATATCGTTCCAGCGAAGACAACGCCGAGTTGGTCTCCTGTGAAGGTCACCCAAATTCCATCTGCCCTGTAAGAAAGATTGAGTGCCTCTACTGGAACCCGAAACGGCGAACAAACTACCTTCTCTCCGCCGCAGAAAACCGGTCTGCATCAGGGTCTTGTGCGAGGACGTATGTTGCGCCCACAGCGTCCGCAGTGCGGATAGCAAGGTCCTTTTCTTGCACTCTAGCAGTGTCGCTTGGACTCGAAGGTACCTACTTACCAAAGCTCCTGAAATCGTTTGACAATTGCTGTGCCTTTAACCGGATAATGTATGGGACGAACGTGAGGCGTACCCGCTTCTTCCGGATTGGGAAACTGGACTGTAGGGAATTCTGGATCTGGGTGCTGTTGCTCCTTGACCGGAGTGAATGGATTGAAGCCGAAACGTTCGAAGCTTTTCTCGACGAACACGTGGCCGACGCCATGCATAGACGTGTTGACGAATTTGATGTCGGTCGATGTGTTGATAGCTCTAAGAAAATCCGGCACTTCACGTTCACGGATGTGTAGCGGAAGACCATCTCTCTCTCCTACCTGTAGTGACTGAGAGATGCCACATAATCGAAATAGCTCTCAACCATTTCTTGGGTTCGGTCAACACACAATGGATCCGCAAGCACGGAGACATCCCACTTCCTCGGATCTAGATTGGCTAAGATTGACTTCGAAATTCCCTTGTCATGGGGGCTGATGATCTGCACCGCCTATGATCGAAAATGCGGCTTCTCATCCAGTTGGGTTAGTCATACCTGAACACCATTCTCCCAGTACACCTAGCATTGATGAGTCTATGAAGATCAAATACGAGCATTGGCCTACCTTATAACCGTTGTCATGCTGTACATTTGAATTTTGCCGTTAGTCGGAAGCAGCAGAAAGATAATTTGGACAACCTTGGGGTTGTGGCTGGCTGGACTATGGCATCAGCAGGTTCCAAAATGAAGATCAACACATCGTGAACCTGTTATCATCACTCCACATGCTGCATTCAGTCTCTTCACACCGAATGGAACCCTGAAAACCTGGTGAGTTTCCCAACAAACGGTCGAGGCGCGTCACTTGCATTGGTGTGTGTACGATTCCGTGATATAAATACGTCTTTACTCCTTTGTCATGAAACGCAGCCGCCGTCAGTCGAGCCCACCTTTCTGAGTGGTACCTGTGATCGTATCCTATGACAGCGCCACGACTCTTAGCATCATTG
>Ga0137359_10005615_pt1 | contig 10352 bp, 10 predicted proteins | sample Mad1_40_16metaG_FD_108281 | JGI IMG/M metagenome (GOLD analysis project Ga0137359, IMG submission 108281) | Vadose zone soil microbial communities from Angelo Coast Range Reserve, California, USA - Mad1_40_16 metaG | ecosystem: Environmental > Terrestrial > Soil > Vadose zone | place: USA... | reverse complement strand
TCGATACGAGACATGCGACAGGTGGCGAAAGGTTCGCCTTTAGATTCTTATCAAGGCCATGCTGTGGTCTCGTGACCCAGACGTTCATATCCACCAGTAACATATCCACGCAGTGACTCAGAGTGACTCAGACCGTCCCTTGGACTGTCCTCACATGTGGTTGGATTTTGTTGGATTTCATTCGTTCCTTCTATATGTGAATACTTGTTTAGGTGCGTGCTCCCACATATTCTGCAACTTCACCAGCTGATGCTGAGCTGGATCCTTGTGTAGGAAAGGTTGAATTGAATCAAGGGTCGAATTTTCGAAGGCCTTAAGTGATCCCTTGTCTTGTCCTCGACCTTATTCGATAGGAATAAGGTAAATCCTGAAGTTAATACTGCGCATCAACCTCCGGAAAGCGGTCGCGTGTCCACATGGTGGATGCCAGAGTTGCTCTTCATGAACGAACGAACAGCACGCGGCCCGGGATATGCTCGGATCCTTCCTCTGGTGAAGCATATGCCAGTGGACGACATCATGGTGGCTTGCGCGATTCATTTAAATATCTGGACGTATGGGACAACTGAACGTATCGGTCGATAGAATATTTTGTACTCCAGATGTGACGGATGCCAATTCACCTTCGCAGACCTTACCAAAGGTTGAGCTAATGGTGAGCACGCCTACATTGTCACAGAGTGTTCTGCAGAGAAACCGATAGCTTTATCCCCCGTGCAAGTGCTTCAGTGATCTTTGGGTCTAAACTGTTCAGCGTGTTTCGAGATCAGCCCTGATGCTTGGGCCGACTGACGAGCCATTGGTGCGCCCAAGCCGCCAGGCCAGGGGACATCGAATTGCACAATTTAATGCCGTAGTACCACTTCGAAAGTGACCACCAATGATAACCCTTGCGTGGTGCTCTGCGGGATTGGGCTAACCCTGTATATACGCGTTTGGAACTCCCTCCTGTGGCGTAGTGATGGAATAAAAATACAACATTACGGACAGCAAACTCCATAGAACGGTGACACGATACGTAACAATTCAATCTGCTGTAAGTTAGTAAAGCCAAGTCAGCCGTGCCAACGCCATCTGCCAAACGCCGCGACTCACGCTCTTCGAGAAACCACACCTGATTCCTTCCATCCCAAGCTGCCCACAGTTGAAGCTGTCCCGGGGACGGTCTTTCTCTGGGGACTTCAACAACGAGAAGGGTGCCACGAAGCCAGACTCTGTCAAAGAGACTCGAGCGTCAGAAGGATAGCCAGTGGGGTGTGTGATGACACATACTTAACTCTCTGATTATCATGATCCTCGCTATCTGGCAGAAACTCGATATCCCAAAGCTGAGGTTTTTCGACGCCAACGAGAGGTGTTCCGTCTTGTGGAGTATGCTCAAATCCGACGTAGGTATTGGTCCATGGTGATCGAATAGTCCATTGGTCGTCGTCCTGCTTCTCTAAGATCCACTGGGGGGTGCCGTCACGGTGGATGTGAGTGAACGGTGGATGTGAGTGAACGCCTATCGAAGTTGAATACTGCCTTAAATACAGCTTACACTTTGATTACTTCCATTGTGGGACTCCCATCCAAGGACGGACTTGGCGTCACCGCCGGACATATCGATGGCCAGCCCATTTTCCTCGTTCGTGACTTTGTAATGTTTGCCCGACGTGATAGACATGCTGCGATGGGAACAGTGTAATCTTATTTCAGTTATGTGGTTACCATATTAAGGGGTGTCGATCCTGGTCTCGTGACCCTCTGTAGTTCCTCACATGATTGATAGGTGTCACGCGTCCTCGCGTCCAACACAGACTTTTTCTATAACTTTTTTTTTTGGTGAAAAGTCTGCTTTGTATGTGGTGCGTCTAAGTAAACTTCAGCAGAGGGTAGTCACAGTACTTACAAGCAAGTTTACATTACTTAATCAGGTATAAAGAGTCGATAGGATGAATCTTGGAGGCTTTGGTCGTAGTCGTGAGGTAAAAGTCGTGCACCAGCCTCCGGAAAGCAATCGCGTGCCTGCATTAGTGATGTTAGAGTTGCTTTTGCGGGGCGAGAACTACGAAGACAGTTCTCAGAAGATCGCTGCGTGGTAGAGATTATGCACATCATATATGACAACTTGCGCGATTCATTTTACTCTAGTAATACCTAGTACTAGATACTCTGAGTGATCCGAATGGCCTGTGCAAAGTCCCCGTTCACTACTCTCGACTCTTGGTATCGCAGGTTCGAAAAGTCAGGGAAATCAGTTTCCACTGCACCGGTCCATCGTAGATGTTGGTGGCACGATCTCAGAATTGTAGGGAGAGCGAGACAGCAGTCCATTCATACATAGGCGGATGCTGAGTGAGACCCGGACACAAGGACCTTGAAGACCCTTGGCGCCGGAAGTTGGCATGCCTCGAATGCTCATTATTGACAATCGATGGAAGCAAATGAACAAGCCACCAATGACAGCTCTTGCGTGGCTTATTCACCCAGCAAAAGTTTACAAGGGCGTGGCAAAGGATCAAGAATCGACCTTGCGGACAGCGAACTCTCAACTAGAGCATCAGTGACATCACCCCCGAAATAATTCGAGAATCTAGTGGGCATCTACTAGGCAAAGCAAGCCTGTCGCGTGAGTCCCAGACTCACGCTAAAACGCGACTCGCACTCTTCGAGCACCCAAATCTGATTCTCTCCACTCCAAGCTATCCACAGCTAGGTCCCAGCGCTCGGGACATCTTAGGGGGAATCAACTACGAAAGGAGTGCCAGGGATACAGAAACTGCCAAAGAAAGCAGGAGTCAAGGAGGATGATCAGTTGAGTAAGAACATATACTTACCGGTGAGACCGCTTGGTGGGTCCAGACCGTATGGTATAGTCTTGATATCCCAAAAATGAGGCGCGTCGAGGCCTACCAGACATGTTCTATCTCCTGGGAGGGTCTCAACTCTGATATACTTCTGGTTAACAACTGATCGAATAGTCCACTGTGTAGGGCCCATTGAAGCTCATTGCGACTGGATGAGGACACGCTCATCAAAGTAAGTTAGCTGAGGTTTGCTTACCTATTAGTTTTCTCCGCCGTGGGAATAAGGATGGACTTGGGTGTCGATGCCGGACAGATCTACAGCCAGCTTGAATTCCTGGGTCATTTTATAACGATTGCCGGAATTGATAGATATGTTGCAATGGGGAAAATAGTTGGAGAATAGCACGCGTTTATATGCCACCCATATCATTAAAATGTTCAGAGAGTAAATTCGTGTCAGACGATGGAAATATGGTGCAACAGAAAGCGGTCGGACGCCTGAATGGCTGATGCTAAAGTTGCCCCTCGCAGACGAGAACCACGGGGAATGTGCTAGAAACCGTCAACTTGCGCGATCCATGTTAACACCTAGGTTAGCTGGCGGTGTAACTGTCAATATTTCGGCGGGTTGTCAGAATGCGGCACCGGCAAACTCTGGGCTTAAAGGCACGTGAAACCGCCGTTCAATACGATGGCTGTGCCCGTACGTCAACTCTTGTCAATATCTGTTGACCCCAAGTTACTCTCGCCAGCTAGAAAGATTTCGAAATGTGGGTCCAGACTAAGATCGTATTAGAACCGGACTGTGTCAGTAAGCAGAGTTAGACAATAGTCCGTCATGCGGAGGTTGGATGCGGGCTCAGAAATCAATGTGACCAAAGCGGTACTACTAAGGTCTGAGCTAAGCCAGAAGAGTTTTACTGAACGAGGATGGATAGCACCTGATGAATGCCCCGATGTGGAGAATTGTGGTAAGGGATGTTGGGTCTTGCTGATATTTCTCCGAGACGATCGGCCGACGCGGCGGACAGACAACTCTTGCATCTACAAGCTTCAGTCCAGAGCGCGATAGTAATGGTTCCGAAAGACGCGTATGACTGATGCCAGTGATCGCGTTCTCGGACCCGGGCCGTCTTTGCGTTCATGTTTACGATTACGTCACGGTTTTGTGTCATCTCCGTCCCGTCCGAATCCGACCTGGATGACCTCGAGTCCAGACGCCGTGTTAAAGTCAAAGTTGAACCAAGTAAGGCATAGAAAGCCTGAGTAGCCCCAGGCATTTCGGGTCGAGGAACGTCCACGGAGTCGGACGACTCGAAATGGTTGCGGCGTGTTCCTAGAAATTAAGCGCAATCAAGAGAGAAGAAGACACGCTTGATTTCATTTCACATAGGACAGACGTCGTAGGAACGGTTATCAGCTCAAACTGTGATGGTGATGTAAATGAGGTCATGGGAAACTCGACCAACGTCGGCCTGTTGAGTTGGGGCAGTGATTAGTAACGCGAGTGGCAGGCGTTATAGCCGAATTGCCATGGGAGCAAATGCTTCATTGTTTCGTCCTGACGTCCAACTTTCTCAGGGTCGACTCTTGTATCACACGTCTTCCATGGAGCTTCTGGGCCATGCAGGAGCGAAGGCAGTTGGAAAAGGGTTGTCGATCGAGCCTATCTTTCACCAATATAGTATATCTATCAGGATGATGTTGTTGTGTGACAGAAGTCTAACATCGTGTGAGTGGGCCACATGCTAGGTTACAGTAGCCACCCTCCAGTCTCTTGGCCAATTTGAATAACCTTGCGCATACATGCGAGGTGGTGGACGATATGGAGAGAAGTACAGCCACACGATGAGGACCCGTGGGAACCGGGACGGTAATTGCGGCAAGTATGCCCGTTGCGCAAATTCTGGAGCTCCCAATTCCTGTCCTAATTTCCATTTTCCTGCCTTCCTACCGCGTTTTCCACGCAAGAAGAAAGGGAATCGCTTTCTTCACTTGGTCCTCCGTGAGGTTGCGATTCCGTTCTCGATTCTTCGCGCTGGAATATCTTTGGAATACCGATACGGACGCCTCGTCACGAGTGACCAACCCCCGTCACCATATATTTACGACTACACATACCACGTCCGGACTCGTGCTCATACCCCGCATACCCCTCCAATCATGCCAGGCCCCTCAAAAAGTGGTTCAGCCTTGTTTCTCGGCCTTGAACTCTCAACCGATCAACTTCGGGCAACGATAGTAGACGAAAATTTGGAGCTGGTTGGTGTAGAAGCTGTAGACTTCGACACCACACTTTCCGAATACCAGTGAGTTCTTTACTTCCCCCCGTTCGCAAGAGTCGGGCCAGATAGGAAAAGGTTGGGTCAGTATCGGTAGCAGGAGTTGACCCCCTGCACACTCATCAGGTCTGCCACCATAAGTCGATTTTTTTTCTTCGGCTGGTTATCGTAGTTGGCTTCGGGTGATACACGTGTTGTCCGACGTGACCATTGTTGATCTTCTGTACACTGACGGGTCTTGAGTGTGACTCAATCTGTCCTATTCCATCCGTGTCTTCACCGCACGTACGTTTGGCGTGACCAATTCTGACTTGATGTAGAACACAGGGTGGCATCTTTACTACTCCGGGAGACGCGTACACGACACCAGTGGACATGTGGGTGAAGGCTCTTGGTGAGTATTATATTTTTCCCGCGGAATCAAACTCTTCAATTCTGATGAAAATCAAATTTATCTTTGATCGGGATCGAATCTTCACCCTTTGAATTTCTCCTTTCCCTTTTACCTGTCTGCCTAGATTTTCTCTTGGAGGAAATCAGCAGGAACCATGAAGTCTCAAGGATTAAGTCAATTGGTGGAGCAGCTCAGGTGAGAACCGCGTCCGCGTCCTTCGCGTTCAATGCAGAGATCTTTATTCAAGATCGCTCATCACGTGATCACAGCCCGCCCTTGTTTGGTGGAAATCAACGCCTGTGTCTAACTTCCCTTCTCTCGACTCACGGCTACCACTACACCCTCAACTGTCACCGAACACTTTCTCATTGCCAAACACTCCCGTAGCCCAGGACACGTTCTCTCACTCACATGCTCTTAGCATTGAAGCCATGCTGGGAGGACCAGACCACATGGCTGCCCGTGTCGGAACCTGCGCCAATGCGTCCCTTGTTGCCGCTCAGATACTTCGCGTCCGTGAAACTGCTCCGGAGACTTGGGCTCGTACGGGCCGCATCCAAATTGCCTCTGCCTTCCTTGCAAGTCTCATTTCCGGAACATGGATCGGCATGGGTGAGACAGAAGCATGCGCCACGGGTATGTACGTATATGCTTCCGGTGGTCAAGGTCACTGGGACGACGAAGTCGTCGAATATGTTGCGGGATCCAGAGAAGAGGCATGGCGTGTTCGCGGGTGGTTAGGAGACGTTGATGTCTCTGGTGGCGGACGTCGGGTTGCAACAGTTTCACGATACCTCATTGACAGATATGGATTCGAACCTGGTACGTCTGTTGATTTGAATCTTCGAGAATAGTCTCCTACTCATACCGTTAAGATACTATCATCGCATCCTTCACTGCCGACTACCTGTCGACCTATCTCTCCCTGGTCCCTTCGTCTTCCGATGCTGTCCTTTCATTCGGCCCTATGGATTTCCTTCTTACAAGCGCACCTCACTACCTCCCAAGTCGGCTGTATAATGTTTACCCACACCCTGCCCAGGACCCAAGCGAAAAGCGCAAGTACATTATCATGTTGACAAGCAGGTACACCGCAATATGGTTAGTTGTCGTTCCTATTTCTAATACAATATCTCCAGAAATGCGGATGTTCCTCGAGCGCTTGTTAGGGACATGTACACCAAGTCATGGAGTGCATTCGACCGCCTTGTATCTGTTGTTCCACCTGGCGGTTCCATAGGGTATGTCTTCGAACTCCCTAAGTTTTGTCCGCTAATTTACATGACTATTCGCAGGCTGGATGACAAGCTATTTAGCTTTTGGCTCCTTCAAGGTGACAGCCACCCACTATCGCATGTTAAAGGGATTTTCCGCTTCGAGACAGGCGTGAAAGTGAACGAGTTCCGCGATCTACGTGCCAATCCTAGATGCCTAGTCGAGAGCCAGGTGCTCTCTTTCCGTGTGCGATGGGCGCGTATGAGTGCCACGGGCGCTCTTGGCGCGGCTGTAGGCCGTGGACGGGGCAGCAGTTCGCTGGTGACTAGCAGCGCTGCAGCGTCCCCTGGTCCTGGCCAGCGGACGAGCACACCGACGCTGGGGGGGTCCCCCCAATCTGGATTAGGCTTGTCGTTTGACCCGTACGACTCATCCTCGTTACCCGCACGAATACTCTCTACGGGTGCTGCAATCAATTTCCCCGCTGTTGCGTCGCTCGTTAGCGAATTATTCAATGCTCCCGTGTTTGTTCCAACGACTCAGCTTGACTCCGCTCAAATCACGCCCCACCGTAACGCACCAGCAAAAGGATACCCTGGACGCGCAGCTTTGGGCGGTGCATACGTCGCACGATGGGTTTGGGGCAAGGAACGTGGGACGGGTCGCGGGAACTTTGAGGAGGAAGTACGGCGCCTGCTTTCGAAGCGCTGGGTGAGCAGCGGCGGCACACCGATACGCACGCATGTTGGGGGAGAGACTCCGGGGGGAAGTGGCGCCAACACACCTTACGGTAATCGGCGTACGGGTTTCGGTGCAGCAGTTCTCGAAGAAGAGGAAGAGGACGCACTCGAGGAGATGGAGATTCTCAGCGGGGACGAATTTGGTGAGGGGGAAGTCGCGACCCGCTTACGTACTGAGACAGGGTCGAGTACGACAACGACCGCGACCACAACTGCGACTGGCACGAGCTCAAGTGGTGCCCTCCCTTCGACAACGTTCACGACTCCCGAAATTGGAACGGCCACTTCAGGCTCAGGTGGCGAAGGTACAGCTTCAGGCACAACTGCGACGCTTATACCGGTTATGGCCCTGCCAACGGGCGAAGCTGAAACGCAAGCCGGGCTGGCAAAAGTCGCGGAGCCAGACATCGATGCGTTCATGGCATACGCGGCGATCGTACCCGAGTATTGTCGACTAGAAGGGATGCTGGTGAAGGCGATGGTGTGAAGGACCGTTGTATTGTATTCTTGCTCTGACCTGCTCTGCTTGCTTGCGAGGTTCTCATCGCGTATTCATCCAAGAACACCGAAAAGAAAAGGGATGGGGTCATCTACTATACATACCCATTGCATATTCACCCTCGTAGTAAAATAGTAACCTATCAAACGCTACGATCAACCCGTACGCTTGTCCTTGAATTGCGTCAATTTCAGTTGAATTTTCTGCCATGACTGGTATGGCGGGAATACCCGAGTCGGCCCTCGCTTCTCCTCGCTTGTCTCATATCACAACTCAGGCCTTCGTCTCCGAACCGTGACGTGGAAGGACCAAGATTCCATCTTCTTGCGTTTTATATTTCTACCATTTCTCGGCCTCGTAGACCGCATATACTCACTTGTGATCCACAAACGCGATCGACCACAACCCCTGACAATGTGATCGTTTCTGACACGCTTGGACGACCACACCTTTTGTCCGCTCCAGAAAGAAACAGTTGTCATGCATGACAATGGGACATGGCCTTATTTGTGTCTTTAAACCCAAGCGTAAATTCATGCTTAAATTGCTTCTGAAACCCGCTGTGTCTTCACAGCGTTCTCACATGGCTAAACTCTCCGACCTTCCTGTCGAAACCCTTCTTGACATCATTGACTGTTCCCTACAGTCCTGGGATCACTCTTATGATCGGATCCTTCAACTTAACAACCTCTCACTCGTCTGCAGATACTTCCACGACGTCACCGCTCCTATCACCTTTCGCAATTATAGGCTTCAGCTACGTGAATCCCCGGGCAAGCTCGGCGCTCCAGACCCTACGTGTTTTCTCACCGGTACATCCCTCCTGACGTGGAACGAAGTCGGCTTTCGTGCTCGTCTAGCGCATCTCCGAAAAAACGCCATTTTCGTCCGCGAGCTTCGAATAATCGACTGGGGCCAGTCGTTGGGCAGGGTCTGCCTCGGGCACGAGCCCGCACCTGCGTCATTCGACCCCACATTTATGTCCGTTCTGCTCGACACTCTGGACGCACTCACCGAGGTCACTTCGGTTGTCTTTGAGGCCACGAAGCAGAAGTGCACTCAGTTTCCTGTTGAACTGTGGCATTGGCTGTCACATGTCAAGCCCACCAGAGTGTCCTTCGAAGGGTCATTCGCGTTTCCCTCTCCTCTACGGCCTTTGCCCTCCGTTCGATTGATATCCATTTGCGCGAGTGCTGAAGCTTCCAGAGTCATACAGGCGAGTCTTCACTTGCCCTGTTGGAAGGGATGGATCATTGACATCGTAGCAGGCCGTACGTCCTGCGCTCCTCGATATCAGCATTGAAGCCATGGGTCAAAGCGATCACTGTTTCAAATATTTTTTCCGACCGTATCCCTCCTTGAAACAGATGGATATCAAATTCTGTTACTACGGCGATCGGCTTCCGTGTGGCTACTTCGATTTCATGTCGTACCCTGAAGACGCTGGACTCTCAATACAAGTGAAGGTCCCCGACGCCGAGACATATATCGAAGCACCAGTGAGTGTAACCTGCGCCGTGAGAGCGGCCGCCTCTAATTGCCTTAACAGGGAGCATGGGCGGCAACAGAAGAACATGTGAGTCAAGTATTCATCGACGATTTCGCGATGTATGATGTCCGTCGCGACGATGGGTCGGACATGCTCTTCATTTCGCGCGCGCCGCCTGGACGGAGTATAGGGGTACGTGAGCTTCACCTACCGGAGGCAGACGAGGACAAAGAGGCGGTGCTTGGGTTCGAGCAGGCCGTACTTGCTGCGTTGCCAGAATACCAACTACTCAATGGACCGATTGATGCCGCCTTTTGGGACAACCTGGACGCTGTATTCAGGAAGGTATACGCGCAAACCTTCGAGGCATTAGCCACGTAGTTGAGTCTCCCGTTGCGTGGTGGCTGAGCCAAACGGAGGTAGTCCCACATCCCACTTCCTTACCGGATCAGTCCCCTCACGGGTGTAACGACAATCTTCTGGCCATCTGATTAGTCACACACGTGTCCCCTTCTCTCCGTCATGAATACGATCTCTCGGTTTCGAGATTTTCAATAGGCTACCGACCGTCTTAATGGTAAACGTCCACCGGTAGAAGTAATACCATAATATTTTTCATGTTCCAGGCATCGTTACTGCTATTTTCGCATATTTTTTATTCTTAATTCCTCCACTGGCACGTGATGCAATTTCTGAAGATTGAAGATTCCTTGAGATTCCTTCCTGCACGATGCAAGATGACGATCAAAATCTCACCAGATCTCACCAGATCTCACCCCTCCATATGATTTTACTCTCTCCAATAAGAAATTTCAGCCAGAAATAGAGCCCGCACATGATCGTAGACCGTGTGACATGAATTGAATGATATTAGTACGGACGTCGGACGCACCTTCCTTCACTCCTTTTGGCTATGTCAGACGTCTCTATCTTTGTCTCCCACT
>Ga0137359_10005613_pt1 | contig 10353 bp, 13 predicted proteins | sample Mad1_40_16metaG_FD_108281 | JGI IMG/M metagenome (GOLD analysis project Ga0137359, IMG submission 108281) | Vadose zone soil microbial communities from Angelo Coast Range Reserve, California, USA - Mad1_40_16 metaG | ecosystem: Environmental > Terrestrial > Soil > Vadose zone | place: USA... | reverse complement strand
GATCGTTTGACGAAACAGACGAGCTTGCTGATGTCGTCGATGACGAAATCGACTTCCCGCTATCGCCGAATGGCGACCTCGACTTCCACCTCGTCAAACTATGGTGGGGCATCCGAAACTGCCTTGTACGTCTTTCATTCAGCACTCCATTTTTAAAATCTCATTTCGATATAATGACTTACAGCCTCTTGAGCCGTTTAACTGGAAAATCTTCCAGCCGCGCGACCGCAAAACGCTCTCAGGCGTCGCGGTACACAACCTCACCTACGGTCGACAAAACAACATGTTCCTCATCTGTAAGACCCTCTTGAACTTCCATGACACACCCGCTTACCCCTCCTTTTTATGTAGTCTCGCCAAAAGAGACGGACGAGTACAGACGCGAAGAGCTCGGCACATGGACCCACGAGCTCAAATGGCAGCGCCGCGCGCTCGCGGACGACCCAGCGTGGTACTTCAACCGCCTCGTCGCGCTCTGTGCCTTCGCGTGGCTCGCCTCGCTCATCCCTGGCACGCTCGACGTCCTCTCAACCGCTGGGCTCGTCCTTGTCGCCGTCGTGCGGTGGGCACGTGAGCTCCTCCTCGCCTTACCCGAGCACGCACGAACGCGGTCGTTCTGAGCCTGAGCGTATATCCTTATTCCCACACATACTGCTACACCACACCAAAACTAGCCCACCCCTTCTTGTCCTCCTTATCTTCGATTCCCACACAACTTGCTACGGAAAGGAAAACAAAAGCAGAAGCCCTAGCCGATTCGCCGTGTACTATTAGTTACTACAATATGCGCCTATTCTCTCTATGTATGCCCTTCACATTATGCCCTTGTATGTCTTCCCTTGCTATGCCTACCTTGTTGTCTTTTTGCGTCTGTTTCTATACCATACTATCGTGTTTGTGTGATGTCCGATGGGTCTTTTGTCGAACGCACTGCAAACGTTCAAGTTCTGGACCAGTGCTGATTAGGGCCACGTTAACTGCTCGGTCACCTCGTCGACCCGGCTCTGCTTCCGCTTTTTCCTTTGTGCACAGCCACCATCCCGCCCGGGTAAGGATGGAGTGTACATTGAGTAAACGTGGTACTCGCAGTGTATCTCATTTATCAAAAACCAATACCGCCGCGTGATAATGACCACTGGTCGATGGTCTCTTCCTTGTCTTCCTCTTCTACTTCCTTCGTCCGCGCCGGCGCAGCGCCACCTCTCCCCGCCTCCGTGTCGGGCCCACGCTCGCGCACCCGCCACGACTCCATGACATATTTATCCTCCGTTACGCGCACTCGCCACGCACATTCTATTCGTCCAAGGCGGCACGCTTGCATTGCATTGCGCGAGGAGAGGACCAGCACCCAATCGAATGCCTCCCACTGTATCGCCTGCTTCTGCTCGCGGAAATCCCACATCCCATATCCTTTTTTTTTTCAAATCTGCCAGTTGCGCGCGCGATGTGAGGATCGCACTTTGCTGCCGGCCGGTGTAGAGATCGAGCATGGGGTTGGAGGTACTGGCGTTAGTGGAGACATGCCACCTTGCAGCATACAGCAGTTAAGTGTTGATGTGCAACTCATCGGCGCATCGACGCGGTGAGGGTTTATAGCTCGCAGAGGTTCACGGTTAACTCGAGCGAGTCACTCCAACTACTCGACAACTTCCTCAAACTGCTCAATCACCTCATCGACCCAGACCTCGATCTCCTCCTTATCTTCCTCCGCCGCCGCCTTCTCCTTCTTCGCAAGTGCCGCATCACCCTCCCGCGCCTCACGCTCGCGCTCGCACCTTGCCTCCGCAATATCCTCCGCGATCCGTATGCGCCACGCGTTCCATTCGTCCACGGCACGCTTACGCTGCGCGACGAGCTCCGCACTGACAGTCGTCTCTTCCGCCGCGTCCGCCTCATCAAACGCGCGTGCATACTCACGCAAGTTCCTTCGAATCGTCCGCTTCTGCTCTTTCGTCAACAGCGAGGGCGGTCGCGGTCGCCACAGGAATTGTTTGAACCTATCCAAAAGCCTCTTCTCGATCTCCTGCCCACGGAAATCCCAAATCGCGTATCCGTTTTCGATCTGCGCACGCGTAGTGTGAGTTAGTACCCTCACCTTGTCTGGTAATAAGCAACATACCACGTGTGTCCACGCGCTCGCGGCGGTCGCGAGATACCGTCCACTCGGATCCCACTCGACGTCGGTGACGCCATAATGATCTGCTACCCCGAGCTGCTGAATACCCGTTCCCCACTCCTCCTTCGGCGGGTCCTTCCTGGCCACGTCATCCGAGTTGAAATCGAGGTCCCAGAACTCGAGTTCCGATTTTGACGTCGAGCCGACGGTCGCGAGCACGACGTGGCGTCCGCGCGGGGACCAGCGGATCGTGTTGGTCGTGCGACCCGCCAGTGCGTCTACAAAAGTGTGTTCGACATTAGCGCACGTTGACACTCCAAAACGGAACTCACGTAAGAGCTTAAAGTCGTTCTTGCTGTGATCGAGCTGGTAGAAGCTCACATCCGTCTTGATCGTCACACCCGGGCCAGGGTTGCCCAAATTGGGGTCGCTACTCGAGACGATAGCAAAGCGCTCGCCTTTGGGCTCCCACGAAAAGTCCGTGACCGTATCTGTGCGCTTGCGTCACAATCTAGAGGACACTGTGTGGGACAAATACGCGACAAACCCTTGAGCTCGACAACTTCGACCGGAAAGTCTTTCTCGCACACGCGGAAAATCTCGAGGTTGCAGAAGGTCGATTTTTTCGTTTTGGTATGGCGGTCGACGCGTACGCAGAGAAAATCGCCTTGATTCTGCCAATATAGCTTACACTGAAAGAGAGTGGGAAGTAAACCCCATTGTCTCGTGCGCTAGCATGGTCATACCTCAGAGACATTGAACAAATTCTTCTGGCGGAGAACCGTCCGAGTCGGGAAGTTGAGTAGCGTGACACGCGCAGGCTGGTTAGCGACTTCAGGCGTCCAATATGCCAGCATGTTTTCCGTAGGCTTCTTCGATGTCTTTACGGAATCTTCTCGAACCTTGTCTCCAAGCGGACACCACTCAAAGTCGACCACACCCTCGATCTTGAGGCTCTTTTTCCCTTGCAAACCCATGCTCGGCAATTCGTACACGCTAATCTGTTGTCCCGGCGTCAGTCTTGCCGTATACTTATCGTCTGCGCTCCACTTGAGGGCGGGCCAGGCCATCTGCTTCTTTGAACCCTCTCCCTCAGGGAGAATAGAGGGGAACGTGCGCAAAAGATGGCCGGTCTTGATGTCCCATATAGCGATATTGTTGCCCTCATCCTCGGCAGAGAAAAAACGTGGGCCAGTGGGCATGTCCTCCGCCACAGTGATGGGGTCGTGGGACCACGTGACGAGGTACTGTTCGCAGGGCGAAAAGTCAATCAGTCGGACAAATGGGTGAAAGAAGCGGGCTTGAAGCTGGAAAGAAGGACCACCATACAAGCGGACCCCTTGTCGGTGGAGAGTAGCTACGTATGTACCGAGGGGTGACCATGAAACGTATAATTCTGTTCGTAAATTTGACTGGGAACGGCGTGGTGAGTAGAAAACGACAGGGTTCGATAGAGGGACGGAACGCACGTGGTCCTCGAAAGCCACCTCGCATTGTGAAGGACGACCGTGCCAACGTATTGAAACCTCATCACCGCGGTACGTCACATACTGATCGCGGCCCTGAAGGTCAGCCAGCCAAGCTCGGAGATGCTCCTGCGGCGCATATGACATTTCAGAAGCAGGAAAAAGTTAGCAACGCACCTTTGGGCGGTACTCCTCGCGCTGTGGATCCACATACGTCTCATCTATATCGGAAAACTTTTCGATATCGGTGAAACGATTGACGAGGAAAGAATGTTTTGTGTCGAATGGGTGTCCATTCAGCTCGTTGAGGGCATACGTGGCGGCATCTGCATTTCGGAATTCGACGAATGCATATCTATGCGAGTTCAAACGATAGCATATATGCGGGCTGGGAATGCTTCACCCATTGCTCTTGCCTGTCTTATCGTTCCATGGTACGGAGATATCGTCAGGCTTTATCGGGGCGCCTTTTCGTGTAAACTCCTTTGCGATTTTTGCCAAGAGCTTCTCGAGTTTGGTCTTGTCGATGATGGGAACGCCATCGACGACTAAAATGTGATCAAAGCCCTCCTCAAGACGGACCTTGTATCTGTCGCGAATGACTAAGGGCCTCAGCGCCGGATTAGCCGTTCAACTACGCACTTTTCTTCGATGTCTGAAAAGTCGATGCTCTCATCGAGTTCGTTTGGGATCGCCATTGTGTTTGTCGACTCGAATCGAATTTGAGGGAAAGGGAAACAACGGAATGAATGGACCGGTAAATGCCGAGCATTTTGATAGTCTTATGTAATGGACGGAACACCACCCACCGATTATTACGTTACGAGATGACATAGAAGAAGTTAACTTAGAAGTGCAATAACTTACACGTGCGTCATCAAAAGAAATGGTCAACTCGCTATATAAACTTGTACCCCCCTTCATCTCCGTATGAGGACCTTGAACCTTTCCCTCCTGCTCAATCTCGGATGCGCGCTCTCACCTTAAACTTTCTTGTTGGACTCGGGACCACCCTTGCCTTCTCCATTAACCCTGCTAAGGCTTGTCCAGGAGAAGACCAGCATGGACATGCACGACGCGCCGAGCCACAGGCCCCCCTTACTCCACCCTCACGTCCACTCGTATGGGGAGACGTCAACATCCTTCATACCACCGACAGCCATGGTTGGCTTCTCGGACATCAAAAGCCGTCCTTCCCGGAACCCAACTACAGGTGCGTATGTTTCCCACGAGCGCAAAATAAATCATGACGCCACGGGATTTAAAGTGGGGATTTCGGTGACTTTGCGTCCTTTGTGGCGCACTTGAAGAATATTGCACAAGTCCGCCTTTCTTCTAATTTCGACAACAATGACGTCACTCACGTGTGTGAAGGAGAAAGATGTCGATTTGCTATTGGTCGATTCTGGCGACCTCCATGATGGCACCGCACCCGTCACCTTTCCCATTCCCAACCTATCAGCTGACTCTTCGAACAGGTACCGGCCTTTCGGATGGATTCCCGCCTGGCGGCATCGACGCACACGATGTATATGTCCCTCCGTCTCACTTATCTCACCGTCTCGATCGTTTGACCGCGCCCAGTCCAACCAGTTCTTCGCACAACTCCCCTATGATGTTCTCGCCATCGGAAAGTACGCTTCTTTTCCGCAAAACTATCTCCTGTGCTTAGAACTGATACATGTGTGGGCTGACTCAGTCATGAACTGTACTTCTACGAGAACGCGCTCGACATGCACCAGAACTTTGCCCCCAAGTTTCCCGGCCGGTACCTCTCTTCGAACGTCAATATCACTATTACGGGCCCAGACGGCTCCCCAGTCAGCGTGCCCGTCGGAAGTCAGGAGCAACTTTGCCATGAATCCCACCAGTCCTGATTTTATGTCTTGTTCCCAGGTCGTTTCACTAAATTCAAGACGCGAAAGTGAGTTGTAGACAGCAGCGTGGTCACTGACTTATCCGCGTTTCTTGTGTAGGGGTCGCAAGGTCACGTCTCTCGGCGTGTTGTACGACTTTACCGGTAACGACTTGAATACCACCGTGCAAAAGGTAGAAGACATGGTAAAAGAAGCTTGGGTGCGTTCCACCATACTTGTTCTTGCTCACACTTACGTCTGTCCAGTTGGCGGATGCAATCAAGGATGAACCCGACTTTTTCCTTCTTGTTGGGTACGTCTCTCGAAGCCTACCTACTTTGCATGACCTGCTCTTGAAAGTTAATCGGAAGGCACATGCCCGTGGCACGCGACAATTGTGAGATCCGTATTTCTCACGACACGTGATATCGATTGAAGAGCGCCGCATTCAGGGCCTCTCGTCTTCAACGCCGTTCGAGCTGTACATCCGACCACCCCGATTCTGATTTTGGGTGGTCACACGCATATCCGAGACTGCTGTAAGCATTGCGATCGTGCGCCTTGTTATTAGTACGTACGTCTCTCATGCGTTATATAGTGCAGTTTGATGGGCGTTCGATTGCCCTCGAGAGCGGTCGGTACATGGAAACCGTTGGTGAGGAACCGTGATTACTGGTTCTGTCGTAGTCTAATGAATGTACAGGCTTTTTGAGTAGGTGGCCTGTCATCCTGTCTGTTGCACGAGACACTGGTTCACTTGTCAGGCGTGAATCTCGATCGCCGAGGTAGCACGCGGAACCTCACTGTGAATCGCCGTTACCTCGACCCCAATCGCGTCACTTACGAGGTAGCCAACGCCTCCTGTACGAGCGTCGTTTCTCTAACCTATCGCTCGTCAGTACCACACGAAACGCCGCGATTCGAACTTTGACACCTCCAATGGCCGAAATATCACCCAAGGCCTAGAAGCGCTGGCCGCCAGATTCGACCTCGATTTCAAGTTCGGCACCGCACCACAAGACTACACGCTCTCCCGGAACCCGTACCCGTCGAGTGGATCTCTGCTGAGCCTGATGGTAGATCAGGTTTTGCCGACGGTGCTGGCCGTGAACAACTCGCGGGCAAACATTTCCAATATCATCATCGCTAATTCTGGAAGCCTGCGATTCGACATCTTCATAGGGCCGTTCACGAAGAACGACCAGCTGACGGCGTCTCCGTTCGCCGACGCATTCGATTACATCCCAGACGTACCCCTGGACGTGGCGAGCGCCGTACTGCCTGCGTTGAACAGCGAGGGCGCTAACGGCCGTCGCGAGCTTGCCGAGGCGGCCGGCGAGGGCTATGCGCGTGGAGACGTGGAGGCGCAATACAGGCACTGGTTGGAGGAGATGCATGCACTAGCTGGACAGCAACGTCGTGCGGCGCAACAGATGTCACTTGGATACGTAACACAAGACGTCTGTCTGCTCTCCTATCTTTCTCACGCACAGATGCCAATACTATATCTAGGCGTGTCCGGGCGTGGGAGATGACACAGTGCACACGCCACTGCCGTTCTTCGGGTCTCTAGATTTTATCGGCTCGACGCCACCCGCGGGGGACAATAGGACGACGGTTGATCTGGTCTTTGTGTCCTTTATTGGGAGTCAGGCTATAGAGGTGCTGAATGGACTACAGAATGCTAAGCAGTATACGAGTGCAGATGTGCAGTCGTACACGGGTATTCTACTGAATGAGGTGCTTGGGGTGTTTGCGGAGGCGAAGTGGAACTAAGCAGTAGTGTGTGTTATTATTTGTCCGCAACCAGATTTGGATTCGCGTTAGTTGGTGTGTGTCACCCTCATCTCTCTCTCTCTCTCTCTCTCTCTCTCTGCCTCTCTTTTTTCCTTCTGTTTTGCGTTCGCTTTTTCCTTGTTGCAAGCGTAGGCAAAACCTTTAAGCTTTCAGCTTTATCTATCTATAAAAGTACACCGCACTCCTCTCTTTTTGTTTTCGTGCGTGTCTTTTTTTTCTTTCTTTTCTTCATTTCTCTTGATCCATCTACCAACTCCACCACACTCGTTTTCTCTCTCTCACTCTCTCTCTCACATACCCTCATCCTCTAACTTGCCTTTTCTTTTCCTTTTCTATCTCTCACATCACTCTCTTTCTCCCAAACCCTCTCTCCTGCCTCTTCCCTTCGCCATCTTTACAATGGACGACGGACAGACCACTTTTGCAACTCAGTATCCTCCTTACGGCTTTGATCTTGACATGATGAAGGTTCATATCTTTCTCCGCCCCTCACTTTCCCTTTCCAACTGAACCAATCAACCCAGCGTCCTATGGATACTGTAGGTGGTCCAGATGCCAAAAAGGCTCGATGGTCGCCCAACTCGTTTGGCGCTCCCACCACGAACGGTCTCGTTACCCCTACCACCCGCGATGCGTTTGCAAACTACGGTTATGGCTCTCAGGCAAGCATCCCTCAGGCTTTCTCTAATGGCTCTCCGCCTTCAGGCTTTTCCGGGCCTCTCTATTCCACCTCCATCAACTCGTCTAGCCCAAACATGACCGGCCAGATCAGCCCTAGCACCGCGAATACCTTTGCTCAGCAGCAGGCCCAGCAACAGCAGCAGCACCACCTCCAACAGGTCCAGCAACAGCAACAGGTTCAGCAGCAGCAGCAGCAACAACAACTCAACGGTAGCGCTGGCTACGGTTTTGGCGGATACAACATGCTTGGAATGGGTCTTCCCAGCGTAGGAATGCTAGGCGGTTTCCCTTACGGTAACCAGGTGGCCAGCTTTGCCGGTGTACGCCCTATTGTTTTTTCCTGATGCGTCCGAACACGCTTACCTCGACAATAAACAGGGTTTCAACCCCCCGCGCACTCCCTCTCTCGGCATTGCGTCTCCTGGCAACTACTCGGGAGCAGCCCTTACCGCCGCTCTCACGGCATCCAATAACGCCACCGGTCGTACTGTCTATGTCGGTAACCTCCCCGCAACCGCATCCGTAGACGAACTCCTCAATCTGGTCCATTTTGGGCCCCTAGAGTCCATCCGAGTTCTCCCTGAAAAGTCTTGCGTCTTCCTCTCCTTCCTCGATGGCTCCACAGCCGCTGCGTTCCATGCTGACGCCACCATCAAAAAGCTCTCCCTACATGGCCAGGAGCTCAAGATTGGCTGGGAACAGGCGACCCCATTTCCCAGCCAGGTTGCCCTCGCTATCAGTCAGAGCAACGCAAGCCGTAACGTCTATCTCGGTGGACTTGATGAGGGAACGACTGAGGAGCAACTCCGTGATGATCTCAGTCGCTTTGGCCTCATTGACCAGGTGAAGATTGTCCGTGACAAAAACATCGGATTCGTCCACTTCCTTAGTATCTCTATTGCGACGAAGGCAGGATTCATTTTCTTTCTACTCAGGTATTATTTAATTGAATATTATTTTAGATCGTCAACACGTTGCCCACGGAACCTGCATGGGCTGGGAAGCGTGTCAATTATGGCAAGGACCGTTGCGCGTATATTCCCAAGTCTCAGCAAGCGGCGGCACAGGCGGCACAGGCTGTGGCGGCTCAGTCGCTCGTGGCACAATCCGCGGCGGTTTCACTTAGCCCGATCAATACTAATGTCGGAGGCTTTGGCGCGTTCGGACCTTATTCGCCGTTCGCGACCGAAGGATTCGGAGTTCCCGGAAGCGCCAACAGAACCGTATACCTTGGAAACATCCACCCAGAGACGTCAACCGAGGACCTATGTAATGGAATTAGAGGTGGTGTACTACAGAGTATACGATACATGCAGGACAAACACATTGCGGTGCGTTTTCTCGGAAAAGAATTTAACATATGGTTCATTTTGTGCACACCAGTTTGTTACGTTTATCGACCCTGCTGCAGCCCTCACTTTCTTCCACGCCGCGTCCTATCAGGGACTGACATTGAATAACCGTCGGCTCAAACTCGGATGGGGCAAGAACGCCGGGCCGCTTCCTCCACCACTTGCCTTGGCAGTCCACGCTGGGGCAACGCGTAACGTCTACATTGGCAACGTCGAAGACTTTGAGACGTTCTCAGAGGACAAGTTGAAGCGCGACTTTGGTGAATACGGCGACATCGAACTCGTCAATTTCCTCAAGGAGAAGAACTGTGCATTTGTCAACTTCACCAATATCAACAACGCCATCAAGGCCATCGAAGGTATCAAGAATAAACCAGACTACGCCAATCTCAGGATCGCGCATGGCAAAGATCGTTGTGCGAACCCGCCTAGGTCTGGCTCGCAAGGTGGTGGTGCCATGCGACGCACGGCTTCGGGTAACGGCCCAATTTCTGCCGTGCCCGTCCCAGACGACCAGGAATTATTCCAGGTCCCGGTAGACGGCTCTTCTATGAACGATGTTGATCATTCTGGTGAGGTCGGTCCCGAGCTCGTTGATGTGCCCGCGGAGGTATAAAGCCGTGACATAAGATGACGTCGGCTTGTGCCCGCTGGTCTTTCAAACGAAGATACCCCCCTTCTCCTGGCCTGGACTGAAAATCATATATACACACACATAGCTCACGCACGGTCTTCTGATGAGTTTGGATCGGTCGGTGGACGGTTGTAAATGGAGAGCGAGCCTGCCCCCCCCTAATAAGTTTGTCTTCGACGCCGACGGGGTCGCTTTAAAGGAGAGAGAGTATGTCGGTTCTTTCCGTTCTCCATAAATCTATCGAATATCGTTATTCCCTTTCCCCTTCGCCGTCGTTTCTCTTTTCCGATTCTTTCTTTCTGTCAGATTGTGTTGCCTGATATGTCTTCACCCTTCTTCCCTCGCTCTCCTCACCTCGCTCGTCATACCATATCCGTATCGTATCGTATCGTATCATATTAACAATACGTAGCTCTCTGTCCCTCTCTAACAACTGACAAAGTGCATTTTC
>Ga0137359_10005605_pt1 | contig 10360 bp, 8 predicted proteins | sample Mad1_40_16metaG_FD_108281 | JGI IMG/M metagenome (GOLD analysis project Ga0137359, IMG submission 108281) | Vadose zone soil microbial communities from Angelo Coast Range Reserve, California, USA - Mad1_40_16 metaG | ecosystem: Environmental > Terrestrial > Soil > Vadose zone | place: USA... | reverse complement strand
TATCTCGCGGGTATTGCAGGATGGCAGCACCGAATTGCGATCGGGTCTGCTCGCTCGCGCCGACGGCGGCGTCCTGTACGTGGATGAAGTCAATCTGCTGCCGGATCACATCGTCGACCTTTTACTGGACGCGGCCGCCAGCGGCTGGGTCACGGTCGAACGTGACGGTGTTTCCGCCGGCGAGGCGGCGCGGTTCATCCTGGTGGGCACCATGAATCCAGAGGAAGGGGAGCTGCGGCCGCAATTTGTCGATCGTTTCGGCCTTTGCGTGCAGGTTCGCGGTCTCGCGGCGCAGGAGACCCGTATTGCGGCGATCCGCCAGCGGCTGTCGTTCGATGATCTGCCCGAGAGCATCATCGAGGCTGTGCGGCCGGAAGAGCAGGCGCTGCGCCGGGGAATCGTTGCGGCGCGCGAGCGGCTCGCCGCGCTCTCCATAACGGACGCCCACCTATCGGTCGTCGCGGCGCTCTCGGTCGAGCACCAATTGGACGGGATTCGAGGCGATCTCGCCATCATCAGGGCCGCGCGCGCCTTGGCGGCGTGGCAAGCTGCGTCCGAGATTCGCGACGAGCATATCCGCCGCGCCGCTGATCTCGCCCTGTCGCATCGAACGCGCCAAAAGAAATCCAAGGCTCAGCCGCGCGCGCGCCCGAGCCTCGAGCCGCCGGATCAAAATCGAACCCCGGCGGACGGCGAGGCGGCGCATGCAACGGGCGCGGCGCCGGCCCCGGCGCATCTTGCCGAGAGTCCGCGGCTGCGAATGGCTCCTCCCGGTCCGGATCGCGGCCCCGTACGTTTGATGACGGATGTGGTCGATCGCGAGGGAGCCGGCCGGCGCCGCGCGGAATCGCCGGGCTCGCAACGCGTAATCGGCGCAATTCCGTTCCAGCACACCGGTACCCTGGCCATGCCGCAGACTTTGGCGGCTGCAGCCAGGCGGGGGGTTCGCGCCGGAGAGCAGGGCGTCAGGCTTGCTGCAGCCGATCTCATGCAGCATGAACGCCGCGGACCCGGGCTCTGCCACGTGCTGTTCCTGGTGGACGCCAGCGGGTCGATGGCGACGAAGCGCCGCCTGGAAGTGGCGAAGGGCGCCGCGCTGGGGTTGCTGACGTCGAACTATCAGCGGCGCGACGAGGTTGCCCTCATGGTTTTTCGCGCCGAGGGTACGGATCTTGCGCTGCCGTTTACACGTCATATAGCGAGCATAGAGCAGGCACTCCGCGACGTGCCCACGGGCGGACGAACACCGCTCGCGCGCGCGCTGCTCGACGCGGCGCGCTTGATGCAAACACGCGAGCCTGCCTTGCTGGTGCTGCTCACCGACGGACGCGCCAACGTCAGCCTCGACGGCGGCGATCCTTGGGAGGAAGCGCTCGCCGCCTGCTCGGTGCTGCAGGCAGCATGCGCCGGTGCGCTGGTCATCGATTGCGAGCCGGGGCCGATCGTGCTGGGCCGCGCGCGGGTGCTTGCCCAGGCGCTCGGCGCCGAGTGCGTTGCGCTCGATGCCATGGATGCGACGGCGCTCACGCTGCGCATCCATGGCCGCCTCGAGAGCCTGTGAGCATCATTCTCGCACTGCTGATCGACCGCTTGTGGGGAGAGCCGCCGGCGCGCATGCATCCGGTCGTATGGATGGGGTATTACCTGAGGCGCGCCGGATGCGGTTTGCCGGATCGCGGACCCCGGACGGCACTCTTTCTCGGTGCCGCGTATTGGCTGGCCGGCGCGGCGCTCGTCGCAGCGGTGTATGGATTTGCCGATGCAGAGTCTGCAAAGCTGCCGGCGTGGCTGGACATCATACTGACCGCGGCGCTCCTGAAGCCGCTGTTTGCCCTGCGCCTGCTGCTGAGCGAGGTGGGCGCCGTCGAGAGCTCGCTGGCGCAAAGCGTCGAGTCCGGCCGTGCGCGCCTGGCTCACATCGTGAGCCGCGACACCACGAACCTGGATTCGGGCGAGATCCGCGAATCCGCATTGGAATCGCTGGCGGAGAATCTTTCGGACTCGGTCATCGCGCCCCTCTTTTGGTTTGCTCTGTTCGGCCTGCCGGGTGCGGCGGTCTATCGGTTCGCCAACACGGCGGATGCCATGTGGGGTTATCGCGGACGGTGGGAATGGGCTGGAAAATTTGCGGCGCGGGCCGATGACCTGTTGAATTTGATACCTGCGCGGGTGACCGCGATCGGCTTACTCTTGGCGGGCCCAAACCGGATATCGCGAATGCGGCGGCTGCCGGCTGAAGCGGCACGCACGGCGTCGCCCAATTCGGGCTGGCCGATGGGTGCTCTGGCTCTGTCCCTCGACGTTCGGCTGCGCAAGCCGCAAGTTTATGCGCTGAATGCGAATGGGTCCGCTGCCTCGGCGGCGGACACGTCGACGGCGCTGCGCCGGGCGCAGGCAACCGCGTGGATCGTCGCGGCTCTATTGGCGGTGGGAATGCGATTTCTGCCGGGTGCCGGTCATGCCTAGCCTGCATCCCGTGCACGGCGGCACTGATTCGCTGCCGGATCCACGCTACGATTTTTCGAGCAATGCCAACCCCTTGGGGCCCTGTCCGTCGATACTCGCCGCGGTGCGCAATGCGGATGTGACTCGATATCCCGATCCCAGCTACACGCAGCTTCGCGCCACCTTGGCGGTCCATCACCGGACGGCACCGGAGCGAATCGTGGTGGGTGCCGGCGCCAGCGAATTGATCCTGCGGTTGATCTCGCGCATCGACGGGTCGATTCAGCAACTCGCGCCGACGTTCTCGGAGTACGCGCGCGGAGCGCGACTGGCGGGGCGGAAGTTGATCTCGGCACGTTCGCAGGCCGCGTTCCTGCGCGCCCAATCCGAGCATCCGGGTCTGGGGTTCCTCTGCTGGCCGAATAATCCGACCGGTGATCTTTGGTCTCCGGAATTCGTGTCCGCTGCCGCGGCCGCCGGACCCCTCGTCGTGGACCTGGCCTACGCGCCCCTCTGCGATGCGGGCCATGCAGCCGCCATCGAGACGGCGGCCGCCGGCGCGTACCGTATGTATTCTCCGAACAAGGCATTCGGCCTGACGGGCGTGCGCGGCGCGTACTTCATCACCCCGAGAATCGATCGGCGCCTTGCCGACGCGGCGCCGAGCTGGGTGATAGGGCGCGACGCCGTCGCATTGCTGGAGTCCGCCACAGAGCCTCGGGCGCGCACGTGGCTTGCCCAGGGGATCCCCCGGGTGAGGCGATGGCGCGAGCGGCTGGCGGGTTCGCTGCGCCGGCTCGGGTTGCCCGTGCGCGAGAGCCCGGCGACCTTTCTTCTGGCGAAGGTCGGCAATGGCGCGCGGATCGCCGCATACCTCCGGAGCCATGACGTGCGGGTTCGCGACGGCAGCTCGTTCGGCCTGCGGCAGTGGATACGGTTGAGTGCGCAGCCCCCGGCCGCGCAGAAAGCCTTGCTTGCGGCGCTCGAGCGGGCGCTGTGACTCGGCGCAACGTGCCTCGGATCGTGATCGCCGCCGCCGCATCGGGCGCCGGCAAGACGACGATTGCGGCCGGACTGATCGCAGCCCTGCGCCGGCAGGGTTTGGTCGTTCAGCCGTTCAAGTGCGGTCCCGACTATATCGATCCGAGTTATCACGAACGCGCCGCCGGGCGGCCCTGTCGAAATCTCGATGCTTGGATGCTGGATGCCGCGCAGCTTTTGCAGGGATTCTCCCGCGGGTGCCGGGATGCGGATATCGCGGTGATCGAGGGAGTCATGGGTCTCTTCGACGGCAGCAACTGGCACGACGAACACGCATCGACGGCGCAGATCGCGAAGCTCCTGGGTGCACCGGTCGTTCTGGTCATGGACATTGCGGGCGCGGCACGCAGCGCGGCGGTCACCGCACTGGGTTGTCAGCATTTCGACCGCGACCTGGCCTTGCGAGGGGTGATTCTGAATTTTGCCGGGTCCGAGGGTCATGCGAAGGGCTGTGCCGAGGCGATCACCACGATCACCGGATTGCCCGTGTTGGGCTGGCTGCCTCGCGATTCCAAACTGCAGATTCCGGAGCGGCATCTGGGGTTGGTACCGGGCGGCGAACATCTGGACTCGAGCTCGCTGATTGCCGACATTGCCGATGCGGTCGCCCAGCGGTTCGATCTCCCGGCGGTCATGGAAATTGCTCGAACGGCCGCCGGGGTGGCGGACCTCCCGGCACCCGCGCGCGCCGTGCCTCACCGGCCCGCCGCCCGCCGCCCCGTGATCGCGGTCGCGCGCGACGACGCATTCTGTTTCTACTACCCCGAGAATCTGGAGCTGCTGACGGAGGCCGGCGCGGCGATCGAATTCTTCAGTCCCTTGAAAGGCGAGCAACCCAGTCCCGACGCGGCCGGCGTCTATCTGGGCGGCGGTTATCCCGAGTTGCACGCCTCGGAACTCGCATCGAATGTTGGGTTGTGGCACGCATTGAAGGAACTACGGGCTCGCGACGCGCCCATCTTCGCCGAGTGCGGCGGTTTCATGGTGCTCACCCAGGGCTTGATCGATGGCGAGGGTCGCCGCTGGCCGATGGCGGGCCTCATTCCCGGCGTGGCGCGCATGACCGACAAGCTGGCGGCGCTCGGGTATCGGCATGCTGCCGCGCTGCATCCCAACTTGCTGGCCGAGGCCGGCGAGGAACTGCGTGGGCATGAATTCCGATACAGCCGTTGGGTCTGCGATGAACCGATTGCCGGCGATGCCGTTGCCTGGCGGGTTCGCGGCACGCGGGCCGAAGCGCCCGCCGACTCGGGAGGATTCGTGAGCGGCAATCTGCTCGCGAGCTATTTGCACGTCCATTTTGCGCAGCGCGCCGGCATCGCCGGCCGGTTCGTCGAAAAACTGGGAGTCAGTCGGACTTAGGTCCATCTGCTGCGACGATGGCCCCAAGTCTGACAGGTTCCCTGCCGCGGAACGGTGCCTGAGTCATCCCGGGAGGCGCCGGGCCGCTGTCATTTCAATCGCAAAGGGCACCCGGCTACCATCAGCCACGCGTCGTCTGCCGCCGCGGCCGTCAGCTGCGCCAGGGTACCGGCAAGATCCCTGAACCGACGCGCTGGAGGGTCGGTGGGGACCAAACCCCAGCCCAATTCGTTGCTGACGATGACGCTCGGCCAGGGTGCGGCTTTGAACGCCGACAACTGTGCGCTCCACGCGGTAGTGATGGCCGTGTCCGAATCGGCGAACCGTGCGCCGGCCCACAGCGTCAGACAATCGAGAATCACGCCGCTCGGAGGCGGTGCGAGCGCCGCCAGACTCGCAGACACATCGGCCGGCGCTTCGAGCGTACGCCACGCGGGCCGCTCGGCGCGATGACGGCGCACGCGCTCCAGCATTTCCGGGTCGCGCGCATCGGCGCAATAGGTGGCGACGAAAACAGTGCCGCTTCCCCAAACCTTGGCTTGCTCGACGGCCCGTCGACTCTTGCCGCTGCGCACGGGTCCGGTGATGAAGGTCAGCTCACCCATGATTGCGGCCTGGCTGATGCGCACCGAGATGCCGACGGACCTGGCGGAGACGATCGGCAACGGAACTCTTCACCAGATCGACGAGCCGGAAGCCGCAGTCGAGATAGGCGCGCCGTATGTGCGCGCTCAGGGCTTGCGCCTCGGCGAAGGATTGCGGCCGCTCGTCATCGTTCACGAAGATCTCTCGCCACGGGGGGGCGAAAAAAACCACCGATGAGTACGCGCGCGCCGCCGCCCGCCAGGCATCGGGCGCGCCATGCCCGCCGTGGCTCAGGTAGCCGATCAGGTCGGGCAATCCGCGATCGAAGAAACATCGTCCATGCTGCACATTGCCGGTGAGTTGGGCATCCGTGCGCCGGCTATCGGCGATCTGGGCCAGCATTCGCCGGCTGCATTCCTGCGCGAAGGCCGGAAGATCGCCCCAGGGAACGAGACGGCCCGCTCGAGCCAACTGTTCGCGTATCAACACTCTCGAGGACTCCCGGTGGCAGATCTCGCCCGATTCGGCCAGCGCCTCGAGAAGCGTGCTCTTGCCGGATCCCGGTCCGCCCGCAATCACGATACGCTGGAGCGGCACGCAGTCAACGAGCGAAACGTCGGTTTGCGTCAAAGGCACAGGTACCGCCTGATCGGCTCCAAATTCACGTGCGCGGCGAGATGCTCCGCCATGGCGCCATAGACGGCGCTGCGCTGCTCGGCCCACGGTATCGGGTGCGGCCGGTGCGCTTGCATACCGGCCGCGGCGGCCACCTGCGCCCGTATATGCGGCGATTCAAACCAGCCATGCAGGTAGGTACCCCAGACGTTCCCGAGACGCATGCCTTCGGGCCGCGCTCCCGCTTCATCGCGAACCGTCTGGAGCGGTTCGACGGCGGAACGCGCGCGCGTGACACCCATATGGATCTCGTAGGCCCGCCATTCGCGGCCGCCGCAGCTCGCGGTGACCTGACGAAGCGTCTTCGATGGACTGAACTCCGTGTCGGCCGGCAGCAGTCCAAGGCCTCGTTCGGTGCCCGAATCGCCGGCCTGCCCCGCCTCATCGCTCAGTGACCGGCCGAGCATTTGAAATCCACCGCACACGCCGATGATGAGCGCGCCGCGGTGAAATGCTGCGATGATGGCGTCCTCCAGTCCGCTCGCCCGCAACCAACGCAGGTCGGCGAGCGTATTCTTGGTTCCGGGCAGCACGATGACTCGCGCCTCCTGAAGCTGCGGGGCCGTGGTCACCCATCGCACCTGGACGCCGGTATCCGCCCACCAGGGTTGACAGTCGGTCAGATTCGACAGGTGAGGGAAGCGTACCCAGGCCATGACGTCCCCGGTTCCGCGGACGGCATCATCGCGGGACAGACCGTCTTCTTCCTCGGGCTGCAGATCGGATCGAAGGGGCAGGGTGCCGAGCACCGCAAAACCGGGAGCGTGAGACTCGATCCACCGCTGCGGATTTGAAAACAGCGCCAGGTCGCCGCGAAACCGATTGATGATGGCGCCCAGCCCGCGCGCGCGGTCGGCCGGCGGGAGCAGGTTCCATACCCCGGCGAGCTGGGCGAATATTCCTCCCCGGTCGATATCCCCGACGAATACCCATCGACCGTTCAAGTAGCGGCACGGCCGTAAATTCACGAGGTCGCGGTCCAGCAAGTTGAGTTCCACGGGACTGCCGGCGCCCTCCATCAGCAAGACGTCACACCGCTCCCGCCAGCCGTCGAGGACTTCCGTGACGGTCTGCCAGAGACGGTCGAAGTGCCGATAGTACTCGGCCGCGGCACAGTGTCCTTGCGAGCGGCCCAACACGATCACTTGCGATCCCTGGGCCCCGCTCGGCTTGAGCAATATGGGATTCATCTCCACCGTCGGGATCAGACCGCAAGCTTCCGCTTGCACGCCCTGGGCGCGTCCGATTTCGCCTCCGTCGAGCGTGACCCATGCGTTATTGGACATGTTCTGGGCCTTGAAGGGGGCTACACGAATTCCTTGACCGTGAAGCCAGGCGCCGAGCGCGGTTGTGATCCAGCTCTTTCCCGCGCCGGAGCCTGATCCAAGAATCGACAAGGCCTTCATCAGATATTCGGCACGGAAACCCGGGCCGCGAGGCCGGGGAGGAAGTGCTGCTCCTTACATCGAATTACCACTGTATTGCGTAATCTATCAGACGCCCCGAGAGATCGGCGCGGTTCCGGCTTGCCAATCGCTTTTGCGGCGGTTAGCATCGTCGGCGAAGTTGTCAGGTGCTTCGCTGCCTTCTCGATATCGATCGTGAATGTCGGCAAGTGAAACGGGAAGCCGGTGCGCGTTCCAGTCATTCACTGGAACCAAACCCGGCGCTGCCCCCGCAACGGTAAACGAGCAAAGACGATCCGAGAGCCACTGCGTGGGACGCGGGAAGGCGGTCGCCGGCATGATTCACATGCGCTCGTGAGTCCGGAGACCGGCCTGACGATGATGTCTGCGAACGTCGCGGTGGGCGATTGGTACGTTGCTGTGGGGTCAGCGGTGCACGGCACGAACGCCGCTGCATCCCTCGTACCTCTCGAGCGATTTCACCTTCCATTCCCGCTCGCTGGTCGCATGGGGTTGCGCGTCTTCGCCCTTGGCGAAGCGAGGGAGGTGTCGTCTTGGGTGAAGCGAATCGTATTCCTGTGACCGTGCTGACCGGCTTCCTGGGCTCCGGCAAGACCACCCTTCTGAACCGCATCCTCACCGAAAGCCACGGTCAGCGCATCGCCGTCATCGAGAACGAGTTCGGCGAGATCGGCGTCGATCAGGAACTCGTGATCAACGCCGAGGAAGAGATCTTCGAGATGAACAACGGGTGCATCTGCTGCACCGTGCGCGGCGACCTGATCCGCATTCTCGGCAATTTGATCGCTCGCCGGGACAAGTTCGATCGCATCGTGTTGGAGACCACCGGCCTCGCCAATCCCGGGCCGGTCGCGCAAACATTTTTCGTGGACGAAGGAATGAGCGCGGAATTCGCGCTGGATGGAATCGTGACGATGGTGGATGCGCGGCATTTCGATCAACAGCTCATCGAGAGCGAGGAAGCGCGCACGCAAGTGGCGTTCGCCGACGTCATCGTCTTGAACAAGACTGATTTGGTCGGCGGTACCGATCTCGACGCCCTGGAGCGCAGGGTGCGCGCCATCAACGCCCTGGCGCGAATCGTGCGCGCGGACCCAGCCCGGCAGGCATCGGTTCCCATGAGTTCCGTGCTCGGTATCGGCGGGTTCGATCTTGCGCGGGCGCTCGAGTACAAGCCCACCTTTCTCGAGCCCGAATATCCGTTCGAGTGGGTGGGAGCCTACGATCTCGCCGAGGGAGATTACACCCTGGTGCTTCAGGATGGACCGGATCCCTCCATGAAGATCGTCGTGTGCGAGGCGCTGGCCTCCGACGAACTCGATCCGGTCAAGGCGGCGGAGCGGGTATTCGCCCTGTTCTCCGGCGCCGCTCCGCTCGATGCCCCCGGCGCGGTGATCGAGCCGCAGGTCCGCTCGCGGCTTCTCGACCTGCCGAGGGGCGCGGAAACCCGGTTCGTGCTGCGCATAGCGACGCGGGGCACCTACTGGCTCTTTACGCAGCACCTGCCCGAGGAGTTCGCACTGAAGCTCGAGGATGGCCGGGATGCGCAGCCGGCACCGCGCGTGCAAAGGAATTTCGATCCCGGGCACTCTCATGATGAGCGAGTCGGCTCGTTCAGCCTGGAGACGGATCGGCCGGTCGATCCCGAGCGATTTCAGGCATGGCTCACGTCGACCCTGCAAACGCAGGGCACGCGGCTGTACCGCATGAAGGGTTTTTTGAATTTCAGGGGTATGAACGAGCGAATCGTCATTCAGGGCGTGCACATGGTCGTGGATACCAGCACGCTCGGGCCGTGGGGTGATCGGCCGAGGAGAACGCAACTGGTGTTCATCGGGCGTGAACTCGACCGGGACCTGCTGACGCAGGGTTTCGACGCGTGCCTGGACCGGGCAGCGTGACGCCGTTCAGGGCGCGCCTCATCGCGCTGTACACGGTCCTGATTTGCGCGAACATTGCCGCGGGCATCTGGGCGTTCGTCCTCTTTCCCGGCGACTCGGTGAAACTCGGCACCGCGTTGCTGGCATATAGCTTGGGCCTGCGCCATGCGGTCGACGCCGATCACATCGCCGCCATCGATAATGTGACCAGAAAACTGATCCAGGACGGCAAACGGCCCATCACCGTCGGCTTTTTCTTCGCGCTGGGGCACTCCACCATCGTGCTGATCGCGGCCGGACTCATCGCATTCGCCGTCGGCGCGATGGCGCGCTTCCGGAGCTTTTCTCAAATCGGCGGCGTGATCGCGACCGCAACCTCGGCTACCTTTCTGTTTGCGATAGCAGCGATGAATTTGCTGATACTGCGTTCCGTTTGGCAGCGCTTTCAGACGGTGCGCAGGGGAGGCAAGTACTCGGCTGACGACCTCGACGCCCTGTTGGGCGGCCGCGGTCCGCTGTCGCGCGTGTTTCGGCCGCTGTTCGCGCTGATTCGCCATGGCTGGCAGATGGCGCCGCTCGGCTTCCTGTTCGGGTTGGGTTTCGACACCGCCACCGAGGTCACTCTGCTCGGGCTTGCGGGCGCCGAGGCGGTGCATGGCGTTTCAATCGCGGCCATCTTGGTGTTTCCCGCGCTGTTCGCGGCGGGCATGGCTCTCATCGACACGACCGACGGAGTATTGATGCTCGGTGCCTATCAATGGGCATTCGTGAAGCCCATTCGCAAGCTCTATTACAATATGACGATCACGGGGGTCTCGGCGCTGGTGGCGATCATCATCGGAGGCATCGAGACGACCGCGCTGATCGCCCACAAGTTGGATTTGACCCGCGGCGGTTGGAAGCTCGCAAGCACTCTTGCCGAGCATTTCAATGCGCTGGGCTTTG
>Ga0137359_10005604_pt1 | contig 10361 bp, 8 predicted proteins | sample Mad1_40_16metaG_FD_108281 | JGI IMG/M metagenome (GOLD analysis project Ga0137359, IMG submission 108281) | Vadose zone soil microbial communities from Angelo Coast Range Reserve, California, USA - Mad1_40_16 metaG | ecosystem: Environmental > Terrestrial > Soil > Vadose zone | place: USA... | reverse complement strand
GCTCGCGTGCCAGTCAAAATGGGAATTACATTTTAATTGTTCGCAGAATACTCCCCAAAGGGATTCAGACGTCTGGCGATACTGAGGTCCATACGAGGACGAAAGGCGGAGCTCCCGCGCAACCCTTACACTAGTCTCCGGCAATCGTGGGTCGTGACAATTTGGCTGGGGGTTGGCTCACGTATCTTAAGTGTTTCTTTCCTTGCCAGTCTTGTAAATGTGCGGTTACATATATCCGCTAGGAAGTAGTCTGAAGCGCGGGGATGTAATAGTTCCTATCGCGAAGATTGCAGTCATAGTACAGGCTGATGTCGTGCCATTAAGCTTGCTCCATTTGGATTGATTGAGTCCGTGGTATCGTGTGAAAAGAATTATCTCAAATATTTCCAACGGTGACTGTAACCCGAGGTACTGCGGGCAGGGCACAATTATAGTAACGGTAGAGGGGAGGATTGAGCTCAAAAAATTTCGCCTGCGATCATCGGTCAGCTTCTTCACGTGCTTTTCACAATTGCCAATTGCAGACGCTGGATCTGTCTCCCATGCCAATGAGTTCTCAAGGTATGAAGGATAAGGGGGCGATGTTCTTTGTCCTCTTTCAAAGAAAATACTCGCTTGATTGGTGACGAACATCCCCAGGTCCAGCTAAAATAATTTCTGTGGGTTGTGTTGTATCACTTTTTTTCGCGGTAGGCCAGTTTTCACATCATCCACAGCTCCTTAATGTGCCTTTGACCTGGTATTGTCAGCGGACGATACTTGATGCCGTGTTTTAGACGTTGGATGAATCCGAACGATGTGCGAGACATAACACGTCCGATCACTAAATTTTGTCAAAAAAAACAAAAAAAAAACACGTCCGATCACGACAAGTTAGTACGTATGTTCTACCCTTGCCAAAGTTCAAAAAAAAAGGGTTTTCCGTAAACCCTGGCGAAGCCATGGCTAACCTTGCTGGATTTCCTGTCTCACCCACCTCGTTCACTGTTTTCGAAGTTCATTCCGATTTACTTGTTCCCTTTCTCTCTCACCCCGCATTCGTGTCTAGTCTCAATTGAAAGACCCTCTTCGTAGTATGCAGATTTTCTTGCACGGCCTCACCTGCTTTCTGGTGGCTCCTTTCATGCCCAACGGACCGCCTGACTTGGAAGCAATTCAACGACGCTAGGTCAGATTTGGGCTCGGCCTTAGTAGTAGGATAGCCTCGGGAATCGATCCTATGCAAATGATTTGCAAGAGGCTCTCTTGGGGTGTTAATGTTTCCCCGACATGGGAAGCAGGGGGAAGCGATACCGCGGAGTAATACCGTTTGAAGCGCACTCACTGAATGGAGAAATTGCCTGGCGCGCGTATCTTGATCTACACTGGTAACGAAGGTCAGGAGAAACATGAAATTACAGAAGTAGAATCCGAGCATTCTACGATATATGAGAAGGCGCTCACCATTCGCCGCCTCTGCGATTGGGTCCCCGCTAGAAATGCAGCCGCCGCGGATGCCTACAGTAATATGTGGCACCAGATCAAGTCGCAAGCCAATAATTCAGCATGGGTAGGTCCAACGGAGGAGATTACGGCGGTGGCCACAGGCTTCTCACACCTCCGCGGGAAGGTCAGCAGTCACGCAGAAGGCGCTCGTGCCATCCAACGACACCTGCATGCGTTCCACCACCGTCAAAGGTTAATCCGCCTGCGCAAAGTTTAGCCGCAGTGTCGAGATCGACACACTGAGAGAAACTGTCCGGCATACGGCTTGACGTCATAGCGCAACTTGTGGATAGTGGGCGAAATTCGTCAACATTTTCAGGCCAAGGAGACTTTTAGGTTCGGGACACAATTTCCGAAGCTATTTGGTGCCAACATTATTGCCTTTTGGGTTTTTGAAAATTGGAATAACTCACTCCGAGGGGTTGTTGTACCGCCGTTTGTGTCTTTACCCGCACATCTCGCCTCCGAGTCGGCTAGTTCCCAGATAGTAGAACCGAAACACCGGGTTCAGAAACTGCAGAATAGCGTCCATCAGATAGCGAATAGCTTGCACATGCAGGCATACAGCGAAGGTCTACCTGGGAGCGTGATTGAATAGTACCAGTTACCCGTAACCCACTATCTACTGTGGGACAGAAAGTTTAGTTTTGAGAAGGTCCCCTGCAACAATCTTCTCTTTCCAATCGCGCTCTACTTCACCTTGGTCCCATGTGGCAGCAACATAACGACCGCTAAGGAAATCGGCTTTCCCCGAAGTGAGATAAAGGATCGTTGCTGCAGCAAGCCCAAGTGTGTCGTGGACGGGAACAAATGCCTGCGTATCGATAAATAGTTCGGTTGGGATAATACCAGGGTGGATGCAGTAAGTCCTGATGCTGGGGTTCTCTGCGAGGAATCGATCAACACTATTGCATTCGGCAAAGGTTAATTCACACTCACCGATAGTGACAAACTCGGCCAGTCTCAGGAGTGTGTGCTTGGACGTACAATAGTCGCTACCACCGGCGATTCTAAAATTTGCCGCAACAGAAGTCAAGATGACGACCTGGCCGGTCGTCTTGACTAACTCAGGGATAGCAAAGCTTTGTGGATAAAGTTGAGCGTGGGAGCACTACGCGCAAGTGAGCACACGAACTGGACGAAGTTGTACGTCCCGCGAACGTTGACCTCGAGCACCTCCCACCACCCGCTCGGATCTTTATTGATGAAGGCTAGCAGTCGGCGCAGGCGGCGTGCGTCAGGTTTCAGCCATATGATGCTACGGAGGACCTACGCTCAGCAAAAGAACGGGTGATTCCTGCATTAGCCACGAGGATATCCAAGCGGCCGAAGTTGGTCACTGTGGCGGCGACGGCCTCCTCTGCCTTTTTGACGTCTCGAACATCCGCAGGAAACGTGAGTACCTGCGCAGACGGTCGTTTGCGCAGGATTTCCTCCTTGGCCGCATCCAGTGTCTCCTGCTTGCGGCCAACAAGTGTCAAGGAAGCCCCAGCACGCGCGTAATGCATCGCCGTCTCCAGTCCAATGCCACGGGATGCACCGGTGATCAATACGACCTTCCCGGCGTACGTCTGGGTGTCGTAATGTACCTGGGGATCGACAAACGGATAAACACTGGCCTCGTTCAGCTTAACGGGTAGTGCGAATAAGGAAAGGGAAACTAACTCATGGCGGGCAGTGACCGTCACCAGGTCCTCGTCCAGTCCAGTGATGTTCGGTGTCACGGTCATACCAGCAAACCAAGTCTCGGGACTTCTGTAATCCGGATCTATTATATATACTGAGCTTTTGGAGTCAATGCGTTGATAGTCAGCATGTAGTACTTGGGATCCGCGGTGAAACTTGAATATCTTGAATCGCCGATCTCGGCGTCGGCCAATCATTAATTGTAAATAAGGTTACACCCCATTTTCAGATCAGTGAGACAGTTCACATCACTGTAAGCCTGTACTGTAACAGAACGTCTGTATCATTTGTGTGCCTACATCATTCGCGTGATGACCTCGATCCTCGCAGAATCAGAATTTTTTTTTCAGCACATGGGGGTGATACTTTTTGTTGACGGAATCCATCTGATTCGCATCAGCACGTGCCTTTCCGCTAGAATCTGCTCACAGATTTTTCCACGAGTTTTCATTAAGTTGCTCGTACCTCGCGTTATGGTGCCGTGCACGACCCAGAGACTTAGCCACTTGGGCACAGCGAGTGAAGGTGTTTCAGCTTCAGCGAATTATCACGTTGGCTTTCATTTATATTTCCGGATATGACTAGCAGGGGTCGATTATGTAATATAATATAATTGCAACAAGATGACATAACCATCCGAGATTGACGCTTCTCGAAACTCGAAAAACGAAAATCAAGATGAGATGATCAAGCATGCTCTAACTTATGGCACGTTGTAAGGTACTATCCTACGCTTTTAAGACTCTTAATGCCGCGGTCCTTGCCTCGTTGTCCTCTTTTACTTTCTCTGTTCCGTTACTTAGCCAACTACCTTGCAGAGGACGTCCTGAGAGACACAACCCACCCTGCTTGACTCGACATGGCCGCCCATGCTGTTGTTGACCTCCGCAATACCTACGGCTGTGCGTTTATAGGGCTGGTCATCAGCCTTATGTGAGTCCCCCGTTGTTGAGCTCTATATTGATACTGAGCCGGTGGACGTCCAGGCTCTTTGGTATCACAATTTTGCAGACGTAAGCCTCGGTGCACGCTACTTCCCTCCTTCATGCGCTGACTCGGAGAACTTGTTTGTCTAGATGGATATATTACTGGTAATTAACACACTACGGGTCCCTCCGAAGCAGTTAAACTCACCAACCCCAGGAATTATCGGAATAGAGACCCAACGAGTCTCAAATTATTCGTCATGGCTTTATTGTGGGTAATACATTTCAGATCCCAGCGCGCCCGGACTACATTTTTAAACCAGTTTAACGGATGCCTTTCATACGAGTCTATGCATTTATTCAGTGTACTGGTAAGATAACGACAACCTCTCTGTCGTTCATAAGTTCACTAATTGCAGGTACCTAATCCTGAATTTCGGCAACGTTGAAAGTCTGGGCGTTAATATGTGGTAAGTGAACCCACTTTGAGGAGACAAAGCCACAGTAGTTTCTGACTTGCACTCTAGGGCAATAAATGTACGTGTCGTTTGGAATTGCGTCATTAGTACCCCCATAGCCACTGACATTGCGTTCGCTATAGGTTCAGGTGGATATTAATGTACGGCTCTATAACTTCTATTAGCTATGTCATACTGACTGTTGATCATTGCAGACGCTCGTCGCCTTTATGGTTCAGCTGTGCGTCTTCTGCTCCGCGTCTTTTGCTTGTGATTTGTTCTAATTTAGCGTAGCTTCTACGCGAGGCGAGTTTACATTGGTAAGTATTATTCTCTGCCCTCAACTGGAACCCCGACCTACGATCTGGTTTGTGCTAGTGGGCAAGAGTATCTTCGTCCCATCTATCATTGTAAGGTATCCCAGTTGGCTCGTCAAAGCGCTTCTGAACGCGCTCTTTCGCAGACGATATTTGGAACTATTCACTTCGGTGAGCACTGTTGTAGTGCCTTAAGGGCATATTCTCAATTGTCTTTCATCTCACCTTCACAGCCCTCGCATTCGGTACGTTATCTACTTTCCACTTTGTGCATCGTTCCGTGAATTATTTCTGATTATGGCGGTGTTAGTGTTCACTACCAAAGCGTATGTGTGGTCTACTATTCCGTAACATTATCCAGAATTCGAAACCTGTCGTCAGGACCGCCCTCAAGTACTTCGCCCTTTATAGCTCCTTGATTGTAATCATTGATCTCCACCCCCTCCACATCCGCTAACTTTAACGTCTTGGCAGCCGATTACCTGCATTGGAATGGCGGCAGCCGTTGCGGCGGACCTTTTGATCGCTTCGTCAATGTGCTGGTTCCTCTACCACAAGAGGACCGGGTTCATCAAGTGAGCCCAATTTTCTCCCCATTTATACCGCAGATTTGGCTGAGTTCATTGGACAGAACTGATTCCATGATCATGACCTTGATGACTTACAGTATCAACTCGGGGTTATTGACAAGGTGAGATCCTGAGCTACATTACTCGACTGCGCAAACTAATCCAAGCAGCCTTTTTGCCATCGCAGTGCTCATCACCGTTAGGCCCTTCCTTCGTATCATACCCCTTTCGAAAATTTATTATTTGTAACCAGTTTACCGTGGAGACCAACACTCTGATTTGGGAGATATTCTTCTGGCCAATGGGGAAATGTGCGTATGCAATAATGCCAACTGGGGAGACAAATTAATTGACGTTTGTCACGTAGGCTATGCGAACTCTTTCCTTGCTATGTGAGGAGCCAGGGTAGCATGTCTGGTCAGTTCAGCGTCTGACCTCTGTTCCCTTCAGGTTGAATAGCCGGGACTACGTCCGCGACCGGTCGACCGACAAGGCCGCCGACAACGCATTCGACTTGTCTTCACTCCGAATCGATCAAAGGAGCGAGGTCGAGAAGAGCAAACAAACCGCCGTCGCAGTCACCGTGCATCACACAGCAACAACGGACTCGGGCTACGCAAAGCGCAAACTCGGCGGCGACCTGGAGTCTGCTACGGTCGACTTCAGAAGATCGGTACGTTCTCGGGAATACTACTTCGCGACTGTTGCGTTGATACCTCGTTTTGTTCCTCGAAGGAGGCGAGTCTTGAGACGAGTGTAATTCCCTCTCAGATTCGTGATCGCAAGGAATTGAACGTGTAGGCACTACGAGCTTTCAGTAAGAGGGGGCTGTTTGTGATAGCCCTGACCTCCTATTCCCAATACTGTACCTCAATAAGTAGCGGCTTTCACTATCCCAGTACTACATTCAAACCTCATTAGGAACTGAAAGCATCCGAGTCGCCAGCCGGGGTTCTGTTGCGGTTGCATCTTCACTTCCTCGGCATTGTATCGCCGTCGGCAATCAGGTGCTGAGAAGATTTTCCATTCTAGAAAAAAGGTATGCCCGGGGCCAGGCTGTACTAACCGAAGTGCAAGTACGGGTTCAGTTGGTTGCTGTCGGTCAGTCACGAGGAATAAAGGCATATGATTCTTGGCTATCTCGGCGGTCACCGGATCGAGCTCACTCTCCTACTCGCGAATCCAATGAAACTTGGGAACGATCTCAAGCAAAGGGATGAAATTTAGGAAAGCGGCACGTCGGTCTTAGGGAGAACCCTCGAAACTAATTCGGGGTCATGTACCCGGGTCACGGAAGCATGAGCGCGGCGATAGTGCATCGCGTGCTGCATAAGTATCACGCAACAGTCTATGCCCGTGCCCGAAACTGTGGCATATTTAATACAAGGTCATTATCTATCGTATCTGTGGAAGACGCAAGCCAATCTACATGGTAAAATCCGACAACATTGTCTACGATTCAGGACTACCGTGTACATGTACAACAATCCAGAATTACAAACACAAAGCGTCAATGTTAGATCCCCGTTCTGGTGACTTATTCTGCGAAAAAAGCATTAGGGTAAGCTAAAAAGGAAACATGATACGTCTCCGTCACCAACTTTTAACCGCGCCGATGAGTGCGAGTTCTTCTAAGAGTGTCTGATGTCTGAACCTTAGCCGTCCGTTTGGTACGTTGGTCTGAAGGAGCAAAAACCGCCTCGTTCAGCGCGCATACTTCTAGCAAAAGGCCATGACACTTGCTTTGTCTATGTCGTTCCCCGCGGCGCCGGGGAGATAGAACTTCTGGCCCAGCCAATGGCGCTTAACCTCAGTCTCAAAACCGCTCTGGATGACGGAATTACGCGCAAGCTCGCACAACGAGCTTTGAGGAAGCTTGAGGATATGCGCAGCTACGCTGTATTCCTCTAACAGCGGCTCCTACAATATATTCAAGTCATCAACATCCATGGTTCTCTGGCTTTTGGGAAGTAAATCAGCCAACCTTGGTAAAGTGGAATTGAAGTGGGTCGTCCGTGCTCAAGCTCACGTTGAGCCCCACCTTGAAAAAGTCAGGCAAGGGATTCCGCTCGTACGCCAGGAAGAGAGTGTTGTTGCTCAGAGGGCTCATGGCAATGCCGATTTGCTTGAGGTAGAATAGGTATTGTAGAGCGGGAACTTTGCGCAACAAGATGCCATGAGAGATAGAATGGGATGTTAGGAAGGCGGATGTGAGATGGTCCGTGTCACCCGCCTCTCCGGAATGCGGACGAAAGACGAACGTATCTGGGTTCAAATTAGTAACCGAGATGCGAACGTCGGGGAAAGATGGTTACTGAAGCCACGGGCTCGACGCCACTTATTGAGGCTTGCCATATTGGCAAACATGTAGTAAACCCTTGAAGCGGATGAGCATAAATACGTGACCCCCTCCTTGTACGTGAGATGACAAACCAGTATGAGTAAGGTGGGGATTGTTGATAGTCCCAAAGTTTGGGATACGGGAATTTCCTGTGGTATCGACGCTCAGTCTTTGACTCGTCGTCGACGGTGTCAAAGCCGATGACGCGCTGTAGAAAAACGTGTAACTTCGGGTGTGACGACGGATCCTTGGTGACCTCGAATAGAGGTTTGAACGTATCTGCCCGCACATTAAGCCTTCTAAGTTCCATCACGGTCAAAATACGTACTCCGAACGATATCTTCGAAATTTTGGATCGACCCATTCTCTTTGTAAACGTCGTACAGGCGAGGGACCTGTATGAGCCAGCGTACGTTGTGTGAGAAGAGTTTGTTGTCTATGACCCATTGCGCGAGCTTGTCCCATTCGTCTGCCCTCCTTCCGTATATACTTAAGCGCCATTCACAGTTCTATTGACCTCCTGTTTGTGCTTTGTTTGGATAGATTTAAGAGCGCTTACCTGATACTTGCCCTGCTCTAGATCGGCCATTACCTCTAGTAGAAATCGATATATGAGCAATGCCCAACGTATTTGTAAATATAGTTAATACCTTTCGTTAGCTCTGCAAGATATTTCCCATGGATATAGTTGTCTGTCTTGAGGAAAATCTCACGTAGACGGGACTCGCCGATGGGGTTGTACTTCAGGTTGAACTTATCGAAGCGATGGAATGAATCCTGGTGTGCATGCATGTCAAGAGTATCGATAGAAAGGTCATAAGCGGTGAGTTTGAGAGATTGGAAGACTTGTTCAAGAGTCAACTCTGCGCCATCGCGGAAGATGACGACGTCCTACAAAGGAATCAGAACCATCCCGCGAGGAGATGGAAGAAGAATAAAAACCTGGGAGTTGTGCTTCATTTTCGCTTTTATGAACCGCAAAAGGTGCTTTTGGTTCATGCTACTAGAATGGTGAACGTGTGTGTCGACCTTGCGGACGTTGTAGAAATCGCTAGTGAATGACCAGGCGTTGGTAAACAAAAATGTTTGAGATGATCGCATTACCGATGGGGGACTTGCTGAAGTAAATTCAGTAAAGAGTCAGAATTATGTCAGACAAAGCACAGACTTTCATCTCCGTCATCTCCTGAAACTCGTTGAGTAGAGAGTACATAGTGAATTTACTCCGAAGATATTGCAGACGACGAAACGCGAAGCTCTTTGTGGGACCGTCGGAGATGACCCCGAGAACAAAGTCTAGGTCGATAAAATACTCCCTAATGCTCGGAATGTCAAAGATGGGCTGCTTGTCTTTTGCTAACAGACGACTCAACAGAAACACTATATTTGAGAGGACGGGCTTACCTGATACATCATGATACAGTTGATATATGCCCTTGTCATCTATTTCAAATTCCCACTCATGTGCTCCAGGAATGTCGACCCGAGAGATGTCGAAAACATCGCAAGGGTGAGCTGTTCCAGACGGCACGAGTTCTTTGTCTCCTGTCCAGTGCCAGTGAGGCGGACGTGGGCGAGGGTATATGTGCCAAGGGTCAAACTGTTCCTCTGGTGGGACATATTTGCTGGCAGCTTCGGGACGTACACCCATTACGTCCGACATGCCTTCGGGGATTCCGTGGAAGATCCCATCGTGGTCACGAGGGTTATCACCAAGACGTTGGCTCGAAACTGTCATATATTTGTCGCGCAAGTCGAGACATTTGCGAAACAACCCAAACATCTTAATAAGTTCTGGGGTAAGTTCTGGGGCCACTGCAGCTGCTTCGAACAAAAGATCAAGACATGGGGAGCACGAAATGTCTGTACTATTAACATACGTGTTTCTGAATGCTTGTTCGCCAATTCAAATGACTTCTCGCTCGCCTCGTCCTCAGTGAAAACAGGGTTGGTGCCATCGACGCCTGGGGGGTACTTTAGAGAAGGCAGGCCGTGTAAAACTGACGCTGGGTTTGGAGCAGGGTCATGAAACGAAGCGCGAGAGACGGAGGCGGCCGCGTCTGATTGAGGCTGAGATTGTCGGCGATGCGACAAGACTCTTTCCTCGATCTGTGTTCAAGTCAAATAAGTAATTTGTCTCATAACCCGACTCGACCACGACTACATTCATTTTTGCCCCTAACTGAACAACTTTGGCGAGAGACGCTAATCAACGTACATGACGAAGAGTTTTCTCCTCAGTATAGCTGAAAAATCCATCAGTGGGTTCGGGGATTTGAAAAGCAGGAGAACGCTCTGGTATTTGGGTGGGGGTGAAAGTTGGCGACACGCCGGTAGAGGAAGAGGAAGAGGAGCTAGAAACAGAATCACTCGTTTGTACTTCGCGTGTGGTCATGGTCGGTGGTCGGTGGTGGTGTGGTCAGAGAATTGGGGCAAGGGCCATGGGTTTAAGTAATCATATCAGGTGATGCCAGTTGTCTGTCGCAAAATTCTGGAACAGGATTATAACTTATTATAATGATATAATGTAATATAATTTTGCCGAGACCTTATAATAATTACAACAGAATACAAACCTT
>Ga0137359_10005602_pt1 | contig 10362 bp, 7 predicted proteins | sample Mad1_40_16metaG_FD_108281 | JGI IMG/M metagenome (GOLD analysis project Ga0137359, IMG submission 108281) | Vadose zone soil microbial communities from Angelo Coast Range Reserve, California, USA - Mad1_40_16 metaG | ecosystem: Environmental > Terrestrial > Soil > Vadose zone | place: USA... | reverse complement strand
TGCTGGGTGCCGGCGTGGATGTCGCGCAGGCGGCGCTCGAACGGGTTTTCGTTGAAGACCGCATTCGAGCCGGCGGCACCGTAGACGGTGGCGACGACGTCGCGGGCTTGGTGGATCGCCCAGGTCGTGGAGAGGCGCAGCCGGGCGTGCTGCTCGGGGCGGAACTCCCCGGTGCGCTCGGCCTCCGCCCACATCTCGGCGAGGGTCTCATGGATCAAGGCGCGGGAGGAGCGCAGGCGCGCCTCGCATTGCGCGACCTGCGACTGGATCACGTTGTTCTCGCGCAGGGTGCCGCGGGCGCCGCGGGGGATCTTGTCGCGGGCCAGCACGACAAACGCGTCGAGCGCGCCGCGGGCGATGCCGAGCGAGACGTTGGAGAAGCTCGCGGCGTAGATCATGCCGCTAGTGAAGCGGTAGAGGAGCCCCGGCTCGCGCCGCTCGGCCTCGTTGTCGCGCGAGGCGGTGTATTTTTGCGGGACGAAGAGGTCGTCGAGGCGATAGCTGTCGCTGCCGGTGCCGCGCAGCCCGATGACCTGCCAGTTGTCGATGATTTCGGCGCTGGTCTTCGGAAGCAATACGGTACGGACGAATGGCCGGCCGTTCGGGTTGAGCCGCGGCGTGCCGTCCGGCTCGAAGATTGGGACATGCGCGCCGAGCCAGGTGGCGTGCCGGCTGCCGGTGGCGAAGCCCCAGCGCCCGGTGACCCGGATGCCGCCCTCGACGGCGACGCCGCGCCCGGCGCCCGGCAATTCCGGCCCCCAGGCGAGGATGCCGCGCGGCGGCCCAAAGATCTCACGCGCCACGGCCGGGTCGAGATAGGGCGCGGTCATCGAGCAGCCCGAATTCTGCCCGAGGCACCACGCGGTGCTGGGATCGGCCTTGGCGATCTCCTCGAGCACCTGGACATAGGTGACGGGGTCGAGCTCGGCGCCGCCCAGCGAGCGCGGCAACAGCAAGCGGAAAAAGCTGCCCTCGATCAGCGCCTCGACGACATGTTCCGGAAGCTGTCGTCGCTCCTCGATCTCATCCGAAGCGGCCGCCAGCATCGGCGCGAGCGCACGCGCGCGTTCCACGTAATCGACGCCGCGAGTCTCGGGGCGGCGCAGGTCGAGTGAGGTCGACGACATTTCTTATCTCCCGCGATACCAGCCGAGGATACATCGAGCGGGGCGTGCACTGCGACGATTTCTGCACAACCCACCATCCACCACGGCGCGGCTGAGCTCACGTTCCCACCGCGCGCCAATAGCGTCGGGTCAGGAGCATTGCCAGGATACCCTCGACCCCCGTGGTCGCCGTCGCCCATGGGGCGTCGATGAGGCTGGCGAGCAGACCCAGATGGATGAAGCCGATCATCCCGATCCCGATGCAGACCGAAAGCACCCCATAGATGCGGCTGCGCATCTCGGGCGGCGCGGACAAATAGACCAGCGTCGCCTGCATGATGCTGAACCCGGCATTGGCCACACCGGTCACCAACAGCACCGTGCCCGCGAGCAGCGGATAGGGCATCAGCGCGAAGACCGGCACCATTACCAGGTAAACCGCGACGCCACCGATATAGACCCGCCCGAAATGCGCGGGTCTGGCGAACAGCGCGATGACGATAGCGCCGCAGAACGCGCCGAGCCCATCCATGCTGGCGAGCAGCCCGATCCCTGCGGCGCCGAGATCGAGGTTATCGTGGCCGATCACCGGGATCATGCTGGTGAACGGCCAGCCGAAGGTATTGTAGATGATGGTTATGACCAGGGTTCCGACCAGCCGCCGGTCGCGTCGGACCAGCATGACCCCCTCGATCGTGCGCTCGAGGACGCCGGCGGCGGTCGATGGCCGGATGGTGTTGCGATAGCGGACCCGCATCGCGGCCAGGACCGCGACGAGATAGCAGGCGACGCTGACCGCAAACGCGCCGCCGATCCCGACGGTCGCGAGCAGCACGCCGCCCAGGATCGGCCCGAGCATACGGCTCGCATTGTTGGCTCCGACATCGATCGACATCGCGGCGCTCATGCGGTCCGGTCCGACGACCTCGCCGATCATCGTGCGGCGTACCGGGTTGTCGGTCGTCCAGGCGATGCCGTTGATGAAGCTGGCGAGCGCGACATGCCAGACCGCGAGCTCGTCGGTCCAGGCGAGGAGCGCCAGGACGAACGAGCTCAGCAGCATCGAGATGACGACGAGAATAAGCGCGGTGCGCCGTTCGAGCCGTTCGGCCACGGCGCCGACCACAGCGCCGAAGAGGGCCATCGGCAACATCCGCAGCATCGTCAACATCGCGACGATGAAAGGCGACCCGGTCTGCTGATACGCGAAGACCGCGACGGCGAGCATCTCCAGCCAGCGAACAGCGAAGACGACGAGGCCGACGAGCCAGAGCCGGCGGAAATCGGGCTCGCCAAAGAGCCATGCTCGAGGCGCGGCCTGGAAAGCGGCGACGGTCACCGCGTACCCCTGGCCGATCCGCTCCGGGGAACCCGCCCCACACTATCCATTCCTTCTCCGATGCTTCTTTTTTCGGCAAACCGCGAACCTAGCGCATGCCGCGAGCCGGACCCCGAGGGTTCGGACGCATCCCTCCCATGCACCGCTGCGACGCGCGATCGCTAGGCCTTCGGCAAGGCTGCGAGTGTGCGGAATTGAAGCATCGCGGATGGGATAGCTTTGCGGCAAACTCGGCTGGCGTCGTGGGGAGGTTGCCGGAGCGCAATCTAAAATGGGGAGGTTGCCATCGCGACCGAAGTTGAGCTCAAGCTCTCTGCGCGGCCGGCCGATCTGCCGCAACTGAAGCGCGCGCTTGTCGAGATGGCGCCAGGGTCGGTCAGCTCGCAAGAACGGTTGATCAGCACCTATTACGACACGCAGGATCTCGCGCTCAAGCAACGGGGATTGACCCTTCGCATCCGCGAGCAAGCCGGTCGTTTCATTCAGACGGTCAAGGCCGGTGATGTCGCTGCGGCGAACATCCTCTCGCGTGGCGAGTGGGAGGATGTCCTCGTCGACAACCGTCTTGACCCCGAGGCGCCGCGGAGCGGCGCGCAGTTGCCGGAAGATGTTGCCGGCGAGTTCCGCCCGATTTCTGTTACCGACGTTGTGCGGACCACCGTCGAGATCGAGCCGGTGCCGGGGACGCAGATCGAGGCAGCAATCGACGAAGGCGAGATCCGCGTCGTCGGCGGCGACGCGGTCGAACCGATCAGCGAAATCGAGCTCGAGCTCAAGAGCGGCGATGCTGCCGGGCTTTACGACCTCGCGTTGCGGCTGCTCGATAGGGCCCCGATCCGTATCGAGACCCGGAGCAAATCGGAGCGAGGCTACCGGCTCGTGGAGGAGGTCGGGGCTGCACCCCCGGTGTTTCATACGGAACCCGTCGCGCTCGATCCCGATGTGACGGTCGAGGCTGCTCTGCAAAAGATCGGCCGCAGCTGCCTCGCGCACCTGTTGCGCAACGAGGCTGCGGCACTCTCGGCGCAGCCGGAGGGCGTTCATCAGATGCGGGTCGCCGTTCGGCGCATCCGTTCGGCGGTTTCCTCGCTGAAGGAGGTGCTCCCGGCCGAGGACCGTCACTGGGTAGCCGAGGAGCTGGATTGGCTCGGCGGTGCGCTCGGTCCGGCGCGCAATCTCGACGTCTTTGCGAGCGAATTGCTGCAAGCTGCTCATGCCGGCCTGCAGGACGAGCCCGGTTGGGACGACCTCGCGGCCGTACTCGACCGATTGCGCCGAGCGGCCTACGACCGGGTCGGGGTGGAAATCCTCTCCGAGCGATACCCCGCGACGATGCTGCGTTTATTGCGCTGGTTCGAGGCGGGCGGTTGGAGGGGTAACGCGCAGTCCGAAGCAACAGCGCTTCTGAGCTGCCCGATCAGCGGGATCGCCCCGCGTGTATTCGATCGGCGCCGGCGCAGGGTAAGGCGACTCGGCAAAGGGTTTGACCGGTTGACGCCCTGCGAGCGCCACAAGCTGCGAATCGCCACCAAAAAGCTCCGCTATACGAACGAGCTTTTCGGGAGCTTGTTCGACGAGGACGATCTGCGGAAGTTTGTCGGCAGGCTGAAACGACTGCAGGATGACCTCGGCTACGCGAACGATGTCCGTGTTGCACACGATTTTGTGACCGAGCTATTTGCTCAGATCGATCCCCGCGGCCCTGCCGCTCGTGCCTGGATTGGCGTCCTCGAATGGCACGACCAAGTGCTCGCCAGAGGCGAGCGCAAGCTGCGCAAGCATTTGGATCGGCTGAACCGCGCCACCCCCTTCTGGCGAGGGTGAGGGCCGAGGCGGCTTCCTGTCGTCCGCGCCCCGGCATGGACGGCATCCGCCGTTATTTCACGCGCGTCATGCTGACTCCCCGCCGGCAAAGGCCGTCCACCCCTGCCGCCGTAGCCCACAGGCCGGACAGTCGCCGCAGCCATAGCCCCAGGCATGGCGATGCACCCGGTCACCGAGGTAGCAGCTGTGCGTTTCCTCGAGCACCAGCTCGACGAAGGGACTCCCGCCGAGCGCATGTGCGAGCGCCCAGGTCGCCGCCTTGTCCCGCCACATCAGCGGGGTGTGGATGACAAAGCGCTGATCCATCCCGAGCGACAATGTCGCCTGCAACGCCTTCAGCGTGTCGTCGCGGCAATCCGGATACCCCGAATAATCGGTCTCGCACATGCCGCCGACGAGGTGCCGTGCACCGCGCCGATATGCGACGGTGGCGGCAAGGGTGAAGAACAGCAAATTGCGGCCGGGAACAAAGGTATTCGGCAGGCCGCTCTTTGCAAAGGCGATCGCCGTGTCGCGCGTCAGCGCCGTGTCGCTGACCCGGCCGAGCACGGTCAGATCGACGATATGGTCCTCGCCGAGCTTACGGTCCCAAGCCGGAAATTCGCGGCGCAGGCGTTCGATGACGGCCGTCCGGCAATCGAGCTCGACGCGGTGGCGCTGGCCGTAATCGAACCCAATCGTCTCGACCGCGGCAAAGCGGTCGAGCGCCCAGGCGAGGCAGGTCGTCGAATCCTGCCCTCCGGAAAACAGGACGAGCCCATTTTCGGAGCTCGTCCAACTCAGCCCGCGCGACTCATCGGTCATGCGACACGAGATAGGGTCTCGCGCCGGCTACAGCAACAAAGCCGGCTACAGCAACAAAACCGCGAGCGATCTACCCTCGCGGCGGAGCGCCGCCTCTCAGCGACGGATCAGCGTGCCGAAAACACAACCGACCGCGAAGGCTACCGCGAGACTCGTCAGGGGATTGTGTTCCACCTGTTGCGAGACGGTGCTCACGGCGCGCTCGCCTTGGCTGCGCAGTTCCATCGCCATGTCGCGGACACGACCCTGGGTGCCCTGCGCCCATTGCTCGCTCACCTGCGTCAAGTCGCGCATGGCTTGCGAGGCCTGATCGATCCTCGAGCGGAGCTTCTCGATGGCGTCGGTCGCCTGGCGAAGGCCCAATGAGGTCCCATTTCCCGCGCCATCATTTGCTCGATCTTCGGCTTGCTGCTTCTGCCCCAACATCGCTTTGTCCTCCTTATCAACGACGGTATAAACGTCCGGCACCGCATTTCACTCCGCGGCTCGGCCCATGACTGCTTCGGCCTTGCCGTGTCCCGTCCTCGACGATGTCGGAGATGCCTTCATGAACGCCAATCCTTACCTCGTGCTGGGGGTACGACCGTTCATCAATTGCTGCAGCGTGCGGACGATGCACGGCGGCAGCCTGATGCTGCCACAGGTCCGCGACGCAATGGCAGAGGCGTCGCGCCAGTTTGTCAATCTCGACGAGCTGATGGAGGCAGCGGGACAGCGCCTTGCCGAACTGACCGGAGCCGAATGGGGCATCGTTACCTGCGGCAGCGCCGCCGCAGTGGCGCTGGGGACGGCGGCCTGCGTCGCCGGCAACGACCCGGTCAAGATGCTGCGCCTGCCCTTCACCGAGGGGATGGTCAACCGCGTCATCATCCCGCGCACCCAGCGCTTCGCCTACGACCAGGCGGTACGGATGATCGGCTGTCATCTCGTCGAGATCGAGACGCGCGAGGAGCTCGAAGAGGCGCTGACCGAGCCGGTGGCGATGGTGGTGCTGCTCGGCAAGCAGGAGCATCTGGCGGGCGTGCGGCTCGAGGAGATCGCCGCGGTGGTCAAGCCGCGCGGCATCCCGATCATGGTCGACGCCGCTTCCGAGCATCTCGAGCGGCCGAGCCCATGGCTCGTCCGCGGCGCCGATCTCGTCATCTACAGCGGCGGCAAGTTTCTGCGTGGGCCGCAGACCAGCGGCCTGTTGCTCGGTTCGAAGCCCTTGGTCCAGGCCGCCTGGTCCAACGCCTCGCCGCATCAGGCGTTGGGGCGCCCGATGAAGGTGTCGAAGGAGGACATCGTCGGGGTGCTGGCCGCGGTCGAACATTGGTTCGAAGACCGCGATCACGTGGCCGAGCGACAGCAATGGTATGACGACCTCGAGGTCATAACCGAGCGGGTGGCGCGGCTGCATGGCGCCCGAGGCGACATCCTCGAGCCGAGCGGTGTCGACCGGGTGCCGCGGCTGCGCATCTCATGGGACCGCTGGCAGTACCCGCTCGAAGGGCTGGGGCTGCGTCAGCAAGTGCTCGAGGGCGAGCCGCGCATCATGCTCGACGACAACTCGGCAACCGAGGATTCGATCGAGATCGACCCGTTCCAGCTTCAGCCGGGCGAAGCGGCGCAGGTCGGTGACGCCATCGCCGCGGTTCTGCGCGAGGCCAGCAGGGCAGCCCCTGCACCGCAACCCCCGCCGGCGATCGAAGTCGCCGGCGATTGGGAATTACGTGTCGACTTTCTGCAAGGTTCGCGCGTCCACTGGCTCAATATCGAGCAGCGCGGCCCTGAGCTTGCCGGCCATCAGCGCTCGGCCCAATTCGAGGGGCCGATCGACGGAACCCTGAGCGGGGATGCGATCCGGCTCTCGTTCACCTCGCGCTACGAAGCCAGCACGATCTGCTATTTCTTCGATGGCGAAATCCGCGACGGAAAAATGAGCGGGACGGCCGTGCTCGGCGCCGCCAGCGACCAGAACCACGGCATCGTCAATCGCAGCCAATTCGGCAATGGCCGCTGGCAGGCGAGCCGCGTCGTGTGAGTACCGAGAAACAGAGGACCGTTTTCATAGTGCGGTGCATTGCAGAAGTGCGACAGGGACGCCTTTCTGACGCTTTGCCAGTAACCAGTCGTAACGAAAGATGGGCAAGCCAGTAGCTCGGCCTAACAACCCCATCTCTGATCCTCGCCCGCGCCGATGAAGTGATCGAATGAGACGACGCGAGGCGATGCTCCTGCTGGGCGGCGCATTGACTTCGGTGCGCTCCCTCCGCGCGCAGCAGAAGGCGGTGCCGGTAATCGGCTTTCTCAACGTCCGTTCGCCCGGCGAGGCTGCATCGATTGTCGCTGCGTTCCGCCAGGGACTGAGCGAAACCGGGTGGGTCGAAGGACAAAGCGTCGCGATCGACTACCGCTGGGCGGAGGGCCGCTATGACCGGTTGCCCGCATTGGCCGCCGACCTCGTCGCCCACAAGGTCGACGTGATCACTACGGGCGGTCTCCCTCCGACACGAGCGGCAAAAAGCGCGACCTCGACGATCCCGATAGTCTTCCTCGGCGCTGACCCGGTCCGGGACGGCCTGGTCGCCAGCCTGGCCCGCCCGGGCGGCAATCTCACGGGCTTCAGCGTCCTCAACGTCGACCTGATGCCCAAGCGGCTCGAGCTGCTGTCGGAGCTGGTTCCCCAGACTCGGGTGATCGCACTCCTCGTGAACCCGAACAATCCGACTGCTGAGAGCATCATTGGAGACGTGCAGGAAGCGGCGCGCGCAAAGGGGGTGGAGGTCCATGTCGTGAAAGCAGGCACCGAAAGCGAGATCGAGACCGCTTTCGCCTCCCTCGTCCAATTGCAAGCCGGCGCGCTCGTCGTCGGTGGCGATCCGTTCTTCAATAACGGGCGCAAGCAGCTGGCGGCGCTGGCCTCACGCCATGCCATTCCGACGATCTATGAGTTTCGCGAATTCCCCGACGTCGGCGGGCTGATCAGCTATGGACCGAGCCTTACCGATACGTGGCGCAAGGTCGGCACTTACGTCGGAAAGATCCTCAGCGGCGCAAAGCCGGCCGACCTGCCGGTCCAGCAACCGACCAAATTCGAGCTGGTCGTCAACCTAAAGACTGCTAAGGCGCTCGACCTGACGATACCGCAATCGCTTCTTGCCCGCGCCGACGAGGTTATCGAATGAGACGCCGCGAGGTGATGCTGCTACTGGGCGGCGCGATGACGGCCTCGCATGCCCTCCGCGCGCAGCAGAAGGCGGTGCCGGTGGTCGGCTTCCTCAGCAGCGCATCGCCTGGCCCGTCTGCACCGCTGGTTGCCGCGTTCCAACAAGGATTGAACGAAACCGGCTATGTCGGGGGACAAACCGTGGCGATCGAATACCACTGGGCGGAGGGCCGGTATGATCGGCTCCCCGCATTAGCCGGCGACCTCATGGGCCGAAAGGTCGACGTGATCATAACGGGCGGCAATCCTCCGACACTCGCGGCGAAGAATGCGACCTCGACGATCCCGACCGTCTTCCTCACCGGCACCGACCCGGTTGGGGACGGCCTAATCGCCAGTCTCGCCAGGCCGGGCGGCAACCTCACGGGCGTCAGCGTCCTCAACGTCGAGCTGATGCCCAAGCGGCTCGAACTGCTGTCCGAGTTGGTTCCTCAGGTCGGGGCGATCGCGCTCCTCGTAAACCCTAACAACACGAATGCCGAACGTATCATCGGAGACGTTCGGGAAGCGGCGCGGGGGAAAGGGATGCAGGTCCATGTCCTCAAGGCCAGCAGCGAAAGCGGGATCGAGACCGCGTTTGCCTCGCTTGCCCAATTACAGGCCGGCGCGCTCGTCGTCGCTGGCGATCCGTTCTTCAAGGGCCGGCGCGAGCAGCTCGCGGCGCTCGCATCACGCAATCTCATCCTGGCAATTTATGAGTCTCGCGAGTACCCCGAAGCCGGCGGGCTGATCAGCTATGGACCAAGCTTCACCGAGATGTGGCGCCGGGTCGGTATTTACGCCGGAAAGATCCTCAACGGCGCCAAGCCAGCCGATTTGCCGGTCGAGCAGCCGACCATCATCGAGCTGGTCGTCAATCTAAAGACCGCCGAGGCGCTCGGCCTCACTGTGCCGCAATCGATCCTCGCCCGCGCTGACGAGGTGATCGAATGAGTAGCTTGGCGACCACCAGAATCGGGGCATTGTCAACCGCGGTCAGTTCGGTGACGACCGCTGGTAGGCGAGCCGCGTCGCGTGAACCTTGCAGACCGCGGAGAACTCGGCCGCGTCGCAAACTCGAGCTGCACCAGCAGCGTGCGGTGCTTCGAGACGCGTCCAAAGGGCGCTCCTCAGCAAGAGGTTTATCTCGGATTGCACGAAGAGACGTCCTCATCCTGAGGAAGCCGCGCAGCGGCTGTCTCGAAGGACGCACGGCGCTAGTCCAGCCGCGTGACGCTCAGAACCAGCGCGCCTTGTCGACCAGGTTGCGCAGCGGCTGGCCGGCGAGGAAGCGCCGGCAGTTGTCGAGGATGATGTCGTAACGCCGCTCGTCGAGATAGGGGCCGTAGCCCGCGGTGTGCGGCGTCAGCAGCACTCCGGGTATAGTCCATAACGGGTGGTCGGCGGGCAGCGGCTCCTGCTCGAAGACGTCGAGGCCGGCGCCGGCGATCTCGCCGGCCTCCAGCGCGGCGGCGAGGTCGTCGAGCCGGGTCGTCATGCCCCGCCCGATATTGATGAAGAAAGCGGACTTCTTCATTTCCTGAAACCGCGTCCGGTTCATAAACCCCTCGGTCTCCGGCGTGTGCGGCACGGTCAGGATCACAAAATCGGCCTGGGGGAGAAGCCCATCGAGCTCGTCCCCGCGATGCAGCTCCGCTACGCCGGGCGGAGCGTCGCGGCGGCGCTCGTCGACCCCGATGACGCGCATTCCGAAGGCGGCGGCGAGCCGGGCGACTTCGCTGCCGATGCCGCCGACGCCGACCACCAGTGCCGTCGCCTCCGGCAGATGGGTGACGCCGGTATCGCGCGGCAGCTTCCTCCACTCTCGCCTCATCTGTTGCGGGATGTAGTGATGCAGCCCGCGAGCAAAGGCCAGGAGAAAGGCCATGACATGGGCGCCGATATGGTCGTTGTAAATTTCGCGAAAATTGGTGATCGCCACCGGGTGGGCGATCAGCTCGGGATAATAGTAACCTGCGGGAGGCGCCGCCTGCGGCGCTTGCAGCCAGCGCAGCCGCCGAGCTTCGCGCAGGAGGTCGGGCGGGATCGTTCCGAAGACGGCGTCGGCATGAGCGATCACCTGTGCCGCATGCGTATGGTTT
>Ga0137359_10005596_pt1 | contig 10366 bp, 12 predicted proteins | sample Mad1_40_16metaG_FD_108281 | JGI IMG/M metagenome (GOLD analysis project Ga0137359, IMG submission 108281) | Vadose zone soil microbial communities from Angelo Coast Range Reserve, California, USA - Mad1_40_16 metaG | ecosystem: Environmental > Terrestrial > Soil > Vadose zone | place: USA... | reverse complement strand
CTCGTGCTTCCCTCTGCGGCACAGGGCGCGCCTGAAGCGTTGGCCGACAACGGCTCCCCCCTCCGCTTGCTGCTGGTCACGCGGCACGAAGATCTCGAACTGGAGCTCCGCGGCTTGCGCTTCCTCATCTGGCGTGCGAGCCCCAGGGCCAAGGTGGAGCTGGGGAACGTCGTGAAGCGGGTGCTTCCGTTGCATCATGTGGAGCTCATGAGATCTCCCGTCGAGGACTTCGTCGGTCATTGGCAGGCTACGGTCGTCCCGTCCAGCCAGTGCACAGACGAACGGATACTGGATGGCTACGAGACCGACTCCTGGTGAGTTGGGTGACGGATGGGGGATAGCTTCGTGGCCGGGGGCCACATGACAATGTGATGACCGTCAAAGATTGATTCTAATTATTGATATTATAGTGGTATGCTTATTTGTGCACAAGTTTTAGGATATCATGATGTCGTACACTCGACGTTCCCTCAATCATCATTGTTGATGGTTTGTGAGCGTCGCAACTAGTAATCGGTGATTTCTCAAATGCTGTTTGGATGATCCAGTAAGCCACCAAAATTATTTTCAGGCCTTTTGGGCTGTCAACCCCAGTCAAAGTACCGGTAATCGAAAATGGAACAAATGTGATTGAATGATATAATCAGATTAGATTAAGTGAACTCGTACTTGTGCTTGTAGTGTCTGGTGCTCTTCCACACTAAGGGCCTGAGGTAAACCGAACATCTTTCGCATTTCGAACTAAGCTACATATGATACAACTACGCGTCAAAGAATGGTTAAAGGAATGGCTTCAATTAACCAGTGAACCCCGTGGTTTCCTCATCGAGTCGGCGATACCCAAGAAAGCCTCCGTAAGGCGCACCTAGACAGCATTAACATTATTTAATTTACATGGATGCACATGTTCTCACCGTGTCGAGGGCGGTGGCAAAGGACGACGCGGGAACACTGGCAGCTGCTGGAAGTCCCGGGCCCTGAGGAGCACTTTCTTGTATTTCGAGTGCAATCTCAGCCATCTTGCGAAGAATAGCGACCGAAGAGTCTGGGCCAAATGAAACAGAATGAAACGAGAGCGGTTTCCTACCAAGATAGTGAGCGATCTTCGGGCATAAGCAAAAGAAAACTCACCCGTGTTGGATGGAAGTGCGACAAAGACTTCGGACGACCTCATCAGAGACTGCGGATTGTCCATCAGAAAGGAAAATTATAATTGGTGTCCTACACTCCAAGCATCTTCAGAAACGAGCCTCCACAACGAAACCCGGGTTTAGGCTACGAACCTCTCTGTGCTCCAGTATCGCATCATGACAGCTTGAGCTTCACGGAGAGCTGTCGCAAAGTTTGTTCCGCCGAAAGCTCCGTTCCCCAGCATTATATCTAACAGCCGGTCCGGTGAGCTTGTGAAGTCGTTGAGCACGATGGTTGTAGTTGACTCGTTGAAGAGTACAACGCTATAGGCATCCCGTCGTCCGGCAATTGGTTCTTGGTCCCCTGTAGTGCCGACATTGCGGGCGTTCCAGAAACTGTATAGAGCGGAATAGACCGTGTCGATCCCGCGTTGAGTCCCAAGTGTCCGTTGCCCTGCGGTGACAGCAGCCTGGCGCGCGGACCAGAAACTATACAGAGCTGAGTACACAGCGCCGAGCCTATTATTTGAGACACTCCGGATACGCTCAGCTGCGGGTCCTTCGGCCAAGGGTTGGCGGTCACTGGAATCCATGGAGCCAGACCTTGATTTTACCCATCAGACCACGTCAATCGTTATATCGTTGTCACTCACCTATCAATGACGAATATCCTACAATAACTTGGTATTAACGGTATCCTAGAAAGTCAATGCGAGGCGAGACTTACACGTGGAATGCTTGTTGCATCGCGACAGGGCTCCTACAATCGAACAGATGCCCGTCATTAGAAATATAACCGGGGCCGTTCACAGGTTCTTCGAGTCTTTTGGGAGGATGGAACAAGGGCAATGTGCAATAAGATGGCTGTCCCAAGCCGGCTTCCGTCGCGGAGTGTTCGGGCCCTGAGTATGAACGATGTAAGTCGTATTGCTAGTAAACCTATCAGCGCCGTGACATACCGGAGCACATGGCATCGCTACGACGAAATATCAATGGTCTGTTACTCCAAAACACGGAAAGTTTACGTACCATTTTGCAAAATTCATCTGTTCATCACGAGGGTACGGATCTAGATACGATGTCAGTTTCCACTGAGGCGTAAGAGGTAGTAAATGTTTGGAACCTTTAAATCCTGAGGACGAGCATTAGGCCTGGAGAAACTCAATAGAGATCGTGTCTAACGTACCCATCCTCCGCCAGTACAGGCTATGCGTGATGGCGTCTTTGGGTCTGTCTGGGTTTGGGACCATCCTTGTGTTAACATGTTGCACTTCGGCTCCATTACAAGGCGCGTTCTCTCCAGCACGGCAATAATCGATGTGCACGTGCCTGCCCATCGACGAACAAATGAGGTTACACATCATGGGTGCTCCTTCGTCATTAGAGGAGAATTTGCGGCCTCCTAATTCGAGTCCTGTCTCGTCCGGTCCGTCAATAGCCCAGCGAGTCTGCGTCATCGAGCCGTGACTAGTTTCATGTTCTTGCTGGGTATGACCTTAAAAGGCAGTCCGCCCCCGATGATCAGCGGATGTATTAGCTTGTAGAATACATCGTCTTACCAAGGGGCAGAGTACAAAAGTAACCACAGTTCTGGCATCTACAGAAACTCGGTTTCCATTATACAAAACGCTGGCAGAATGTAAAGCATACCGAGTCTCACAAAAATGGAATATCTGTTTTTCCTTGTTATGGATATGGGGACCAGGGTGCGACATATCTCCTGGTTCAATAGTCTTGACGCACTGCAATCGTTTCGCAACTGTTCGCATGTCAGAGAAGCCCAGTTTAGACGGCTCCTGACAAACCTTGTGTATACTGTGTCGGAGATTGAGCGGGATTAGCAACGTGCCAGTAGACAAAGCATGTTGTACTCGCCTTGGTGTACTGGAATGTCTCGTGTCTACCAGTGAAGGTAGCCTCAACAGACAAAGGTGCCGTGTCTATTTGACAAATTCCTGGAGCCGAGCATAGCGCTGAACAAGAATGCGCTTCACTGTGGGCCCCCCATTAATCAGCCTCGATATTCTTGAGAAAAAAGTAAGAGTTAATACTGACCCACATAGGTGGCGCTCCCCAGGCGTGATCCCGTGGAGGTGAGGGTGGATGCAAAGGCGTTTACAGAGGTCGCAGGATGCCGGGCACAATCTCATGCCGCAAGAGTGTACAGTGTGTTCTTGGTTACTAAGGAGAACAACTTTGACTAAAAGAGTATATAAATCTGCAAAATGAACGTGCCTGGGGATAGAACAACTTTCTGGACAAGAATAAGTCTTCCCACCCAGTAATTTCATTTCCTGGAGGTCGCAAGGCTAGAAAACCGCGCAACAGAGATGAGATAACTCCTATGAGACAGGTAAATGCGGTCATACCTCGCCACACATGTGAACGAGCGCCGAGCACCTGTGCTCGTCTCCTACATGACCGGCAACCTAAGAGCGTGTTAGAACCCCGCGACTCAAAGCAAAGCCGCAATAACCTACTTTAGTACAGTCGTCCAAACAGCCTCGCTTTCCCGACAAGGTGCAAGGTTCACCACACAAATGAGCGTTGACCACGCAACTGCGTGCCGATAAGAAATGAGATCATTCGATAGCCTGCCTCACGTACACATGCTCGCCAGGGTGTCCCGCACTGAGGTCTGATAAGCACAGAGTAGATACCAGAGCGCGCAGGACGCACCGTGAACCACAAGACTTGGGTCTGTCCTTGCAGAATTTGCAGTCGTGTATACAACTGTGGGCGGTTTTGCAGCTGTGATCCCCTTCATGTAAGCGGCCACGGACGCAAAGTAAATGACAAGATGCGCATTGGACTCCACAAAGTTGGACGTTCGCCCTCATCTCGATGACCATGTTATCAAACCTTCTAAGGAGATCCTCGATAGTAGCATGGCCATCTTGGAATCGTTCTAGATTGGCATCCAGCCAAAGTCGGACGTGATTGATACGCAAGTCGATCAATTCGTGGAGGTGCACCAGAAATTGTTCGATCCATTCGGGGTCGGGCACAAATTGTCGTGGCGTGCTCTGGTTCCAGGACTCAAGCAGGGCCACGAGATGTCTTTCAACATCGATTGGTGATATTTGTTCACGCCCAGAGACGGCGAAGTGCGCGTCGGTATCATAGCCTTCGACTTCGAGGTCTGTGTCAAGGTTCTGAAGATTTGTTTAGAAATTTGATGTGAACCGAATTTTAAACACCGGACCTTCAAGGGTTCGAAATCAGGCTCAACCTCGGAATATCCTGTGGCCAGCGCAACCGGGAGGAGCGTGCAGAGTGTCCTTGCGCGGTGGTCGGTCATGGTCTCTGTTCGGAAGAATGATTACGACAAACGAAAAGAGAGGAAACAACGTACGAGAGAGGGCACCCCAGTCATTGGCCTGATGGAGATGTCAATATACAACATAGCTGGAGAGCTGGAGAAGCACACCTTCAATTTCGCCATCAGGGTCTTGATTGTATGAAGGAATTCTCCCGCGGTGGGGTGGGAGACATTTTGTAGATCCAGCCGTTTCTTGAGTGTGGAGAACAAATTGTAGAATTCCCTCGATTCTATCACAGGCCAAGGTATGATATTCAGCCTTCCGCGATGAAGGCGTGAGATGAAATTAGCCCTTTGCTCCTGCTGCACAATTTTCTGGAACTTGAGAGAGAATCTGTAAACGGACACGTTTACGAAGGTCGTGCGCTGGTAATAAAGAAACTTACTCGCGAGTAATCTCAACCTTATCCGACTCCACGACGTCCTAAGAGAAATTAGTATGAGGCGGAGAGCATTATTGTTACCAGGAACCTGCCTTGATGATAATAACGAGAGTAGATTGGAAGAGTGACGGATTCGCCGAGGGATCCAAGACCGATGCGCTGGACTGAAAAGATTGGAAGAGCCCGCTGATGTCCCGGCTAAATGCAAAGTTGTTGCGGAAGAGTACCTTTTACTTTATGAGAATGAATCCAGATCGGGGAATGCATAACGCACAAGGTTCGAAATCGCGGCATTGAACAAGACTAGAAGAGTATCTTCCTGAAGAGACCGCTCAACGCTGTCAACTCCTAAAATTTGGAGTGAACCAGACGTCTTAGAGTGGAAATAGTCAAGCTGACCTTCGAAGTCGAGAGCCACGATGAGTTCATCATCTGTAGGCGTTACGGACATCCACACTCCCTCTATATACCCGGATTAATCTTGTAACTACTGTGACGGGAGGCTTAACCTACCTGTTGTCCGCATGGCGCTTCCGGCAAACGATGTATCCAGGAGATGATTCAGCGCGAAACTCTTGCCTACGGATTGTTGGCCCATAGACGACACAACTTTTACGGGCTGTTCATGATTATCAATGCCATTAGATATCCCGATCCAAGACTTTAACTGTACCTTCGTTGCCATATACGATTGGAATATCGACTCATACCAGCCGAACGATAATCTATCTACTATCTTGTTGACCTCAGCGCCAAGTAGAGCTCGTTCCAAGTCCGAAGACAGAACTCCATTCGCCAACGGGACGAATCGGTTCTCACGGCAAACAGCGATATGAATCGGGATGAGGCAAAAGACGTCGACCAGCCACTCTCCAACACAGTAGCGGGACACATCCCACTCTGGGTTATGGACTACTTTGTCCTTGAATACCCCGAATTGTTCCGCGTAGACCTTGATACGGCGAAGTTCATCACCAGTTGGCTTCCTGGTCGTCCTTTCAAATGTCTGAATAAGGTCGAAGAAATAAGCATTAAAAGGTCGCGAGTCATTTTCCGTAATGAACGTCAGGCTCTTCTGCTTTCTCTCGCTTAACGACGTGACGGTACGGCGCCTCACAGCTGCGAGGACTGGGTAACGAGACCAAACTTCGGCGTGGCAGTCGATCAGGCTGTTGTGCAGAGTCTGGCGTGCTTTATTATTCGAGGCGTTCCTGTTTCCGTGTTCTTTGAACATGAACTCCGTGAGCTTCTTCGTGATATCGATGGCGATGGACATTATAGCCCCCGCATCTTCGTCGACGCCGAGAAGAAAGATGCATCCTCGGTTGACCAGAGACGTCAGGACAGCACCTTCAAGTGGAAATGTTGGGACGCCCAGGGCGATGCCAGGAGTGGAGCCAAACGTCTCCCAATGATATGCGGTGAGGGTGGGCTGCTTACTCTGAGCGTGAAGAGTGAGAAGGCAAGCACCGTCCGGGGATGAGAAGATGGCGCCGGGAGGAGACGGAAGCTGTAAAGAAGCCGGCCTGCCGAGTAGCGGTATGGTAAGATAGGTGCAGAAAAACGTTCAAATGTGGAAAACAACGGACCTAAATTGCATTGAGACGAATGAGAAGATCCGGGCCTGAGCATTGGAGTCTACGAAAACCACATCTTCGGTGCCGCATACAAAAGCCATGTGGGTAATGGAGGTTTCCGCAGCTTGGTTATACCATGGCGCAAGGTTAATGCCGCTTCCCTGTCCCTGAAGCGTCTTGAAGGTTTCATCGAAAACGAACATATGGAGATGAAGCTAGTTATGAAGAACTAGTCAGAACAAGGACTTCAAAATGCGTGACACCAAGCGGACCTTGGTCGGAGCACAAACGGCGAGAGCCCGCTTCGACTCGTCAAAGGCGAACAAAATATGTTCTTCAAGCTTTTCATGATTAAGAACTTTGATCGGCCTGTATCGCTCTATAGCCATACCCATCGCCGGTAAGCGCTCAAGGTAAATAGCCACTCTGACTTCATCGACCAAAATAAGCAGGAGCTTTTCACTTTCGAGGACCTGACAGAAACTAGAATGATATCGTGAGGTATGGCGCAAATGGCAGTTTGGAATTAGGACCGTACGCAATATTCACGCCAATGGGCAAGTGGAACGCGGATGAAAGACGGCTGTTCACGGTAGGCTGAGGTATGTACTCGTGATCTAGCTGCATGTTATGCTTGTCGTCGCTCGTTAAATCCATGGGATGCACCCAGTATTCCAATCTAGGTTCTTGGACAGCCTCTTGTCGTCCTGTGACCAAATATTCTTATATCGAAACGCGTCAATTCAGGAATTTGATCGGTCACGAGGCAAACGACGTACCCTGACCATAGTGAGAATGGAGACGTAAGCCCCATTCTACCTCGACATCGTCGTAGCACCCCGCCCTAAGCACAATCAACTCCTTGATTCCAAGAGATTTGATAATATGAACTCACGGATCTCCCCACCCAACGGGCTGCGTAGCAACGATTCCGTCTATATATACCACACTAAGCGCCATCAGCTTTAATGGTCTTGGCAATTAGACGAGCCTTACGAGTCTCGCCCGGATGACTGTGCATTAACATCTCCAATGAACTCTAGTAGGGAGTTGTTTAGCGATTTCCTTTCCTCACTCTCCACCTCATGCTGTATAGACCTGGTGCAATACTCCTGTTGCATCGTCAGAACATTCCGAGTCATCGCCTTCACAGTCGCATCAATGAAGGACCCAAGTTGGGCATGTGCAAGAACCTCGATCTCCTGGATTACAGGCCGTGTCTCCGTCTCCGTTACACCTTGTATGTCGAGCAAAAACTGCGAGTCAGAGATACTGCCCGCTAACATCCTCATATCACGGTTCAAAGAGTCTCCAGAACCGCTAGAGAAGAGGTTTCCGACACCCCAACCGCTCGTGTCAGCACGTTTCTTTCCATCGGGCTTGGAAAGCAAGTGTTGGGCGCGGTGAAAGTTACCTTTGAGGAGTGCCTGGATGAGCTCCGAGCGTGGTTGGGGCGCAAGGTTTGGATGCTTGTCTAGGAGGTGTCTCACAGCGACCAAGCGCACTTTCCGATTCTCGAAGTACGAGTCGCGCCTCAGAGAAACTCCGAATCGAGCGTTCTGTACGTGCCTTTGATAGATGTTTCGAAAATCAGGGTAAAGTGATTCAAGATCGGAGAGCCGCAGAGTGTCTGATAGACGGTGAGATATGTGAGTGACACACGAAGAGACGTCTTACCTTCAGCACCGTAGCCCGCATCTGAGGCTCCCTGGCCTTGCGGGCGGGAAGCCTGAGAGAGGCGATCACGCTCCAATGATCTGTTGTAAGCACGCGCATTAGCAATGCGAGACCCCAAGCACCGTTGGCCAAGACATACGGAAAGAGCCCCATCACATCCTCAATAACAGCCTCATGAAGTACGCGTCTCAATGAATCGTCCCCTCGGATAACTTCCTTGCGGACAGTTTCCTTTCTTTCCGTAAATTCTTCCATGAACTTCGCACGCGCGCCTTGATTCCTAGCACGCCACTTGTCACTTGTCTCTGGGAAAAGTTCTGCGATGGCAACGCTGACCAAAATCTGGACAGCTTTCTCGTCAAGGGACTCGGATAAGACCAAGGAGCTGTTCATTCTGTGAAGAGAATAAATATATGAACACTTTTGCTCGACGTTTCGGGTTTGCTCACAGTAACTGCTTTAGGGCGACTGGAGTAAATGTGGATTGATCGAAAGTTTCGGTGCGGGTTTCGTGAGAGAGATAAGTAGCCGTCCAAAATGCTTGCGTTGTCTCCCCAGGTAAAAGACGAGGACCAAGAACCGCTGGATCAACCGGGCAATCAGAGGGAGTCTCGGAAGCCGAAATGTATCGTGTGTTCATCTTTAAGAGATGGGATCAGACGGAACCGACCCAAGTGAGACGAATGAAATGTTACCTGAAAGCCTGGGCGCGCAACCGCGCTCTCCACTTGTTCGTTCGTTTCAGCGACCTCAAAGGTGAAGAGTCTGTCAGAGTCGTCGCCGGTAACCATATCGGCTGATTCGGCATTGGTTTGCTCGTCATTCCAGACTATTGAAGCCGACTGTTCGGAGGATAACAAAGCGACAACTTGGTCACATATCTTTGTAAGATAGCTACTCACAAGCGTCGGTGAGAAGCAAAGAAAAACCAGGGAGTCAGTGGTCACTCACCGCATGAAAGTGACTCTGTTACGGCGAACCGAGGACGTTGCCGAGTCGTTCCAGGTCGAATCCTCGGGCCAGTATATAACGTAGTGGCGCTCGTCGGACAGGTCAGTCGCGTTGGCCTTAACAATATACAGACCAGATGAGAGGGTTGCCCCGACATCGCTTGAAACAAGAAGCGAGGTCGCTCTACGGGAATGTTCATAATAGGAGAGTGTAGTCACACACAAACACTCACGTAGCTTCATCGACTACGCCAATAGATCGCAATAGACGCACGATCTCATCTTTTGTTCCATAAACGCCGAGGGGTTTGATCATAAATTGATCCAATGACTTGAAATCGACTTTAGTGATGGATGTATATGCGCCAGGAGAGACCGCATTTATGAAAGGTTGGAGGGTGTCCTGGGAAATAATGACCTTGTCCACTGCCGTTCATTGCATTAGCCGAGCAAATTCGCATCGGACGAGACACCACCTACCGTAGCCGTTGCTCCCAGATTCTCCAATGAGGTCGAGGAGGCGGTACATTCCTTTGACTTTCCCAGCTAAGTCAGTCACAGGGGGAGCAACTGGAGGGTGGGGGTCATATTGCGCGTTCTGCCGAATAGTGTTCGTATATTCTATAGGACGTCGAGCAAATTTTCCTGGAACTGGTAAGATGACTATGTCCACTGCCGTTTGGAGCGTCCTGAACCAAATACCTTTGTCCCATTTAGACGAGTCCTTTCGAGGCGTACGCAATGTTCTCGTGAATTGTTTAGTAACAGGCAGACCCGTCTGTGAATCTGTCTGTGAATCTGTTGGACAGCACGTGATGTCAGCAAGCTGTGAGGGGAGTACGAGATTCCTATTACGAACTGTTGCCGCTGCTAGCGCCGGCCGGAGTGCGTGCGCTCGTGCCTTTGGAAATTGCTGCTTGCTCTGTGCGGCAGGTGAGGAACTCAGCTGAGGCCATACTAGGACTGGCACATACTGCCGAGTTTTCGTGACACAGACACGGTGATCGCTTCTTGGGAATCTACTCTTGGGGTTTCCTCATCGACACGACGAGTACCCGTGAGTGAAGGCCCCCATGAAAAAAAGTTGCGCGGATGAAATATGCTAAGGTCCATGAAGGGCTGAGGGTGTCTAGGAGAAGGAGAAAGAAGAAGAAAGCGCCGGATCCAAGTGCCTTGAAAAGGGGAAGGAAAGGATCACACGATATGTCCCTATTAACATCGAAACTTGATGGAAAGTCTGCATATAGACTGACATTGCGCCGCGAGGCACCACGAGGAAAGTACAGCCTGTAGGGTGTCACAGCGATAGATTTCACCACTTCACTTG
>Ga0137359_10005594_pt1 | contig 10367 bp, 8 predicted proteins | sample Mad1_40_16metaG_FD_108281 | JGI IMG/M metagenome (GOLD analysis project Ga0137359, IMG submission 108281) | Vadose zone soil microbial communities from Angelo Coast Range Reserve, California, USA - Mad1_40_16 metaG | ecosystem: Environmental > Terrestrial > Soil > Vadose zone | place: USA... | reverse complement strand
TGCTCGGCGAGGTCCGGACGCCGACGCTTGTGCTGCACTCTCGTGACGACGGCGTGGTCCCTGTCTCGGAGGGACGCTTTCTCGCCGCCGGGATTCCGGGCGCTCAGTTCGTGGAGCTCGAATCGAAAAACCACATCATGCTCGAGAACGAATCGGCGTGGGAGCGCTTTTGTGAAGCAGTCCTGGAGTTTCTGAGCGTCGGAGGCGGGGCAGCCGGCGAGGACCGAGCCTTCGCTCTTCTGTCGCCACGCGAGCGAGAAGTCCTTGGCCTTATCACCGAAGGCTTAGGCAATGCGGAGATCGCCGAGCGGCTTTCGATCAGCGAAAAGACGGTGCGCAATCACGTCTCGAACATCTTTGACAAGCTCGGGGTATGGACGCGCGCCCAGGCGATCGTGCTCGCGCTTGACCGGGGATTCCGAGCTTGAGATTCCGATGGCAGCTGGAACATGGTTGGAGACATTGACGGATGACCGGCAAACAAAAGATCGTGATCATTGCCGGGCCAAATGGCGCCGGCAAGACTACGTTTGCGCGCGAGTTCTTGCCTAATGAGGCGGACTGTCCAGTCTTCGTCAACGCCGATCTGATTGCCGCCGGGCTTGCTCCATTTTCTCCCGAAGCGGCCGCGTTCCGGTCGGGTCGGCTGATGCTGGAAGAAATCAACAACCACGTTCGGCGTCAGGAGAGCTTTGCACTCGAGACTACGTTGAGCGGTCTAATGTACGCCCGTCTGATTCCAAGCTGGCAGGCGCTCGGTTATCGAGTGAAGTTGATGTACCTGAGCTTGCCAAACCCGGAAATGGCGATCGCGCGGGTCGCGGAACGTGTTGCGCAGGGCGGTCACCTCATTCCTGAGCCCGTAATTCGCCGCCGCTTTACCGCTGGCTGGCATAACTTCAATTCGAAATATAAGCTTCTCGTCAACGCGTGGTCGCTATATGATAATTCTCAACGACAACCGGTTCTAATCGAAGAGGGCGTGAATGATGAAGACTAGTATTCTGGCCGAGACTGATCCAGATCTGGCACAAGCCGGCGCGGCACTCGAACGCGCTGCCCGGAACGCGAGGCGGCTGGCAGATCAGACCAACACGCCGTTCTACGTGTTCATTGATGGAAAGATCGTAGACCTGCGCAAGCTCGAGCAAGAGTCGCACATTGAATCTACGGCCAGCGAGCCGAGCGAGCCGCGCCTCTCACGCTGAATCAGACGCCCTTCGAGCTGAACCAACCCCAAGGCATGCAGTCCGAGATGTTGGAGCCAGAACTTCACGGGTCTGGTACTATCTCATAGGATTATTGCACCCCGTAGGAGTGCGTAAAGCGTATCCTGTTGAGGGGTTCCGAGGAACATTACCCAAGGTGAGGGCGTAACGCCTCATGCGTGGGACGCAGGCGAAAAATCTGCGACTCAGCTAATGTTCGCGGCACTCACATTCCGCTAAACCGAGTATTTCATTTCTGGGAGAGATTATGAACAAGTTTCGTGTTGGTGCTATCGCGCTGATCTCGCTAATAGCTGCAGCTCTGTACGCGCGACCTGCCATCCAGGCGAGCGGACCGCGGGCGGCTGCAAAAAACGTGACGTTCAACAAAGAAGTCGCCCCCATCTTTTACAAGAGCTGCGCCGACTGCCATCGCCCCGGAGAAGCCGCGCCGTTCTCGGTACTCAGCTACAAAGACGTGCGGCCGTGGGGAAAGTCGATAAAGGAGAAGGTCGTCAGTCGTCAAATGCCGCCGTGGCACGCCGATCCGCACGTCGGCCGATGGTCCAACGATCCGCGTCTGACGCAGGCTCAAGTCGACACGATTTCCGCGTGGGTGGATGGCGGAGCGATCGAAGGCAGTCCGAAAGACCTCCCGCCCGCGCCGCAATTCGTCGAAGGTTGGGGTATCGGCAAACCCGATGTGATCATACAAATGCCCGAAGACTACACCGTCGAGGCCAGCGGCCCCGACGAGTACCAGTACTTCGACGCCCCGACTAACTTTAAAGAGGACAAGTACGTCCAAATGGCCGAGGCCCGGCCCGGAAATCGGAAGGTCGTGCATCACATCATCGCCTTCGTCGTTCCGCCCGGCCAACCGAGCCTTAACATGGTCCCGAAAGAGCAGCGCTCCGCCGCGCTCGAGGGCTCACTAAAGAACACTCCGTTCTATCGCGACGGTCTTTTGATTCGCATGAAAAAGGATCAGCCGGTCTACAATGACGGGAGCGAAATCCCGGCCAATCTCAAAGGCTTCAACAACGTCGACGATTTTCTTACCGCTTATGCGCCGGGCAGCTATTACGGTGAGTGGCAACCTGGAACCGCGAAGAAGATTCCGGCCGGCGCGACTATTCGCTTCCAGGTTCACTACTCCAAGATAGCCGGCAGTATCCAGACCGATCGCTCAATGGTCGGTATGATCTTCGCCAAGCAACCTCCCGAGAGACTGATGAAGACCCGAGCAGTGTCGAACGTCTTCTTTGAGATCCCGCCCAATGCCGACCATCACAAGGTGATCGCTATATGGAAGCCGAGCCTCGACGTCACGCTTTACTCTCTTATGCCGCATATGCACTATCGCGGAGCGGCGATGGAGTACAAGGTCTTCTATTCGGACGGGAAATCCGAGGTGCTCCTTAACGTGCCTGCCTACAGTTTCAACTGGCAGATGGCCTATCGTCCGCAAGCGCCGATTCGTATTCCGGCGGGCAGCAAGATTCAGGTCACGGGATACTTCGATAACTCGGCGAAGAACAAATTCAATCCCGACCCGACCAAAGCCGTGCGCCAGGGTGAGCCGACCTACGACGAGATGATGATGGGCTTCATGGATTACACCGCGGAGAAACCGCGGACGCTGGCGAAGGTCGATCCGCAGGTTTTCGACACGTACGTTGGGAAGTACGACTTTGGCAACAACCGTCAGTACGTAGTGACCAGAGAAGGGAACCGCTACTTCGGCCAGGGCGCGAAGAATCCGAAGCGGGAGCTCTTCCCGGCGTCGGAGACCAGGTTCTTCATCCCCGAAGTTGAATCACAGATCACGTTCGTCAAAGATGAAAAAGGCGAAGTGGTCGAATTACTTTATGAACAAAACGAAGGCTTGATCCACTGCAAGCGAGTCAGGGAAACGACGGCGGGTAGCCGGCAATAGGCAGTCCCTGACCAACCGGAAATGAGGAGGTGAGCGATTTCGTCGTCTGCCTCCTCTTTTTTTCTTACGATAACCTTGATGGACACCAACCAGATTGATCTGGAGACCAGCATCGAAGTAACATCCCTCCTGCGGCAAGAAGATGACTAAATCTCAACCTGCAAGTTTCGAAGATTTGATCCGGGAGCTCTCAACCTACGATCTGAGCGTAGGCGAGCTGGCACTTGCACTCCGGGAGATGGTGCTGGAAGAAGCGCCGGGGGCGGTCGAGAAGTTGCTTCGTGTGTACGCTCTCGTGCTCTGGTATTCGCTCACGGGCCGAATGTCGGACGCCTTCGTTCAGGTCGTGGTGTACACCAAAGGCGTGAATCTCATGTTTAATCGCGGCGCGGAGCTTCAAGATTCCGACGGAGTGCTCGTGGGCGATGGGAAGATAATCCGACACATCAAAGTCCGGCGGCCCGAAGATCTGAAAAATCGTCATCTGCGGAAGTTCATTCGAGCGGCATTAAAGCATGCGAAGTCGATCGAGAAAGAGAAAAAGCTTGCCGGCCGCTCTCCGAAGCCTACCGGCCGCGCATCCGCGAAGATGCGCCACGGGAAGCGATCCGCGGTGGATTGATTTTTAAGCCCGCCTTCTTCGTTTATAATGGCTGCCAAACTCACGCGAAGGGGGTTCAACACCATGAGCAAGCGAAGCGGATTAGCCCTGGCCGTCCTTCTCTTCCTCCCAATCGCTGGATCCGCCCAAAACAGCATGATTCGCGGCAAAGTCCACGGGAGCAACGGAGCAGCTCTCAATAACGCACTGGTTGAGTTGAAGGCATTCGCCGGGGCGTTGGCTGGCCAGACCCTTACTCGGAACGACGGCGATTTCTCCTTTTCGAACCTCGGCGCCGGAGAGTACCAGGTCCTTGTCATTATGTCAGGCTATGAGCCGGCAAGGGAGTCGGTCCAACTAAGAGGCGGAAGCATAAAGGCGCTTCCTGCGGACGTGAACAATGAAGTGGTCGATATCGAGATAACTCTGCGACCCCGCCCTGAACAGGCTCTCGCTGCCCCGGCCACCAGTTTTGTACAGGACGTGCCGAAGACGGCTCGCGCGGCTTACGCGAAAGGCATCGCAAAGATCCGTGAAGGCAAGTCGGAGGAAGGCATAGCGTTTCTCCGTGAAGCGACAGTCGAGTACGACGACTACTTCGATGCGCATTTTGCTCTAGGCTCAGAGTATTACCGGCGTGGGAAAGACGCCGAAGCGCTTGAAGCGCTGGAGCGCGCTCGCAAGATCAACGACCGCGAAGCGGCGGTCTACTACACGTTTGGCATGGTGATGCTCAGGCAGCAGAAGTTCCGGACCGCGGAGTACGCCTTTGGGAAAGCAGTCGAGTTGAACGCCAGCCACGTCACCTCTCACTTCAACCACGCCGTGGTTCTGATCGAATTGGTGTTGCGCTCGACCGACGCGGGCCAGGTGAAATCCAATCTTGCGCAAGCCGACCGCGAGCTGGACTCCGCCTGGGAGCTGAGCGGCAAACGGCTGAACACTGTCTTTCTTCAAAGAGCTCGAATTCACCAGGAGCGTGGAGACAAAGAAGCCGCGGCTCGTGAGCTGGAAAGCTATCTAAAGGCGGAACCGGATGCTAAGAACGCAGCGGCGGTCAAAGCAGCTATCGGAAAGCTCCGCGAGAAGAAGAAGTGAATATGGACCGGCCGTCACTACAGGTAGCGAACACTCCACTAAAAATGGCTTCGAGCATCTTTGAATTCTAGCGATGCTGGTCGTCAACCGAGTAAGTGATGCCCGAGTACTGCATCTCTTCCCACGTCTGCGGGCCCCAACGCACCGCGACCTTCGGGTCGGGATTCCATTTGTTTGCTAGCGAGTTATCGTAATGCGCCGTGGCTTCCAGGCGCGATCCTTTCGGCACCGTTAGTGGCGTGGTGAATACATAGTAGGTCTGCCAGTTGAAGTCGTACTTCGGGACCGACAGGAGGACTTCGGTGCGGCCGTCAGGATGCACGAGGCGATACTCCCAGCTCTTGCCGCGCAGGTGGGTGTGCGGAAACAACGCCCAGATGTGCGAGTCCTCGCTGAACTGAATCGCCGACTCGACTGCTTGATTGTCAGCGCCAGGTGGGATGACGAAGAACGGATTGACGAAAGCGCTGTTACGGATCTCCTGCTGTGGCGGCTGCTTCGCAAAGATCACGCCGACGCTGGTTCGGTCCTTAGTCACCGCGCCGTTTGCCGTGTAGTGCACTTGAAAGGCGAGCACCGCGCCGGCCTTGATTCGCATCGCAGTGCCGGGCTTGAAGGTCATCGCGTTAGTGCCGGGAGCAGTCGTGGCGATCAGCGAGCCGGGCAGCGCTTGCTCTCCACCACCATGCCCCTGGCCGAAGCCTCCCAGATTCGGCACAACCTGAACGAAGGCTGGTGGTCGCCGAGCGCCGGGCTCGCGACAGAAGACCAGCACGTGATGGACGACGCTCCGCGCGCCGGGTCTTACCTCGATTGCTTGAATCCACTTGTCTTCGGTGAAATTAGTCGGCGCTTCGAAGAACTGGTACGCGATCGTGCCGGTCTCCTTGACTTCGAACTCTCTTGGCATGCTGATGACGGCGTCGGGTGTGCCGATTTCCCAACCCTCGACAAATTTCGGCGCCGGCGGCAGCTCTTTGGGATCGCCTTTCGGCGCGCCGCCGTCCACCCAGTGGATAAGCGTGTCCTTGTCCTTCTCGCTCAACCGCCGATCGTTTGAGAATGTGCCATGTGCCTGCGTCGCGTGCCACGGAGGCATGTTGCCGACGGCGATCTTCTCGCGAATCGCCTTCGCCCAGGGGCGCGCGTCTTCGTAGCTGAGAAGGGACATTGGCGCAATGTCGCCCGGTCGGTGGCAGCTCGCGCAGTTGTTAAAGAGAATCGGCGCTACATCCTTCGAGAAAGTCGGCGTCGCAGGCGGACTCGTTCGAGCCGCCGGAATCGCTGTGAGGGCGAGGACCATAACGGCGAGCGCTGCCGCATATCTGAGTCGGATCTTAGTCATAGGAGTGAGCTTCCTCGTCGGTCTGATACCGGGTGCGGGCTTAACACGATGTGACTATAACATATGAATCGTGCTTATTCGAAAGGGGATCGAAGTCTGAAGAATCGGTGTTGGACGAGCGAGCGAGCGGGCGCGCAAGACGAGCTGATTCTGATACGAGGCGAGCCGCGATCGAATCGATATACGTACGTCGGGCGGGCTGTCCTGCTGACACCGGCGTACGTTTCGGTCCGGTCTCGACTAGTGGTTTGTGGTGTTATCGGCGACTAAGTCGCAGTCAACCAGGGCGCTGATCAACAGCTTCCTGAGACGCAACTCGTACAACGCTTCCTTCATTTCAATTGCAACCGCATTGGGAAAGGTGCTCTCGACTTGATGAGCTTGGGGCTGTGCCATCTCATCACACAAAGCACGTATGAACATGTTTACGCGTTCCAATTCCTGTCTGCCATTGGCCCCATTCAACATGATAATTTACCCCTTCTTTTTGTACCGATTTGATCTGTTATCAAGATCGGGGCAATGCCCGTACCACGTCCGCCCCATAAGCTTCATTGTGCTAATTGTTGCATGTGAATAAAGTCCGTGGTGCATACCCTGCACAGGTATCAGAACTTGTCAGAGGGGGATGACAGATCGTGTGATCCGCTCGACGCCGATGGACACTGGAAGTCAGCAATCCGATACCAGTGCCAGGTCTACGATACCAATTCAGGAACGCTTTCGAGGAATACAGAAACCTGACGAGCTATCCAGGGGTTGAGAAGATTAGCCGGATTGATGGTCTCGGTCGATGTCAATTCGGTTGGGTATGTCTGCTGCGACGAGAGAGCGCTCGGGGGTGTTAAGATCGGGGTAGAAATGCGGAGGAGCTATGACCGCCATCACGCTGGAATGTGACAGCAGCCAAAGCCCTCCGGTTTTGAACCGGGCAACGAGCGTTCCTCTCTCTAAGTAGGCCGAAATATAGCAGGGGCGGCGGAGCATCGCGGCGTCTTTCCTCAGGAATTCTCGCAGGGCCTGGTGAATAATTTCCCATCTGTAGAGCTGCTCAGTTGCATCAACAATCTTGGGGCGAGTGATTACGAATGGCTGTCTGTAGTTTCGTTGAGCGAAGGCTCCAGTAGAAGCAGACGCACTACCCGCCGCGTTTGCGATTCAGCTCGGCAAGAGTCTGCTTTAACTGATCAAGCTTCTCGCCGGCCTCGCGATGCTTACCCTCGGCGGTCAGTCGCTCATAGTCGGAGAGCAGTTGCTGGGCTTGCCTCGTCAATCGTTCAGTGTCGGATGAACTGACCTGAGCGGGTGGTTGACTGGGTGTGGGTTGTTTCGATGCCGTCGGTGGTTCGGCCTGCGCGACTTGCCCCGCGGGCGCAGTTTGCCGAGGCGCAACTCCCGGTACGAGGAGGCTGAGCGCCTCGTCAAAAGTCTTGCCCGCCTTCAATTGGTCTTGCGAGGCGACAGCCACCTGCCGCAACTCGGGTAGCTTCGAAGTGCCGTCGGAGGCTTGAAGATAAAACGGCTCGACATAGAGCAAGGTATCGGCTATGGGAATCACGAGCAAATTGCCGCGCAGCAGCTCCGAGCCCTTCTGACTCCACAGCGTCATCAACTGCGAGAGCTGCGAGTCCTGGTTTATCCGTGCCCTGATCTGGGCGGGTCCGTTCACGGTGACGTTCTTCGGAAAACTGTACACCAGCGTACGTCCATAATTAGCGCCGTCGCTTCGAGCCGCCATCCAGCCGATCATGTTGCTGCGACCGCCAGCCGGTGTGAATGGAAGTATGTTCACGAACTCGAGCGAGGCGTTTTGCTCGCCAGGTAACTGCATCAACACGTGATAAGGCAGCATCGCCGTGGCCTCGGCGCCCTGCGAGGATTCACCGGCGGCGATGGCCCACAGGTCTTCGTGATTGTAAAACGTCTGCGTATTCTGCATGTGGTACAGCGTGTAGACGCGAGCTTGCGCGTTCACCATCAGGCTCGAATAGCGAACGTGGGCCAGCAGATCCTCGGGCATCTCGCTCCTGGCGTGGAAGAGATCAGGAAAGATGTCCTGATAAGCTTTTATGATGGGATCGTCGGGCTCGAATACATAAAATCTCACGCTCCCATCGTAAGCATCAACCACCGCCTTCACAGAGTTGCGAATGTAGTTGATGTTGTGGTCCCCTACCTGATATGCCGTCGAGTAGGGATACTGCGCTGCGTAGGTAAAGGCGTCGATTATCCAGTTGAGCTTCCCGTCTCGGCTTATGACGAGATACGGGTCGTCTTCGAACAGAAGGAAAGGCGCGATCTGCCGGACGCGCTCGCTTACGTTGCGTCGCATCAGCACACGGCTCTCAGAGTTGATGTAGTCCGAGAAGAGCAGATTCGTCCCGTCCCCCAGGTACAGGCTGAGCGCTAGTTGGCGCAGCAGTCCGCCGACAGGTATTCCGGCATCCGCTTCGTAGGTTGTGTACGAGTCACCACTCCCAGGCGCCGGGTAGTTGAACTCTGGGGGAGTCGCGCCTTGAGGCTTTGTATGAACGTAGACGTGAGAGTTGCTCTCCTCGCCATAATAAAGCTCGGGCCGCGTGACTTTGATCTCCGGGGCTGAGCTCTCGACCGGCATGTTCTTCAGCACGAGATTCGGGAGCCCTTCGGGAGTGAACTCGTTTACGGTATTCATCGTCACACCGTAGCCGTGAGTGTAGACGACATGCTGATTGATCCAATTCCTCGATTGTTCCGGCAACTGGTCGACGTTCATTTCGCGGGCCGAGAGCATCACCTGGCGAAGCCTGCCGTTGATCGTGTATCGGTCCACATCGGGAAGCCGGAAGTCGTAATACGTGCGAATCTCTTGAATCTGAGCGAGCGTCGATTGAAGTGCGCGCCGGTCCCAAAGTCTGACGTTTTCCAGCGTCTCACGGTTGGCCTGAATCTGTTCAACTGTGAGCGAGGGCTTCGGTTCAAAGGGCCGCTCCTTGAAGCTTAGCCCCTGGGCGTCGGCGTGCTGAGGGTCCACCCGATCGATCGCGAACGCGTGCCGGGTCATCTTGATGTTGTGATCGATGAACGCCGCCTCCTTCGCAAGCTCGTTTGGCTTTACGGAGAACTTTTGAAAAGTAGCCGGGACGATCCCCAGACCGACTACCCACACGGCGGCGACGATCACCGCAAGCGAGACGATGGTTCGGACTCGCGTCTTGAAGAAAGCGTTCACCGCCACCACGACCGAAGACAGCAGCAGCAGACCGATCACGATGTTCATCGCCATCAACCGCACGTTCGCGTCGGTGTAGTCGATTCCAGTGAACAACTCGTGCTGGCCGTGCAGCAGATCGAATCGGTCGAGGTAGGTGCTCGCTGCGAGCGTCAATGCAAAAGGCGCAGCGGCAAGGCTGATAGCTGAAATAACTCGACGGCGAGTGTCCTGGGTTATTGTGCCCCTCACCTGCTCGAAGTACCAGACGTAACCCGACGCCGCTCCGATCGCGATTAACAATACGACCGAGACCGTCTGCAGCCATCCCACCACGAGTTCGATCACCGGCAGCTTGAATAGGTAGAAGCTGATGTCGTTGCCAAAGATAGGATCGCTTAGCTGAGACGGCTGCGAGTGGAAATACAATGCGAACTGGGGCCATTCCTGGCTCATGCTGATGGCCGACAGCAACGCGATGGCCGCGGGCAGCACCCACACTCCCGGGCGATAAATCCACGGCAGAAAGTTTATGTCTTTGATGTCTTCGACTGAAGTTACGCGAAACTTCGGACGCTCCTTTAGCTCAGGCAAGACTCGATTCATGAGGAGGAACGGCAATCGGGCTATCAGGAACGAAAGAACAAAGAAAATGAGGAACAGCAGACCGCCGAGACGGAATTTGTACCAGTACACTTTGGAATAACCGACCGCCGAGAACCATAGCGAGTCGATGTAGATATTCAGGAACTGCGAGCCGAACAGGAAGAGCGCAATGATTATCGCTGCAGCGACTATTAACCCGAGTCTGCGCCTGCGAGGCTTGATGTCGATCACGTCAAACAGCCGGTCGTCGTCCATGGCCGCCATCATAGTGCAAGCGTGATGGATGAGCAATCAAGCTATCGCTCTTGTAAGACCGACTCAAGGAACCGAGCGACTCTCTCGACATACACTTTCGGATTGGCCTGAAACGCGTGCCCGTG
>Ga0137359_10005589_pt1 | contig 10370 bp, 15 predicted proteins | sample Mad1_40_16metaG_FD_108281 | JGI IMG/M metagenome (GOLD analysis project Ga0137359, IMG submission 108281) | Vadose zone soil microbial communities from Angelo Coast Range Reserve, California, USA - Mad1_40_16 metaG | ecosystem: Environmental > Terrestrial > Soil > Vadose zone | place: USA... | reverse complement strand
GGAATGCGGGAGGCATTCTCCTGGGAATCTGACACAAATAAAATCCTTGAAACATGTTAACAAAGTTAGAAGTGGTCTCCCTCGACAAGGGAGAAGACGGTAAGGGGTTGCTTCAAGCCCGATAGCGTGGGCTGGGGAGAGAGAAGCATGTGATGGTGTTGGAGGTGGGTGCATTATGGGGTAACGCAGCCGGTATTATGGGTTTTTCGGTCTAACCAGGGTCGACGTGGTGTTGATCAGGGAGTGCGCCCTGTTCGGGTTGGGAGAGTGCCTGGCTGCTTTGAAGGAAGTCGAGGAGGACTATCGCGTTTTGCCGGTTTGAGTAGTAGTGGTTGGTGCGACTCCGGCGCGAGTGACGGCCCAGGCCACTATTGTGCCGAGGCCCATGCCGGCTCAATTGAAGGCTCAAATTGAACACGGATCCAGTGTAATTTTTCCCACGTTTCTGCATGCCTTTGATTATGTAATGCTCAACCACTGGGAAACCACAACCACATCGGCCTTTCCTTTGCTCCTTGTCACTACTCGAAAGACTCGCAAGTGAAGTATCAACACTTTGATTTAGAAGGGAAAACGAAATCTCGGACACGGGTTAGTCCTAAGATTATATGTACCCTGACTTCCGCTCCCCCATCGATGTCGACGCGCTCGCGCAAGAGGATGCCCAGAAGTAAGTGGGACCTTGTAGTGCAGAGTCGTGTCTAGTGCTGATTACGCTCGTAATCTTATATTACGTGAATTACTGGTACTCGCCGGGTTTTCCTAGCCTATGGACACACCCGCTTCTCGTTCCGTCATATCTCTCTCTTATCTCCGCCATCTCCCTGATCTTGCGGGCCATCTTCGCGTTTCGCCCAGCTTCAGGGCATGCCGCTCGCATTTTCAAAGCTAGTGAAGAAATCGTATCCCCGACTTCCCTTGGCGAGTCCAGAATTCGCACTTGTAGCCCTTGGACGGGTCTCGTAATGTCCGTCAAGGGCCAAGTTGAAAGATCGGGGGGGTCGACCATCTTCCTTTTCCATGTAGCACGACTCATCCTCGTCCTCACACTCTTCGGCTTGTCTGTATTCCGCGTCCAACATGAGAGAACACAGCACGCTTCACCTTCGTCCGAAGTGATCGTGCTGCTCAATCTTGCGTTATGTCTAACCTATGTGCGTCCTCTTAATCGTTAAGGTTCTATTCACGTCTTTTTCTTACTGGAGTCGTAACTTGACACAGTTACATGCGTCGTTTTTGGCATTATCCACTATCTTCGCCCGAAGAGTGTGCGCCTCTGTTACATCGTTCCACCTCTCCTCATTGTTGCTTGTTACTTTCTCCATTTACGCTTACCGCGACATCTGGCCGTTGCTTACATTCACACTATCGCCGGCGGATGCAGGCGAAGGCACTTTGCTATGGGTCAAGCTTGGTCTTCTGGCCCTTGCGGCTGTTTTGATACCTCTGGCCATCCCGCGCCAGTATACACCGGTTAATCCCAAGGTGAGATTGTTTTTGCTATATCGTCCTTTCGTTTTCTGAATGTGGAAGTAGGACCCCCAACGGACCCTCAATCCTGAACAGACTGCGCCACTTCTATCTATGATGACATATACCTTCCTTGATCCGGTCGTTTTCTTGGCATATCGTGTTCCACATCTATCACAAGACATGCTACCTTCACTTGCAGACTATGACTATGCAGAGAATCTCGTGAAAAGGAGTTTCAAAGCAGGTGCACCTCGTTCTCCGAGCCAACCTTTTTGCTAACGCACATCCTAGTATCTAGATACCTTTTCTGGAAGTCCCAAGAGGCACATCTTCTGGGGGTTCATGACTGTTTTTGGTCTGTTCCGTGTTTCAGTGAAGTGTCACGGCTTACACTTATTCAGGTCGTGACTGTATCCTGCTTGCATTCCTCATTGTCATCAGGGTCTTTTCGACTCTAATGGCTCCCGTCGGAATGAATCAACTCTTGCGGTACGTCTTGTAATCAATAGATTTACCGGTGCCTTAGTGTGTTCCTCAAAGCTACCTCGAAACCCACGGTGAGGGTGCTGTTGTCCGCCCGTGGGTTTGGGTTACATATCTTTTCTTGGGTCCTGCGTTTGGGGCCATCGCCTTCCAGTGGTACACGTTCATTGCGGTCAGTTATGGGCGATGTTACCACTCCGAAATCGTCATATGACACTTCCCTTCAGACGAGTGATTTAGTGCGCGTCTCAGCCATTATCACACAACTTGTTTTCGAGCACGGCCTACGCATCCGGGTGAAGGCGGAGTCCCCTTCTTCACCAACGGCCACTCCGGCGACAACGGCTGAGGGTCGAAGCGATTCCACGACACCCGAGGGCGGCTTGGCCGCCGCGATAAGTGTCGTGTCCAAGAATGTGGGCAGAAGAAGTGAACCGACTCGGGGTGAGCCATCGACGGCTCCGGAATCTAGCATCGTGGTCAAGCCAAAAGAGGATGGCCCTGCGTCCGACCGCAGCAAGCAGGACGGTTCGAAAATTTTAGTGGGAAAGATGAACAACCTGGTGACAAGCGACCTGGACAACCTCGTCGATGGAAAGGATTTGTTGATGCTCAGTTTGTAGCTGTTTGCTTCGTCCCGCATTTTTGGTTCATCGTGATCACCTTTAGTTTTGTATCTCCCATTGCAAGTCATTCTATGCGTCTGGTTCTTGCACAGCTTTCTTGGCTGGAGCGCATATGTGGGAGTGGTGACCATGATCTCCCTTTTCCCCGTCCCCGGAACTATCGCTAGAAAAATACAGAAGGTCCAGAAGGAGTCCATGATGCAGGTGAGCGTTTTGACCCACTAATATAGTGATGTCAGGGTCGACAGATATTGCGGTTAGACGGATGCCCGTGTGCAGACTGCCACCGAGAGTGAGACCGCAGCCATGAGTGTCTGCTTCGTGGTATTGACGATTGTCGCCAATAGCTGTGGCCATTTTGCGCATGATAAAGCTATTTGGTTGGGAGCCTAAGATCGCAGCGAGGCTGGCTGAAAAGAGAGAGCAGGAGCTGCGTTACATCAAGACACGCCAGATTTTGAACTTGATCAACGGGAACATCAAGTAGGTGCTTTTGGTCTCACCCTGATCTCGCTAACATGACTGTCTAGTCACGTCATACCCCTCATTACCGTGCGTCGACTCAACCCTCATCTCCTGCTGATCATCTGACCAATTGTCGGAAAGATGGTCATCACTTACCTCACTTACGTACGTACGATTGACTCGTTGCGAATGCTAAATTTGACCTGCTTTGCAGACCACGATCATGAAGCGTGTACTTACGCGCAAGTCCTTGTCCTTCCTCAAATGCGGCTTATACAGACTTCCTTTCTAGCGTCGATCGTGTTTTCATCTATGGCTGGTCAGTATACATCCCTTCACTAGCGGCGTCTGTGAAATTAGAGTCGTCTTCCCAGTGTTCGATCTTCTACGCAACCAGCTTCAAAATATCTTCTGGATGGTACCCATGTTCACTCAGGCGAAGGTCTCCCTCGATCGTGTAAACAATTTCTTGCGTGATGTGAGGCAAACTCCTGTCCATGTCACCATTTGACATATATCGCTTTCGACAGACCGAGTTGTTGGACGAGTTTTCGGATGCAGAGAAGGATCTCAAATGCGTGATTGGGGCTGATGTGTTACACTTGGACCAGGACGTGGTCGGGTTCAAGAATGCTAGCTTCACCTGGTCAAACGACCATTTGGACGAAGGCGCACTCACACCGCCCCGGCGTCGGTTCACCCTCCGTGTGCATGACGAATTGCTCTTTAAGCGGGGCGGCTTCAATCTCATCATCGGGCCAACCGGTTCTGGGAAGACATCATTACTGATGGCACTTCTCGGAGAGATGCATTTTGTCCCGATGAGCCCTGACTCGTGGTTTCACCTGCCGAGGGCTGGGGGTGTTAGCTACGCAGCGCAGGAGTCGTGGGTACAGAATGAAACTATCAGGGTGAGGCGTTCTTACGTTCTCGCGCTTTGGTGCTGAATGAAAAGAAGGATAATATCTTATTCGGCACTCCATACAACGAGGAGAGGTACAGCAGAGGTAGCTCACTCCCATGTTCACCGCTTCTTTGCTGGCTGACCCTTAACGTTTTTCTTTGTTTCAAGTGATTTACCAATGTGCTCTGCAACGTGACCTCGGCCTGTTCGATGCCGGAGACAAGACAGAGGTCGGGGAGAAAGGTTTGACGTTGAGGTAGCTTTATGGAACTATTCTCGAGCCCCTCTACTGACACGATTTGCTGTCTCGTAGTGGAGGTCAGAAGGCCCGTGTCACCCTTGCACGAGCAATCTACTCTTCAGCTGAAATTCTCATCCTAGATGACGTGAGTGCTTTTTCTCGTATTCATTTGGCGCTGGGTATCAATATCTTTGCTCTTGAAGGTCCTAGCCGCCCTGGACGTTCACACCGTACGCTGGGTAGTAGAGAAGTGCTTCAAAGGTGACCTAATCCGTGGAAGAACGGTCCTCCTCGTCGTAAGTGACCGTTTCTCCTCCACATCTGACGACCTTTTGACATCACAAGTGTACCAAAGACGCACAATGTAACACTCGCCTACCCCATTGCGGACTCTGTCATCTCCCTGAGCCTAGATGGCCGGATTGTATGCCATGGCCCTGTCTCAGACGCTCTCACGACGGACAAGATGTTCGCAAAAGAGTTTCCGAAGAGCACTCCATCCATCAAGGATAACGAGACGAATGACGTAGAGGAACCCGACAAGAGGGTAGAGCAGGTGGATGGCAAGCTGATCCTGGCAGAGGAGAAAGCTTATGGACACGTAAGCTGGGATGCATGTAAGCGTGTCATACTACCTTTCTCATTCGGCCTGTGAAGTTCACTGGTGCATCCTGAAAAAAGATAATCTGTTTATTCGTGGGTTGGCAGGAACCCATATCTTCCTGTTTTGGTCATTTTTTATTGGCGGCTTGCTGTTCTTCAATGCACTGTTGGCTATGCAGACGTGGTTCATGGGCTACTGGGCCGAACAGTACGAAATCTATCCTCCAGAACAAGTCAGCGTCACGTCGTAGGTATCTTCAGTGGACACTGCCGCAAGGGCTGCTTCTATTGCCTTGCTGACGTGTCGGTCTTTCCTTCGCTAGCTACCTCGCTGTCTATGGCCTTATTCTGCTTGCGGCGACGTTCAGCTACACAATCGGGTCCACCATATACACGTTTGGCACTCTGAGAGCGTCGAGATCGATTCACCAGAAACTGATCGAGTCTGTCTTGGGCGCGACGTTCAGGTGGACCCATATTCTCATAGTACTAACCGCGATGAATAATTTCTTTGTATTAGGTGGCTGGACACAACCCCAACATCACGAGTCATCACTCGCGTCACGCAGGACATTCGTACACGTACATATTTGTGTTCTTCGTGGTGGGATGCACATTCTCACGAAGGACTTTCCCCAGTGGACGGCCCGATTTCTGGCACACTTAGCCAGTTGATTGAAATTACCCTCAATATGCTGATCAAGTTTGCGTCGGTGGTGTTCCTCACGCCAGTGTCTATTGTTCCCGGAGTCGCCATAGCCGTGTTGGGCGCATGGCTCGGTCAAGTGTACATGAAGGCGCAACTTTCGATCAAGCGCGAGATGAGCAATGCCAAGGCACCCGTACTGGGCCATTTTGGTGCGGCCGTCGCCGGACTCGGTATGTTCGCCTTACGTGATTACGCGAGATCGATATGACATGGTTTATTTCAAGCGTCTATCCGAGCATATGGCGTGCAGGATGCGTTCCGTAAAGAGTCGTACAGGCGGATTGATAAGTACTCGAGGGCCAGCCGAGCGTATTACGTTATGAATAGGCAAGTCGGCTCACGAGCTGCATTTGTGGCGCATCATAGTTATTGACATTGTTTGACAATGTCGCAGATGGATCAGCCTGCGGATAGAGTTTCTGGGTGGACTATATGCTGCAGGCCTGGCGGCTTACATGGTCTATATCCCACATGGACGCGCCCTTCCCTTGGACACAGGTTTTTCACTCACCATGGCCAGTGCGTTGCACTACCATCGTTTTGTTCGAATTTCTGACTATCACCTGCGATTTCTGATCGTCGCCTCCAGTTGGCTTCAGCGGCATGATCCTCATGTGGGTGCGCGTTTTCAACAAATTTGGAATCATCTGTGAGGATACTTTACCTTGCAGTACTTATTATATTCACCTCTAATGACATCACAGGTAACAGGTTAGCCCTCCTTTGTTAGAATCTGTTTGAGGCTGTGTTTATCAGCGTTTTGCTTAGTTTGGAGCGTATGCACTCGTACATCAACATTGAGCAGGAGCCAAAGCCGACAAAGCAGGGCGTCCCTCCAGCCTACTGGCCAGCGAGCGGCGATCTCAGGGTCGAGAAGTTGTCTGCGCGTTATTCTCATGTACGTGACGTAACGGCCCTCAGCACAGCGTGTCTGGCCTTACTAGGCCTCACTCTGCAATTAGGATGGGCCGAAGGTCCTTCATAACATATCCTTCCATATCAAATCTGGCGAACGTGTGGGTGTTGGTGAGTAGATATAGTTAGATGCCGGGAAGCGGATCTTGACTGGCGGAATAGTCGGTCGCACGGGCAGTGGAAAGGTATCCGTCTTCAGCTTCGTCCTTTCTTCTAAGTGGCGCCGACTAAAACTTCGCAGAGCTCTCTGACGTTGTCGTTGCTCCGCTGCATACTCACCGAGGGTAGCGTGTACTATGACGGTAGACTCACGAGCTCGATCAACCTGGACGCGCTCCGTTCGACTATCACTATCATTCCCCAAATCGTAAGAACAGCCACCGTTTCTCACCTCTATATTCTCCTGCTGAAACAACCGAATTTCTTCAATCAGCCTGAACTGCTGAGTGGCTCACTGCGAGAAAATCTTGACCCATTCTCGCAGTACGACGATGCGATGCTGAATGGGACACTGCGCGCCTCGGGGCTCTTCTCCCTTCAGAGCGACGAGGAGAGCCGTCTTACGCTCGACAGCCAGATAGCAAGCGGCGGGAGCAACCTCTCCGTTGGCCAGCGGCAGATCCTGGCACTCGCCCGCGCGTTTGTACGCGGGAGCAAGCTACTCATTCTTGACGAAGGCGCGTCTCCTGTCACCTCCTGTTGGTCTTGCATTGATCTCCTTTTGATTTCAGCGACGTCTGCTATTGGTAACACCGTCTCTATTGTTCTCGGTTTGCTATGTTGTTAAGCTGATGCGTCGCAGACTACAAGACGGATGCGATCATACAGACATATCTCCGGAGTGAGCTCAAAGAGGATGTGACGGTGATTACGGTCGCGCATCGTCTGCAAACTATCGTCGACGCCGATAAAGTTGTACGTCGTTCTTCCTCTGCGCAGGAATACGACTTTGAGAAAAAAAATTCAATAGATGGTCTTGGATGCAGGTCGACTTGTAAGTTTTTCTATTAACATATCGCGAGGCCGATTGACCATGCAAAACAAAGGTGGAATTCGACAGTCCCAGCGAACTGCTAAAAATCGAGAATGGCAAATTTAGGTCTTTGGTCGACGAGAGCGGAGACAGAGACTTGCTCTATGCAATGGTTTCCGAGGCCACCAAGACCAAAAGTAGGGGGAACACAGTGATGGCGACACCCTAGAAAAAGGATAAGACAGAACCAACAGCCATTGCTTTAATCTAGGAATGTGCATAGAGCTCGTGGATAATGGTTCATCAACCTTACATTATTGATTTCGTCGGGGGGTTGGTCCATAGAGAGAGGTCGCCTCGTGCTCGAAGCAGCCAACCTTTTTCTAACTGACTTCCCTCGACCACACCCCAGCCAAAGTACTAGCTGCTCGTGTGGAAAGGGGTCTAGTGGATCCTCGGACGAGTCCAACCTGTAAGGCCCCAAAACCGGGTATCGTAATCTTCGCCCCATCAGAAAGAATAGCATCAGCGTGTTCAACTGACTTCATGGAACTACATCCACATATCCGGGTTCGATCACGTCGACCCGGTTGCCAGCGAATAAGCGTTTAGTTCATTTAATCGAAACGCCATTGCACTAGCTGGTTAGATTACTGTACATACTCGAGAAAAGATCCTCTTAGAGAAAACGTAGCTTACGACTATTACATCACATTACATGAGATGTAATGGTTGATCGATCTCCTCTTCAATGCCAAGTTCGACGCGGAACACAGTACGATTGAACGCAAACAGGGTTAAGCCCATCTGGTCGCGAACACGCGATTCCCAGCCCTCGGGGAGGCGTTCCTCCGTCAAGAACGTATGAATATCGCATATACGTCCGCCAAAGATCGTCAACAGTGTTGATCCACTGTTGGATGACAGGGTAAGCGATGCGATCAAACGTTCGTGGGGGAAAGGACACCAGTAAAAGTCGCGCGTACTTTGAAGAACCGAACATTTTGTGCCCAGTGCTTTGTGAGTACTGCCCGTTACTTGCCTGTGCCTCACGACGGCGCACACCCAGTTGTCGCGATAGGTCAGCTGGCGTGAGCGTGCGGCTCATGTCGAGATCTGCGGTTGCTTTCGCGACGTGTGCGGCGACGTTGAAATAAGGTGATTCGTTCTGCGGGAGGTGTCCCTGCGAGGCGGAATGTGTGTCCATCTTGGGCGGCGGGCCAGTGGCCGACTTGAGCAGCGCAGCCACCAACCCGCCGTCTGGGAAGCCCTGATTGGCCTGGGTGAACGTGTCGCGACCTGAACAAAGCGCAGCTCAGCCGCGGCGTCCGATACCAAGAAGAAGGCTGTCATTACGTACGGACTAGCGAAGCATCGTGCTCGATGCCGTTATGCACATCAATGTCCGAAAGATCGAAGCGCCCGGAACGATAAGATCGGTTCAGGATGTGCGCGATGTAGCGCGGCACGTGAAGAGAGAACGACGGCGAGAAATTGTAGGTGGTGCGTATCTGACTGGACAGCTGCTTAAAAGAGATGTTGCGCCCATCGCGCGGGACGATTCCTTGGAGATAAAACAACACGTGAGCGGGAGAGCGCGTGTTCATCCTCACATGCCGACGTACCGTGATTGGCCATCGCGTTGAGCGCGGGGCAGGAGCAACGGCTATCGCCGGGTCGCGGGGGGGTGTACTCGGGCCAAATACCGCCTTCGCCTGGTTGTCCTTTAGGTGTCACTTGGCCGATCTTGCGTTTAAAGGTGAAAACGTTGATGAGGAATAGAGAAAAGTCCCAGGTGAACAGGCTAGTCATGAAGATGGCCTCGAAGAGTTTCGATCTAGCGCCACGGCCGATGCGGCGGAGAGCTGTAAAGATGAAAACCATGGAGGTGGTGGAGGGTAAGGACGAACGAAACGACGAGTTCCGCCGTTCAACCTGCGTCCTACATTTATACCCTGATCATGCGTCGCTGTCAATAGATTAGAAGCCTGAGGGAACTTCCCCTGCATTTAGTATACTCATAAATCCATTTCTGTACATCGGGGACTCGTGGTTGCGCCATGAGGCAAGCCAAGCAAAAATAGTCAGAAAACAAACGTCGAATGGCTTCGTCCGGTTTCCGGTAATATCGCCTAAGTAAGTTATAAGTTGCCCTATTGCAAGCCTTTCATCCCATCAGTGAGAGAGCGTACCCGATGCCGCGAAGGACCCGTTTTGCGCGGCATTCGGAAGTGAATCTGACCCGACAAATTCGAAATTGGTGTCAGTCACTGTCAGATAAGCGCGCGACTAACTAATAAGGCGTTCATTTAAACACTCGGCTTACGGAATCCTCCGTGCCGCCTATAACTAACATCCATCTACTGTAACATTGTTCTATTCTCATTCTTCACAACTAGTCGCTAAGCAAAACTCTTAAGAACGATCCAAAAACGAGAACAGCCTTTGCACAGGTGGGCGGTACGGTGCCGGAGATGTCTCAAGCGGCGGCGGCGGCGGCGGCGGCAACCTCGTGCGTGTTTCGGATAAAAAGCGAGATCGCAGACTTGGCTGCGAACTCGACGTCGGTGGCATCACAGGTGTCCTCGGTGGTGAGGGCACGCGAGCCGGGGGAGGTATACGCGACAGAGGGGCGCTCGTCGAATGAGGGACATAGAATATCCGGGTGAGCAACCGCCTCTGCGGGCTCCGAGCGGGCCGCGGAGGGGGCGCGCCACGCGGAGCCATCGCAGACGACCTTCCGTTCTGGCCGTGCGGGGACCGAACAACAGCTGTCGTGTGGCGTAGCGGGGAACTGCGCGTCGGCCGAGAGCTGGGCTGACGCGGAGGTGATCCGCCATCGATGTCCAGCAGCGGCGGGGGGAGACGACCTCGGGTGTCGGCGAGCGTCGGCGCTCCCTGAAGGCCGAGGCCACGAACGAGGCCTGCTCTGGCATGCGGAAGCCGCGGGCCGCGCCCGAGACCGTTCACGAACCCTC
>Ga0137359_10005588_pt1 | contig 10370 bp, 9 predicted proteins | sample Mad1_40_16metaG_FD_108281 | JGI IMG/M metagenome (GOLD analysis project Ga0137359, IMG submission 108281) | Vadose zone soil microbial communities from Angelo Coast Range Reserve, California, USA - Mad1_40_16 metaG | ecosystem: Environmental > Terrestrial > Soil > Vadose zone | place: USA... | reverse complement strand
TTGTTGAACGAGTCGTCGTACTGCTGCAGCGTCTGGACATAGTGCGCCTCACCCGGACCATAGTCGCCTGGGTCAGCCGGGAAGCCATAGCCATAGGGGTTGACAGGGAGCGGCCGGTGCGGGGTGATGATGTAAGTGTAAACCACCGGGACGCCAGCCTCCAGCATGTCGGCCGTGTAGCCCAGCGCGTACTGAGGCGCGAGGCTGAAGCCTGGAAAGCCCGGCGTCAATGTGCCAGTCGGGAAGTCATTGACGATGACGTTGCCATTGATGTCCAACAGGTTTCCGTTCTTGTCCAACGCCTTGCTGGTTAGTCCGAGAGTTTTGAAGGCTTGAGTGACATATTTGTGGCCGAAGAGGGCGTTATACCCTTCGTAGGCAGTGGAGGTTCCAGTGGCCGAATCGGTCGTTGCAGCTGAGCCATCGGCGCTTGGCTCCCAGGGCAACTTGTCGAGGTAACCGCCGTTGGCAGCCGAGCAGAGCGCGCTAGTTGCCGCACAGTGGATGGCAATCCCCTCATAGTTGGCGAAGGCGTTGGGATCGGTGGTTTGCGGTGAGCCGGCTCCGAAGACGGTTTTGAGGTCCACGCCGGTGTTCTCGATCTCCATGTCTGCCGCAGCGACGGCACCCACATCGCATCCAGCCCGGGTGAAGGGCACCCAGGGAGCAGGAGCGTTGACGCCGTTCGGATGACTCACATCCGCCGGGCCGCTGATCAGGTTATAGGTGTTATCCGTACTTAAGTCAGTCCAGTAGGTGAAGCCAGACTGGAATTTGGTGGTGCCAATCGCTTGGTATTCCTGGTAGCTGTTGGCGGCGGTAGCGATTCCATGGCGGTCGGGATAGACGCCGGTGAGGATGGTGATAACGTCATCCGAGGTGTGCGAGATGAGCGGCGTATGGTGGTTGCTGAGCAGAACGCCATTGTTCTTGATGAAGTTCAGCAGGTGGGGCATCTGCTCGAGGTCAGAGGGTACCAGCGTCGAGCCATCTCGTGCGGGGTCACGTTGGAAGTGCATGTTGTCGAAGATGATGGTGACCACATGTTTGATGTTTTCGCGCGGCGAGTTCAATGCGCATGCCGGGCCACGAGCGGCAGCGGCGGCGACGGACACTGCTGGTTTTGCGGCCACCAATTCACCGGCCCAGGCCGGCATCGCCGGGTACATCGCCAAAAATCCTGCCGTAGCGGCGGCTAACATTTGCCGCCACCAATTGCGCGTGCTCAGCATGCTTGCGGTCGTATGGGTTCTAGGATACGTTCGACTCAATTTCACGGAAGCCTCCTCTGGATGTGTAGCGGGTATACGTGCTGTACGGACTGGAATCATCTGGCTTAATTACGCTCTCCCCCTCGGGCGCGCATTACTTGGGCAAGAAAATCCTGTAAAAGCCGATGGTGAAGTGATCGAGCGCCGCGCTGCCAGATATGCTGCTTCAAGGCTCAAGGGGCGCAGTGAGCGGGTAGAAACGATGCAGGACATCGAGGAGATCGCTGGCGCTAAGGGCGAAAGCGATTCCGTTCGTGTTTTTCTTGATGAGTTTTAGGGTGTTTAGACCGACGACTTCGCCGCGCATATTGACCAGCGGGCCGCCGCTGTTGCCGGGATTGATGGGCGTGTCGGTCTGAATCCAGGTGCCAGGACCGGCGTCCTTGAATTTGCCGACAGCGCTGACGATGCCTTTGGTCATGCTGAACTGCATGGCACCGGCGGGATTGCCAATGGCAAAAACGCTTTCGCCCTGGCGAACGGTATCTGCTGCGGCGAGTGCGAGATGCGGAAAGTTTTCGCCGGAGACTTTGACTAGCGCGATGTCCAGGTCCTCGTCAACGTAGACAACCTTGCCTTCGAGATGCTGCCCGTCGGGAAGATTGGTGATCAGCGAGCCTTCATCGCGGGCGACATGGGCGTTGGTGGCGATGACTCCCGTTTCAGTGACAAAGAATCCGCTGCCGGATTTTTGCAGGCCTTGCAATTGCACGACGGCAGGTTTGGCGAGAGCGGCTAAAGCTTCGAGTGAAAGCTCGGGAGCCAGCGTGGCGGTTCCTGAAGGCATGCTCGCGGTGACACCACCGGTGAAAGTTGCGACGATGGAGTCGAGCTTTACGTCGAAATGATCGGCTTTGAAAATCCAATACTGGCCGTAATTTCTGCCTTTTAGAGAAATCCATTCTTCGGGGCCTTCGGTGAGCACGACTTCCTTAATCGAATATCCCGCGAAGGTCAGGCGAGCGATAAGTGGGTGACCAAGCCGCGTTCCGATAACGGTTTTGGTCTTGTGAAAATAGCCGCCGGGATATTTTATTTCGACGGGTGTGACGCCGACTTCAACACCGTTGATTTCCACTTTTGCGCCGGGAGGAGTGCTGGTGATGCGGAGTTTTTCCGCCCGTGCTAAACAGGCGAGCCCGAGGCACACAAAAAATGCCAACTGTGCGCGGAGCCGAAGGGAGAGGAGCATCGGCGGACACCGTTCCATGGGCGAGATTGACTCCAGAGGAGTTTAGCATAAGTTAGTTTATCGAAGTGCAAAATCGCGCGGAGCTAGTGTCTGGAGAGAGTTTCGATTGCGACGGTTTGCGTCTACGGTTGCCGTAACTGGCGCGGTTGGGTAATGGATTTGCGAATTGTGGCGAGCGGCGCGTCATCGCGATATTGCACGATGCCGTCACACTGCTGGATGCCAAGTTGTTTCCACATCGCGGGTAAATCCACGTTCATCGGATGATCGCGCATTTCGCCGTAGAGCTTGATCAACACGTTTCCACCGACGGCGCGATCGCCAGCTTCGAGAGCTTTCTCGATTGGCCAATCTTCACGCATATCGCCGCCGGATTCCAGAATTCCGCGGAGAGCGTCCTGCAAACCTTTCTTGCTTTGCGTTTGCTGGCGAATTTTCACGTCCGCGAGAAAGCAAAATAGCGCGCCACCCCAATAGGTGCGTCCCCAACTGTGGGTGTGATCGAGGCCTTCATCGCCGGATTGCGGCAAGCCATTGGGCATATCGCGAACCAGCTCAAACCACATCCGTGATGCTTCAAATTGTCCGGCCTGGATGCGCGCGATGGGTTCGACGTAGGTGGCAATACCTTCTTCAATCCAATGATTTTCGTCCGGCATGGAGGGAAAAGTCAGATGGACCATTTCGTGGGTGAGCATCCAGTCGGATTTCAGGTCGTCTTCGGTGCTGTCGCGTCCGACGGCGATGCGAATAAATCCGCCGCGCGAAGAAAAAGTTTTTCCTCCGCGCACGCCTGCGCCGGAAAAAGATCGGAGTTGCAGGAAAACGTGTGGGACGGGATAGCGGCCGTAGTAGACGACCACCGCGGCGGCGGCGTTTTGTATCCAGTGTTTCAGTTGAGCGGTGGAGAGTTTCGGCCAAGTATCGTCCATGGATACTTCGATCTGGGATGAGCCAGCGGTGATAGCGAATTTTTCTTGAGCGGGCAAAGCTGGGACGATGAGCAGCAACAGGATGGTTAGGCGAAAAAAATGCCGGAAAGCGAAAGCTGGGCAGAATTGACCAAGCGCGAGAAGAATGCGCGAGCGCGGTTCGAGCGGAGTTATCCGGCTAGGATTCGTAAGAGTCCTTTGCGGTAGCGTTTGGAAGGTGTGCGAATCGGCGCAGCAGGTAGTCGAGGCAGATTGTTCCAGGGCCGAAGATGAGAATGATCAGAGATGAAACCAGGAAGACATAAGGCGCGGCGGCGGAAAACTTATCGGGATTGGAGATGAAGGAAAAGAGCGCTTCGCGGTCGGCGGTCACGTAAGCCATGACCATGTTGATGGTCAAGACCAGGGAGATCATGCGGGAGAATAGGCCGGTGGCGAAAAGAATGCCGCCGAAGAATTCCAGGCAGGAGATGGCGAGGGCCATTTGCGCGGGATGCGGCAGGTTGAGGCTGGTAAAAAATTCCGTCACGTTGTCGAGGTGATGGAGTTTGCCCCAGCCGCTTTCGGCGAGTTGCCATCCCCAATAGAGGCGAACCAAAAGAAGAAATGGTGATTGCAGACGCGACACCAAAGCAAAAGCGTGATCGTGGAGTCCGGCTAGTTTGTTCACAAGTATGTTCATGGTGAATTAGGATTCGCGAACCATACAAAGGTTTCAGCGATTTTGCGAACTTTTCTTTGGCGCGCAAAACCAGCCCAACTTCGACCAGTTCTGGAACCATTCAGTGACCTGTTGCAACTCTGTCTGGGTTGACGCGCGACGCTCTCCAAAAGCGATGCCGATCGCCTGCCCCAATGTCTTGCCTTTTTGGATGGCAGCGAGCAAGGCGAATTCGGTTTCGCCTAACCTGCGGAAGTAGACCGAATCATCGACGCGGTGAACGGCGAGAAAAATTTCTTTTGGCTTAAGTTTGGCCAGAGCTTGCACGCGTTTGCGTTTTTTCTGTTCGCGAAAGGCATTGCTCAGAAATTCGGTGTTGTTGTTGAACTTTTTGATTTCGAGGACCAGCGAATCCACCGGGAAACGAAAATTGAGAAGGCGAACATAAGGTTGCAGGCGAAGACGAAGACTGGCGCCGGCGGATTTTGCGACGTCGGCCGGGCGCAGCGGCGGTTCGGCCTCCTCGTCAAACGCTTCAATGTCAGCCCACTCCAAGCGAACCATGTCGAGAGCAATGGATTGGCGCGAACCAGCCCAGCGGGGATTTTTCTTCAGCCAGGACTCGAGGTCGCGGCCAAGATTGCGCAGGGTGAAGGAGTGCGAAGGGCAATCCACCAAGTAGGCTTTGCTGAGCGCTTCGAAGCGACGATTGCCGAGGACTGCTTGCAGGCCGGGAAAATCGTCGGCCATGCAGGACATCAAGCGCCACCAGTATTGGCGGTTGTAGAGTTCCAGGCGTTCAAAGGAGGTGAGCCGGTCGTTGGGCTTGATGAAGCGCGCGGCGTAGCGGGCCATTGCCTCGCCGTTTGGCGCGCGGCGGCTCATGTTTTCCGCGGGAGTGAGCGGCTGCATCAGCGCCCTGACCATGGTGCGTTGGAGGGAGAGCAGGCTCATAGCGAAAGTCTTGTCATACCAGAGGGCCTCATACGGCGCGGGCCAGAACACTTTTTGCCAGGAAGCGATTGGCTTTCAAGGCTTCGCTGTGAACTTCGCGAAAAGTTGGAATGCTGTCGTCCCATTCGAGCAGGGTCGCAGTGTGGCCGACGCGTTGCACTGCGCGGTCATAGAGTTTCCAGACCGGATCGATCACCGGATGATCGTGGGTATCGAGAATATATTTTTCGTATTTGGAATGGCCGGCGATGTGAATTTGCGCGACGCGTTCGGCGGGAACGCTATTTACGTAATCGAACGGATTGAAACTGTGATTCTGCGACGAGACGTAGATATTGTTTACGTCGAGCAGGATGCCGCAGTCGGCGCGTTCCACGACTTCGTTCAGAAATTCCCATTCGGTCATTTCGGAAACGTGGAATTCGGCGTAGCTGCTGACGTTTTCGACGGCGACCGGGACTTCCAGATAGTCGCGCACATCGCGAATTTTCTGGGCAGTTTTTTTCGCGGCTTCAAACGTATACGGCATGGGCAGCAGGTCGTGAGTGTAACGGCCGTCGACGCTTCCCCAGCACAAGTGGTCGGAAATCCAGGGAGTCTTGGTGCGCTTGACCAGCTCTTTCAATTTTTTCAGGTGCTCGCGGTCGATTCGGTCCGCCGAGCCGAAGTACATGGAGACGCCGTGCTGCACGACGCGATACTGATCGAGAATCTGATCGAGAATGCGCAGGGGCCGTCCGCCGCCGATCATAAAATTCTCGGAAATGATTTCGAACCAGTCCACAACCGGTTTGCGGGTCAGGATATGGTCGTAGTGCGGGGCGCGCAGACCGATCCCGATGCCGTAGTCCGTGAATCCATTGAAACGATTGGCGGGCACAGATTTCTCCGAAGAATCTCTAGGAAGTAGAGGCCGGCAAGGCACACCGGCCTCAGGTAAGTCAGACTGGTGTTCGGACTAGACAGCAGGAGGTTTTGGTTCTTCCATCTTCTTTCCGTCAGTCCGGCAGCCGCCCTTGCCCTTGCAGGAGTTCTTGCCCTTGCAGCCGTTGTCTGACGACTTGCAACCGCCATTACCCTTGCAGGAGTTTTGGCCTTTACAAGCGTGCTTGTCTTTGGTGGCCTTGGTGTCCGACTTCGCATCCTTGTCCTTATCCTGGGCGGCATTAAAGCCACCCTTGGCGTCGGTCAGGAGGTTCGAAGCCTGCACAGCGCTGCCGCTCGCCAGCAAACCTGCGAGTGCCGCACCAACGATCAGGCTCTTCTTTGACTTGGTCATAGCAGTTCTCTCCTCTTGTGATTCTCGTTCGTTTGTTCCCTCAAGACGGCTTGCCGTCCCGAAGATCGTAGAATTTTGTTGCCGGTCGTCGGCACGGCGGAGCGTTGGATCGATCCAGGCACGACCATCTGGGGTGGTCGGTGCGTTGTTAAAATTGCTGATGTCGGCCACCCCGTAAGGTTACAGAGCGGCAGCAGCCCGCATAGTACCGCTAGCCGTTTGGGCTGGGTAGTAGATTTTGTGTGTAAGTAGGCCAGCTTAAGCCAAGGTACTGTTACCTTCGTGTCGTTCAAGTTTCCCCCAACACCGGTATCTACGTTGGAACCAGTGGCCTGGATGTCAAAGCCAAGCCGTTCTGAAGAGAAGACTTACAGCGACGGCGAGCCAGACAAAGCCAGAAGCCAAGAACTCATAGAACGATTTGAAACACGGTTGACCCGTGGCGATAGCGGCATTTTAGTAGACGGGGGAATTTGGGAAAGGCATCAACAAATTATCGGCTGCGCGGCCTCGCCGTGTATTTCAACAGGACAGGCGCAAATACTCATACGGGCAAAACTGTCTGAGGTGGCCAGCTGGCTGAGATGTTTGTTTACAGGGCAGAAGAAACAGAAGTGCCGGCGGCTTCGAAAACGGTCAACATTTCAGCTTCGGCAAAGGAAAGGAACGACTGAACAACGACGGGATCAAATTGAGTTCCACTGGCCTCGTTGAGTCTGCGCACCGCCTCTTTCAGAGGCAGGCCTTGACGGTAAGGCCGCGAAGAAACCATTGCATCGAAGGCATCGATCACGCACACAATGCGAGAAACAACCGGAATTTCGTTGCCTTTGAGCCCCGCAGGATATCCCTTTCCATCAAACGACTCGTGATGATGAAGGATATCCAGCGCGACGCGTTCGAAGCCGGGAAGCATGCGCAACACCGCCCAGCCATACTCGGGATGTTTTTTCATCAGCGTGTATTCGTCAGGATCAAGTTTTCCCGGTTTGCGCAGAATAGCGTCCGGGATTCCGACTTTGCCGATGTCATGGAGCAACGCAGCAATTTCCAGATTTTTCAACTCGGATTCTTCGAGGCCCAGATCCTGTCCGACGCGCATACCCCATTCCGCGAGGCGAGTGCTGTGTACTCCAGTATTTAGATCCTTCAGGTCGAGCAGTTGGTTGAACGCGCAGATCACCGAAGCGCGAAGAGCGAGAGCCTGCTCTTCAAGTTGTTTGACGTGGAGCGATTCCAGCGCCCCGAAGAGCTGAGGCGGCTCCAAGAGCGCTGAAATGGAGTAGCATGACATTGCAATTACAGGCAGAGCAATAAGCAAGTGCCGGAACCGGATGTGCTGCCGGAGCTCTTGAGCCATGCGGAAACCGCCTGATAAATATCCAGACGTCCGTGGTTAAGATTAGGCGTCAGCGTGCGCGCGTGGGACAAGGCAGCGGCGGCCTGCGATTGGTTGAGCGTTGCCGATTTTGCGCTGAGCAGAAGATCCGCGGCGCCGGCAGTCAAAGGCGGGCTGAATGATGTGCCGGAGGCGCTGGCGTAAGTTCCACCTGGATAGGTGCTTATGACATTTTCTCCGGGAGCCGCGATCCAAACGTCGGTCGAGCCGTAGTTGGAGAACGATGACAGCGTGTCCGAATCGCTGGTGGAGGCAACCCCGAGGACCATGTTATTCAATGCGGCCGGATACACTGCAGCGCTGGTGCTTTCGTTGCCAGCAGCGGCAACCAGAACCACGCCCGCTTTATTGGCACTGGAAATTGCCTGGTTCAAAGCTGGCGAAGACGAAGTGAGATCGAAGCTCATGTTGACCACGTTGGCGTGATTCTGAACCGCGCAGTAGAGAGCCTTAATGATGTTCGAGAGTTGGCCAGTTCCGTCCGAGGTAAAGGCTTTCAGAGGAAGAATTTTGGCTTTCGGGGCAACCAGGTGGACCAATCCAGAAGTCATGGTGCCGTGACCAAATGCGCCGTATGGAGGACCATCAAGAACCGCAACCGAAGACTGATCCAGAACGGCGACACTGGATTGCTGAACAAACGCCGGCTGCTGGTCCTGAGCGCTATCGGTGGTTCCATTCAGCCCCGAAACATCCAGCCATTCGGAAGCTCCCGGCTGATTCCTGGTGAAATCGTAGCCAGGAAGCAGCACTGGGACGAGAACCGGGTGAGTGGTATCCACGCCGGTGTCAATGACCGCAACGATTCCGGTGCCGCTTACTTTAAAACTGTTTTGCGCGTCCTGCAGCCGAATGATTTGTGCCGCAGGCTGAAGAGCATAACCGTGCCACGCGACGGTGCCGTAATAATTCACCGGCGCGGAATCGTAGAGCCCAGACGGAATGGTGTTAACGTGGACTTTCGGCAAAGGCAGCGCACGGTCGGCCTCAATGCTGACAATGCCCAGCAGCTGTTCGACCACGGGCAGGACGCCAGTGATCAGGTTTCCGGCGGAAGTTACTAGAAAAGTCTTGCCAACATTGCCGTCCAAATTGCCTTGGACCTGGCAGCCCAGAAGTCCACACAGATTGAGGACGGAGGACAAACCTCCATTGGATTGGACGATGTAGCGGTTTTGCGCGGCCGCGGGGTTTGCGGCGCAAAATGTAATCAAGATCAGCGCGATAACAAGGAGACTGCGTTTCATATTCCACCCTTCCTGGGCTTACTTTTGTCTGCCTCAGGCTCTTTTCGGCGCGGTGACTTGCGCTGTCAGTTTCGCCATGGCCACTACTACCGGCAATAGTACGACTGTGCCGTTCTTACTAAACAAAACTACCAGGGGACTTGGTACTTCTGTACCAGCGCGCCGCAAGTGGAAAATGCGTCATTTCCAGCCCTTCTCCCCGGAATTCCTGCCAACCGTTTTCCTGAGGAAAATGGTGATTGGTTCGCCGTCCGGATTGGCAATAGTCATTTGCAACTTTCCGCTGTTGTTTATCTCGGCGCTAAATTCGCCAAATTCGTTAGTGGCTGTTTTCAGTGATTGCCCGCGCATGTTGGAAAGCTCCACTCGAGTATCGCGGACCATCACTTCGGGTTGAGCCAGGTACAGCAGTTGGCCGCTTACAATTAGCGCGTTACTTGCTTTTTCCTCGATTTGCAAATCAACCTGAAACGGTTCGGCCCGATAAAGAATTTGCCTGGAGCTGGCGGCTGCAGATCTGGCTCCTTGAAACATCGGCTGCAAAAGACTGTCGAAAAGAACCTGGATACCGCTCATGGTTGACTCTTCCTGGTGTGCAAATTCAGAGCCTTGAAACGCGGCCTTGGCCATTCTGACGGTATCGGCGGGCGGCTGATACGCTGCCTCCGAAGTTGCGGTTTGCCGCACCCGCTGCCAAAAAGAAACGGTTTCCTGGCAGCGTTTGCAACCCAGCTGGAGATGTTTCTCCATAGCCGCTTTTTCGTCGCCGCTACTTACGTTATTCACGAAGTCGATCCACTGCTCCGTCGCCATGTGCATCATCTCGTCCCCCAGATTTCTAATTGCATCCCCGGTGCCACCAATAGAGCTGCGGGCTCATTGGCGCTCGGGGCACAAGGGAATGTGAGAGGCGATTAAATATAGGCCGGGGATTATTAGTTAACTCTTTTAGATTCAGCGAGTTTGCCAACCAGGACGAAGGGTGCCCAGAAGTACGGATGGGGATTTTGCTCCCGAAGCTGTTGCATGGCGTTCCGCAGCGATTCCGCCATGTCACCGGTCTGCAGGTATTTTCGATAAAAGTGCTGCATTAATTGCGAGGTGCTTTGATCGTGGACATCCCACAACGAGAGAAGCAAGGTGGTTGCTCCGGCAAAGAACAGGCCGCGCTGAAGGCCCAATAGTTCATCGCCGGCGGCAACAAAATTCATGCCGGTGGCGCAACCGCTGAGGGTAACCAGGCCTGAACCCAAGCGCATTTGATAAAGGTCGTACAGATTCAGACACCCATCGCCCAGCCGGATGCCAGAGAACATGGGGTTGTCCTGGCGGTAAATGCCGTGGGTGGCGATGTGAAGCACGCCGCTCGATGGACCCTTTTCCCGCAGGACTGATGAAGTGGCGTGGTCTCCGGTATATAGCGACGATTGGGGCA
>Ga0137359_10005587_pt1 | contig 10372 bp, 8 predicted proteins | sample Mad1_40_16metaG_FD_108281 | JGI IMG/M metagenome (GOLD analysis project Ga0137359, IMG submission 108281) | Vadose zone soil microbial communities from Angelo Coast Range Reserve, California, USA - Mad1_40_16 metaG | ecosystem: Environmental > Terrestrial > Soil > Vadose zone | place: USA... | reverse complement strand
GTCAGACTATGGAGCGACACGCTGGTTCGCGCGCTGTTCCAGGAGTCTTCCGGGGACGGATCCGGCTCCGGGTCCTCGGATGCCGCATCCATGGACGCGGCATGTAATCTCGATCGACTCGCCAGCCTCCTGGGCCCGCACATCACGCACGCGGCGCGAGTAAGACGCGTCGAGAACCAAGAATGGGAGCGTGTGTGGCTCACCGACTGGAAATCGATGCGCTTCGGACGCCGGCTCTGGGTGTGCCCCACGGCCGCCGAGCCTCCGGACGACCCGGATGCCGTGGTCGTACGGCTGGATCCGGGGCTCGCGTTCGGCACCGGCACGCATCCCACCACGGCGCTCTGTCTGCAGGTCTTGGATTCGTTGCCGCTGGCGGGGCGCAGCGTGATCGACTATGGGTGCGGGTCCGGCATCTTGGGCGTAGCCGCCCTGAAGCTGGGCGCGGCTCACGTGTGGGCGGTCGATCTCGATCCCCAGGCGCTGCTCGCAACGCGAGACAACGCGACCGCCAACGGCGTTTCCGCGAGCATCGACGTACAAGGCATCGAAGTCGACTTGAGGCAAGCGTATTGTGTCGTGGCTAATATTCTCGCAGGCCCATTGATCGAACTGGCGCCCATGCTGACGGAAGCCTGCGAACCGGGAGGGTACTTGCTTTTGTCGGGACTGTTGAAAAGCCAAGCCTATGAGGTCAAGGCCGCCTACGGCCGTGCTTTTGATGCCGTGCGGGTCATCGAGCGCGACGACTGGTGCTGCATCCTCGCCCGCAGAGGCGCTTGAGCGGTGTACACGCAATGCTCGAAATGCGAGACCGTGTTCAAGCTGTCGGCGGAAGTGCTGCGCGTCGCGGGCGGCCAGGTGCGCTGCGGAAGGTGCGGCGAGGTATTCAGCGCCTTGGCACGCCTTGCCGAAGATTCGGCCGGTTTCACGACCGGCGAATCGCCGCTCGATCTCGAAACGCGCGCCGACGACATTCTGGAATCGGTAACCACGCTTCAAGGGGTCCAAACGGCGGCAAAGGACAACGAGGAATTCGTCCCGCCCGGGGTTGAGATCGCGCAACTCGAAATTCTGGACGACGACGCCACGGAAGACGCCGACCATTCAATCGAGGATGCCGAGCGTTCGATGGAATTCACGCTTCCCCCCGGAGAGCTCGATCGAATCTTCGTCGAATCCAAAAAGCGAACACTGCCGCCGATGCCGCCGCTGGGACAGCCGGAACAACCGCCGGCACAAACGTCTGAACAACCGCCGGCACGACAAACGGCGGATACGGAACTCCCATTGCACCCGGAGAGCGCGGATGCCGATGTCCCGTATGCGCGTGACCGCGTCAGCGGCTTCGATGTGCCTGATGACGTGCGCCGCGAAATGCTGGAAGAATTCGATCTGCGCCCGCGGCCGCAGCGCCCGGCGGGAGACGGCGGGCGCAACGACGCGCGGCGCCGGCTGATCCTGTGGCTCGGCGCCGCCGTCGTCTCTGCGCTGCTGCTGATGACCCAGGTCGTGAATCAGAATCGAGAATGGTTGGCGTCGCACGTGCATGCACCTTTCGGCGCCGGCGTGCGCGCGCTGTACGGAGCGATGGGAACGCCGCTGGCTGCGCCCGCGAACCTGTCCGCCTATCAGCTTCGACAGTGGGGCGTGACCGGCGATCCGGACGCGAACGGCACGTTGAAGGTCCGCGCAAGCATCCTCAATACGGCCGCCCAGCTGCAACCCTACCCACTGCTCCGCGTGACGCTTGCCGACCGCTTCGGCAAAGGCATCGGCGCGCGCGACTTCGAGCCGGGCGAATACTTGGGCAAGCCGACCGCACGCCTGCTCGCGCCCGGCGAGCGCGTCGATGCGACCTTGCAAATCCTGGATCCCGGGAAGAGCGCGGAAGGGTTCGAAGTCGACGTGTGCCTGCGCGCCGCCGATCGCCGCATTACGTGCGCCAACGACGTTGCGCCGCAGGCCAAGCAATGACGCCCGCCGCCCCTCGTGCCGTCAAGATCGGCCCCCACAGTCTGCCGTCCAATGTGCTGCTGGCACCCATGGCAGGCGTTACCGACCGTCCCTTTCGCATTTTGTGCCGGCGGTTTGGCGCGGGACTTGCCGCATCGGAAATGCTCACCGCCGACGTGCGCTTGTGGGACACCCCGAAATCGCGGCGGCGCATGGATCACACGGGCGAACCCGGCCCCATCGTGGTGCAGATCGCCGGCTTCGATCCGGCGATGATGGCCGAGGCCGCGCGCCGCAACGTCGATGCGGGCGCGCAAATCATCGATATCAACATGGGCTGTCCCGCGAAAAAAGTCTGCAATCGCGCGGCAGGCTCGGCCCTGCTCCAGGATGAGGCGCTGGTTGCACGGATTTTGCGCGATGTGGTGCGCGCCGTCGACGTGCCCGTCACGCTGAAGACGCGCACCGGATGGGATCCCGGGCACAAAAACGGCGTCCGCATTGCACTGATCGCGGAAGACAACGGTATTCAAGCACTTGCGATCCACGGACGCACGCGTTCCGATCAATATCAGGGAAATGCCGAGCACGAAACCGTGGCCTCCATCAAGGAGACGGTCAAGATTCCCGTGTTTGCGAACGGCGATATCGATTCTCCGCAGCGCGCCAAGGCTGTTCTCGAAGCAACCGGATGCGACGGCATCATGATCGGCAGGGCGGCGCAAGGCCGGCCATGGATCTTCGACGAAGTCAATTTTCTGCTCGCGACGGGAGAATCGCGCGCGGCGCTGGCGCTGGAAAAAGTCCGTGATATTATGCGCGCCCACCTTGAAGACCTGTACGCCTTTTACGGCGACGAGACGGGTGTTCGTGTGGCGCGTAAACATTTGAGTTGGTATTTTCGGCAGTATCCCGTACCGGACGCCTTGCGGAATCGTCTGGTACGAATAGAGACGCCGGAGGAGCAACTGTCGACGCTGCTGGAACATTACGGCACGAGTGTGTGTCGCGCTGCATAGGCGCACGCTGACATGATAACGATCGACAGGGATTCGGACGAGCCATGGTCGCCAGAAAGAAATCTAGATCACGCAAGGATATTTCGCAGGCCTTCAACGGCCGCGATCTCAAGGTGAACGGCAAGGGCGTCCCCTTGCGTTCGCAGGCCGAAGAAGCGCTGCAGTGTTATTTCGAGACACTGAACGGCCACAAGCCCGCGCATTTGTACGACCTCGTGATGCGCGAAGTGGAAGAGCCGCTGTTCAAGGTGGTCATGGGCCACGTGCAGGGCAATCAGAGCCGCGCGGCGACGATTCTCGGCATCAACCGCGGCACATTGCGCAAGAAACTCAAAGAGTTCGACATCAGCGAGTAGGTCAGCCATTGCTCATGCCCGTCCGCCGTGCGTTACTCAGCGTCTCCGACAAGACCGGCATCGTCGAGTTTGCGCGCGCGTTGAAGGAACGCGGCATCGAGCTCCTGTCGACGGGCGGAACCGCCAAACTCCTGGTGAGCCATGGCATTACGGTCAAGGAAGTGGCCGAGCACACCGGCTTTCCGGAAATCATGGGCGGCCGCGTCAAGACCCTGCATCCGAAGATTCACGGCGGCCTCCTGGGAAGACGGGGCCTCGATGAAGCGGTGATGCGCACGCACGGCATCGAGCCCATCGATTTGCTGGCCGTCAATCTCTATCCGTTCGCCGCCACGGTGGCCCGGCCCGACTGCAGCTATGACGACGCCGTCGACAACATCGACATCGGCGGTCCGGCCATGGTGCGTGCCGCCGCGAAGAATCATGCCTCGGTGACCGTGGTCGTGGATCCGGGCGATTATCGCGCGTTGCTCGATGAGTTGGCCGCCAATCAGGGCGCCACGAACATCGCCATGCGCCAGAAGCTCGCCGCCAAGGCGTTCGCGCACACGGCGCAATACGACGCCATGGTGTCGGCCTATTTCACCGGCGCCATCGGCGGCGGAGCACCGACGTTTCCGGACGACCTGAATCTGTCGTTCCGCAAGCATCTGGATTTGCGCTACGGTGAAAATCCGCATCAGCAAGCCGCCTTCTACACCGATCCGCGCGCCATCGGCGCATCCGTCACCCAAGCCAGGCAAATTCAGGGCAAGGAACTCTCTTACAACAACATCGCGGACAGCGATGCGGCGCTCGAATGTGTGCGCCAATTCGATACGGCGGGATGCGTCATCGTCAAGCACGCCAATCCCTGTGGCGCAGCCCGGGCTCACACCGTCGCGGAGGCGTATGCCCGAGCCTATCGCACCGACCCCACCTCGGCCTTCGGCGGCGTCATCGCCTTCAATCGCGAATTGGATGCGGTGACGGCACGCGCGATCATGGATCAGCAATTCGTCGAAGTGATTCTCGCGCCGAGCGTGTCGGACGCCGCGAAAGCCCTGCTGTCCCTCAAGGACTCCGTGCGCGTGCTCCTGGTCGGTGATCTGGACCTGCCCGCGACCCAGCTGCTCGAATACAAGAGTGTTGCCGGCGGTCTCCTGGTGCAGACCCGCGACACCGGTGCGATACGCGTCCAGGAACTGCGCGCGGTGACCAAGCGGGTACCCACTCTCGCCGAGCTCGATGATTTGATCTTCGCCTGGCGCGTTGCGAAATATGTCAAATCCAACTCCATCGTGTGCGTCAAGGACAAGGCAACGGTGGGCATCGGCGCCGGGCAGATGAGCAGGGTCGACAGCAGTAAAATCGCCTCCCTGAAAGCCAAGGATGCGGGGCTCGACATGCAATCCGCGAGCATTGCCTCCGATGCCTTCTTTCCGTTTCGCGATGGGCTCGATGCGGTCGCCGAACTCGGCGTCAAATCGGTGATTCAGCCCGGCGGCTCGAAACGCGACGCCGAAGTCATCGCGGCAGCCGACGAGCACGGCATCGCGATGGTGTTCACCGGCATGCGTCACTTCCGCCACTGATTGCACCGTGATGTTCGCATGAAAGTCCTGATCGTCGGCGGCGGCGGCCGCGAGCACGCGCTGGCTTGGAAGTGCGCTCAGTCGTCGCGCGTGGATCAAGTATTCGTCGCACCGGGCAACGCAGGCACCGCGCTCGAGCCCAAGGTGGGCAACGTCGCCATCCCGGCCGACGATATCGACGCCCTGCTCGCCTTCGCGACGCGCGAGGATATCGGGCTCACCATCGTCGGCCCCGAAGGCCCGCTGGTCGCCGGCATCGTCGATCGCTTTACGGCGGGAGGCCGCGCCTGCTTCGGCCCCTCCCGCGCCTCGGCCCGCCTGGAAGGGTCGAAGGCATACACCAAGGATTTCCTGAAGCGCTATCGCATACCGACAGCGAGCTACGCCACCTTTACCAAAGACACCTTCGATCCCGGCTATATCCGGGCCCGGCGGCTGCCCGTGGTCGTCAAGGCCGACGGGCTCGCGGCCGGCAAGGGCGTCGCCATCTGCGAGACGCACGAGTCGGCCATCGAAGCGGCCGCCGGCATGCTCGGCGGCAGTTTCGGCAGCGCCGGTCAAACCATAGTCATCGAGGAATTTCTGAGCGGCGAAGAAGTCAGCTTCATCGTCGTCGCAAGCGATCAAAGCGTGCTGCCGCTCGCCACCTCACAGGACCACAAGCGCCGCGACGACGGCGACCGCGGGCCCAATACCGGCGGCATGGGCGCTTACTCGCCCGCACCCATCGTCACGCCGGCATTGCATGCGCGCATCATGCGCGAGGTGATCGAACCGACCCTGCGCGGACTTCGCGCGGACGGCAATCCCTACCTGGGATTTCTGTACGCGGGCCTGATGATCGCCGCGGACGGCACGCCCAACGTGCTCGAATTCAATTGCCGATTCGGCGATCCGGAAACCCAGCCGATTCTGATGCGGCTGCAAAGCGATCTGATCGATCTATGCGAGGCGGCGCTCTCAGGCACGCTGGACTCTGCCCGTGCCCGCTGGGATCCGCGCGCGGCGCTCGGCGTCGTGATGGCGGCGGGCGGCTACCCCGACGGTTACCATCAAGGTGATCCGATCAGCGGTCTCGATGGCGCCGCCCGTCTGCCCGGAAAAGTATTTCACGCCGGCACCCGCAGGCAAGGCCCGCAAATCGTCACCGCCGGCGGGCGGGTACTCTGCTCGGTCGGACTGGGCGATACCGTCGCCGCCGCGCAAACGCAGGCCTACGAGCTCGTGCACGCGATCCACTGGAACTTGGCGCAATACCGCCGCGACATCGGCTATCGCGCCATTGCGCGCGAACGAGAATAGCCTGCCGTTCCCCCGGCGGACGGACGATGAGGTAGACGGCGGATGCGAGGTGCGCGGGTTCTCCGCCGCGCGCACAATAGGCATCTAATGCGTCCTTGATCGCGAACATCCAGTTGAGGAACAGTCGCATGCCCCATGTCCGCCCCAGCATTGCCGACAAGCGTCGCGCCTTTCACAAATTGCACGAGACGGGATGCTTCGTCCTTCCCAACCCCTGGGACGTGGGCAGTGCGCGCTACCTGCAGGGCCTCGGCTTCAAGGCTCTCGCCACCACCAGCTCCGGATTCGCATGGTCGCATGGCCACCGGGACGGCGGCATGTCGCGCGACCGCGTGCTCGATCATCTGACCGACATGGTCGAGGCAACGGATCTACCGATCAACGCCGACTTCGAGCACGGCTTCGCGCCCGATGCCGCCGGTGTCGCTGAAAGCGTGCGGCTTGCCGTCGAATCGGGCGTCGCCGGACTGTCGATCGAGGATTCGACCGGCGACCCGGCGCATCCGCTCTTCGACGTCGAGACGGCCGTCGACAGGATTCGCGCGGCGCGCAAAGCCATCGACAAGGCCGGCGGCGACACCCTGCTGGTCGGCCGCGCCGAAGGTTTCCTGCACGGGCGGCCGGACATCGAAGACGCCGTGCACCGCCTCAAAGCCTATGCAGACGCCGGTGCCGACTGCCTCTACGCGCCCGGCATCCGCACCCCCGAACACATCAGCGCCGTGGTCACCGGCGTGGCGCCGAAGCCGGTGAACCTCCTCATGGGCTGGTCCGGAAATCTCACCCTGCGCGACATTGCGGCGCTAGGCGTGCGCCGCGTCAGCGTGGGCGGTGCGCTCGCCCGCTCCGCCTGGGGCGGCTTCATGCGCGCCGCCAAGCTGATCATCGAGCAAGGCAAGTTCGACGGTTTCGCCGACGCGGCGTCGGGCAAGGATCTCGACGAGTTTTTCCGCGGCTGAACCCGCCGCTCCCGCCGCTGAGACGCACCCGCCCGGGCGCGCGCTATCAGAACCGCATCAATGCCCTGTTGCGCGAGTACGTGAACGCACATCGCAACCTCGCGTAATTCTCAGTGCAGCCCCGCGCCTTCCGCCTGCGCCACCGGCATCTCGCCGGCCGTGTGATGGCCTCTGAACAGCCTGCCCTTCTCCGCCAGAAGTACGAACAGGAGACTCGCCAGTCCGCAGCACATCGATCCGGCCGCGAGCGGCACCGTGGTGCCGTTGAACTGCCGGCCGATCAGGGCGCCGACGAGCGCGCCGCCCAGCGACGACATGAAACCCTGCAAGGACGCGCCGATGCCGGCAACCGACGCGACCGGGTCCATGGCCATGGCTCCGAAATTGGAAATCGACAGCGAGAAACACGCCATGGTCGCGGCCTGAAAGGCGACGAAAATCCAAAGCTGCTCGAGCCCGAGCGCCGCGACCGCCGTGTGCGTTCCCGTGACCGCGAGGTAGACCAGCAGCGCCGTGTGCGATATCCGCCGCATCCCCAGGCGTTCCACGATTCTCGAGTTCAGGAATGCGGCGACCCCCATGGTCGTCGCGCACAGCGCGAATATCGCGGGCATCAGATTGGCGCGGTGAAAGACCTCGCCGAAGGTCTGCTGCACCATGCCCACGTACGCCATGATGCCGCCGAACATGACGGTCATCGCCAGGGTGTAGAACAGCGAACAGCGATTGAAGAGCACCAGCCGGACCGCACCCCTGATGTGAGAATAGGTCAAGGTCAGGCGGTACTCCGGATGCAGGGTCTCGGGCAGCCGCAAGAGAGCCCATGTGCAGACGAAGGCGGCAAAGATGCCGCACACGATGAATATGTAGCGCCACGCCGCCACCATGAGAATGAGCGCACCCAAGCTCGGTGCGAGGATGGGAACCATCAAGAACACCATGATGGTCAGCGACATCACCCGCGCCATGTGCCGGCCCGAATACAGATCGCGGATGACCGAGCGAGTCACGACCACGCTCGCCGCCGACAGTCCATGGACGAAGCGCCAGGCGAGAAGCGCGTGGAAACTGCCGGCGTGGCCGCTGAGCAGCGCCGACAGGACATAGAGTCCCAGCCCGCCGACCAGTATCGGCCGCCTGCCGAAGCGGTCGGACATCAGCCCCCAGAACAGCTGACCGCACCCCAGACCCGCCATGTAGGCGGTGACGATCCATTGAACGTGATTCTCGTTGGCGATATGCAGCGCCTGAACGATGGTCGGAAATGCGGGCAACATCGCATCGATGGCGATGGCCTGGGTCGACATCATGGCCGCCGCCAGGACGACGAACTCCACGAAGCCGATCTTCGCGGCTGCACGCTTATCCTCCGACATGCCCTAACCCGCCGGATTCGCGGGAGCCTGCCTTGCGATGCTGCCGGCCATGGTGACGATGGACACGCGCTCCTACCGTTTCATCGCGTCGAAGAAGTCCGGATTGGTCTTGGTGTCCTTCATCTTGTCGAGCAGGAATTCGATCGCCGCCAGCTCGTCCATGGGGTGCAGGAGCTTGCGCAATATCCACATCTTGGAGAGCTCCGAGGGTTCGGTGATGAGCTCTTCCTTGCGCGTGCCCGAGCGGTTGATGTTGATCGACGGGAAGGTGCGCTTCTCGGCGATGCGGCGATCCAGGTGGATTTCCGAATTGCCGGTGCCCTTGAACTCTTCGAAAATGACATCGTCCATCTTCGATCCGGTATCGACCAGCGCGGTCGCGAGAATGGTGAGGCTTCCGCCCTCTTCGATGTTGCGCGCCGCGCCGAAGAACCGCTTCGGCCGCTGCAGCGCGTTGGCGTCCACACCGCCGGTGAGCACCTTGCCCGAGCTCGGCACGACGGTATTGTAGGCGCGGGCCAGACGGGTGATGGAATCGAGCAGGATGACCACGTCCTTCTTGTGCTCGACCAGGCGCTTGGCCTTTTCGATCACCATCTCGGCGACCTGCACGTGGCGGCTGGCCGGCTCGTCGAAGGTCGACGATACGACCTCGCCCTTCACGGTGCGCGCCATCTCCGTGACTTCCTCGGGCCGCTCGTCGATGAGCAGCACGATGAGGTACACCTCGGGATGATTGGCGGTGATCGCCGTGGCGATGTTCTGCAGCAGCATGGTCTTGCCCGCCTTGGGAGGCGAGACGATGAGGCCGCGCTGGCCCTTGCCGATCGGCGCCACCAAGTCGATGGCTCGAGCGGTCAAGTCTTCGGTCGATCCGTTGCCGCGCTCCAGTTTGAGCCGCTCGGTCGGATGCAGCGGGGTGAGATTCTCGAACAGCACCTTGCCGCGTGAGCTCTCGGGCGAATCGAAATTGATTTCGCCGACCTTGAGCAGAGCAAAGTAGCGCTCGCCGTCCTTGGGCGGCCGGATCAATCCGGATATCGAGTCGCCGGTGCGCAAATTGAAGCGGCGGATCTGGCTTGGGCTGACGTAGATGTCGTCGGGACCTGCCAGATAGCTCGAGTCGGAGGATCGCAGGAAGCCGAAGCCGTCCTGCAGAATCTCCAGAACGCCGTCGCCGTAGATGTCCTCGCCCTTGCGCGCATGCGCCTTCAGCACGCCGAAGATGATGTCCTGCTTGCGCGAGCGGCCCATGTTCTCGAGACCCATGGTCTCGGCCAGCTTGACGAGATCGCTGATCGGCCGCTTCTTGAGCTCCGTCAGGTTCATCGAGCTGCGGCTGCGCGCGAGATCGGTCGGCGCAATGATCTCTAGGTCATCGCCGCCCTCCGGCAAGTCGCCGTAGTCCTCTTGCGGGGGCCGGCCCCCGTTGGTGTTGCCATTGCGATTGTCGTTGCGGGGTCCGCGATTCGATCGATTGGATCGACCGCCGCCCTGTTGTCCGCCGCCTTGGCCGCCGCCCTGTCCGCCGCGCGACTGATTTCCCAGATAGCCTCTCACAGGTTGCTGTCCAGAAAGGCGGCGAGCTGCGATTTGGTGACCGCGCCGACCTTCTGGGCCTCCACGGTACCGTTCTTGAACAGAATCAGCGTCGGGATGCCGCGAATATTGAATTTGGGGGGGGTTGCCGGATTGTCGTCGATGTTCAGCTTGGCGATCCGGATCTTGTCTTTGTACTGGTCGGCGATCTCATCGAGGATGGGCGCGATCATCTTGCAAGGTCCGCACCATTCCGCCCAGAAATCGAGCAATACGGGCTTTTCGGACTTG
>Ga0137359_10005583_pt1 | contig 10375 bp, 13 predicted proteins | sample Mad1_40_16metaG_FD_108281 | JGI IMG/M metagenome (GOLD analysis project Ga0137359, IMG submission 108281) | Vadose zone soil microbial communities from Angelo Coast Range Reserve, California, USA - Mad1_40_16 metaG | ecosystem: Environmental > Terrestrial > Soil > Vadose zone | place: USA... | reverse complement strand
GGGGTTGAGGGATATCTGTTGCGCTCGACCTTGCGGGCAGTGGTGGCGCAGCGGCTGGCCCGGCAATTGTGCGACCGCTGCAAGTCGGCAAGGACGCTGACCGAAGCCGATTTCGCCGAGGATCCAAGGCTAGGCGCGATCGGCTTCAACTCCGGCGAAACGCTTCGAGAGCCATGCGGTTGCGAGCGCTGCGGCGGCACGGGCTATCGGGGCCGGCTCGGCGTGTTCGAGATTCTGGAGCTGACCAACGACATTCGCGAGCTGATCGGGGAAAAAACGGACGGAATGCGGATCGATCAGACCGCAATCCGCGCCGGGATGACGACAATGCTCGACGACGGCCTTGCGAAATGCCGCGCCGGCCTGACCTCGCCAGCGGAGATACTCCGCGTCACAACCGTGCGGTGAAGGCGTGCCGAATTTCCGCTACCGAGCGCTGACGCAGAACGGAGAAGTCGTGCATGGCACGCTGTCGGCTCCGACACTGGCTGAGGTCGCCCAGCGCATCGAATATCTTCGGCTATTGCCGATCGAGACCATCGAGGAAACCCGAAAAGTCGTCGCTTCCCGCGGCGACTTCGGGTTGTTCAACCGCCCGAGCCCAGCGGAAGTCACCACGTTCACCAGGGATCTGGCGCTTCTTCTGAAGGCGGGTGCCCGTCTGGACGACGCGCTCGAATTGCTCGCGAGCGATACCGATGTGGGGCGGCTTCGCCCGGTGGTAGGTAAACTCCGAGCCGCGCTGTTGAGCGGAGAAAGTCTTGCCGGAGCGGTGGCGGATCACCCGTCTTTGTTTCCTCCGATGTATGTCGCGTTGGTACGCGTGGGCGAAGTGTCTGGCACGCTCGACCAGGTGCTCGAGATGCTGGGAGCGGAGCGGGCGAGAGCCGAGCTGATGCGGCGCAAGCTCACCGATGCGATGCAGTATCCCGCCTTCGTTCTGATCGCTGCAGTCTGCGTGATGCTCTTTTTCATACTGTTCGTGCTGCCGCAGTTTTCTTCGGTGCTTCAGGACTTCGGGGCAAAATCCGACTCTGCGCTGAGTGTTTTCATCAAGCTGTCGGACTTCCTGCGCGCCAACGCGACCGCCGTGCTGCTCGCTTCCGCCTCCTCGATCGCCGGCATCTGGTGGCTGTTGCGCCGGCCCGGCGCCACCGCGGCGTTGGTGAATGCGGTCTCTCAAATTCCGGGCATAGCCGGCATCTTTCAGTTTTACCGGACCACCCTGTTTTGCCGCAATCTCGGGGTCCTGCTCGGCAGCGGCGTCAACCTTACCGCCACGCTGCGTATTCTTGTCGACATCATGGCTGTCACCGGAAGCGCGGCCACCTGGGCGGCGGCCGCCGATCGGGTGCGTCATGGCGGCAAGCTCTCGGACGCGCTGTCCGCGTCAAGCAGCCTTCCGCCGATGGCAGTGCGCATGCTGCGGCTCGGCGAGGAAACCGGGCAACTACCGGCGCTGGCGGGCCGGGTCGCCGAATTTTACGAACAGAAACTGCAGCGCAGCCTCGATCGGATCGTCGGCATCATCGGGCCGCTCGCCATCGTCGCCATCAGCGCGGTCGTAGGTGGGCTGATCGTATCGGTCATGACCGCGCTGCTGTCGGTTACTCAACTTGTCGGTTAGATCGGGGATAGGTGTCATCATGAAGTCGGAAAAACGCCAGGGTCGGTTCTCGGTGTTACCTGCGCAGGGCGGCGATGTGGATACGGGCCAGCGGGGATTCACCCTGGTCGAGATGCTGGTGGTGATTACCATCATAGGCCTCATCATGGGCCTGATCGGCCCGCGTGTTCTCAACTATCTCAGCGAATCGAAGGTCAAAGCCGCCAAGATCCAGTTGCAGAGTCTTGGCAGCGCGCTCGATCTGTTCTACCTCGATGCCGGCCGGTTTCCGTCGACGGCGGAAGGCCTGACGGCGCTGGTGCAGCGGACCCCGGGTATCGCCGCTTGGAATGGGCCCTATCTCAAAGGGGGCAACGTCCCCAACGATCCCTGGAATCATGCTTACGTCTATCGGTCACCGGGAGAACGCGGCCCCTACGACATTGTGTCTTACGGCTCAGATGGGCAGGAGGGCGGCACCGGCATCGCCGCCGATATTTCAACCGAAAGCATGGTTGGCGCGAAGAATGAGTGACGAAGCGGAACGCGGCTTCACTTTGCTGGAGATGGTGTGTGTCCTCGCGGTCATCGCCATGCTGGCTGCCGTGTTGTTGCCGCTGATTCCGCGCCAGACCTCGCGATCCCGGCTGCAGGCCTATGCGCTTCAGACCGCGACGCTGTTGAAGGCGGACCGCAACGCGGCTATCCGGGGCAGGGCGGATATCGCCACGCTGGTCGACACCGCGACACGCTCGATCCGTTCGGGCGCGAGCACCGAGACGATCCGCATTCCCGACGACGTTCGCTTCGATGCGCTGTTGCCGCAGACCTGCCGCCAGCACGCGGCGCTGTCCACCATCAGCTTTTTTTCCAACGGAATGTCGTGCGGCGGGACCATCGCGCTGACGCGGCTCGACACCGGCTATGAGGTTCGCGTCAATTGGCTGACCGGAAGGATCGAAATTGTCTCGCGCAACACCACCACGAATTGACGGCCCGCAGGCCGGCTTCACGATCATCGAGGTGTTGATCGCGCTGGCGGTTGTCGCTTTCTGCATCGTCGCGATTGGGTCGGTGATGTCGACAAACGCCCGCGGCGTGCGCTCCCTTGAGCAGCATGTCGCGCTGATGCAGGCCGCGCGCAGTGCGATGATCACCGGGATCCCGCCGCGCGCCGAACTCGGCCCCGGAGTATTGTCAGGCCAGATCAACGAGCATCGATGGCAAATCGAGGTCGGACCGCTGGGCGATGGCTGGGTGGTGCCGGACGCGGACGTCGCCTGGATTCCCGAACTCGTCAAAATTCATGTGCAATCTGCCTCCGGCGCGGCTTTCGATCTTCAAACCGTTCGCCTGATGCATAGGCAGCGCCAATGATTGCCCCGCTTGCAGTGAAACGCGCCGGCGAAAGTGGCTTCACGCTGATTGAGGCGCTGGTGGCGCTGGCGTTGACAGGCCTGGTGCTCTCGGCCTTGGCCAACATCACCTCGCAATGGCTGCCGAACTGGAATCGCGGAATGGACCGGATCCAGCGCAGCGAACAGATCGGTTTCGCATTGCAAAGGATCGCCGCCGACCTCGCGGTGGCCGAATATGTGCCGGCTAATCGCGAGCAGCGCCAGCCGTTGTTCGAGGGCTCGGAGCTCTCGGTGATGTTCGTGCGCACAACATTGGGGCCAAATGCGAAGCCGGGACTGGATGTGGTGCGGATCGGCGAAACCACCGATCGGCGCGAGCTGGTAACGGTGCGTTCGCGGGCGCCGTTCGCACCGTTACAGCTGGCCTCCTCGGTCTCCGAACAAATCCAGTTTGGCGATCCGATAGTATTGTTGCGCCCGCCGTTTCGGCTGTCGTTTTCCTATGCGGGTCGCGACCGCGTCTGGAAAGATAGCTGGCGCGAAGGGGACAAGTTGCCGGCCGCGATCATGCTAACGGTTCGCGACGCGCTCACACAACGCGTGCTCTCGGTATCGACGGTGGCGTTGATACACGCCGAGGCGCCGGCGGCGGCCAACTGTGCACAGCCCGGCAAGTTCTTTTACAACAAGTCAGACGGCACCGAGAAAAATCAGAAGGACAGCTCAAAAGATAATTTCAGGCCCGCAAACGCTGCTTCGGGGCAGGGCGGATCTCAATGAAGCGAAACGTCCCGCTCCCGGCTGCGACATCCGAGCAGGGCTTCGTGATCGTCGCCGTGCTTTGGATCGTCGCGGCCCTGTCGGCTCTGGCGACGATTTTTGCGCTCTATCTGTCCAATTCGGTCCACGCGCTGGCTATCAGTGATGCCGGGCTGCAGGCGGAAGCCGCTGTCTCGGCCAGTCTCGAACTTGCGGCCTATCAGCTGTCGCTGGCAGGCGACAACGCGCGTCCCTTGCAAGGATCATTTCACTATCGGCTGGGCAAGGCGGACGTTCGTGTTTCCTTCGTGTCGGAGTCCGCGCGCATCGATCTCAACCGCGCTCCTAAAGACCTGCTGGCGAATTTGTTTGCTACCCTTGGCGCCAATCCGGAGGATGCCGGAGGATATGCCGACCGCATCATCGGGTGGCGGACGGCTCCGAAGGCCGGTGCCGACGAGGATGAGCTGTCGCTCTACCGAGCCGCAGGCCTCAATTATTCTCCGCGGCAGGCCCCGTTTGCGCATGTCAACGAGCTTGCTCTGGTTCTAGGGCTGCCGCCGCCGCTGGTCGATCGCGCGTTGCCGTTCGTGACGGTATTGAGCGGACTGCCGAAGATCAACGCCCTGGTTGCGCCGCCTGAGGTGATCGCGGCATTGCCTGGCATGACGCCATCCGGCCTGAACGAGTTTCTGCGAGAGCGGCCGGCGCTGCCAAGAGAAATGGCTGCGGTCGCAACGGCGCTCGGTCCGGCGCAGGCAAATGCGACGCTTGACAAAAGCGACGTCTTTCGCGTCCTCACAACGGTCAAATTCGACAATGGCAGGCAGACCTCGTCGGAAGTCGTGATCAGGCTGGGTGGCGAGCAGGATCCTTATCGCGTGCTGTCGTGGCAGGAGGAAGTTGAGGCCGCGACCGGCCGCCCAAGGAAGCTTGCAGGTGATGGCGATGACCTCTGAACTCAAAGAGCTGTTTGGCGAATGGATCGCTGGCGTCGCGCGCACCATCAATTCGATTGCGAACCGCTTTGTGCCGAAGCAGGAAATAAGGCTCGTCGAAGGCGAGGGCAGCACCTTCACGGCCAAAATGGCGGCTGTGAAAAAAGGCGCTGCCTTGAAGGATGCTTCCTTTCGCGTGTCGAACGGCCGGCCAAATCCGCCTCTTCCGGCGGATTGGGAGGCCGCACTTCGCGGCAGCCGCGTCGAATTCCTGCTGAAGTCGGATCAGGTTCTGTTCCGCCCGCTCGACTTTCCACGGCAGGCCGCGGACTTTCTCGACGGCATGATCCGCGCACAGATCGACCGTCTGACGCCGTGGACGGCGAATGACGCGGTTTTCGGCTGGAGTTCTCCCTCCAACATCGCCAACGAACGAATTCAGCTCATTCTAGCTGCGACGTCGAAAAACAAAATTCAACCGCTTGTCCAGCTTGCAGGTAATCTGGGTGCGGCGTCGGTCAGCGCATTTGCCGAGCTTTCGTCGGCCGAGCGCGCCCCCACGAAGTTCAAGGTGTTTGAAACCTCGCTGCAAGGCGGGCGGAGCCTCGATGTACCGCGCATTCTGCGCTTCACCTTGCTGAGCGCCGGTCTCGCCGCCGCGGCCGCATTGGCAGTCACAGCTTACGCCGGGAATATGCTCGACGCCGAGCAGCAGCAATTGTCGCGCCGGATCGCGGAACGCAGGGCGTCGTTGCGCCTTAGCCAGACTGCCGTGGGCGGATCGGCTGTAAGCCTGTTGGCGAAGCGAAAGCAAACCACGCCGTCAAGCGTTATGGTGCTCGAGGCAATCTCGCGCGTGCTGCCCGACAGCACCTACGTGACGGAGTTGCGGATTGAAGGCGATAAGGTTCAGGTCGTCGGCATTTCGCAGGACGCACCGTCGCTGATCAGATTGATGGAACAGTCGCCGCAGTTCTCCCACGCCACATTTTTCGCGCCGACCACCCGCGCGCAGGGCGACCCCGGAGAACGCTTCCATATCGAGGTTCACCTCACGCCTTATTTCGGATCGGGCACATGAATTCCGTCGCCACTTTAAGAAAGACATTGGCAAAGTCACCGTTGCTGGCGGCGACAGCTTACGCCGGCGTCGTATTGGCGCTGCTGTTTACCGTGATCAGCTCCATTGCCGACACCTTCGGCCAATGGACGGAGACGGCTTCGTCGGCGGCGATGCTGGAACAACTCGAGGGCCGCAGGCCCAGCGCGGCGCGCGGGCAGTCTGCCGACGCTTCGATGCCCTCGGGCTCGCCGTTTCTGGAAGGAGCGACGGTCACCGTTGCCGGCGCGGCGCTGATCCAGCGCGTCGCCGGCGCGGTGACGAAATTCGGCGGAAATGTCCTGTCGACCCAGGTCGAATTGAAAGGCACCCAGTCCAAGGCGGGATTTCTCAGTATCCTGGCAAGTTGCGAAATAGAGCAGGTGGGCCTGCAGCAGCTGCTCTACGATCTCGAAGCCGGAATGCCGTTCCTGTTCATCGATCAGCTCGTCGTTCAGGCCCCCTCCACGCTGTCGAGTTCGGGGAACGGAAAGCTGCGGATTCTGTTGGCGGTGTCGGGACAGTGGCAGAGCGCGAAATGATGGCAAAACTCGCAATCGGCATCCTGCTTCTGGTGGCTTCGGCGCACGGCGCCGCCGCCCTGACCTCTGTCGCTGCCACCGATCCGCTGGGCGCTGATGTCTCCGGGGACGCGCGGGCCGGATCTCCGGCGGCATCTGCGATCTGGACGCAACCGGCCGCTCGCCCGCAGGTGCAAGTCGTGACCGCTCCGGCCGAGCCTGCGCCAGCATCGGAGCGGGCGCTGAGTGCCAATCCGTTATGGAGCATTCCTCTCAGTGCATTATCCGGCACGCGCGACCGGCCGATCTTCTCGTCATCGCGGCGCCCGTCGGCGCCTGCAGTGGCACCCGTCGTCCCGAACATTGCCGTTGTGCCGAAACCAAGAGAACCCGAGCGTCCGCAGCTCTCTTTGGTGGGCACAATCGCAAGCGACGATGAGGGGTTCGCGATATTTCTCGATCAATCGACCAAGGCAGCGCTTCGGCTGAGGGTCGGGGAGGATTACCAGGGCTGGAAGCTGCGCTCGGTGCAAGGGCGGGAAGCAACCCTGCAGAAGGATCAGCAGGTCGTCACCCTCGCATTGCCGCAACCTGGTATGAGACAGACGGCCGGTGAGGTCCGCAATGAGGTTCGTCCTCCGGCGGCGAACGCCGCAACGCTGCTGTCGGTGACGTCACAGCCGCAGCAACCGGATCGATTCGGTCGCTGATCATCTGGTTGCTCAACAACATAACCAGTGCTGTTGAAGACTTGACGTGAACAATAGGCCGATCGCGAGAAACGGTCCAAACGACATCGAGGTTTGAGAGGTCAATTGCCGTCCGGCCAACTGCAGGACGCCAGCGCAAGCCAGCGCGGTCAGCGCCGCAACCAGCAAAAGCGTGGGAAGGCCCGCGACGCCGACCCAGATTCCGGCGGCCGCCAGGAATTTGACGTCACCCAACCCAAGGCCCTGCATTTTTCTGAATGCGAAATACAATCGTCTCAGCAACCAGATGATGATTCCAACGGCCGCGCCCTCGCATGCAGCTTCCAAACCGGCGAGCGGACCGCCGACGATCGCGGCCTTCGCCAGTCCGAGACCTGCAATCGTCAAATTCAACCAGTTCGGAATGATTCCGTGACGGATGTCGATCCAGGCAAGGACAGTGCTCAGCACGCAGAGCAATGCAAAGGATACGACGAAGATCATGCCGGGTACCTGATTCAACAGCATAATTACCTGACCGGTTTAGCAGGTTGCTGATGAACTTTGCCAATCATTCTCGAACAACCAGCCATTAGCGTCCTTCCATTCAACGCTTTGTCATAGTTCATTCACCGTCCTGTGACGGAACTCTGAAAATGTCCGCGGCGCTGCATCTCTGCGGCCACAACGTAGCTTTCATCTTCCTTTCAAATTATAATCAGGAGGCACCACCAATGCGTTTGCCATCAACTCTAGGACTCGTGGCGTTCGCGGCGCTCGTTGCGTCGCCGGCATGGGCTGACGGCCTTGGACCAGTGGAGGACGGCGTGCCGTCCGCCAATTTGAAGGGATCTACCTCTTCGCTTTCGTTGATAGCCCCGGATTTCCGCACGGAGCTGGTGGCAAAGGGCTCTGACTTATTGGAAAATCCGAACGGGCTCATCACCAAATACGGACAGCTCAGCGACGGGACGCAGACCGAGCCTGACGAAAATACCTACGTCGTGCTGCCGGCAAACCCAGGCGGCCCGACCGCCGATTACGACTATGGCCGGCACTTCCTGTTCCAGGGTCACGAGAATGGCACCCCAAAGGCATACATCACCCGCATCAATCTCGACGTGCCGCGTGGCGACACGCATCGCATCACGCTGCTGACCCCGGGCGACGCTAACGGTGTCACGGGATTCGGTTCGATCGACGGGTCGACCTACAATCCGTTCACCAACACGGTGCTGGTCACCCAGGAGGCTGGCGGCAGTTGGGCGGCGCGATCCAGGTAAGCGTCAATTGGCCGCCGCAGGTCAAGAAGCTGGACGCGTTCCTGGGCAGGGGCGGCTACGAGGGCATTCACGCCGACAATCGCGGCAATATCTACATCGCCGAGGACGTCGGCGGGCCGTCGAGTTCGACCACTACCCCGGTCAACTTGAACAAAGCCCGGCAGCCGAACTCTTTCATCTACCGTTATGTTCCAAACAATCCCAGTCGCATCGAAGATGGTGGCCAATTGCAGGCGCTGCAGGTGATCATCGACGGGACCCCGATTATCTTCGGTGGAACCACTGCGGCCGCTCGTGACGCCGACATTTCCTCCAACGCTCAGCTCAAGCTGCATACGCCGGGCACCAAGTATCCGATCAAATGGGTGACCATCCACACCGCTCTGAAAGACGATACGAACGGCTTCGATGCCAACCCGGCCGCGAAGCAGGCGGGGGCTACTCCGTTCAAGCGTCCGGAAAACCTGGCCTGGCTGCCCGGCTCCGATTTCGGCACGTTCTTCTTTGACGCGACCGGTGATACCGACTCGGTCGCCGGAGATAATTCCTTTCTCCAGGCACGTGGCTCTTACGGCGCGATCTTCCGTGTCGATCTTCGGAAGGAAGGCGACGGCGACGTTCATGGGCCCGCGCCCGTTAACGACGGCCGTATCTCGCTGTTTGTTCTCGGCGATCATGATCACAACTCGTTCGACAATCTCGCTTTCATCAACGAGCATCAACTGCTTGCCGCTGAAGACCGCGGCGATGCGCTGCACACGCAACTCAACACGCTCGACAGCGTTTGGGCCTTCAACGTGAAGAACGGCAACGCGCTCCGATTCATCGCCCTTGGCCGCGAGGACTCGTCCATCACTCATGGCGAGGACAACGAGCCGACCGGCGTCTTCGTATCGAACGGCGGCATTCAGAAGGATGCGCTGCTCGGCACCAAGGACAGCCTCGATGGTGCTCGCGGCTTCTTCACGCAGCAGCATGGCGACAATAACACCTACGAGATCTCACGGGGTCCCCGCCGCGAGTCCTCGCTGCCGGTTGTTGTGCAATAAGGCGTCCGCGCGCGGGCTACTGACAGGCAAGCTAAGCCTGGGGGCAACCGCCACGCTTAACATCGCTTCAGGGGGCCCGAACGGGCCCCCTGTTGTCTGAGGAGGGGGAGCGGCTGGAGCATCGGGCTTGTTGCTGAGAAGGTCGGTGCCCGCGAGCGGTGCAAGCGGCGTCCGCTCCAATCCCCAAGTGGGCGGGCCGCCGATGCCAGCCCTCAATTCAGCTTTCTACGATCCAAGGAAAGCTTGGATTGTCGCTTGCGCTTCGGCGGACAAAGATCGTTGCACCTTGTAGGTTCGCCGCCCAAGGCTGGGATGGATACTCGTCAAGCAGCGCGATTGTTCAGTGCGCCATCTCGGAGTCATAGCGCGACGCTTCAGCGAGCTTTTATTAGATGCGTGGACCAGCGAAGGGCCCCATCCATCCACGCTGACCCGGCGCGAGGACGACAACGGTCGCGCCTTGCTTCACCCGATCAAAGAGATCGATGACATCCTCGTTGGTCATGCGGATGCAGCCGGACGATATAGCTTGGCCGATATATTCCGGCTGGTTGGTGCCGTGGATGCGGTACAGCGTGTCCTTGTTGGCCTCGTAAAGGTAGAGTGCCCGCGCGCCCAGCGGATTAGCCGGACCGCCAGGAATGCGTGCCGGGTAGGGGCCGAGCCGCTCCTGAATCTCCCGCGTCGGGATCCAATCCGGCCATTCCGCCATGCGGCCAACCGTAGCGACGCCGGACCAGGCCATCGCTTCCTCCCCCACCGCCACGCCGTAGCGGATCGCCTTGCCTCCCGGCAGGACGTAATAGAGATAACGCGCGTCGGTATCGACCAGGATCGTGCCAGGCGCCTCCTTGCGCGAATAATCGACGATATGCCGGCGATAGGTCTCCGGAACGGTCGCCTGCGCATAGGGCGCATGGGCCAGCAACTGCCGGTCTCTCGGTGTGAAACTGGCATTCGAGGCCGGTTGGAGCGTCGATTGCATGCAACCGCCGAGCACGAGCCCGAGCAGCCCCATGAGCAACAACGCAAGCCCGGACCTCGCCACCGCCAGTCCTCCAAAGCGTCACATT
>Ga0137359_10005581_pt1 | contig 10378 bp, 7 predicted proteins | sample Mad1_40_16metaG_FD_108281 | JGI IMG/M metagenome (GOLD analysis project Ga0137359, IMG submission 108281) | Vadose zone soil microbial communities from Angelo Coast Range Reserve, California, USA - Mad1_40_16 metaG | ecosystem: Environmental > Terrestrial > Soil > Vadose zone | place: USA... | reverse complement strand
GTGGAGTGGGCGGGTCATGACATAGTCGCCTTCGGAGTTGTATTTGCCGCGGATGTCCTGGATGACGCGGATGTAGCCGTCTTCGACGATGACTTCGGTGGCGTTGTCGTAGCCCCAGAGGGCGGGGCCTAGATGAGAGCTGGCGCGGTGGCTGACCTGCCCGTCGGCGTTGTAGGGCGTGCGGGTGAGGAGGATGGGAGCGTTTTTGGCGCCTTTGGGGATGAGAATGACCGTGTGGAGTTTTACGCCGTCGCGCATAAGGATCATCGCATCGCGGCGTTCGAAGTCGAAATCCGCGGTGACAGGCTGAAAATGGGCGGGAGATTCGCTGGGAAGAGTGGCGTTTTCCTTCTGCTGGGCTGCGACTGGTGACTGCGCCGAAATGACTAACATAGCTGCGCAAGTTGCGGCCGTCAGAAATTTCGCAATTGCCCTGTCGTGCGTTGCGCTGCAGATCATGCAACTCTCCCTTCGCCAATTCGGCGATTTGGTTCCTTAACAATTTCTATGAATCACTGATTCGCACTTGAGCCGACTGAAGTGCTGGAGCGAATTATAAACGAATAACGGGGCCGTGTCCGACGAGCGAAGGTTCTCCTGTGCAACGCAAAGGGATACACTTTGGAGATGGCGCACGCGGTGATGTCTCCACAACTTCCCTTCCCACCCGGGCCGAGGGGTAATTTTTTCCTCGGTAGCGCGCTTGACCTGGCGCATAGCTGGCCCGGACATTCGGAACGCTGCGCGCGCGAATATGGCGACATTGTCTGCTACCGGTTTTTGCACGTTCCGATCTGCCAGCTTACGCATCCGGACCAGATCGAGTATGTGCTCGTGAAGAACGCGGCGAACTTTCACAAATCGCGGGATTACGCGGCGTTTAAATTCTTTTTGGGCAATGGTTTGCTGACGAACGAAGGCGCTTCGTGGCAGGCGCAGAGGCAATTGGTCCAGCCTGCGTTTCGGCATGAAAATATCGCGGCGTATGCGGAGATTATGGCGGATTCGGCGGCGACGCATTTGTCACGCTGGCAGGATGGAGAGAAGCGCGATCTACACCACGAGATGGGGGAGTTGGCGCTGGACATAGTGGCGAAAGCGCTGTTTGGCGCGAAAGTTGGCCACCAAGCGCAGACGATTGGCGAGGAAGTGACAGTAGTGATGGAGCGATTTTTCACTCAGGCGGCACTTTCGTTTTTGCTGCCGGACCGCTTCCCTATTCCGCAGACGCCGCGGTTGATGCGGTCGAAGAAGCGGCTCGACGATATTGTGCTCTCAATTATCCGGCAGCGAAGGGCGAGCAAGACTCCGGCGAACGATTTACTGCAACGGCTGCTGGACGCGCGGAACGAGCAGGGCGAGCGCATGAGCGACGAGCAACTCCGCGAGGAAGTGATGACGCTGTTCATCGCCGGCCATGAGACGACGGCGAACGCGCTGACGTGGACGTGGTTTTTGCTGGCGCAAAATCCGCACGTCGAAGCGGCATTGGCGGCGGAATTGGATTCCGTGCTGGCCGGGCGGGCTCCGACGCTTGCGGATCTGCCGCGGCTTCCCTACACCGAAATGGTGATCAAGGAATCGATGCGCTTGTACCCGCCGGCCTGGGGAGTGGGGCGACGCGCGCTGGCGGATTTCGAGGTGGGTGGATACCGGATTCCGGCGGGCACAAATGTTTTCATTATGCAATGGGTGACGCATCGCGACGCGCGGTTTTATCCGGAGCCGGAGCGGTTTGACCCGGAGCGGTGGCGCGACGATCCGATTCGCAAGGGGCGCATCCCACGGTTCGCGTACTTTCCTTTTGGCGGCGGACCGCGGGTGTGCATTGGCGCGGGGTTCGCGATGATGGAGGCGACGCTGCTGCTGGCGACGATTGCGCAGCGCTATCGCTTCACGCTTGCCCCGGAGGCGGTGGTTGCGCCATTTTTCAGCATCACGCTGCGGCCGAAATACGGCTTGCCGATGCAGGTCCACCGGCGCACGAAACCGGGAGCGCCGGGACGCGTTCTTGGTTGAATCCGTGCTAGAGTTTGGTTATGGAAATCAGCGTCAAGATTCCGGATGAACTAGCAGCCCAAGCCAAAGCTCGAGGGCTGCGCGTTGAAGAGTACGTCCAGGAGTTGCTTGCTCAACAACTTGAAGCGCTTTCCGTGAATTCTTCTTTTCCGAGGACAGAAGCTGAAGTTCGAGCTTGGCTGTCATCGATGACTCAGTTCTCCGATAAAATCCCACCTTTGCCAGAAATGATTTCCCGCGACTGGATTTATCAGGAACACAACTAAATGGCGATTGTTTCGTGTCTGGTGGATACGAACGTTTTGCTAAGGCTGGCCAGGAAGCCGGACCCGCAATATCAAATCGTCAATTCAGCCGTGGCCCGTCTGCTTACTCAAGGGGCGGCATTGTTCTTCACCATGCAGAATATTGCGGAACTGTGGAATGTTATGACCCGACCGGTTCATCGCAATGGGTTAGGTCTAAGTATTCAGGAAGCGGAAACGCAAGTTCGCGCGATCGAGTCGGGTCTGCATCTGCTTCCTGACAGCTCCGCTGTCTACTCGGAATGGCGGAATTTGATCGTACAGTATGGAGTCGTCGGAGTTCAGGTTCACGACGCGCGATTGGCGGCAGCGATGATCGTCCACAAAGCCAGCCATATTCTTACCTTCAACGTGGCGGACTTCACCCGGTTCAGCGGAATTACTGCCATCCACCCCGCCTCCGTATAACTGTTGCTCATCACTGATCCCATGCCCGCTTTTCTCCGCGATGAATCTTTGCACTAAAAACCGGGCGGGTGTTCGGCGACGACGTTGAAGGCGCGTTCGAGGGTTAGGCCGGCTCGGCCGAGGGTGCCTTCTTCAAAGAGGCGGGCGATTAGGGTGACGCCGTGGGGAACGCGGCGGGGCGGGGAAAATTTTGGCAGCGGACGGCTGGGATCGGGGGCCCAATCGGTGCGGGCTTCGGCGACTTCGACGAAGCCGGCGCGCATGGTGAGCGAGGGCTGGCCGGTGAAATTGGTGATGGTGAGCATTTCGTCGCGGAGCGATGGGACGAGGAGCAAGTCGACTTCGGAAAAAACGCGGGCCATTTCTTCGGCGACTCTGCGGCGCAGGCGATCAGTCTGAACGAAATCCACGGCGGACAGGAAACGCGATTGGCGGAAGAGGTTTGGCCAGGCGTCGTAGGTTTGGACTTTGAGTTGGTCGGCTTCGCCGCTTAGGGTGAGTTCTTCGAAGGCTGCTGCACTTTCGGCGAAGAGAATGAGATTCAGAGATTGGTAGGGCCAGTCTGGAATGGAAACTTCGACGGGGACCATGCCGACTTTTTTCACGGTTTCGAGGGCAGCGCGGTCTACATCGGTGGCCGGAGCTTCCTTCATCCACTTTGGAAAATAGCCGACGCGGAGGCCTTTCACGCTGGCGTTGGCGTCGTAGTCGAGTTTGCTGGGGACGCATTGCAGGTCGCCGGGATCGGGACCGGTGATGGCTTGCAGGACTAGCAACGCATCTTCGACGCTGCGGGTCATTGGCCCGAGTTTGTCGAGCGACCAGCAGAGGGTCATTGCGCCGGTGCGTGGGACGCGGCCGTAAGTGGGACGCAGGCCGGTGATGCCGCAGCGCATGCTGGGGGAGACGATGCTGCCGCCGGTTTCGCTGCCGATGGAGAAGCCGACGAGCCCCGCGGCGGTGGCCGCACCGGGGCCGGCGCTGGAGCCGGAAGCGCCTTCTTCGAGGAGCCAGGGATTTACGGTTTGGCCGCCGAACCATATGTCGTTGAGGGCGAGGGCACCGAGACTGAGTTTTGCGACGAGGACGGCGCCGGCGGCATGCAGGCGCTTGACGACTGCGGCGTCATCTTTTGGGATGCGATTTCGGTAGGGTTCGGCGCCATAGGTGGTGGGGATTCCAGCGGTGTCCAGCAAATCTTTTCCACCCCAGGGAATGCCGTGGAGGGGGCCGCGATATTTTCCGGCGGCGATTTCCGCGTCGGCTTGCTTGGCCTGCGTGAGGGCCAAATCTTTGGTGAGCGTGATGACGCAGCGGAGTTTCGGATTGAACTGCTCGAGACGCTTCAAATAGATTTGCGTGAGGCGCTCGGAAGTGATCTGGCGCGTCTCGACCCAGCGGGAGAGACGGGTAACAGGAGCGAAGGCTATTTCGTCTTCGTTTTTGGGGAGTGGGCCGGGATCGGTTTTGGTGCTAACGAATTGGTCGCGATCGGGGCCGGCTTTGCGTCCGGGGAGGACGGGATTCCAACTGGAGTACGGGACGACGGAGGGAGGCAGATCCAATTTATGCGGGCCAGTACGGCGCTCGTAGACGGAGGCAAGATTTCCGCGCCAGCTTGAGGCGGCCATTTCGAGTTGCGGCTTGGTGAGCTCGATCTGAACCAGCTTTTCGGCTTCGGTGAAGGTGGTGACAGAAACTTGAGGGCCAACGCCGGGGCCGGCGCCGAATGCGGGTGGCGCGCCGGCGGGTTGCTGTGAAGGATCCTGCGCTTCCGCGGGAGCGATGCCTGCCGCGCTTGCCGCTGCCGCTGCCAAGCCAACTGCTGTTTCCGCCAAGAATTCCCGCCGTGTTTTTGCCATGTGGCCTCCGGCCAAGCATTCTACCCTATACCTGTGGTTCCGTCGGAAAGAGGGATTCTCAACCGTCACGCTTCATTTCTGCAAGTGGGGTTGACTTTCAATAGCGACGGAAAATTTGGCGGTTCCGCTGGGGGAAAGTGGAAAGACTTCAGGGCTTGGCGAGAGGCGGTGTTTCGCTCGCCGGAGATGCCTTGCCGTTACCGCGGACATCTCCCGTGCCAGTTCGCGCAGCAGGATTTTTCATGCGTTCAGCGACTCGGTAATCCGGCGGAATTTCGAAGAGCGACTCATCGGGCTCTCCACGTTGTATGTTGAGCATGGCAGCGCTCTGCCTATTTTCCTTTTCGCCCACTCTCATGATCCAAAGGACCACCGCTCCCAGTTCCGCAGAGCACCAGACTTCGGTTTCGAAGACAGGTTCTTTCACGGAAATCGTGGACTCTTGGCTAGAACTAGCCGGAGGCGGCCACTTTTGCACCATGCCTTCCGCGTCTACCCCTTCGAAAGTGCGGCGCCCCAAATCTACGAGTTGACCGTCTGGATGAGCGGCGGGATCGCGCAATTCGCGCGCACAGACGCTTGGGAAGTTGGCGGCAACCTCGGGTGGCAGTGAAGCGAAGGTTTCCTTAGACACCGTAGCTGTCTTGCTCAAAGTATCCAAAGAAATGCGCTCTCCTTTTACGGGATCGCAAATCTTGATGCGGTGCTGTTCTTCCTCGGTTCCTGCACCAGGACCACTTTGCAGTTTGACCTTGCCCTCGTTCGCATCTATGCGGAGACGTCCCTGGCCATCGCGCGCTACCTGTATCGTCTGCGTCTCGCGGATGCGCTGGACCGGTGAATTCTCCTCGTACCAACTCCGCTTTATCTCGGCCTGGAACGGGCTGCCGCGCATGGTGGTCACTTCGCCAAGCCCCAGAAGGCCGGCCGTGCATTGCGCGGCGGTCCTTGCGGAGATCGTTGCGAACAATATGCTCAGAACCGCGAGTGAAAGCTGGATTCGCGATCTGCTGCGCATGGGCCCCCCCAGCATTCGATAGCCGGAACATCAATTCCCGTCGGAGTATATCCTCTGGAGGGTGAATTGGAGATAAAAACCTTGCCGCGAATCGCGACCAGGGATGGCGGACTGCCTCCCTCCTGGGCGGGCAAGCAGAACTCGGTGCTTTCACTGGTTGGTCAGCCGGTGGCTGGTATACTGAAATTTTCACGATACTACTTCCATCTGACTGAGGCACTGTGTATCTAACTCTTCTGAAGCGGCTGCGGGAAACGCTGGCCGGGCATATCCGGGAGAAATATGGCGTGGAACTTTCGGTGGTGCTGGAGCGGCCGCCGAAACTGGAGATGGGGGAGGCTGCGTCGCCGGTGTGTTTTGAGCTGGCGAAGCGGTTGAAGAAGGCTCCGCGGCAGACCGCGCAGGAGATTGCCAATTCCCTGCCGAAGATCGAGGGTATCGGGCGAGTGGAAGTTGCTGGGGCGGGGTATTTGAATGCTTTTTTTGATCGGGCCTGGTTTTGGGAAAGTGCGCGGAAGGAAGCGGGTGGCCCTGCGGCCACGCTCAGGGGGAGCGAGCGAAAGAAAGTGATCGTCGAGCACACGAGCATCAATCCGAATAAGGCGGCGCATATCGGGCACCTGAGGAATGCGGTGCTGGGGGACACGATGGTGCGGCTGCTGCGGCACACCGGCCAGGATGTGGCGGTGCAGAACTATATTGACAACACCGGCGTGCAGGTGGCGGACGTGGTGATTGCGTTTCAGCAGATGGAGAAGAAATCGCTGGCGGAGGTGAAGACGCTGGCGGCGGGCAAGAATTTCGACTACCTGTGCTGGGATCTTTATGCGAAGGCCACGCAATTTTTTGAAGAAGACAAGGTGCGCGCGGGAAAGCTGCGCGGGGAGACGTTGAAGGCGATTGAAGCGGGAGAGGACGAGACCGCGGAGATGGCTACGGTGATTGCCGACGCGGTGGTGGGATTCCATCTGCGGACGATGGCGCGGCTGGACATTTATTACGAACTGCTGGCGCGGGAGAGCGAGATTCTGCATCTCCATTTCTGGGATGCGGCATTTGAGAAATTGAAGGCGGGCGGGGCGATTCAACTGGCGACGAGCGGGAAGAACGCGGGCTGCTGGATTATGCCTTGGGGAAAGGAGGTAAAGGAAGTAAAGGAGGTTAAGGAGGTTAAGGAGGTAAAGGAAAAGAGCTCAGCGAAGGACTCCTTATCTTCGTCTTCTTCCTTACCTTTGCCAGCTTCGGCTGATGAAGAGGATCAGGCGAAGATTATTGTGCGCTCGAATGGGACGGTCACTTACGTTGGAAAGGATATTGCGTACCAGCTTTGGAAATTTGGGTTGCTGGGGAAGGATTTCCATTATCGCAGGTGGCCGAATGCTCCGGACAGCAAGGATCTGTGGGCTACGACCGCGGGCCCGAATGAGGCGGGGGCGCCGCATTTTGGCGGAGCCCAGGCCGTTTATAACGTGATTGACGCGCGGCAGGCTTACCTGCAGGAAGTGGTGGCGGAAGGATTGCGAGCGCTGGGTCATGCGAAGGAAGCGGAAAATTCGATTCACTTTGATTATGAGATTGTGGCGCTGACGCCGCGGTGCGCGGCGGAGATGGGCTATGAATTGTCGGCGGAAGATGCGAAGAGACCTTACGTTGAGGTCAGCGGGAGAAAAGGATTCGGAGTTAAGGCGGATGATCTGATCACGCGAATGCTGGCTGCTGCGGAAGCGCGGGTTTTGCAGAAGCATGCGGAGATGGCTGGGACTGAACTGAAACAGACGGCAAATGCGCTGGCGGTTGGGGCGCTACGGTTTTTTCTGCTGAAGGTTACGCGGAATACGATTATTGCTTTTGACTTTGAGGATGCATTGAGCGCTGAGGGAGAGACTGGACCGTATTGTCAGTATGCGATTGTGCGCATTCGGGGGATTCGGCGGAAGGGTGCGGAGACTGCACGAACGCGGCACGAAATTACTTCTGAATCGCTGAAGAAGATCATGGAGGAGGCGGAGAGCAATACGATTTGGGAAGTGTTGCTGGCTTCGGGGTCACTGGATTACGCGGTGGACGCGGCGATTGGGGCGCAGGAGCCGGCGTTTGTTTCGAAGTATGCGTTTCAATTGGCGCAGGCGTTTAATAATTTTTATCACAAGCACCATATTTTGTCGGAAGCGGATGAGGAGAAGAGGGCGTTTCTGCTGGGTTTGACGGAATTTGTGGAGAGGCAGTTGGTGGGGGCGTTGGGGCTTTTGGGGATAGAGGCGCCGGAGAAGATGTAGGGGCTCGAGAGCAAGAGCGGCTCGCCACGGTCGGCGGGCCCTACAGACACGGGAGCCGGGTGGGTTGAGATCTTGCCACGGTCCCTCCACTCCGCAGCGGCAAACGGCGCCGCTGCTCCGGTCGGGATGACAGAATAAAGAAGAAAAAAAACCAGGAGGGCGGCGTAAAGCCGCCCCTACATGTGGTGCATCAGGCTTGGATGTGGGCCTCGATGAACCAGAGATCCTTGTCCATTTCGCGCGTGATTGTGGTGAAGAGGTCCACGGTGATGGCGTCTTCGAGGTCGTCGGCTTCCTGGATAGCAGTGCGCAGGGCGTTGGTGTAGTGGCCAACGTTGTGGACGAGGAATTTCACCATATCGGGGCCGTCGTAGGCGGAGAGGTCTGCTTCGGGGATGCTGGATTTTGCGACGGCTTCGCGGACGGTACCGTTGGCGACTCCACCGAGAGCGGAGATTCGCTCGGCGATCGTGTCGATATGATCTTCGAGGTGGGTGGCGACGGAATCGAAAAGCAGATGGAGTTGGTAGAAATCCTTGCCCTTTACGTTCCAGTGAGCCCATTTTACCTGGCTGTGAACATCGGTGCTGTCTGCAAGGCGGAGATTCAGAAGGGCGATCAAGGCCTGGCGATTTTTTTCGGGGACACCGACGCTGCTGGGATAGGTACGGACGGTTGCTGTTGCGGCTTTTGCCATGGAAAGACCTCCTCTTGTGGAGATTGGTTTCTGGCAATGGGATGCTTGGGCGGCAGAAAAGGGTAGGTTTTTTGGAGGGCGGGGGATAGTGGGGAAGATGAGAACTGCGCCCGCCTCGGCAGGCGGCCGCTACGAAGGCAAAGGAAAAACAAGAAGGCGGCATAAAGCCGTCCCTACAAAAGCAAGAAAAGGGAGAGGAGGGGCGACCTGAAGGTCGCCGCTACGCGGGATTAGAGGACGGGGCGGGGTTCGGCTACGTCGGCGTAGAGTTTGTCGATTACGTCGGCGTATTGCTGCTCGACTACGCGGCGCTTGAGTTTCATGGTGAAGGTTAGGCTGCCGGAGTCGAAGGTGAAGTCGTCGGCGAGAAGGGCAAAGCGCTTGATGGTTTCGTATTGGGCGAGATGGGTGGTGAGACGGGCGACTTCCTTTTCGATTAGGGCGTGGGTGCTGGGATGGGCCGCAAGGTCGGCGTTGGAGGAGAATTTCAGGCCGTCCTCGGCGAGTTTGGCGGATACGGTGACGGGGTTGGGAACGATCACGGCGACGACGAATTTGCGCTGATCGCCGACGACCATGGCGTTGAGGATGTAGGGACTGGTCTTCAGAGTATTTTCGATCGGCTGGGGGGCCACGAATTTTCCGGCTGCGGTTTTGAGGAGATCTTTTTTGCGGTCGGTGATGAAGAGGTAATTGTCCTTGTCGAGGTAGCCGACGTCGCCGGTTTTGAACCAGCCATCGTCGGAAAGAACTTCGCGCGTGGATTCGGGAGATTTGAAGTAGCCCTGCATGACGCAGGGGCCCTTGGCGAGGATTTCGCCATCGTCGGCGATGCGGAGCTGGACGTTGGGGATTGGCCGGCCGGAACTGCCTGCGCGATTATGCGGATGGTTGCTGGTAAGGACGGGAGAGGTTTCCGTCAGGCCGTAGCCCTGATAGATGGGAATGCCGATGGCCCAGAAAAATTCGCAGAGGTCCCTGGAGAGTGGAGCGCCTCCGGAAAGGATGGTGCGGAGATGGCCGCCGGTACCGGCGCGAATTTTGGAATAGACGAGCTTGTCAGCGATGGCCCACTTCAGGCGAACGGCCAGGCTGGCGGATTTTTCGCCGCAACGCCAGGCGGCGGATTCGCGGGCGGTCTGCATGGCGAAATCGAATATTTTACGTTTGGGGCCGGTGGCCTTGCTTCCCTGCTCCATCAGTCGGGCGTAGATTTTCTCGAAGAAACGTGGAACGGCGGCGAGGACGGTGGGGTGAACTTCAACAAGAGCTTGGGCGACGCTTTCGACTGCCTCGACGTAGGCAATCGGGCAGCCGTGAAAAATATAAACGTAATCGAGCATGCGGCCGTAGACGTGGGCTAGCGGGAGAAAAGAAACGGCGAGATCGGTGCCGGGGCGAAGATCGAGTTCAACACAGGAGTCGGTGACGTTGGAGCAGAAATTGGTGTGGGTGAGCATGACGCCTTTGGGCTCACCGGTGGTGCCGGAGGTGTAAATGAGAGATGCGAGTTGGCTGGGAAGAACTTTGGCGGCGCGCAGGCGGTATGCGGCGACTTCGGACGGGCCGGTGGCGGCGATTAGCGTTTCGTAGCGGAGGAAGTCGGTGGGGAGATTGTCGCCGGCTCCGGCGACGATGACTTGCTGGACTTCTCTGAGGAAATCGCGGACTTCGAGGAATTTCTGGAGTTGTTTGTGGCCGGCGATGAAAACGACCTGCGCGCCGCAGTGATTGAGGATGTAGGACATGCGGTCGGGGGATTCGTTGAAGTAAACGGGAACGGTGACGCCGCC
>Ga0137359_10005578_pt1 | contig 10380 bp, 8 predicted proteins | sample Mad1_40_16metaG_FD_108281 | JGI IMG/M metagenome (GOLD analysis project Ga0137359, IMG submission 108281) | Vadose zone soil microbial communities from Angelo Coast Range Reserve, California, USA - Mad1_40_16 metaG | ecosystem: Environmental > Terrestrial > Soil > Vadose zone | place: USA... | reverse complement strand
TTACCGCATCCGAATTTGTTTTCCGCTTGAATTCTATTTTCCGTTTGTTGCAATTAATCTTAAATCCCGTCAAGTGAAGTAAAGACTTTAAGAAAAAGCACTTACCGCACTGCTCTGCCGAAAACCCTTTGGCCCCACTCCCCCCGCCCTCTCCCCGCGCGAAAAACGCGCGCGGGGAAAGGGAGCGCGTTTATGCTCTGAGCCTGCGAAGGCGCGTCGCCCAAATCCGGCTCCTTACCCCGATTCAACTCCTCGGCGGAAGACCAGGCTCGTCGCTCGGGGTGCACGCCTGCATCGCCCGAATTTGCGCCAGTCTTCCGCCGAAGTTCTTCAAAAAAGTCCTTGTGTGGTTGCCACCGGATGAAGGCACGTAGCTCGAATGCGGCAAGACGGGAGAAAACACGCCTTGAGACATGCCCACAATCGGTACGGACGGCGCACAAACTTATGTGCCTTCCGTAGGCATCACGATTCCGGGAAAACGGCCTCAGAGTCATCTGGACATTTCCCATGAGGCACAAACGATTGCGCACCATAAAGCCCTACCTGACTTCCAGGTGAGTTCTTGGTTCCAAGTTTTCAGGAACCAGTTTTCGCCGTCTGCCAACCGGGAAGAACTTCCCGCACTGACCACATTGGCAAACGTGGTCTTTTAGCGGCCTTCGTCTACGTGTTGCATGGATTTTCGCAATTAGGCGGCAATTGACTGAGCAAAATCGAAGCTTGGCTGGTGCCCCACACACGGCACAGGCATAAGGCGGTGGGCTTTGCGCCTTGAGCCTTGTCTCGCGCTTTGGCTCTTCACTCTCATAAGGCATACGCAGCCTCCGGCAGGGTCACGAACCCATTAAACCGAAGGCGCGAGAATACGAACAGAACGCGAAATTAGGTTTTTGCAGAAATTCGTTACGTTCGGCGGGCCACAACGAAACTCAGTTCGAACAATAACTCCTGAAATCGTTGGAGTTTCCCGTTTAGGCGCCGGTAGTTGCGGTATCGCCACATCCGCTGCGCGACTTCGTTGTGGTCGGCAGGACCGACAATTTCCCCAATCAGGCCAGATACATTTCTATCGCAGAATGTTCCAGCGGCTCGCTCGACGTAACTTGCCAAGAGATACTTAGTGAGCTCTGCCAGAGAGTTTACTTCGACGTCAGCGAACATCTCGGCGCCCCTCAGGATCTTCGTATAAAAATGGATTCCAGAGATCAAACGAGACGGAGGGATGTGCCCCATCTCAGTAAGTTTCGTCCTCAAGTATTCACTTTCTCGAGTTAACAGGTTGCCAAAAAGGTCTTGGAATGCTTCAGACGCTCTCTCCAGCGAACGCAGTGTTTTTTCTCGTTTGTCGGGGTGGCCGAACAGAACTTCAAAGGATTCACTTAGCTGCGGTGTAAAACGAATGAGGGCAATTATCAGCGCCAACACTTGCGGTTCACAACCGGCTTTACACAATTCATCGAAATCGTCTCGCGCGCCCGGGGATGCAAGTCTCTGTCGTTCTTTCGTAGTCCACGCCGCCAGGATTTCCGCGAAATCGAATCCTTTTGCCAGCCCAGTCTGCCGGTAAAAATCCCAGAGCTCTTGCAAAGGATTGGCTATCTCGGGTTTGGCTTGCTCGATGTCGCTCATAGCGGTATGGCCCAAACTGATTATGACTTTGTAAAGAAAAGAACGCTGACCGGCTTAGCCGGTGCGCCCCCTGATAGGTAAGGTTTGGGGTATAGGCAACCTGTCGCGTGAATTCCCTTGCCAGAGATCAGGAAAGCTACCTGGAAGCCGCTCAGGTGGGGACGCTTATTCCCGGTCACATGTACACACGCACTGTGCGGCACGAATTGGGGCAGCTCCCGCCTCACGCGCGTGCGCGCGTGAGCTCTGGTAAATCCCGTGGTTGTCCTCCGTTGGCGTCGGGCGTACAAAAAGCGTTTTGCCGCACACGTGCGGATTTGACCCTTTACGTTCCTTAGGAAACCCGGGGGAGGTCCCTCACGCACGCGTGCGGTTGTCAGGATTAAGGACAGACGGGCGGACAATCACACATGGACCGTCTTGCTCCGGGAGCGACTAAACCGAATCCGCCAATTCACGCGGGTGCGGGAACGAAATAGGGATCGCTGCTCCCGATAGGTCCTGCGGATTGACAAAACCCCGAACTCATTCGTTCGGAGCGGTATTGCACAAGTAAGCGATGCGCACTGCGAAGGCTTTAGGAACATGGGAGTTGTCCAGAGGATCAGGTTCAGCGGTCACGCGGGCGCAGGCCATTTGAAATAGAAGCTGTCACGATGGCTTCCGGGTGCCGCAGCGCGCACAAGCGCCACAGTCGGCTGGTCCTCGATAACCGCAGGTGCACTCAATGTAGAATTCGCGACAGAGGATCATTCCGACCTGCTTTGATACTGGACGCTTTCTATCGCCGGGGGGAAAACCTCTCGCCAGAGCTGGGATCGAAGCTAGCGCATGTGCGGATATGGCGGTCGAGTGGTTGTTCCGTCGTCTGAACCAGATACTCATTGCCGCACGTGCGCACGTGAACAGTTCATGCTGGGATGGTGCATGAGAGCACACGCTGCTGAGCGGGTGTTATGTGTACCGCACGTGCGTCACGTGACGCACTGACTCCTCGGGGCAATTCCGGTTCGTCACATGCGCACGCGTGCGAGGGCTCTTTTTTTTGATCTGGACAATTCCCCGGATTGTGGCAATCATCCAATGCATGAGGCGCTCAAGCAAGGCACTCCCCAAGGATAGCAACCAATTGCCGGTGGAAATCGTGGAGTTATCTACCGGAGAACCACAGTGCCCACAGTCGGTCAAAGAATATCTTGCCGAGATAGGACGCAGGGGTGGCATTAAGGGAGGTAAGGCACGCGCTGAGAAACTGACGGCCAAACGGCGGTCTGAAATTGCTCAACAAGCCGCACGAAAGCGCTGGAAAAGAACCTAATCTCCCCTCGGTTTGTCTTCCGGATAATGCGTCGGAAGGTCACCTTCCTCAAGGTCTGGATTGAAATTGTAATCAAAAAGCGGAAGGGCAGCTTTATATCGGTTGTTCGCGTTATACGATTCCACGTCAATTTTGTGCTGTCGGCAGCCAGCAAGTAGCCCTTGCCGACGCTGCGAAAAGGACACGCGCATATGATTGGGTTTGGCAACCTCAATGTCTGCCCATATGACCAACTGGTGGCCATCTTCTCGGTCTTTGATGCGAACCGGATGCATTCGGCGTACTTCGTGGCCCTTGGGATCAATGATGTACTCGGTGCGAAGGGCCTGCGCCAGTTCTCTCTTACACTGTTTCACCAACGTTAGAACGGGGCGTTGGTAGAGCCTATTTTTGACGGCCCATTCAGCTACGGTATCCAAATCTACTTCGTAGACGTCGTTAACTTTCATATACTCATGGACGATCTGGCGAAGATTTTTCTGTAAAGACTTAGCGTGAGCCCTGCGCATTTCCTCTTCTCCTCCCTGTTAGAGTAAACCCGGTGATATGCTGTGGCCCCAACCGTCAGTTAAAGCAACTGCGGTAATTACGTCCCTCACTCTTACGAGCATTTCGCGATGAGTCCGAAAACTGATTTCTCCATAGTGCTGCAACTGTCCAACGATTATTCCCGGATGAATCTTAATGCGATGCGCAAATTGAATGATGCGGGTCTTTGAATAGAGGGGGCCGATTCGACGAATGAAGGATTCCAACTCATTCTTGGGCACCAATAACGAAGAGGCTTCTGCGTCGGCCTTTTCTTCAGCACTATCTCTTCCAGGTCTATCCTTCGGAGCGTCAACCAACAATTGATTGTCAACTGAAACCGCGTCGCCATGCTGAATGTGGTAGAACTCATGCATTACGGTAAACCAGAAAGCATCAATACGGTCATAGCGTACGGAAGCCGCGATCACTGGCGAGCCCTCGTCTAACCAAAACGCAGCGCCGTCAATTTTTGCTCCCGGAAGCGGCTCAACTACTACGAAGCGGATGCCGTAATCGGCGAGAAGTTGAGGCAAGTACTGTGCTTCCTTCGGATAGGCTGCGAGATTCCGAAGCGCTTTGGAGGCTTCCTGTAAACGGCTCTGATTGAAACGACGCACGGCGAGAGCTTTCGCCATTTCCCGCGCCCGGAAGCACCAAGCCCGTTGTTGAGGCGAAAGCTCTTGTACTTTTGCACTACGGCGTGTCGCGACTGGAATCCCAGGAGGTTCGTCAAGCGAAGATACACCAAAGAATTTCTTGAGTTGATTCTCCAATTCCTCTACGTCGTTGGTTTCTTCAATCCACCCGCGCTTCTGCATATCACGTACCGGAGCAATCGTAAATAAGGACAATCTCTTCTGTACTTCTTCTGAATCGCCGACGACTTGCGCCAACCTAAATTGGGCGTCCAAGTTCAACCATTCGGCAGCATGATTCTCAAATGCCGCGGCCAATGAAACTGCCATCTCTGGTGAGATGCCAGTTCTTCCGGCGATAATTTCTATAATTGTTCCGCGAGAGCGCCCGGTAATCATAGCTAGCTCTTCCTGCGTCCATCCCTTAACTTCCAGAGCCTCCCGTAGTGCTTCGCCGGGACTTTTTGATGTATCCAGATTCCACATGAGCAGACACAACCTACCTGAGTAATGTCTGGATGTCAACTACATCTGTACATTTACATTGTCATGCTTAAGCTGCTTAAGCATGACAGGTTTCGGAAGTGCCGAACGTTATTACTCCAGGCTGGGCGAAGGCCCGATACGTACCGTTTCACTTCATTGCTGGCATGTCTATTTTAATTAGGTATTGCTTGTGGAAGTTAGAGGATATATACCATCTATTGTGTAGGACTTGCATTCGCTTTTCCTTTGCCCTATGCTTGACGAGCACAAAATCCGAGATCCTGTTCACGGGTTCATACATTTCTCGAATAGAGAGAAAGAAATTATCGATGGCCCTTATTTCCAGAGGCTAAGAGGAATTAAGCAATTAGCTCTAACTTGCCTAGTCTACCCAGGTGCCATGCACACTCGGTTCGAACATACGCTCGGTGTTATGGAGATGGCGACGCGGGCCTTCGACTTTCTCTCTTCAAGACATCTGGTCGAACTAAAGAAGAATTTCAAACGGGTGGATTTGAATCTTCAAGAGGCACGCCAACTCCTAAGACTCACAGCTTTGTTCCATGACACAGGACACCTGCCTTTTTCTCACGCGGCGGAAAATATTTTGCCTGAAAAGAGGAGCCATGAGGATATCTCCGTAGCAATCGTGGAAGGTCATAGAAAAGAGTTGGGGCGATTGTTTTATAAAGAGGTCGCTGATCATATTTGCTTGCTCATCCAAAAAAGCGTGATCGTCCCACCTGAATTCCTCATTCTGAAGAAGCTGATCTCCAGCCAACTTGATGTGGATAGGGCGGACTACTTACTTCGAGATTCCCATCACTGTGGAGTGGAGTACGGAAATTTTGACTATCTACGTTTATTCGAAATGCTTCGGATTGTTGAAGGTAGTGAGGGTGGCCTCGAACTTGCCGTCGAGAGAGGAGGCGTCCACTCGCTCGAAGCCCTCATTTTGGCGCGCTATTACATGTTCGCTCAAGTATACTTCCACAAAGTTCGTCGCATCTACGATATCTACCTTATGGAATACATGCGGTACTGGGCTCATGGTAGGTTTTCGAAAAGTCTGCTGGACGCAGTCAGATACGATGACCAAGATGTTCACGCTGCTCTGAGGCGGGATTCCGAGAAAGGGAGTAAGCGACGGAAAACCTTGGCTTCCCGTATTTTAAACCGCAAACATCACCGAGTCGTATTTGAAACCGGTGACTGTGCCGAAGCTGCGGACAAGAGAGATATTGGCATTCTGAAAGAGAGACTAGAACAGCGCTTCGCCAATTCCGAGTTTGTTCTTGATACCGACGCGAAAGGCACGATCCATAAATTCCATGTTGCTGGGGATGAAGAACTCGGCGAGGAATTTAAAGTTCTCTCACGATATGGGGCACGCCCACTGACAAAAGAGTCTACTGTCATCGCCAAACTCCCGAGGAAGTTCGCAGTTTATCGAGTTTATTCTGAGGGCACTCAGCCGGAGTTGACGGCATCTAGAGATTTTGCAAAAACAACATGGCAGGAACTTAGCCAGGGGAGATGAATTGGTGGAAAAAATTAGCTTCTCAAATACGCCCGATCACGGAATGGTGGCTTCACTCATTGAAAAGTATAGCGGAATGGGAGATATGCCACGTCTTGGCAGAACCACCCTCCAGAAACTATGCTATTTGGCGAAAGCGAGGGGTGTCCCATTCTCTTTAAGTTTCGACATCCACCATTATGGTCCTTTTTCGGTACAGCTCTTTTCTATCACTGATGATTTGATCGCGGACGGCGTCATTTCCGACCGGCAAGTAGACGCAGCCGAATTTCAATACTCGCCTGGCCCAAGCTGTGGGGCTCTTCTGAAAAAGCAAAAATCAATTTTGAGCAAGCAAGAGCCTAGATTGAACGAAATTGTTAGGTTTTTTCAGGGGCTGCCTCATCAGGAATTAGAGTTGGTTACGAGCATTCACTATATCTACTGCTCTCAGAAGCTGTTTCGGAGCCCCAAAGAAAAAACAGTGATCAACATGGTTTTCGAAATAAAAAAGGGAAAGTTTACTCGCAATGTCATCAAGTCTAGATTTTTAGCTCTCAACAAGGCAGGACTACTGAGGTGGTCACCAAAAGCCACTCAATGAATTGCCCCCACCGAATCATCTAATGCGATTCACGTAGAGAGCACACTTAGCTGGCTTGATTATTCGGACGTTACCCTTCTTACGATTCAAGACAATACCACTGCTAGGAGACGGCTCTCTCAACTTCAGCGATTTCATTCTTGCTTAATCCATATAGCTCGTAAACTATCCCGTCGATTTCGTGGTCAGTAGCAACAATCAACCTTTCCACAGACGTCTTCTCGTGCTGCGTCCCTGAATGTTTGAGGGAATCTCTTTGGAGGGAAATCATTCGCCGCACGGCGTTGACAAGCCTGTCATGCAGAACGACCATTTTATTTTTCTGGCGGTCTATCTGGCGGATGGGAAGACGACGACAGTCCTTGATAAGGATTTTTTGAAACCGCATTTTGAACTCATCGAGGAAAGTTTTTCGATGATAGAAAGTCATCAAGCGGCTATTGATAATCCCCAGAAGATACTCGGGTTTCCAACCCGGACGCGGCAGAAGGTTAAATGCGTTCTGGGTATTGTATAACTCGTCGTCCGTAAGGGCCGCCCAGATTCTCTTTGACGTCCAATCGATGATTTGCTTTACGAGAATACGCTGAGATGTAAAAAACCGCTGCTCGCGGGACGCGCCAAGCCAAGGGCCGTAGCTGATCCAGGTCTTTCCATTCCATTGCACGGCATACCGCAATACGTCGTTACCCGCCAAAAGTTTCTTGTAAGTAGCATCCTTTCGGGATCCAGCGTGAAACACCTTGTCTTGAATCTGTTTCGGTGTGTGACCCTTATACTTGTCATACGGCGTAAGTCCCAAACAAAATTCGGCGCACTTCTCTAGCTCGGTGGTCCCTATTTGGCATTTTTGCAAAATCGATTGATCTGAGGCTCCGGTGTTGAACGTCCACACACAGTCCGGACTCATCTCCCAATCACGCTGGCCCACGAAAGTATGCACTTGCGCTGTGTCAGCGTTGATTTCTGCCACGCGCTCATAGCCTTGGTAGCCGATAATCTCAATCTGTTTTGGCGCTCGCGATTTCGTTTCCAGGAGGAGAATCATGGTGTCAACTTTAACGTCACCGGCACTCTGTCCGAATGATTCGTTCGGCAAGCGGACTACTTTGGTCACTTGGGCGCTCTGGAGGATCAATCGACGGAGCGCTTGGTAGGACTCCTGCGCGGCCAGCGCCGTCGGTACAATCATGGCGAACCGAAACCGCCCTGGTGTAAGTAGAGAGAGCCCCTTTTCTATGAACGTGGCGAAGAGATTGATGCGATTATTCGCAGTCTTGTATTTCGAAAAGATGTATTCTGCGTCGACTGCAGGGAGAGTCTTAATATCGACATAAGGAGGATTACCGATGATTGTGTGGAAGCCGCCGTTCTGAAGGATCTCTGGAAACTCCTTTTGCCAGTCAAATGCGTTGATTCGGTAGCGTTCGTCTGTTGCGATCTGGTCCATCTCCATCTGCTGATACAGGTCAGGAGCCACCAAGGTATTACCGCATTTGATGTTCTGTTCGAGATCAGGTAAAGCCCGCTCGTTAAAAAGACGCATGGTCTGTCCGACAGTTTCCGAGGTTTCGCCCTCCAGCACCTTGAGCAATAAGGATAGCTTCGTTGTCTCCACAGCTTGTGCATCCACATCAGCACCAAAGATGTTGTTCAAAAGAATGCGCTTGCGCTCACCAGTAGTGAGTCGCCATTCGCCAGTGCCCGTCATATGGATGGCTGGGCTCTTGCCTTTTGCGAAAAGTTTGGGATCATGCTCGTGATACCACATCAAATGCCAATCTAGAAGAAATTGATACGCGGCAATGAGAAAGGAGCCAGAGCCACACGCAGGGTCAAGAATTCTTAAGCGAGCCAGCTCCTTTGGAACGCGACCGGCACAGAGACTGCCTATTGCATTCTCAACCATGAACTGCACGATGTAGGTCGGCGTGTAGAAAATGCCCCCGGCATTTTTGACTTCGGGTTTGTCCTCAACAACAGCGCGGTGGCCTTCAGTAAGCCGGATGACCTTACCCAAGAATTGCTCATAAACCTGACCAAGAATGTCAGAAGGCAAGACAGAGAACTCGTAGGGACTGTCTGGGTAATAGAGCTGTCGTAGGATATTTCTGAGGGGTCCGTCATCTAGTTTGAGGTTTAAGGTGAGTTCATCCGGCGGCTCTGGCCGATGGTTTTCTACGTGGAAGTGAAAAAGTCCTGAGTTGTATTTGTCGTCGGCTTTCCGGAATCGATCACCAAGTTGTTCATAGAGATCGGATGATTGTTGCAGGCCACGAAGGCTCCCGTAGTCTTCTATCCCTCGGTCCTCACAGATTCGGAGAAAGACAATCCGGTCGATGGTACGTTGCACTGCAAAGTTCAGTTCGCGGGTCGTGAGAGCCGAATTTCGAAGCGCCAAGTTCCTGGCCAGCATGGCACGCCAATCCTGAATGACCCGAAGAAAAGCAACATCAACCTCGGTTGTGCCCTTTTTGCTAAGCGCTGATTCTGCGTACCGATCAAAGGAGCCTTTCGGAATTGCGTCCCGTGAGAAGATAGAGGCAATGTTGTCCCATTCTTTCGGATAAGCGGTGTATTTGAGTAACAGGATACGAGCAACAGAGGCCTTATCGCTTTGGCGCGGCTCTAGACGGCAATCGTATACAGCGAATTCTTCGAAGTCGGTAAGAATCGAGAGAGGCAATTTCGAGGACCACGCATATCTACGTAGCTGGAACGCGGGACTGGCATCATCGCGAATGTTTACAGATGGTCGTTTGGCCTCCACGAAAAATTTTCTCGCTCCTCCAATGCGAAAACAATAATCCGGAGCCTTAGTGCCGCCTTTGACCTTGATTGCGTCCTCGTGGATGACTTCTTTGTATGCTTCGGCATACCCTCTTCGGTTGTTGACGTCCCAACCGAGGCTTTCGAAGAGGGGATCGAGAAACTCGTGGCGCAGTTGCGCTTCGTTGTATTGGGATGCGTGATAGGCCTTCTCGTTGTTCTGAAATCTTTCAACCAGTTCGGTAATGACGGGCGGTGCGGCCAAATCAATCTTCTCCAATCGCGAGTGCGACTCCAAGGCAAATTTACTGCGCGGGACTAGGTGCAGCCTAAATTCGCGATTTATTTATCGAATGTTCTTACGAGCAGGGGCCTCAGGAACATTTTTAACTTGTGGTATATGACCCGATTATACATAGCGTCCATTCGTGTTTGAACATGGAAAGAGAACCGCCCAGACCGCTCGGGCTTGCCATGCAATATCTCTAAGATAAGGCACGGTCTACACAATCTCAATGCCTGGTAACCGGACATTCTCCGGACCATTGCCTCGCTACGAAAAAACCTGCATTCATCCGATAAGTCGGGCATAGGGCTCTGACTTGTCCGACTTGTCCATCTGAGAGCGGCCCAAAAACCTACAAGTGACGCCAGGACAGCGACTTAGGTTATTGGCTTACCTGGTTCGGGACCAGCAGGTCCAGACTGTTCTTTAAGCAAAACCGGTAACTCCGAGAAGTCGGGATTGGCGGACATGACTGGTCTTGGCCAAATCCGGTAACGGCGTTTGAACGTAGCCGCTGGCGCGGCGGACGCTTCGCGTGCTATGCTCCGCACGTCATGCCCCAACGTAGCGCATCCCGTTGCGGTTCTCGCGCATGCTGGT
>Ga0137359_10005573_pt1 | contig 10385 bp, 12 predicted proteins | sample Mad1_40_16metaG_FD_108281 | JGI IMG/M metagenome (GOLD analysis project Ga0137359, IMG submission 108281) | Vadose zone soil microbial communities from Angelo Coast Range Reserve, California, USA - Mad1_40_16 metaG | ecosystem: Environmental > Terrestrial > Soil > Vadose zone | place: USA... | reverse complement strand
TATCTGCGCGACATCGAAAAGCTGATCCGTATCGCGCTACCGCGGGAAGACCGCCGCACGCCGGGCAGCCGCGACGCTGCGCCGGCGGCAGCGCCCCGGCAACACCGGGGCGGACGGTCCGCGCCGCGTGCCCACAATGTCAGGGGCCACGACTCTCGTTCCCAGGAACCCCGGTCCCATGAATCCCGGTCCCATGAATCCCGGTCCCATGAATCGGCGCCGGGATCAAAAGGCCCTCGCCGTCACGGCCGCGGAGGTGGTAATAATGCCGCGCCGCAGGCACCCCGGCACGAGTCGCCGCGTCCCGCGCAGGGTGGCAAGAGCGAAGGCATTCAAGGCGTCGCCTTCTTGCATCGCGAAAGCCGCCCGAATACCCAACCCAACCGCACCCATCGACCGCAGCGCTAGCCTAGATCGATCTGGAGACAACCATGGCTAAAGAAGAGCTGATCCAGTTCGAAGGACTGGTGACCGAAATCCTCCCCGACGCACGCTACCGCGTGCAGCTCGACGCCGGGCACGAGATCGTTGCCTACACCGCCGGCAAGATGAAGAAGAACCGGATCAAGACGCTGGCAGGCGATCGGGTCACGATCGAAATGTCGCCCTATGACCTGGAGAAGGGCCGCCTGATATTCCGTCACAAGGATGAGCGCCCGTCGACCGGAGCCCCGCGTGGTGCACCGCCGCGCGGCGGCCAGTTCCGCCGCCGGTAGGGGCTTTCGCCCTGCCGCGAAATCGCGCACGACACGGCCATGTCGTGCGCGAAATCCGTCGAATCAAAAAATCGTGCACGTCAGGATTGTTTTGGACCCTGCCATCGCATAATATCGCCCATCGATTTTCGGCCGGACGACATTAGCTATCCACCGGTACAGCCGGTTTAGACGCTGACGACCCTTCCAAAAATTCGATCTCACCAGCCCACTGCAAAGTGGGTTTCGACTTGTATATCTGAGAAGGGACTACCCCCGTGAGCATGGGAACCGTGAAGTGGTTTAACGCAACCAAGGGCTATGGCTTCATCCAGCCGGATGACGGCGGCAATGACGTGTTCGTGCACATCAGCGCTGTCGAGCGTGCCGGCCTTGGGACGCTGCGTGAAGGCCAGAAGATCTCCTACGAAATCGTGGCAGATCGTCGCTCTGGCAAATCTTCGGCCGACAATCTGCGCGCCGCCGGATAAGCGAATTTCATCCGGTCCGGTTCGCGAGAGCACGGACCGGGAAATTCCAACAAACAGGAAAGGCCGTGCTGATCGCGCGGCCTTTTTTATTTTGCGAAATCGCGGGCGATCGGCGTCAGGGCGCCGGACAGGTGGGAGGCGTCGTGATGAGGGGAACGTTGTTATACGTCACGCAGGCGAATTGGCGCGTCCTCGTATAGGCGACATCGCTCAAATTCACGCCGGTCTTGGCCATCACGTAACCGATCACGGGCGTGTAGAGATAGCTCACCTCGCTGAGGATCAGATAGGTTTGCTTGACCAGAAGCGCCGGCGGCACCAGACCTGTCACGATATCGTTCGCGCTGCGGCTCGACGCCGCCAGCGTTGCCATCGTGGCGCCGCTCCCGATCGTCGCCCCCTTGCTCCATTGAATCGTCGCCTTCTGGTTGGAGTCGATATAGATCTCCGAAATCTGTGCCTTCACGGGTGTCTGCGAATACGGCCTCACAATCAATATGCTGGCGGTGAAGATGTTTTGCAGAGAGGGATCGGTCACCGCCTGCACCGACGCCCGGGACGTCAGATCGGACAGCGTTCTTGCTATCAGCGTTACCTTGCGGTTCACCGCGATGCCGGACGAAAACTCGACCGTGCCAAGGAACATCACCAGCATCACCGGCGCGATGATGGCGAATTCGAGCGCGGCGAGACCGCTGCGATCCCTGCGGAAATCGCGTGCCGAGCGCCGCAGGCGAAGCCAGATTGAGGTCATCGGTTTCACAGCCATGCTCTAGTAGGGCTCGTTCTGGAACGCGGCGGTCGCCGTCAGGAGCCGCTTGCTGCCGCTCAGGTCTGCGAGATTGAAGCCGAGCCCGGTGACGAATATCGGCCACTGATAGAATACCCGCACCACGACGATATCGCCGGGACCGCCGGGGAGGTAATTGCTGGGCGGCGTGTAGTTGCCGTTGGCGTCGATCGCATCGGGCAAGGTGACGGTGCTGAACTGGGGAAAGCTCTCCACGTCGACGGTGATCCCGTTCGCGCAATCGAACAGCGCGACGACCTTCGCGCAGAGATCGCTCTTGAATTGCACCTGGGTCCTGCCGGCGGTCTGCTCCTGACCGGTCATGATCATGCGCGCGGAATCCTGCGTCACGGTCTCGAGCACCTGGCTGGCGAAGAACACCATGGCGCTCTCCAGGATCGCGAACAGCAGCGCAATGAACATCGGTGCGACCATCGCGAATTCGACGGCGGCCGAACCGCGGCGGTTGCGGCGGAACCGGCGCAATGCTGCGACGAAGGTCAGCGGATGCGGCATCGAAGAAACCCCGGGATGCGAGAGCAATTGCCGCAAGAATTACCTGAAACTGATTGTGGAAGTGTTGCGCGCGATCGGAACAGAACGGCCCGTTCCGTTGGGCGAATGTTAACCATTTGGGGCAGGCGCTGCCCGAACCCGGATCGATTGGCACGAACGAGACAGGCCCGGCAGTGAGCCGTCTCCGCTCAACGTCAGGGCAAGGAACCAGGCTGGCGGGAAAGTCGGCGCACTACCGCCGGACGCAAAGAGGAGCGCAGCTAAGCACGTCCGTACTGGTGGTTCCGCGAAAAACCGTGATCAGCGTGTTATCGACGGTGGCAAGGGTGGTTGCTTTGCCGTCTGCGATGCTGAGCAGCGCCAGCGATAGCGATCCGCTCTGGCGCGCGCGGGCAAGCGCCTCCGACTGCTCGGGCTTCAGCTCGAGTGTGACGGTCTTGCCGACGAGCGCATTGGTGCCGTCTTTCTCCTTCGGCGCCTGATCGATCGCGAGAACGCGGATGTTGTTCAGGATGATCTCGGAAACGGCGACGTCCGGCGCGCCGGGCTCCTGGCTCTTCACGCGCTTGGAAAGAATCACGTCGACCCGGTCGTTCGGCAGGATAAAGCCGCCGGCGCCGGTTTCCGGCGAAATTTCAGTCGAGATCGCGCGCATCCCGGAGGGCAGGATGGCGGCCATGAAGCCGCTTCCATCCGCCTTGACCAGCTTCAGTTCCCGAATCGGCTCGCCGGCGATGAATGGCGCGCGCGCGATCGAGCCGGCGAACTGGGTCGTTGCGTCGGGTTTATCGGTGCGGCGAATGAAGCTGTTGCTGGCGGTCGCCGACGGCCAGGTCTGCCATTGCATATCCTCGGGCTTCACCGTCTGGCCGAGCCCGATGTCGGATTTCGCGACAAGGACGTCCACCGTCTGCAGTTGCGCAACCGGCTCGACTGGGGTGGCCGACTTGTCGGATCCGCTGGCAAGATATGCGGCAATGCCACCAGCGCCGATGGCTACTGCCAGAACGGCAATGCGTGCAGTGTTCATACGCTTTTACTCTTACATGACGCAGCGACGCTTCCGGCGCTGAAGCGAGTCTAGTCAGAGATAGGTCAAAGCAACGTTAAGGCAGCGCATCGAAGTCGCGTTAACAAACCGTGCCGCCAGACGGCTCGGTTTCCGAGCCTATTTCCGGAACGGATAGGCTAATTGGCCGGTAATTTCGGTCGGAAAAGTCGACTGATCATCGACACCGTAATGGTCCGGGAGGCTTTCGGGCATCCGGAAGGTCCCGAACAGGATGTCCAGGACCGGGAAGGTGCCGGCGAAATTGGTGTTGCGGCCCTCGTCCTGCGTGGTGTGGTGCCAGCGGTGGAACACCGGGGTCGCGACCAGATATCTGAATGGGCCGAGCGTCCAGTTCAGGTTGGCGTGGACGAACGCCGAATGGAAAATATTGAAGGGACCAAGCCAGAGCATCACATTGGGCGAAATACCCGCCATCAGCAGAACGACGTCGACCCCGATGGTCCCGAGCAGCAGGTTTACCGGGTGAAAGCGCGCCGCCGAAATCCAGTCCACATCCACGGACGAATGATGGATGGCGTGGTACTTCCAGAAGCCGCCGCCGTGGAACATGCGGTGCAGCCAGTACATCATGAAATCGGCCAGGCACAGGAACAGCACCGCCTGCAGCCACAGCGGCAGGGTCGATAGCGGCCCATGCCCGTTGTCGTAGAACGCGATCAGCTCGTCGGCGTCCTGAATGCCAAAGACCACGGCGGCCAGAACCACCAGCAGCCCGATCCTGAACACGCGCGCGAACAGCGGCACCAGGAACCAGTAGCAAATATCGGTGGCCAGCTCGCGCTTGCGCCACCAGGGCGTGCCGGGATTGCAGGCCCAGAAATGGCTCAGCACCGAGAACAACGCCGCCAGCACGATCGTGACCGGCACCACCTTGGCAAGCGTCTGGCCGAGCATCTCGACGATCTGCATCGGTAGATTGGTCATGTCCGCCTCTTCCCCGCACGGCCGCCGGCGCGTTACCCGCGCATGCCCGAGAAGCCATACGGCCAGAGCTAGCAGAACCCGCCTTTGCCCGCCAGATCGCGAAGGATCCGGTTCAGGCGGCCGTTGCGACGGCTTTCGGCTGGCGGACGCGCGACGCAAGGGCGTGGCCGAGCCGGTTGAAATGCCGCTCGATCAGCGGCTCCGTCACATAATAGCTCACCGCCAGCGACAGCCCGGTAACCAGCACCAGCATCGGGACAAGGTCGATCGAAACCAGCGCGCTGAGCCCGGATACCACGGCGAAGTGCGTGAGGTAGATGGCGTAGGAGTGACGCCCCAGCAAGCTCATGACGGCGCTGGTGACGTTCAACGCCAGAATGGCGAACGACATCGCCGCCAAAATCACAATCAGACCGCCCCATGACGAGGACAGGCTGGCCCCCACCAGGAACAGGGCGCCGAGCCTGGGCAGCTTTTTCTGTTCGATCGTGTCGTACAGTAAAATGCCAAATCCGAAGCAGACGATTTGGTGCGGCAGCCAGCAGTAAAAGAACCCGTCGGCCAGATGGGCCTGATCACCCGGCAACGCCGCTGCCATCTGCGGAACCAGATATCGTTGCGCCGCAAATTGGCCCACCGTGCTCGACAGCGCGATCAGCGCGTAACAGAAGACCGGGCCGTTGCGCCGCCTGAACAGATAGACGATGAGCGGAAACAGCAGATAGAACTGCATTTCCACGGCAATGCTCCAGCCGCCCGGAACGACCGAATTGAAGGCCGTGACGCTCGACCCATGCAGGAACAACAATGTCAGCAGGATGTCGCCGCCGCTGACCCCACCCGCCGCCCAGGCCTTGAAACCCTCGCCTTTGGTCAGCAGAAGATAGAGAAAAATCGCGGCCCAAAACAGCGGAGCAATCCTGAACACGCGGCGGATATAAAATGAACGGGTTGCAGCGAGATCGACCCGGTCTCCGAATGTCAGCATCATGGTGTAGCCGCTGACCATGAAAAACAGCTGAACGCCAAGCTCGCCATAATGCGTGGCAAACCAACCCAGGCCGGGGACGATGCTGGTCGTCGCCTGCGCGCAATGCACGAGAACCACCAGCAGGATGGCCACACCGCGCAGCAGGTCCAGCGATTGGTTGCGCGCCGTCACTTCAGGCCGCCTTTGGCGGCGCGAACATGTAGCACGGCGTTGTCGTCGGAATAGACCCGCTGCCAGCCGCCGAGACGATCGAGCAGGCTTGCCGCCGGCGTCGACGGCGGCAGCAGCACGGCATCGATGTCGTATTTTTCGAGCAGGTCGAGAAACAGATTGACGTTTTGAAGCTGGATCGCGAGCAGAAATGCCATGCCGAACGGTTCGCCGTACAGCTCAGCCCGCCCGTCGATGAATACGGGTACGTTTCGCGAGATCAAATAGCCGCCGAATGAGAAATCGTTGAGAACATGCCTGGCGTTTTGCTGCTTCAGCACATCGACGGCAGCGACCGGCGACTGGTTTGCCGGCGGCGAAAAATGGTGATTGGCCGCGATGGCCCATGTGGCGGCGCCAACCAGCGCGACCAGCGTCGCGGCCGACGCGATCGGAAAGCTAGCCGTGAGAGGCCGGCCCTCCTGAAGCCCAAATTGCGACGCCAGCGGCGTGAGCACGACCAGCGGCATCAGCAGCGCAAAAATCTCGACGTTCCGGACATGTGACAGGGCCATGTACAGCAAGCCCAGCACCAGCAGGATTCGCGGCGGCGAAAGCCTGACGCCGCAATAGAGCGCAGCCGCGATCAGCCCGAAGACGCAGCCTTCGAGCGGGCTGAAGCGGCCGAAATCGACCGGCGTCCACTCGGAAATGACATGCAGGAGATCGCCGAGCTCGAGAATCCGGCGCGAGGCGACGATGGATCCCCAACCGTAAGGCGTTGCGCAGCACGCGGCCAGGGCGCAGACGCCGAAAGCGATCCATCGCAGCGCCAACGGCCTGCGTTGCGGGGCTTGCGCATTCCACCAGGCGTCGAATGCGAAGGGCGCCACCAGCGCCAGCCCGAACACGAACCCGCCATGGAGGTTTGCCCACAGTCCGATCAGCGGCAACAGCCAGAAAGACGGCGCCTCTCGGCGATCGCTTGCCGACACCAGTCCGTTCACCCAGGCCACCATCACCGGCAGGGCCAGCACATGCGGCCGCGCCAACAGGTGGGACGTCGAAAGCAGCAGGGCGGCCAGCGTGACCACGATGGCGTAGGCCCAGGGAATGCGGCGGCTGAGAATGTAGGCAAGCAGCGCGAACGCCGCAGCGATCGATACGGCGGCGAGAACGACCGGCCCGGTCCAGCCGGCCAGATCGTAGCTTCCGGCATAGAGAACCTGCGCGAGCCACGACGTTGAAATCCAGGGCGCCCCAGTCTTCGTAAACGAATAGATGTCGACGCTCGGAAAGGCGTGCTGATCGAGGATCCATTTCCCCGCAGCGATATGCCAGAACGTATCGGAATCGCCGAGAAGGCTGCTCCCCAGGACCAGCAGCAGCAGATACACGCCGGCGCCGAGCCAGGCCCAGGCCGGAACATGGCCGAGACTGAACCCTCTTTCCTGACTGAGACTTTCGGCGTTGGCGCTCATCGGCATTAGCCCCGCAGAGTCGATGGCGACGCGCAGGCGCTAATGCCTGAACGGATAGGCCAGTTGTCCGCAGATCTCGGATGGGAAGGCCTGGTCGTCCACGCCGTAATTATCGGGGAGCTTGTTTTCCGGCATCCGGAAGGTGCCGAACAGAATGTCCCAGACCGGAAACGTCCCGGCGAAGTTGCTATTGCCGCCCTCTTCCAGCGAGGTGTGGTGCCAGCGGTGGAACACCGGCGTGGCCAGGACATATTTGAACGGGCCGAGCGTCCAGTTCAGATTGGCGTGGACGAAGGCCGAATGAAACGTCGTGAACGGCCCGACCCACAGCATGATGTTCGGGGAGATCCCCGCCATCAGCAGAATAACATCGACCAGGATCGTTCCGATGAACAGGTTGACCGGATGGAATCGCGCCGCGGAAATCCATTCGAGGTCTTCGGAAGAATGATGGATCGCGTGATATTTCCAGAAGCCGCCGCCGTGGAACATGCGATGCAGCCAATAGAGCATGAAGTCCGATGCGACGAGGAACAACACCGCCTGGACCCAGAGCGGAAGCTGCGACAGCTGACCGTGTCCATTGTCGTAGAACGCGACCAGCCCGTCGGCGTCGTTAATATTGAACAGGACGCTGGCGCCGAGCACCAGCAGGCCGATCCGGAACACGCGGGCAAATACCGGCACGAAGAACCAGTAGCAGATGTCGGTCACGAGCTCGCGCTTGCGCCACCATGGCGCGCCGGGATTGCAGGCCCAGAAATGCGACAGCACCGTGAAGACCAGGGCCAGCCCGATCGTGACCGGCGCCACCTTGGCCATCGTCTGGCCGACCATTTCGACAACTTCCAGGGGCAGATTGGACATGGCCGCCTCGTTTGATCTGAGGCCTTTACGGGTATCCCTTCGCGCTTAAGGAGCGATGAATCGGGACCGGCCAACCCGCTCGCGCGCCCAGTATATAAAGAGCTTCCGCGCAATATCGCGTTTTACCGAATGGCTTAATTCCACGTTTACTCTGCTGAAGAAGAGCCGGTTCCCGCCGTTTTTACACGATCGAATTAACTGCGCTGAAATTGTCGCACCGTAGGGTCAGTCCATGGTCACGGTGCTGAGAACGCCGGCGAGACCAAACGTTAGTTCGACCAGCCACGTGTACACATGGAGTTTATCAATGAAGAATCTCGTTTCGCGTTTCATGAAGGATGAATCGGGCGCGACCGCCATCGAGTACGGCCTGATTGCCGCCGGTATCGCCATCGCGATCATCACCGCGGTTCAGGGCGTCGGCACCAAGCTGTCCGGCACCTTCACGACGATCTCGACCTCGCTGAAATAAGCGTCGTTGCGAAATTGCTTCAAAGGTCCCGGCGATCCGGGGCCTTTGTCGTTTCAAGCCGGCCCCCGACATGGTCGTTTTGGCGGCTTTCTTGGCCGTTTTCTGATTGTTCACCACTGCGAGATAGGCTCCGGCGGTGCCCGGACCCCGCGTTAGCAGCACGGCTGTGTAAATCCATGATCCTCGATATCGCGCGCCTTCTGCTGTTTCCGGCCCTGATTGCGTTCGCGGCGGCGAGCGACCTTTTCACCATGACGATTTCGAACCGGGTGTCGCTGGCGCTGGCGGCGGGCTTCCTGGTCCTTGCGCCGCTCGGCGGCATGGGCCTGCCGGACATGCTTTTGCACCTCGGAGCCGGTGCGGCCGTCCTGGCCGTGGCCTTTGCCTGTTTCGCGATGGGCTGGATGGGCGGCGGCGACGCCAAGGTGGCGGCGGCGGTTGCGCTCTGGTTCGGTTTCGACCATCTCCTCGAGTTCCTGGTCTACGCGTCGCTGTTCGGCGGCGCGCTCACGCTGTTGCTGCTGCAGTTCCGGCAATGGCCCCTGCCCTACCCGCTGACGGGTCAGGCCTGGCTGCTCAGGCTGCACGACAAGCAGAGCGGAATCCCCTATGGCATCGCGCTCGCGATCGGCGCGCTGATGGTCTATCCGGAAACCGAGTGGATCAAGACGGTCGACCTGTCCCATTTCGCGATGCGCTGACCCGCGGCGGGTAACTTCCCGTTAAGGCGATTTAGATACGCCTCATTAACCATGCTTTGACGAATAACTGGTCAACTCCCATCACGGCGGCGGAAGCGTCGCGGCGTTTTGTGGAAAGTGAAGCGTATGAATACCGCACGCATTGTCGTCCTGACCATCGCCATCGGCGCTGGCGGCATTGCCGCAGATCCTGCCAGCGGGTCCGACAACAAGCCGGCCGCGCCGGCGTTTGTCGCGAAATCCGACATCTGGCTCGGCCAGACTGAAGCGAACAAGCCAACAAACCCTGCGAAAGCATCAACGTCGTCCGGTACGGCGGGCTTGGTGAGCCCGCAGATGATGCAGAAGTGACCGAAAGGACGCACGATATGAAGTGCAGGGGAAGTCAGCCGATGCTGCGGGGGTTTGTCGTCCGCGCCCTGTCGTTCTCGGCCGTCGCCGCACTCACGCTCAATCCGGCGTTGACGCCGGTGGTGGCGAGCGACTATCGCGCCCCCGCGCCGGTTGCCGCCGACGGACACATGAACGCGCGCTCTATCTCGCTCGGGGTCGGCAAATCGCTCGTGATCGACCTGCCGCGCGACATCAAGGATGTGCTGGTCGCCGATCCGAAGATTGCGAACGCCGTGGTCCGCTCCGCCCAGCGCGCCTATATCATCGGCGCTGCGGTGGGCCAGACCAACATCGTATTCTTCGATTCCGCAGGCGAGCAAATCGCGGCCTATGACATCGCCGTCAAGCGCGATCTCAACGGCGTGCGCGCCATGCTGAAAGCGACGCTGCCAAACTCGGACATCCAGATCGACGGCGTCGGCGACAGCGTGGTGCTGACCGGCATGGCGGCAACCCCGATCGAGGCGCAGCAGGCCGGCGATCTCGCCGCACACCTCGTCGGCGGCGCGGACAAGGTCGTCAATTCGATCGCGGTCCGCGGCCGCGACCAGGTGATGCTGAAGGTCACGGTCGCAGAGGTCCAGCGCTCGATCATCAAGCAGATGGGCATCGACCTCAACGCCAGCCTGAATTACGGCACCGCGGTCGTGAAATTCAACAATACCAACCCGTTCACCGCAAGCAATGCGCCGCTTGTCCCCGGCAACAACCTTACCACGTCGTTCGGCGCCACGCCGACGGTCCAGGCGACCTTGCGCGCGATGGAAAGCGCGGGCGTGGTGCGGACACTCGCCGAACCCAATCTGACTGCGATCTCCGGCGAATCCGCGACATTTATTTCG